>Ga0181516_10001670_pt1 | contig 16689 bp, 13 predicted proteins | sample PEATcosm2014_Bin_25_FD_121104 | JGI IMG/M metagenome (GOLD analysis project Ga0181516, IMG submission 121104) | Peatland microbial communities from MTU Mesocosm Facility, Houghton, MI, USA - PEATcosm2014_Bin01_10_metaG | ecosystem: Environmental > Terrestrial > Soil > Wetlands > Peat | place... | reverse complement strand
TGACGGTCTTCATCATCTCCGCCAGCTACATGCAGATCATCTCGCTCTTCCCGGGCGGCGGCGGCGGCTATGTGGTGGCCAGCAAGCTCTTGGGCCCAGGGGCGGGCCTGGTCTCGGGCAGCGCCTTGCTGGTGGACTATGTGCTCACCGTGGCCCTCTCCATCGCCTCGGGCGTGGACGCGGTCTTCAGCTTTTTGCCGCCAGAGTGGCAGGCCTACAAGCTGGCCGTGGAGACGGTGCTCATCGTGCTGCTCATCTGGCTCAACATGCGCGGCATCAAGGAGAGCATCCAGGTGCTGGTGCCCATCTTCATCGTCTTCGTCATCACCCACATCCTGCTCATCGGCGCCGGCCTCTTCAGCCACGGCGGCGAGCTGCCCGGGGTCATCCATGGGGCCGTGGACGAGACGCACCAGGTGGCCAAGGCCAGCGGGCTCTTCGGCCTGCTCTTCATCATGGTGCGCGCCTATTCCATGGGCGGCGGCACCTACACCGGCATCGAGGCGGTGGCCAACGGCATGTCGGTGCTGCGCGAGCCGCGCATCAAGACCGGCCGCAAGACCATGCTCTACATGGCCGGCTCGCTGGCCATCACCGCCGGCGGCATCCTCTTCTGCTACGTGCTCTTCAACATCCACCCCTCCAGCCCGGCAGAGGCCAGCATGACCTACAACGCCCTGCTCTGCGACAAGGTCTTCGCCGGATGGGGCCTGCTGAGCAAGCCGGCCATCTATGTGACCCTGCTCTCGGAGGGCTTTTTGCTGCTGGTGGCGGCCCAGACCGGCTTCATCGACGGCCCCAACGTGCTCTCCAACATGGCCGTCGACTCCTGGCTGCCTCACCGCTTCGCCAACCTGAGCAACCGGCTTGTCCGCCTCAATGGCATCATGCTGATGGGCGCTGCGGCGCTGGCCGTGCTGTGGGGCTCCAAGGGCAGCGTGGACATGATGGTGGTGCTCTACTCCATCAACGTGTTCATCACCTTCAGCCTCTCCCAGCTCTCCATGTGCCTGCACTGGTACCAGGTGCGCGCCCAGCAGGGCGATTGGTGGCACCGCTTCGCCATCAACGGGGTGGGCTTCATGCTCACCGGCACCATCCTCATCGCCACCACCCTCATCAAGCTGGGCGAGGGCGGCTGGGTGACCATCGTGGTCACCGGCAGCCTGGTGGGGCTGTGCCTGTTCATCAGCCGCCACTATGACAGCGTGCGCCAGGCGCTCAAGCGGCTGGATGACATGCTCATCAACCTGCCCTTCCCCGAGACCCCGCCGGTGGAGAAGCCCTTGCTGCCCGAGGGCCCCACGGCGGTGATGCTGGTCAGCGGCTACAGCGGCCTGGGCATCCACAGCATCTTCAGCATGCGCAAGCTCTTCCGCAGCCAGGACTTCGCCAATGTCATCTTCATCTCCGTGGGCCGCATCGATTCCAGCAAGTTCAAGGGCGCCGAGGAGATCGAGAACCTCAAGCGCGCCACCGAGGAGGACCTCAAGCGCTACGTGACCCTGGCCCGCAGCATGGGCTATGCCTCCGACTACCGCTGCGTGCTGGGCATCGACGTGATCAGCGAGCTGGAGAAGCTCTGCGACCAGGTCTCGGCCGAGTTCGTGGAGCCCATCTTCTTCGCCGGCAAGCTCATCTTCGCCCGCGAGAACCTCTTCACCAAGGTGCTGCACAACCAGACCGCGCTTGAGATCCAGCGCCGCATCCTGTTCCGCGGCCACAACCTGGTGGTGGTGCCCATCCGGGTGCTCTAGCCGGGCAGGGGATCGAGCTCAAAAGGGCGGGGGCCCAAGCCAAGCCCCCGCCCTTTTTTGTGCCTGCTTGGCTTTTCAGCCCGCTTGGGCTATGGTTGAGGCGCGGCTAGCCATCCTCAACCTGCTAGGGAGGGAACCATGCCTGTGTTCACCATCCGCGAGGCTTTCAGCCTGGGCTGGGAGCGCGCCAAGCCCAATCTGGGCAATCTGGTGCTGGTGTTGGTGGTCTATGTGGCTGTGATCGTGGGGTTTGCATTGCTGAACATCCTGCTCGACAAGCCCATGCACATGCTCAGCCTGCTCCTTCAGCTCATCAACATCTTCATCATCGGCCCCATCATGGGCTTGGGATTCGTGCGCGCGGGCTTGAAGGCGTTCGACGGCCAGGCGCCATCGCCGGCGGACCTCTTCAACGAGGCCCAGCACCTCACCCGCTATTGGATGGCCGTGCTGACCAGCATCTTGCCCCTGGTGCTGGCCGCAGGCGTTGCGGGCGTCGCGGCGGTCGTGGCTGTGGCCCTGGCCAAGAAGGGCGACAGCGGCATGCTGGCGGTCGCGCTGATCTTGGGCTTGCTTTCCGCGGCTGTCATCGTGGCGGCCATTGCCCTCGCCTTTCGCGTCACTTTCTACGCCTATTTCATCTTGGACCGGGCCCTGGGCGGCTGGGCCTCGGTCAAGGCCAGCTGGCAGGCCACGCGCGGCCAGGTCTGGCATCTGCTCGGCTTCACCCTGGTGGTGGCGCTCTTCAATGTGCTGGGCGCCTGCGCCCTGCTGGTGGGCCTGTTCATCACCCTGCCCATCACCCTGGTGGCCTGGGCCTATGCCTATCGCAAGCTCGAGTCAGCATCCGCGGTGCGCCTGGCGCAGGGGAGCTAGGGCGTGCGCACCCAGCATCTCTATGCTGACAAGCCCGAGGACCTGGCCCGGGCTGCCGCCGTCTTGGATGCCGGGGGCCTGGTGGCCTTTGGCACCGAGACCGTGTACGGCCTGGGGGCAGATGCGTTCAATGCGCGGGCCGTGGCCAGGGTCTTTGAGGCCAAGGGCCGGCCCAGCTTTGACCCGCTGATCGTGCATCTGGCCGAGGCAAGCCAGCTTGCGCGCGTGGCAGAGGACCCTCAAGGCCTGGCGCGCGCGCTGGCCCAGCGCTTCTGGCCTGGCCCGCTCACCTTGGTCTTGCCCAAAAAGCCCAGCGTCCCGGACATCGTGTGCGCGGGCCTGGCCACGGTGGGGGTGCGCGTGCCCAAGAGCCCGGCGGCGCGGGCCCTGCTCGCCGCCTGCAAGAGCCCCATCGCCGCGCCCAGCGCCAACCTCTTTGGCCGGGTCAGCCCCACCACGGCCCAGCACGTGCTGGAGCAGCTGGATGGCCGCATCGACGCGGTGCTGGATGCCGGGCCCTGCGAGGTGGGCCTGGAATCGAGCATCTTGAGCCTGCTGGAGAGCCCACCCAGCCTGCTTCGGCCCGGGGCCGTCACCTTGGAGATGCTGGCCCAGGCGCTGGGCCAGGTGGTTTTGGCGGATGGGCCCCAGGCCAGGCCCCAGGCGCCGGGGCAATTGGCCCGCCATTACGCCACCCGCACTCCCTTGAGCCTGGTGGAGCCCGACCCGGGCTTTGCGCCGCCCCCGGGCCAGCGCGCCGGCCTGCTCTGCCTGGTGCCGCCCGCGGCCCCGCAGCGCTTCGAGGCCGTGGCCCTGCTGGCCGTGGATGGCGGCTTGGAGGAGGCGGCAGCCAGCCTCTTTGCCTGCCTGCGCAGCCTGGATGCCCTGGGCCTGGACCACATCTATGCCCAGTCCGTGCCTGAAAAGGGCCTGGGTTTGGCCATCATGAACCGCCTGAAGCGGGCCGCGGCTGGCTGAAGTTTCAGCATGCGGGCTTTTCAAGGAGACAGGGCTTTGAGCCCTGTCTTTTTTGTGATATAAAGTTGTTTTCGTCAGAGGCTGAAAAAACCTTGAAAGCTGGCGAACCTTCAGAAAGTCCTTTTGGAGCGCTGTCTTGTCCAAGCTGAATCCTATTGTGGTCCCTGAAGAAGCGGTCAAATGCGTGCAGATGCTGTCCGCGGACATGGTGGAAAAGGCCAATTCCGGGCATCCTGGCACCCCCATGGGCGCGGCTGAGATGGCGCTCACCCTGTGGGCCAATCACCTGCGCTTCGACCCGCAAGACCCCCACTGGCCCGGCCGCGACCGCTTCATCCTCTCCGCCGGCCATGCCAGCGCACTGCTCTACAGCCTGCTGCACTGCTTCGGCTTTGACCTGAGCTTGGAAGACCTGCAGCGCTTCCGCCAGCTCTCCAGCAAGACCCCGGGCCATCCTGAGGTGGGCTATACAGACGGGGTGGAGGTGACCACCGGCCCCTTGGGCCAGGGCGTGGCCAATGCCGTGGGCTTTGCCCTGGGCCAGGCCATGCTCTCGGTTCGCGTGGCTTCGCCGGAGTTTGACCCTGCCAGCGGCCGCGTCTACGCCCTGGTGGGCGACGGCTGCATGATGGAGGGCATCAGCTACGAGGCTGCCTCGCTGGCCGGCCACTTGAGCCTGGGCAACCTCTGCCTCATCTACGACAGCAACCGCATCACCATCGAGGGCGGCACCGACCTGGCCTTCACCGAGGATGTGGCGGCGCGCTTCGCGGCCGCGGGCTGGAAGGTGGAGAAGCTCTCGGCTTATGACCAGCCGGCGCTCAACCGGGCCTTCAGCGCCTTTGCGGCCGGCCCCCTGCAGGGCCAGCCCACCCTGCTCATCGCCAGCAGCATCATCGGCAAGGGCGCGCCTGACAAGCAGGGCACATCCAAGGCCCACGGCGAGGCCCTGGGCGCGCAGGAGATGGCGCGCACCCGCCAGGCCCTGGGCTGGCAGCACCCGCCCTTCACCGTGCCCGAAGGCGCCCGCGCCTGGTTCCAAGAGCGCCAGGCCGCCCAGCGCAGCGGGGCCCAGGCCTGGCAGGCCTCCTTCGCGTCCTGGCGCCAGGCCCACCCGGAAAAGGCCCGGCTCTGGGACCAGCATTTCAGCCAGGCCGACCCCCAGGGCCTGGCGCAGGCCCTGCTGGCCGCGGCCAAGGGCGATGCCGCCACCCGCCAGCATTCCAGCCAGGCCATCAATGCCGCGGCCAAGCTCATGCCCTGGCTCATCGGCGGCTCGGCAGACCTGGGCGGCAGCAACAACAGCGACATCAAGGGCGGCGGCGACGTGGGCCTGGCCGGCCCCAGCGGCATGGCCGAGAGCTGGAAGGGCCGCGTGCTGCATTTTGGCGTGCGCGAGCATGCCATGGGCGGCATCTTGAACGGCCTCAACCTGCACGGCGCCTGGCGCGCCTTTGGCGCCACCTTTCTGCAGTTCGCCGACTACATGCGGCCCTCCATAAGGCTGGCCGCGCTCATGCACGCGCCTTCCATCTATGTCTTCACCCATGACAGCGTGTTCCTGGGCGAGGACGGGCCCACCCACCAGCCGGTGGAGCACGTGGAATGCCTGCGCCTCATCCCCAACCTGCACGTGTTCCGGCCTGCCGACGGCATGGAGACCGCCATGGCCTGGGCCTATGCCCTGGACCATGAGCACGGGCCCACCGCGCTCTGCCTCACCCGCCAGAAGGTGCCGGCCCTCAAGCTGCCGCAGGGCTTTGACCCGCAGCTGGTGTGGCGCGGCGGCTATGTGGCGCTGGAGGCCGCGGCTGCGGGCTGCACCCTGGTGGCCACCGGCAGCGAGGTCTCGGCCGCGCTGGCCGCCGCCCAGCTGCTGCTGGCGCAGGGCATCAAGGCCCGGGTGGTCAGCATGCCCAACCGCGAGCTCTTTGAGGCCCAGGACGCCGCCTACCGCGGCCAGGTGCTGGGAGCGGCCCCGCTGGCGAGCGTGGAAGCCGGGGTGACATCAGGATGGCGCGCGCTGACCGGGAGCCAGGGCCTCAACATCGGCATCGACACCTGGGGCGTCTCGGCGCCCGCGTCGGTGCTGGCCGAGTACTTCGGGCTGAGCCCGGAGAAGATCGCCAGCCGCGTGGCGGGCTGGCTCAAGGAGCTGAAGGGCTGATGAAGATGCTGGAAGAGCTCATTGCGCGGGGATTGATGACCCAGGCCATTGACGCCGAGGGCCTGGCCGCGCGCCTGGAGCAGGGCCCGCTCACGCTCTATTGCGGCTTTGACCCCACGGCCGACAGCCTGCATGTGGGCCACCTGCTGCCGGCCCTGGTGCTGCGCCGCTTCCAGCTGGCAGGCCACAAGCCCATCGCCCTGGTGGGCGGGGCCACCGGCCTCATCGGCGACCCCAGCGGCAAGGCCCAGGAGCGCAGCCTGCAGCCGGCCGGCTCGGTGGCGGATTGGTCCGCGCGCCTGCAGGGCCAGCTCTCGCGCCTGCTGGACTTTAGCCAAGGCCCGGCCCAGGCCGAGGTGCTCAACAACCATGACTGGATAGGCCAGCTCTCGGCCATAGAATTCCTGCGCGACCTGGGCAAGCACTTCTCGGTCAATGTGATGCTGCAGAAGGAATCGGTGCGCCGGCGCCTGGAAGAGGGCGGCATCAGCTTCACCGAGTTCAGCTACCAGCTGCTGCAGAGCTACGACTTCCTGCACCTGCAGCAGGCCAAGGGCTGCCAGCTGCAGATCGGCGGCAGCGACCAGTGGGGCAACATCACCGCTGGCGCGGACCTGGTGCGCAAGGTGGCGGGCCAGCCGGCCTGGGGCCTCACCGTGCCCCTGGTCACCAAGAGCGATGGCGCCAAGTTCGGCAAGACCGAGTCCGGCGCCATCTGGCTGGACCCGGCCAAGACCAGCCCCTACCAGTTCTACCAGTTCTGGCTCAACACCCCGGATGCGGATGCCGTCAAATTCCTGAACTTCTTCACCTTTCTGGGCGCTGATGAGATCGCCAGCCTGGCCGCGGAGCTGGCCCAGCATCCCGAGCGGCGCGGGGCCCAGACCCGCTTGGCCGAGGAGCTCACCCGCCTCATCCATGGCGAGCCTGGCCTGGCCTCGGCGCGGCGCGTCACCGCGGCCCTGTTCCAGGGCCAGGTGGCTGAGCTGTCCCGGCCCGAGATCGAGCAGGCCTTTGAGGGCGCGGCCAGCCACAGCCTGGCGCTGGCTGACATCAGCCTAGTGGATGCCCTGGTGGCCAGCGGAGCCTGCGCCAGCAAGCGCCAGGCCCGCGAGGACATCGCGCAAGGGGCCATCCTGGTCAATGGGGCCAAGGCGCAGGACCCGGCGGCCCTGCTTGGCGCCAAGGAGCGCCTGCATGGCGCCTTCACCGTGATACGGCGCGGCAAGAAGAGCTACACCCTGCTGCGCTGGGGCTGAGGCTTGCAGACGTCTTTTGCTTGGCTTTTTAAACCCCCTTGTCGCATCGCCTGCTTCGTGATATAAGAACCCGTCTTCCCAAACCCATTCATGGAGGTTTCAATGAAGAAGATCATCCTGGGCGCCGCCCTGCTGGGCGTGGCTCTCGCCGGCGCGCTGGCTGCCGACCAGGCCGCGGCCCCTGCCGCTGCTGCTGTCGCCCCTGCCGCTGCCGCTGCGGTCAAGGCGGTCCCTTATCCCAAGGACGCCCTGATCATCGACGACTTTGAGGGCCTGGGCGTCTCCAAGCTCAAGACCGGCTGGTATGCCGGCTGCGACACCAACAACCTGGGCAGCAAGCTCGAGCCCCAGCCCTTCAAGGTGACCGACGGCGGCGCCCCCCTGACCCCGGGCCACTGCGGCCGCATCTTCGGCCACTTTGGCAAGAACCAGGCCCCCTGGCCCTATGCCCAGCTCTCGCTGGACCTCAAGAGCCCCAAGGCTGCCATGGACATCTCGGGCTACAAGGCCATCGCCTTCTGGGCCAAGGGCGACATGAAGAACTACAAGGTCACCCTGTGCCGCGATGCCGTCACCGACTACGCTGACTTCGCCGCTCCCTTCTTCGCCGGCAAGCAGTGGAAGCAAGTGGTCATCGCCTTCACCGACTTCAGCCAGCCCAGCGACTGGGGCAAGAAGGTCCCGGCCGGCTGGAAGGACGTGAACCAGGTCAAGTGGGGCCCCATCTACAACGATGTGGACTTCGACATGTCGATCGACGACATCGCCCTGCTCAAGGAAGTCCCGGTCAAGAAGTAAGCCTCGCCCGACAAGGCAAAGGAGCCCCGCCGCAAGGCGGGGCTCTTCTTTTATCAGCATCCTTGAGAGAGCCATGAGCCCCATGCCCCCCAGCCTGAGCCTGCTGAGCGCCGCGCCCTTCGCGCTGCTGCTGCTCGCCATCGCCCTGCTGCCGCTCATCCCCCGGGCCGCTGCCTGGTGGGCGCGCGAGCAAAGCCAGGCCTTGGCCTGCGGGCTGGCCGCCGCGGCTGGGGCCCTGCTCTATGCCCTGCCCACGGGCGACTGGGGCCGGCTCTGGCAGAGCGCCCTGCAATACGCGGCCTTCATCGCGCTCCTGGGCGCGCTCTACACCATCAGCGGCGGCATCCACGTGCAAGGCGGCCTCAGCGGCCGGCCCGGGTCCAACACCCTGCTGCTGCTCATCGGCGGCTTGCTGGCCAACCTGCTGGGCACCACCGGGGCCAGCATGCTGCTCATCCGGCCCCTGCTCAAAGCCAACCAGCACCGCAAGCACCGGGCGCATGTCGTCATCTTCTTCATCTTCATCGTCAGCAACACCGCGGGCCTGCTCACGCCCCTGGGCGACCCCCCGCTGTACCTGGGCTTCCTCAAGGGCGTGCCCTTTGCCTGGACCCTGCGCCTGCTGCCGGAATGGCTGCTGGCCCAGGGCCTGCTGCTGGCGGCTTTCTACCTGCTCGACCGGCACTGGGCTGAGGGGCCCGCGGGCGGGCCTGGCCCGCGCCCCAAGCTGCGGATCGAGGGCATCATGAATCTGGAGCTGCTCATCTGCGTCCTGGCCCTGGTCGCCCTGCTGGGCACGGCGCTGCATCCCCTGGGCCTGGGGCCTGATGCAAAGAGCCTGGCTGAGCAGGGCATCCAGGCCCTGGCCTTCTCGGCCCTGGCCTGGGCCTCCTACAAGGCCACGCCGCAGCGCATCCATGCGGAGAACCATTTCAGCTTCGCGCCCTTGCGCGAGGTGGCCATCCTCTTCTTCGGCATCTTCGGCGCCATGATCCCGGTGCTGGCCCTGCTTTCCGCGGCCGGGGCGCAGGGCGGCTTAGAGAGGCCCTGGCAGGCCTTCTGGCTGAGCGGCGGCTTGTCCGCCTTCTTGGACAGCGCGCCAGCCTATCTGGCCTTCGCCACCTTGGCCGCGGCGCAGAAGGGCTTGGCTGCCGGCGACCTGGGCGGCCTGGCTCAGGCCTGCCCGCAGATGCTGGCGGCCATCTCCTGCGGCGCTGTGCTCTTCGGGGCCGCCACCTACATCGGCAATGCGCCCAACCTGATGGTCAAGGCCATGGCTGAGGCGCGCGGGGTGCGCATGCCCGGCTTCGCCGGATTCATGCTGTGGAGCCTGGCTTTCCTGCTCCCCGTGCTGCTGCTGGCCACCCTGATCTTCTTCATCTGAGAAACCGCCCGGCCTGGGCTTGCGTAAGCCATGGCAGGAGGCCTTATGCCCATGGATTTCATCCGCTACAAGCAATTGAATGATGAGAAGCCCAACGCCGGCCCCATTGAGGGAGCCACGGTGAGGGCGGAGTACATCAATGGCGGCTGCGGGGACGGCTACACCCTGTACCTGGTGCTGGAGCAGGGCCGCATCGCCAGGGCCAGCTACACCACCACGGGATGCGGCTTCGGCGTGGCGGCCCTGGAGACCGTGGTCAGCCTGGTCAAGGGCCTGAGCCTGGAGCAGGCCGAGGCGCTCACGCCCCAGGACATAGACCGGGCCTTTGAGTTCCCGGAGAAGCGCAAGAATTACCCTCAGAGCGCCTGGGAGGCCCTGCAAGTGGCGCTGAAGGCGGCCAAGAGCCTGCCGGCCTGAGCCATTTGCATGCAGCGCCCTGCCTTTGGCAGGGCTTTTTTTATGCCATTTTTCAGGCGAAAGATGCGGAACCGCGCTTGATTTTCGGGCGTCATGCTTTAGAGTATAGGCTTCATCGAGACGCCATGAAAAAGACCATCCTCCTTTGCATAGCTTTGCTGGCCGCTCCTGTGCTCTTCGCGGCCGAGATCAGCTTGAGCGCCCGGGTCGACCGTGACAAGGTCGAGCTGGGAGACACTCTCTATTACCAATTGGCCTTCAGCTTGAGCGGCCAGACCCAGTTTCAGCCCCAGGTGGACACCCCCAAGTTCGATGGCTTCCAGGCCACCGGCCCCAACCAGGCGCAGAACCTGCAGTGGGTCAACGGCTCTGTCACCCAGACCATCACCGGCACCTGGACCCTGGTGCCGCTGCGCGCAGGCAAGCTCACCATCCCCGCGGTGCGGGCCACGCTCAAGGACCCCTCTGGCGACAAGGTGGCCGAGGCGCCGGCCATCACCGTCGTGGTGTCGCGGGGCCAGAGCTTCACCCTGCCGCCCACGCCCACGGCCGCGCCCACGCCCTACGGCCTGCAGGCCCCGCCCGCGGATGACGGCCTCAGGCCCATCAAGCCCGACCTGGGGCCGCCCTGGCTCAGGCTGGGCATCATCGCCGCCTTGTTCTTCATCATCATGGGCCTCATCCTCTGGCTGGCGCTTCGGCCCAGCAAGCCGGCCCCAGTGCCGGTGGTGCGCGACCCCGGCCAAGCGGCCTTGCAGGAGCTGGAGCGCCTGCGGCCGCTCTTGGCGCAAGGCCGCGAGGCAGAGTACTACCTGGGCGCGGCCAAGGCCCTGCGCGCCTACCTGGCCCTGCGCCTGCGCGTGGAGGAGCCGGAGCCCACGCTCTTCAGCCTGCGCCGGGCCGGGCACAAGCGCCTGGCCGTGGCGGGCCAGGATGGCGCGGGCCTGGACGCCTGCATTGAGCTGCTGGCCCGGGCGCTGTACGCCAAGGAAAGGCCCGAGCCCAAGGAATCCGCCGCGTTCCCCGACCAGGCGCGCGCGCTGGTGCTGCTCTTCGAATCCATTTTAGGTTGAGACCGTCAGACCCTAGGGAGGTGTCATGAGCGACAAGAAGCTGTCCGCCAAAGGCAAGGAGGCCCGCGAGGCCTTTCAGCTGGTGCTGGCGGAGATGGGCAAGGTGGTGGTGGGCCAGGAGGAGATGTGCTCCAGCCTGGTGCTGGGCCTGCTGACCGGCGGCCACGTGCTGCTGGAGGGCCTGCCCGGCCTAGCCAAGACCCTGGCGGTGAGGAGCTTTGCCGCCGGCCTCAGCGCCAAGTTCACCCGCATCCAGTTCACGCCTGACCTGCTGCCGGCCGACCTGGTGGGCACCCGCATCTACAACGCCAAGACCGGCGAGTTCACCACCGCCAGGGGCCCGCTCTTCGCCAACCTGGTGCTGGCGGATGAGGTGAACCGCGCCCCGGCCAAGGTGCAGTCAGCCCTGCTGGAGGCCATGCAGGAGAAGAGCATCACTTTGGGCGGCGAGACCTGGCAGCTGGAGGAGCCCTTTCTGGTGCTGGCCACCCAGAACCCGGTGGAGACCGAGGGCACCTACCCCCTGCCCGAGGCCCAAGTGGACCGCTTCCTCTTCAAGGTGAAGGTGGGCTATCCCAACAAGGACGAGGAATATGAGATCCTCCGCCGCGCCCATGGCCTGAACCCGGCCGAAGCCGGCAAGCCGGTGCTCAAGCCAAAGCAGGTGATGGAGTACCGCGAAGAGGTGGCCGAGGTGCACCTGGAGGACAAGGTGATGCGCTACCTGGTGGACCTGGTGCTGGCCACCCGCAAGCCCGGCGACTTTGGCCTGGACAAGCTCAAGCCGCTCATCCAGTACGGCGCCAGCCCGCGCGCCTCGCTGGCCCTGGCCGCCGCCGGCCGCGCCCAGGCCTTGCTGGAGGGCCGCGGCTTCGTGGCCCCGGATGACGTGCGCGCGGTGGCCCACCGCGTGCTGCGGCACCGGGTGATCTTGAGCTACGAGGCCGAGGCTGAGGCCATGGACGCCGACAGCATCATCGACCAGGTGCTGGCCAAGGTGAAGGTCCCCTGAGCCGCGCCGAGGCACCCATGCCCACCCAAGACCTCTTCAAGCACATCCGCCGCCTCGAGATCGTCTCCCGCCGCCTGGTGCAGACCATGCTGGCGGGCAACTATCTCAGCGCCTTCCACGGCCAGGGCCTGGAATTCGAGGAGGTGCGCGAGTATCAGCCCGGCGACGAGGTGCGCAGCATCGACTGGAACGTGACCGCGCGCCAGGGCCGGCCCTTCGTCAAGGTCTTCCGCGAGGAGCGCGAGCTGACCGTGCTCTTCGCCGTGGACATCTCGGGCTCCGCCGCCTTTGGCAGCAAGGGCAGCAGCAAGCGCGAGCTGGCCGCCCGCTTGGTGGCGGCCCTGGGCCTGGCCGCGGCTGGCAACGGCGACCGCGTGGGCTTGCTGCTCTTCAGCGACAGGGTGGAGCTGGCCCTGCCCGCCCGCCGCGGCCGCGCCGCGGTGCTGCGCGCCGTGCGCGAGGTGCTGAAGCACCCGGCCCAGGGCCGGGGCACCCTCTTTGGCCCTGCCGCCCGGCGCTTGAGCAGCCTGGGCCGGCGGGGCGCCATCGTGTTCTGGCTCTCGGACCTGATGGCCCCGGATGCCGAGGAGGCCCTGGGCGCGGCCAATGTGCGCTATGACGTGGTGGCCTGCCGCCTGCATGACCCCCTGGAATGGGAGCTCGCCGCGGGCATGGGCGTGCTGGCCTGCGCGGACCCGGAGACCGGCGAGCGCTATCTGCTGGACACCGATTCCCGCTCGGCCCGCCGGGCTTGGGCTGAGCGCGGCGCTGCCTGGCGCAAGGAGTGCCAGCGCATGCTGCGCAGCCGCCAGATCGACAGCCTTGAGCTGGCCACGGACCAGGACATCAGCGAGCCCCTGCTGCGCTTCTTCCGCGCAAGGGAGCGCCGTGTCCGCTGACGCCTTCATGACCCAGCTGCGCGACATCCTGGCCTGGCGCCAGTACGAATGGGGCAGCCCCCAGTATCTGTGGCTGGGCTGGCTGCTGCTGGCCCTGGCCCTTTGGGGCCCCTTGCGCTATCTGCTCGCCCGGCGCTGGGCCCTGCCGCTGGCCCTGCGCGGCCAGGGCAAGCGCCGGCCGCCCCTGCCAGGCCGGCCGGTGGGCGGCCTGGGCCGCCGTTTCTTCTGGCTGCCGGGCTTGCTGGTATTGGCCGGCCTGGCCCTGCTGTGGCTGGCCCTGCTCCGGCCGCAAAAGGTGACCAGCAGCAGCGAGCACAGCGCCCAGGTCATCGATGTGATGCTGGCCCTCGACATCTCGGGCAGCATGATGTCGGCGGATGTGCTGCCCAGCCGGGTGCAGGGCGCCAAGAATGCGCTCAAGGGCTTTGTGGACGGCTTGGAGGGCGACCGCGTGGGCCTGGTGGTCTTCGCGGCCAAGGCCTTCACCCAGTGCCCGCTCTCGCTGGACCACGGGGTGGTCAAGTACTTCATCGACCAGGTGACGCTGGGCGAGACCGTGCGCGTGGATGGCACGGCCATCGGCGATGCCCTGCTCACCGCGGTGGAGCGCCTGACCCGCGAGCCGGGCCGCAACTCGGTGATCGTGCTGGCCACCGATGGCGACAACAACGCGGGCATAGACCCGCGCAAGGCCGCTGAGGTGGCCGCCGCCGCCGGGGTCAAGGTCTACACCATCGGCATCGGCCAGCGCGGCGGCTATGACACCGTGGTGCGCGGGCCCTTTGGCATGGCCCAGCGCGTGCATTTTGAGGAGCCGGACGAGGGCCTGCTCACCTACATCGCCAGCAGCACCGGCGGCCGCTACTGGCGCGCCACCGACGCGGGCAGCCTCTCGGCCGTGTACCAGGAGATCTCGCGGCTTGAGAAGCGCGAGGTCAAGGTGCGCGCCCGCCGCGATGCCGAGGAGCACTTCTATCCCTTTTTGCTGGCCGGGGCCCTGCTCTTGGGATTGGGCCTGCTGGCCCGCCTGCGCGTGAGGAACACCCTGTGATCCCGTTCCCCCACGACAACCTGCTGCATCCGGAGAGCCTGGCCTGGGCCTGGGGCCTGGGGGCTTATCTGCTGCTCTCGGCCTGGCTGGGCTGGCGCATGGCGCGGGCCCATTGCCGGGCCGTGGAATCCCAATTCAACCGCCAGCTTGGGCCCTTTTTTGCGCCCTGGCGGCTGGCGCTCAAATGGCTGCTGCTCTCCGCCGGGCTGGGCCTGCTGCTGCTGGCCCTGCTGGTGCCCCAGGGCGAGCCGCAAAAGATAGAGAGCGAGCAGAGCGGCGCCGATGTCGTCCTTTGCGTGGATGTCAGCCGCAGCATGTACACCCAGGATGTGCACCCGGACCGGCTGGGCCTGGCCAAGCAGGCCCTGGGCGCCTTCATCGACCGCCTGGGCGGCGACCGGGTGGGCATTGTGGCCTTTGCCGGGGACGCGGTGCTGGCCTGCCCCTTCACCACCGACTACGAGACCGCGCATCTCTTCCTGGACAAGCTGGACGGCGACTCGGTGCCCGAGGACGGCACGGGCCTGGGGCCCGCGCTCGCCGCCTGCCTGGACCGCTTCGCCTTTGAGCCCAACCGGGGCCGGCTCATCGTGCTGGCCACGGACGGCGAGGACCTGGCCGGCGAGGACACCGATGCCCAGGCCCGGCGCTGCGGCGAGGCCAGCACCCCGGTCTTTGCCTTGGGCATGGGCACCGACCGCGGCGGCTACGTGCCGGGCGAGCGCGACGCCTTTGGCCGGGTGATGGCCAAGGTCTACCACGGCCAGCCCGTGGTCTCGCGTCGCGACGCCTCCACCCTGCAGCGGGTGGCCCAGCTCTCAGGCGGGGAGTACCTCTCCGGCGACAGCGCCGAGGCGGCCGGCCGGGCCATCGAGCGCCTGCGCGCGCTCAAGCAGGGCCGGGCCAAGGCGCCGGACCGCTGGGTGCGCGACCCGCTTTACCAGCAGCCCTTGCTCTGGGCCCTGCTCCTGCTGGTCGCGGAGGCCCTCATCCCGCTGCAGGGCGGCGGCTTGCGCCATGCCCTGGCCGTGGCCGGCCGAGGCCTGGCAGGCCTTTGGGGCCTCATCCGCCGCCGCCGCGGCTGGAGCAAGGCCGGCGCGCTGGCCCTGCTGCTGCTGGCCGCCAGGGCCCGGGCCTTCAGCCTGGACCCGGGCCGCTCTGAGTACGACCAGGGCAACCAGGCCTACCGCAGCAATGACTTCAAGGCCGCGGCTTCCTATTACCGCGACAGCCTGGGCCAGGACGCCAGCCGCGAGCAGGCCCAGTACAACATGGGCAATGCCTTCTACCGCCAGGGCGACTATGCCAGCGCGGCCCAGGCCTATGAGGACGCGCTGAAGCTGGACCCCAAGGACGAGGACGCGGCCCACAACCTGGACCTGGCCCGCCAGCACATGCAGGACAAGGACAAGAAGGACGACAAGAAGGATGACAAGAAGAAGGGCGACAAGAAGGGCGGCAAGGACAAGCAGGATGGCAAGGGCGGCCAGGGCAAGGACCAGGCGGGCAAGGGCGGCCAGAGCCAGGACCAGCAGCGCTCCAGCCAGGCCAAAGCCCAGCTCAACAAGGACGAGGTGGCGGCCATGATGCGCATGCTCAAGAACGACCGCCAGCGCTATGACCAGGCTTTTCAGCCGCTCAAGAAGAGGCAGCAGCAGAGCCAGGACCCCATGGAGCAGATGTTCGAGCAGATGACCGGCATGCCCATGAGCCCCAAGCCCGCGCAGCCCGGGCCGGAGAAGAAGGATTGGTGAGCCGCAAGAAGATTGACGCCCAGGCCTCGAGCCTATAACCTCTGTCGCAGACACCATGAAAAGGCCCTTAGCGGCCTTTTTCATTTGGAGGCCCTTTGAAGCTGAGGCTCGCGGCCCTTCTCATGCTCTGCCTGCTGCTGCCCATGCCCGCCCTGGCCAAGGTCGACTTCCAGGACGGGCCTCTTTGCCGCATCGGCAGCCTGGCCCAGGTGCGGGTGCCCAAGGGCTGGAAGTTCGTGCCCGCCGGCTCCTGCAAGCAGTTCCTTGATCAGACCGGCAACCTGGCCAACGGCAAGGAGATGGGCGTGCTCATCGAAGCCGCGCGCCAGGACGGCATGTGGGTCATCTTTGAATGGGAGCCCATCGGCGCTGTGCAGGCCGCGGGCCAGCCGCGGCTGGATGCGGACCGCCTGTGGGCCGAGCTAAAGGAGGCCGCCAGCGAGTCCAACGCCGAGCGCGAGAAGCGCGGCTGGGACCCCGTGGAGCTGCTGGGCTGGGCGGCCAAGCCCGAGTATGACCCCAAGGGCCAGCGCCTGGATTGGGCCCTGCGCCTGCGCGCCAAGGGCAAGGAGTTCGCCAATCTCAATGCCCGCATGCTGGGCCGGCGGGGCGTGATGAAGGTGGTGGTGGCCGTGGATGGCGGGCCGGGGCGGATGGAGCGCTTTAGGCAGGTGATGGCTGGCTTCAGCTTCACGCCGGGCAACCGCGCTTCAGACTGGCAGCCGGGCGAGAAAACGGCCCCCGGCGGCTTGGCGGCCCTGGTCTTGGGCCGGCCCCCGGCCAAGAGCGGGCTCGCTGGCGGGCTGGCGCTGGCGCTGCTGGCCTGCGCGGTTCTGGGGCTGGGCACTTGGGGGTTGAAGCGGAAGCATAGGCGGCAGCCCGGGGCTTGAGCATAAAAAAGCCCGGCGGCTGGCCGCCAGGCTTTTGGCTGTTGCTGCGCGGGCCCGCCCTACTCTGCTTTCTTGCCCGGCGCGTAATTCTCGTAGACCATGACAGGGAAGGGGAGCGCCGCCAGCTGGTCCTCGATGGCCGGCTTGGCCTCGTCCCAGCCCAGCTTGCCCAGCCCCGCGCCAAGCCTCGTGAGCGCCAGGCCGTGGATGCCCAGCTCCTTGTGATGGCGCTGCAGCTCGTGCAGGGCCCGGTTGACATGGCTCTGCTTGGCCTTGGCGCCCTCGTCGCGGATGAAGAGCTGCAGCAGGGACTTGGCCGGGTTGCGCCACATCCAGTACTCGCCGGCCTTGGGCCGGCTGGCCTTGAGGTGCTG
>Ga0181516_10001668_pt1 | contig 16695 bp, 14 predicted proteins | sample PEATcosm2014_Bin_25_FD_121104 | JGI IMG/M metagenome (GOLD analysis project Ga0181516, IMG submission 121104) | Peatland microbial communities from MTU Mesocosm Facility, Houghton, MI, USA - PEATcosm2014_Bin01_10_metaG | ecosystem: Environmental > Terrestrial > Soil > Wetlands > Peat | place... | reverse complement strand
ACGCCGCTCGCCTGGCGGCCGGCATGACAGAGCTGCGTGCAAGCGACCCTGCCTTGGCCGCCACACTCGACCACCGCGCCCAGTCTTGGATCGACGAACACGGCGCCGCCTTCCCCGGCGACGTGAGCACCGGTCTTCTCGACGAATCCGATGAAGCCGCCGAGCGCTTCGAGCAGTTCGCCAACGACGCCGCCTGCCCGGCGCTTGACCCCGCCAGCGGCCGCTGCGATGTCTACGCCTTCCGCCCCATGACCTGCCGCATCTTCGGGCCGCCCGTCCGCATGGACTCCGAGGAAGACGGCGAAGGCCTCGGCCACTGCGAGCTTTGCTTCGCCGGCGCCACCCCGGCCCAGGTAGCCGCCTGCGAAATGCCGGTGCCTCATGCCCTTGAAGCCACCCTTCTCGCCAACTCTGGCCTCACCGGCCAAACCGTCGTCGCCTTCGCTCTCTTGCGCCGCGATGCGCCCGAAATTCCCCTCTAGTGGTCTGTCTCAACCCGACGATCGTTTATCTGTTTTGAAGGGTGCGGGCTTCAGCCCGTACCTGGGACATGCAATATCAAGAGGGCTTTGGCCCCTGAGGGAATGCAAGCCTCCCCGTCTTGATCGTTGTGGGGCGCGGATAACAGATGCGAAGGCTGAGACACCGCACTGGCGCTCCACCTGTGTGTATTCGGTGGACTGCCTGGTTAGCTCAAGGTTGCCGACTCGTCCAAACAACGAGTAGCGCCGGCCTCCCGGCCGGCTGTAGCGTGGACCTCCTGGTCCACGCTGTTTTCCGCACAAACCAAAAAACCTAGAAGTGGTGCGACACGCTCGCGATGATCGTGTAATCGGCAAAGAACGCATCCCCGTTGATGGTATTGTTCTGAATCTCCGGCACGCTCGATGGCCTGTCCCGATAGAGCGCCCAGGGCCCATTGATGGAGACGACGTCCCGCTTATAAGCGAACATCAGTCCAGGGTCGAGCGAAACAATCGAGCCAGGGCGGCGGAAACCGTCGCTGCCGCCGAGCAGATCTCGAACCGGTACGCCCTCGCCGCGAACGCCCAGGCTCACCGCCAGCCCGCGCACTTTGGGCACCCCCTGCGACAGGCCCGCCCGATAGAGATACTGATCGGTCACCGACATCACGCCTTGCCCCGGCTGGCTGCGAAATGTAGCAACTCCATTCGTGTTGCGCGGATTGAAAAGGTAGTTGGCCTGTTCGTAGACTGCGGCGCTGCGCCAAACCGGCTTGTAGCCCTCCGTGCCCACGTTGAACCCCCACGAACCATCGCCCGGCTGCAGGGATTGGTCGGCGGTCGCCTTCACAATCTGTCCCTTGTACAGGCCCGAGCCTGTCGCGTCGTCTATGCCGGTGGGCAGCTTGACTGAAGCGTTCACCGCCACGTTGCCGCCATTCTCCGTCGGCGGCCGGAAAATCCACGACTGCGCCCCCACCGTCACGTCGCCCAGCCCGCTCACCTGGAAGATCCCCACCGGCGGGTAAATCTGGTTGCGCGTGCCGTTGTACACGGGTATATCCGCAATCAAGCTCCAACGCGGCGAAACGCGATACTCCACGCCAATGTCAAAGATGTTCTGGTGGTTCTCTACCGCCGTGGGCCGCGCTATCTCCTTGCTGCCCTGGAAGTACTTGTTGGAATTGAAGACGCGATATCCAATATCGATCGTCAGGTTATGCTGCCAGACGGGCGAAACCGAGCCGCCCTTGTCCGTCCACACCAGTTGGCCGAAAGTTCGCTGATTGCTGTGTGCGGCGACGCACCCCTGGGCGAATGCCTGGCCGGCGGAAATTGCGATCCCGGCACATGCCAGCGATAGAAGCATTCCTATTCTTGTCGTCACGAAGTTCCTCCAAAATTCTGCATTTGTGTCATCTTGTGATTTAAATCACGCGTCAACCCTGCGTCCGACCAACGTACCCGGAACGGGGCATTGCCGTCCTCAACCTGTGGATGGATATCCGTCTCCACCTCGAGGATGGGTACGCCCGCGGGCGTGATGCGGTATGGCCTTTCGCTCGGTGCCGTAAACTGAGGCTTGGATACCCCGATGCCAACACGCCCCTGCTGGGTTGAGATCCACACCCAGGCCTTTGAAGATAACTACCGGTTTCTCGCCAGCCAGGCCGCGCCGCATGCCGAGTTGCTGGCCATTGTCAAGGCGGACGCTTACGGCCACTCCCTCGCCCTGTGCGCGCCCGCGGCGGTGCGTGCCGGAGCGCGGTGGCTCGGGGTCACCAGCGTGGAAGAGGGCATCCAGGCGCGCGCCCTCTCTTTCGACGCGCACGTGCTCATCATTGGAGGCATCTTTCCAGGCAAGGCTGCCGAAGTCGTTCGGCACAACCTCACCCCCGTCGCCTGGGAGCTGTGGCAGCTCGACGAGCTTGCTGCCGCCGCCCATGCTGCGGGCGCCAAGGCCGGTTCTCTCCCGGTTCATCTCGAAATCGACACCGGCATGAGCCGGCAGGGCGTCGATGCTGCCAACCTTGCCCCGGCGCTGGCTCGGTTCACCGTCGGTTCGCCCCTGCGGCTTGAGGGCGTCATGACCCACCTCTATGCCGCCGACGAGGCCAATGGCCTGGTCAACCAGGTCCAACTCGTCAGCCTGAATCGCGCCCTTGAGGCCGTCAGCGCCGCCGGCCTCTACGCCGAGTGGCTCAATGTCGGCAGCTCGGCAGCACTTGTTGCCGGCAAAAGCAGCGATGTCGCCGCCCTGGCCAACCGCTGGGGCATGAAGGCGATGATGCGCCCAGGCCTCGCCTGCTACGGTCTCGCGCCCCAGTTTGACCCCGATTTTGAAGCGGATGAGCCGCCCGCGCTGGTTGAGGCCCGCCGGCGCCTGCAGCCCGTTCTCACCTGGAAGACCCGCGTCACCGGCGTGCGCGCCATTCCCCCCGCCACGGTTGTCGGCTACAACGGCACCTTTGTCGCCACCGAGCCCATGCGCATCGCTCTCTTGCCTGCGGGCTACGCCGATGGACTCGACCGCCGCCTCGGCAACCGGTTCAGCGTCCTGGTTCGCGGACAGCGCGCCCCGCTCGTCGGCCGCATCAGCATGGATCAGTCCGTCATTGACGTCACCGATATTCCCGGGGTCGACTCCGGCGACGAAGTCGTCATTCTCGGCACGCAAGGCGCGGAGACCGTCACCGCCTTCGACCACGCCGCTGCCACCGGCACCATCCCGTGGGAGGTTTTCACGCGCATCGCCAGCCGCGTAACCCGCGTTCCGGTTTGCAGATCATTCGCCCCGCTTGGCGCAGAATGAAGTCAGCATGCCAACAAAGTGTGTTTGCACCAGTCGGCTCGGGATAAATGTTCGCAATCTGAAATCGAGAAAAAACAACGATAACAACCTTGGTTTGTGTAGGTTACAAAGAAAAACGCAAATGTTGCCTTTTCTGAATTTCCACAAAAATCGTGCATAAGGCTAAGTTAATCAATACTTTACGCCAAGAAATTACACAAATGTAAAATATTAACTATCTCATTACAAAGACTTTATTTTTGCCTTCTCGACTTTAAATCGCTCCGAAAGGCACAAATATACACATCGCCCCGTCCAAGGCGCCAGCGCCCGAAACCTTCCCTCATTTCCTCCCGCAGCTCTCACCTTCGCTTTTCCGGCGCCACCCACAATGAGGCGCCCCGTCCACTCTGAACCCAAAATAGCAATCGGATCTCGCAAGATTGCAGTCGCAGCCGCCCTTGCTTGTAACATCTAGAACAGGTTCGGGACAGGAGCGGTAAAAACCATGAAGATGCGGCCCGGGACGCAAACCGGATTTCTGCTGTGCGGCAAGGAATGGATCGAGGGAGAGTCGCTCGAAGTGCGTTCCCCTTGGGACCAGGGGCTCGTGGGCCGGGTTACCGTCGCCACCCGCGCCGACGCGCGCCAAGCCGTCAACCACGCCGCCGCCAGCCTTCGTCGCACCCGTGCCTTGCCCCGCTGGAAGCGCCGCGAAATCCTCGAAGACGTGGCCGCCGCGCTCATTGAACAGAAAGAGAGATTCGCGCAGCTTATCCTCGCCGAGGCGGGCAAGCCTATCCGCCTGGCCCGTACCGAGGTCGATCGCGCCGTTCTCACCTTCAAAACCGCCGCTGAGGAGGCCGCCCGCCTCGGCGGGGAAACCATCCCGCTCGATCTGACCGAGGGCAACGAAGGCCGCTGGGGTGTGGTGCAGCGCTTTGCCGTCGGCCCCGTGCTGGCCATTACTCCCTTCAACTTTCCGCTCAATCTGGTGGCCCACAAGGTGGCCCCTGCCCTGGCCGCGGGCTGTCCTGTCATTCTCAAGCCCGCGCCGCAAACGCCATTTACCGCCCTGGCCCTCGGTGAAGTCATTCTCAAAGCAGGCTGGCCGGCAGAGGCGCTGGCGGTTCTGCCCTTGAGCAATCTTGACACCGCCTGGCTGGCGGAAAAGGAAGATCGCGTCAAGCTGGTCAGCTTCACCGGCTCTGCCCGGGTCGGCTGGGAACTCAAGGTCCACTCCGGCCGCAAACGGGTCTTGCTCGAGCTTGGCGGCAACGCCGCTCTCATCGTCCACGGCGACTGGCCCGACCTGGACGAAGCCGCTCTGCGCACCGCCCGCGCCGCCTTCGGCTTCGCCGGCCAGAACTGCGTCAGCGTGCAGCGCGTTTTTGTCGACCGCAGCGTCTTCCAGACCTTTCTGTGGAAGGTGGTCGAGCACACTTCCAAGCTGGTCTGCGGCAAGCCCTCCGACGAAGCCACCGAGGTCGGACCCCTTATCCGCCCCAGCGAAGCTGAACGCGTCGAAGGCTGGATCAAGGAAGCCGTGGAAGGCGGCGCCAAACTTGTGGCCGGCGGCGAGCGCCACGGTTCCGTGATAACCCCCGCCATTCTCACTGCCACCAAGCCGGGAATGAAAATCCGCGACGAAGAGGCCTTTGGTCCGGTCGTGCTGATTGAGCCCTACGATGACTTTGAGCAGGCGCTCGCCGATGTCAACCACTCAAAATACGGGCTCCAGGCCGGCCTGCTCACGCGCGACTCCTCCCTCATCATGACCGCTTACCGCGAACTTGAGGTGGGAGCCTTGATCGTGGGAGATGTGCCCACCTGGCGGCTTGACCCCATGCCGTTCGGAGGAGTCAAGGACTCGGGGCTGGGCCGCGAAGGCATCCGCTCGGCCATCAACGAGATGACGGAACCCCGCCTCCTCGTCATGACCGGCCTCAACTAGCTGGCACTCCGTTCGCAAATCGAATGGAAAAGGGCACGCACCAGTGCGTGCCCTTTTCCTGGTCTACCGCTCTAGACCGCGTTGCGGCTTTTTGCGCGGATCGTCGCCACTTCTTCGGCCGGGATGTGCAGGAACTCCAGGAATTCCTGGTGCTCTTCGGGGGCCGAACGCTCGAATTCGGCATGCCAGCGGCTCATCTGTTCTCCGGTAAAGCCGCTCCCCTTCATGATGGATACCCACTTCTCTTTAGTGATCATCTCGTCCTTTCTTAATTCTGTGTTTTCCAGCAGTTTTAGGATCGACTGGCGGTGCGCCCGCAGGGTTCCGATCTCGGCGTCGAGCTCAATTACGCGCCGCCTCAGCACTCCGCCAACATCCCCGCTCTTCCGATCCAGAATCAGGCGAATGTCTTCCAGTTTGAGTCCGGCCTCACGGTAGGTGCAGATCTGCAGCAGCCGCTGCGCGTCCGCCTCCCCGTAACACCGGTAGTTCCCGCCGCTGCGCTGCGCCGGGGGCATTAAACCGATCGATTCGTAATACAGCAGGGCGGTACGGCTCAAGCCGCAACGCCGGGCGAGTTTGGTCACCGTGAACATCGTCCAACCTTAATGTGAACCCTCTATTTATAGACAGGTCAAGCCGATTCGCCCAGAAATTGTTGGGGTTATTTCAAGAGGCGAGCGGGTGGCGGGCCGGCCTGGGGGAGAGCAGATCCCGGAAGCTCCACTTTGAGCACATCAAAAAAATCGCCCCTCCTGTCACTGTGCCTGGATGAAGTTCCAGGTCGTGCCGACGGGAGGGGCGTGGAGCCGCAATCACAAGAAGCTGGGCTGGAGACAGTCATCCTACGAGGTTTAACTTCACCCCAAAGGACTATGTGGTGGCTCATCTTCTGGACCGAACTTCAATATATTTGCCGTTTCCATTTCAAAACAGGTTCCATCGGGTACCATGTGGCTTGAACGGAGCTAAGTCTTTTTATTGGCCAGTTTAGTCGATGATCGACAATCCCGTTTTCAGGACGTATTATACGGATTACGGTATCTTTTTCACCTCGGGCTAGAACAAGAAGCCTCGCACGGGATTGGCTTCATGACCAACTCGTAGTCAGGCCGCGAAGTCGCAACGCCGATTACCCGAGCCGGCCCTTGGACAACGGGCCCCGCATCAAGTCCCTTTCACCGAAGAGGATGGGCGGGTGCACAGTTGCCAGGAGGCGGTTTGTTGAGGAACGTGAAATGCCTTTGGAGCCGAATTCAATCCAGGACCCGCCGCAGCAGGTCGCCGCACCGGAAGCCGCCGCCGTTCGCGAGCAGTTGGAGCGATTACTTGCGCATCCGCTGTTTTGCAACAGCAAACGCTACCCCGTGCTGCTGGCCTACATCGTCGAGCAGACATGGCTCGGCAATACCGCCGAATTAAAGGAACGCACAATCGGCATCGAGGTCTTTGGCCGCACCCCCAGCTACGATGCCAATGCGGACCCGGTCGTTCGAATCACTGCCGGAGAAGTCCGCAAGCGGCTGATCCAATATTCCTACGACGCCGCGCATGAAGGTGAGTTGGTCATTGAACTCCCCATCGGCTCCTATGTGCCGGTATTTCGGGAGCCGTCGCGCTCCGTAACGCTCAGTGCGGCTGCTCTGTTGCCCGAACTCGAGGCAACCCCGCAGCCTGTCTCGCCCGTTCGCACCTGGCCTTCCACGGCCTTGCGCTGGACAGCAACAATTGTGGTGGTCATTCTCGCCGCCATCGCGGGGCTTACCGCCGGCCTTCGCTATCGAGAGGTAAAGCCCCCGACTTTGCTCGATCGGTTTTGGGCGCCAATCACAGGTGGCGCCGGAACGGCAACCTACTGCCTGGGCGAGCCGGCCCGGGAACTCGACGTGGGTTCCATCAATTCCTTTGACACTCCGGTTGGCGATGCCAAGCCGGTCCCCTTGTACTTCCGGCTGCACTACTCCGGGCACCTGGCGCTGGCAGATGTCATCACTCTCACGCGCACCGCGGCGGCGCTCGAAACCAGCCACAAGGCCTTTCGCGTGATGCCCGCCTCCGACGCCAGTTTTGCGCAACTGCGCGAGGGGCCGGTGGTGCTTATCGGCGGCTTCGACAACATCTGGACATTGCGCGTCACGCAGAAACTGCGCTTCGGCTTCGACTCCAAAGACGGTGAAGCGCTTCTGGTCGATCGCAAGAGTCCCAAGCGGACGACCTGGGCGACGGCGTGGGACCTGCCCTACAAGAAACTCAACCGCGATTATGCCATCGTGGCCCGCGTTCACGACGCAACAACGGGCCAACCCGTCATCATCGCCGCGGGCATCTCGGAAGAAGGCACCGAGGCCGCCGGCGAAATTCTATATAACCCCGTGTATCTCGACACGCTCATTGCCAGGCTTCCGCAGAACTGGGAAAGCCTCAATATGGAGGCGGTCATCGAAACCCAGGTAATCGAAGGCCATCCCGGCCCGCCCAGTATTCTGGCGGTGGAAACCTGGTGACCCAGGCACAGATAACTTACCGGCGCGTGCGATGAGCCATCGCCCGCGCCGGTAAGTTACGCAGTCAAATCATTTCATTTTCGGAATGCCAGATAAGAGAACTCTTGCAGGGCTGGCCCGCCAGATTTCTCACCGCTTCTTCGCTCATGTAAAGCGGATGTAAACCTGGCCGCGTCGGGCGGCCTTCAAGAGTTACTTGCTCTTCGCTTTCTGCGCGGCCCAGCGTCTGCGCTGCGCGTCGGCAATCCGTTTGCGCGCTTCAGGGCTGAGCACGCGGGTCTTTTTCGCTTTGCCTTGTGCGGGTTTCTTGCTGGTTGAGCGCTCGGTCGTGGTGGAAGCAAGTTTTCCGGCGCCGGCCAGCAGGGAACGAACCTGCGAGAGCCTCGCGATTTCAATATCAATTAAGGCAAGAATCGAAAGATCGACCATAAGTGCAGATTAACTTAAAAAAACCGCTTTGCCCAGTTTGTTGAGATTTTCCCGAACAATCGCTTCTCTTTCGGCACTCCCCCGCCGCGTATTGACACTAAAAGGTGCGCCAGCCTTCGAGCCAGTTATAGGTCAACGCCCGTCCCGTGTTATTCGGGTTTGCCGATTGTCTTTTCCGTGTAGGCCTTTTGCAGCACAAAGAACGCTTGTTTCTTACGGCCTTGCTCCGATATCAGGCCCTTGCGATTGAATTCGTCCTGCACTTCGGGCAATGGCCGGTTGGGCGAACGAAAATCCATCAGGATCCATGGACTCATGCCGCGCAGTTGTCCGATTCGCCGAAGCATTCCCAGTTGATGGCGGTAGATATTTGCCTGGTATTCCTCGGTCCATCGATCGTCTTCGTCCCCGTGCAATCCAGCTTTGGCGCCGCCGCCAAATTCGCTCACAATCAGAGGCTTCTGAAATTCAATCCGCCACTCGGTCACGTCGGCAGTTTCCGGGCGCTGCTCGTACCAGCCGATATATTCGTTCACCCCAATGACATCGAGAGCGTTCCCAAGCGCGTCGTCCACGATCTTGGTGTGACCGTCGGCCCGCACCAGCAACGCCGCCGTAATCAGGCGCGTCGGGTCCAGCGCCCGCGCCCGCGCAGCCAGCGTCTCAATAAAGCGCGTGCGCGCCTCGGTGTTCGGCGTTTCGTTCGCCATCGACCAAAGCACGATTGCGGCGTGATTCCGCGACGTGCCGATCTCTTCATCCAGTTGTTGCTCGGCTTTGGCCAGCACCTTGGGATTATCGAATTGCAATGCCCAGTAAACGGGGTTCTCCGACCACACCATCAGTCCCATGCGGTCGGCCGCGCGCAGCATCGTCTCGTCGTGCGGATAGTGCGCCAGGCGGACGAAATTACAGCCCAGTTCCTTGGCCCATCCCAGCAGCGTCTCCGCGTCCTTGTCCGTGTTGGCACGCCCGGTGCGATAAGGAGCTTCCGCATGAATGGCCACACCGCGCAGAAAGATGGGCTTGCCATTCAGCAGGATCTCGGTCCCGCGCGTTTCGATGGTGCGGAAGCCGATCAGGTCTTCAACTACATCCTCGCCCGCACTAATTTTCACCTTGTAAAGCTTCGGCGTCTCCGGCGACCAGCGCTCCAGGTTCGATGCCACCAGATGTATCTGCGCGCGCCCGTCCGCAGTAAGAACGCCGGAGCCGTCTGAATTGAGCTCGGGAATCTCTACCTTCACCTTGTCGCCGATTTTGCCGCCCTCGACATGGACCCAGCCCTCTATGTGCGCAAGATGCAAGGGGCCTACGATGCCTAAGTCGTTGCCGTGAGGTACGAGTGTCGTCTCTGGCGCACGGCTCAGATGCACATCGTACTGATCGATGAATTCCTCCGGAACGTCGATCAGCGAGACCGTGCGCGTCAGCCCGCCATAGTTCCACCAATCAGTTTCGAGCGTGGGAACGTTGTCTTCGTGGCGCGTGTTATCCACCGCGGCCACCACGAAGTTAGGGCCGGCGTGAATCGCCGCGGTCACGTCGCAGTTGAAGCTGGTGTAACCGCCTTCGTGCTCGCAAACCTTCTGTCCGTTCACCCAGAACCACGACCGGTAGTTCGCCGCGCCTACATGCAGAAACGTGCGCGTGTGCTCTTTGGGTTGGTAAGCGAAGTCATGCTCGTACCAGACAGGCCCCTCGTAATACATGAGCGACTCGCGCTGCGTATTCCAGTCGGCGGGCACCTTCAGTTTCGGAGCCTTCGCAAAGTCATATTCCGTCGGAAACGTATCGCCGGGCTTCGCCTTCTGGTTCAGAAACCATCCGTTCGTCTTCTCCTGGTGATGAAAGCTGAACAGGCCGGAGAAGTAAGGATCGACAATTGAAGCCCAATCGCCGTTGAGCGACATGGCCGGGCGTCGATCGGCGCCCGTAAGAATGATGGGCGCGGGGACAGGCGCGGCGCCTGCAGCGGCAACAGCCAGAAGCGCGGTTGCGCTGGCGGCAAGAACCACCCTGCGGGCAAACAGTGCATTGACGCAAGCAGACAAGCAAACAGGCAGACGCATCATTCCACAGCCTCGGCGAATTGAAATGGGGTTGGAGCCATCACCGCATTTTCAGCATGCGCAGGCGACTGCTCCAGTCGGACTGCCTAGTCTATCGTTTCACTCTATTGCATGTACATTGCAACCCGGGGTGAGCGGGCGCGTCCGTTCTCCAAATGCGTTGAGGGGACAAGGTGGCTCTTCGGAGGTCATTCTTGAGCGGAGATGGAATTCGTACAGTGATCCAAATCCCGTCTTACTATCGTCATATGACTGAGAGAGAAAGTCTGATTGAGAGGCTGGTTTCGACGCTGCATTTGAACGTCTTTGAACGAACGGCCTTGGGGCCTGAGCCCATCTCAAGAGCCGAAATCAGTGCAGCGGTCTCGCGTGTTTTCACGGCTTCCGGCCAGTTTCCGCCTCATGCTTATCCTTGGCGACCAGGCCGCTCAGTTTTCGAGGGGCACTTTTTGGAGTTGCTCTCGGATGGAACGGCTCGGCTCTGGTGGCAACGTCACCTCGCGACTAACCCCGCACAACTCGCAGAGCAAATGCACATGGATTTTTCCGGCCCGGCCGAAGCGGCAGACGAGTTCATTACGAGAGAGTGGCGGCAAGGGCATATTGACGGGGTTCCATTTGTGCGATGAGCCCGCGCGGCGAAAAATGAAAAGGGGACAGGCCGTCGGGCCCATCCCCTTCCTTTCCCAGTTCGCTTACCCTGAATTCCGCAGCCCGGTTATGCCCCCAAATACATCACGTGCACATAGGTGCCGAGGCGAACGTTGTAGGCCAGGTACCAACCATCGTGATCGGGGTCGTCGTAGATCACGATGTCGTCGGAGTCCCAAAGCCAGCCATTGCAGAAAGCCACGTCAAACGGCGCCACAGACCAGTTCCAGCCATTGAACCAGAACCGCCCCGGACCTCCGCCGCCAAGATGCCACACATGTTCGCGGCCAAATCCGCCGGTAAACCGTCCGTGCTCGAAAGGATGGTCCAGGTGATAGTGCGCATCGTCGCGGCCGGTGTCGTGCCCCACCCACTTTTTGCCGTTGTCGACGTGTGGCACGTTGGGATGGCCCTTCTTGTCGCTGTAGTTGCGATTTTCTTCGGGTGCGCGCGGCGCTGCGTGCGACGGCTCCGGCCCGCGTTCCGGAATTGCCTGATGGCGATCGCCGCCGGCCGGCCGCCCTCCCTCGTCGTGGCGCTGCGCAAATGCGGGAACCGCCATCAACAGCAAGGCCGCAAAAATTAATCCACAGGGTTTCATTCCTATTTCCTCCCGATGCTTTCAAGAGCGCCAATCTTCCGTACTTGGCGCCCTGTAATGAGCCTGCATCACTTCTGTAGATGCTGACCCCACTGGAGGTGTCTAGTTGCGGTTCGTCAAATTCGCTGGCTGGTGATTCCGCATGATTATGCGCTCACGGCCACCGGCGCGCGCCTCCAGGCATAGAGCGGGAACTGGTTGGCGAGTTCGGCCACTTCGTGGCGAATGCGCTCGAGAGCCGCATCGTCGTTGCGCTGATCGAGTGCCTTCACGATCCACGCGGCGATCGTGCGCATCTCCTGCTCCTTCATGCCGCGGGTCGTCAGCGCCGGCGTGCCCACGCGAATGCCCGATGGCTTGAGCGGCGGGTTGGTGTCATATGGAATCGAATTCTTGTTCACCGTGATGCCGGCTTTGCCAAGCGCCAACTCCGCCTCAGAGCCCAGGATGCCCTTCTGGAAAACATCCACCAGCATCAGGTGATTGTCTGTCCCGCCAGAGATAATGCGATAGCCCGCATCTTGCAGGCATTGCGCCAGCACCTTGGCGTTGGCCACTATCTGCGCGGCATAGGTGCGGAACTCAGGCCTCAGCGCCTCTCCAAAGGCCACAGCCTTGGCGGCCACAATGTGCACCAGCGGACCTCCCTGCTGGCCTGGGAATACTGCCTTGTCTACGGCCGCGGCAAGGTCCTTGCCGCAAATGATCATGCCGGCGCGCGGTCCGCGCAGCGTCTTGTGCGTAGTGGTGGTGGTAATGTGCGCGTGCGGCACGGGCGAAGGGTGAACGCCGCCAGCCACCAGGCCGGCAATGTGCGCCATGTCGAAGATGTAAACGGCGCCCACCTTGTCGGCGATCTGGCGCATGCGGGCAAAATCCCAAAGGCGCGGATAAGCGCTGCCCCCGCCCACAATCACCTTGGGCTTCTCGCGCTCTGCAATCGACTCGAGTTCGTCATAGTCGATCAGTTCGGTATCGCGGCGCACCTGGTAAAACGTGGGCCGATACAGCTTGCCGCTGAAGCTGAGGCGGTGCCCGTGCGTCAGGTGACCGCCATGGGCCAGGTCAAGGCCGAGAATCGTGTCGCCCGCCTGCAGCACCGCCGCGTAGGCCGAGGCGTTGGCCTGCGAGCCGGAGTGCGGCTGCACGTTAATGTGGTCGCCGCCGAAAATCTGCTTGGCGCGGTCGCGCGCCAGGTTCTCCACCACATCGCTGAACTCGCAGCCGCCATAGTAGCGGCGGCCCGGGTAGCCCTCGGCGTACTTGTTGGTGAAGATCGAGCCGGCCGCTTCCAGCACTGCCTCGGAAACAAAGTTTTCGCTGGCAATCATCTCCAGCCCTTCGTGCTGGCGGAGGGTTTCCTGGTCAAGAGCAGCGGCCACATCGGGGTCGGCCTGGGCGAGGGAAAGAGACATGCGGTCAGTCATAAGGGAATTTTAGCCCTTTTTGGTGCGGCGGCCGAAACTCGCTTCTCCTTGGGTACTTGGGCCGGAACAAAGACCGAGCCGGGGACCCATGCAATCGTCGTGTGAGTTAGATCACTCCATCCCACTCAGGTTTGCGCTATTTTCGTTGCACAGATCCAGGTGTTCCAATGCACAAGCAACAATGCAGGCCCGTGTTCCTCGTGGCGATCCTTGCGCAGGCGCTTCTCCCGGCCCTGGCGCAAACAGGCGCCGTCGACCCCAGATTGTTGTCCAAAGCGGCCGCTGGCGATGCCGCCGCTGAAACTGAAGTCGGGGTGGCTTACGCGGAAGCCAAGACCGTTCCGCGGGATTACGAGCAGGCTTCCAAGTGGTTCCGCAAGGCGGCCGAGCAGGGCGATCCAGACGCGGAATTCAACCTTGGCCTGCTCTATCGCAACGGCCAGGGGGTTCCGCAGGACTACACCACCGCCGCGGCGCTCTACACCAAGGCCGCCGAGCAGGGGCACCCTTACGCCGAAAGCAACCTGGCGTTTCTCTATCACGAAGGCATGGGCGTTGAACGCGACGATGCCCGGGCAGCAGCCTTGTATATGGATGCGGCCAACCAGGACGACCCTGCGGCACAGTCCAGCCTGGCCGCACTCTACCATCTGGGCGAGGGCGTTCCGCGAGATGAGGCCCTTTCCGTGCAATGGCTTTCCAAGGCTGCCCTTCACGGAGTTGCCGCCGACGAGTATCTGCTGGGCGAGGACTACGAGGACGGCGCCGGTGTCCCCCGCGACTATGCGGCGGCTGCCGGCTGGTACCGCAAGGCGGCGGAGCAGGGCTTCGAGGCTGCCCAGTTTAGCCTGGCCATGTGCTACACCCAGGGCAATGGCGTGCCGAAGGACGATACCCTTGCCGCCGAATGGCTGCGCAAAGCAGCCGAGCAGGACAACGTGGATGCGCAGCACAACCTCGGCGTCTTCCACGCCCTGGGCCGAGGGGTGCCGCAGGACTATGCCGAGGCATACTTCTGGCTGCTTCTCTCGTCAGACAAATTGACGGGGCCGGAACGCGACCAGGCAACCGCTGCGCGCGACGACTCGGCCTCTCACTTGACCCTCGCCGGGCGGGCCGCTGTCGCCGAGCGGGCGACGAGTTGGCGGGCTTCACATTCGCAGGCCGGAGCGGAGTAGACTGAACCTTCGAGATTCTCACGGAGCACGCGCAGATGATCGGCAATGCCCTGAATCGTCTGACCCTGACGGCTGCGCTCACGGCGGCATCCAGCCTTTGTCTGGCACAGTCGGCGGGACTCGATCCCGCACTGTTGGCCCGCGCGAATTCCGGCGATGGGCCGGCCCAGGTGCAGGTCGGCGACGCCTATGCCGACGGAAACGGCGTCGCCAAGGACTACAAACAGGCGGCGGAGTGGTTTCGCAAGGCCGCTGACAAGGGCGACATCTCCGGCTTGTTGCACCTGGCCTCCCTGTACCGCGATGGCAAGGGCGTCGCCCGCGACATGACCCAGGCCGCGACGCTCTATCGCCAGGCAGCCGAGCTGGACGACCCCACCGCGCAGGGGACGCTCGGGCTGCTCTACTCCATGGGGCAGGGCGTGCCGCACAACGACGTGGAAGCCTACTACTGGCTGGATCTGGCGGCCAGTTCCAAAGGTCCCAGGCAGGAAGCCTATGCCGCAAATCGGCAAATGATCGGTACCCATATCACGGCCGACGAACTGGCCGCGGTGCAGGAGCGGGTGGCGAACTGGATCGCGGCGCATCGCAAGCCAGACGCCCCTAAATAGACCGCAAGTTTGAAGGCCGACAGGAATCCTGGCTTCGCCGTATTCTGGATTCCATGCGACGCCTTGCGAAGTGCGGCCTTCGTCTTTCCCTTCTCATTTTTGCTTTCATTGCCCCCATGGCGGCGGAGTGGCAGGGAGCTCCAGTTACCCTGTCGCCGGCGGTCATGCAAGCCGGTTCCCCGGTCCTCATCCATGTAGATGCGCCGGCAAGCGCAGTTCTTGAGGGTGAATGGCTAGGCCGGACGCTCCAGTTCTTCCCCGGGCATGGCGGTCGTGGGTGGTTCGCGCTGGGCGGGGTCGACGTGGAGGCGCCTGCCGGGCCTTCCACGCTGAAAATCATCGTTCACGCCAACGGCGTCGACCATGACCTGAGCCGCACAGTCGAGATTCACCCCGCGCACTACCGCACAGGCAAGCTGAGCGTTGCGCCAAAATTCGTCGAGCCCGGCCCCGACGATCTCAAGGAAATCGAAGCGGAAAAGTCCTTCAAGGAAAAAGCATTTGGTTCCAGCGCGCCGGAACCGCAGTGGACGGCGAGTTTTCGAGCCCCGGTGACTGCAGCCCCAACAGATAGTTTCGGCACGCGGCGCATGTTCAATGGCAAACTCGCCGGCATTCACAAGGGCATGGATTTCCGAGCGGCGACAGGCACCGTCGTACGAGCCGGCAACAGCGGTGTCGTTGTCCTGGCCCGGCCGCTCTACTACGAAGGCAATTGCGTCATCATCGACCATGGGCTCGGCCTCTTCACGCTCTCCATGCACCTGAGCCACATCGACGTGCACCAGGGGCAGCGGGTGGCCCTGGGCGAACGCCTGGGATTGAGCGGCGCCACCGGGCGAGTGACGGGCCCTCATCTCCACTGGGCCGTGCGTTGGCAGGGCGCCTACCTTGATCCGGCCAAGCTGCTCCGGCTCAACCTGGCAGCGGCGCGGTAGAGGAGATGCCATTGCAGGCGGGGAACGTCTATACAGGCGGGATCCAACCCATTCTTCCTGGGAACTGGGAAACCGGGAGGAGATTGCATGCGCTTAGTGATTGGTCTTTTGTGTGCGCTGGTTTTGGCGGCCGGGGCGGGGGCACAGTCGCCGCAGGCCGGGGAACCGGGCAAGGTACACATCCGGCAGTTGACAGTGGTCGCTCCCGGGGTGGACCCCAGCATCGTCGCCGGTGCGCGGGCTGCTCTCGAGGGCAAAGACAGAGCACTGCTTGAAATCAACGAGGAGATTCGCCGCCATTTCCGTGCGCACGGCTATATGGACGCGGCGATGGAAGAGCCGCCGCAGGTAAGCGGCGCTGGCGATCAGGCAGAGGTAACGGTAGCGGTCACACCGGGTCCGCAATACCGGCTGAAGGCGATCCGCATTGAGGGGGCTACGGTGTTTCCGGCCAACCAGCTTGTGGCCCTGTTCAGCGTGGTTCCCGGGCAGGTGTGCAATGCCACAGCGATCGGGGCAGGATTTCAGCGAATTGCGGAGCTCTACCGGTCCAAGGGATATCCGAACCTGGGCCTGATTCCCAAGCCGCAACGGAACGTGGCGGAACGGACGATCGCTTTCACCATCCTGTTGGACGAGGGCAAGGCGACGAACTGATTGCCCTCCCGAGCGGCCTTGCGAGCGCGGAACCTCGGTGGCGGGATGTTCCCGCCGCGCGCGGTGTCACCAGATCATTCCGAAGTCTCCACCCGCAAGCCTTCTTCTGCGATGCGGTAGGGGACGATCGCCCCACTCCCGGCGGCATTTTGCCCCAGCGTCAGCCGCAGCTTCTCGGCGGCTTCGGGGCCGCGGGCCAGCAGCATCAGGAAGCCGCCGCCGCCGGCGCCGGCCAGCTTGGCGCCATGAATCCAGGGCCGTGCCCGGTCGAGGATCGCGTTGATTGGGGCGTTGGCCGTGTGCGGGTCCAGCACCTGGTTGAGTTGCCAGTGCCGGTCCATCAGCGCGCCCAGGTGGTTCCAATCGCCCTCCGCCATCGCATACTACATTTCAACGGCCAGCGTCTTGATGCTGT
>Ga0181516_10001667_pt1 | contig 16700 bp, 7 predicted proteins | sample PEATcosm2014_Bin_25_FD_121104 | JGI IMG/M metagenome (GOLD analysis project Ga0181516, IMG submission 121104) | Peatland microbial communities from MTU Mesocosm Facility, Houghton, MI, USA - PEATcosm2014_Bin01_10_metaG | ecosystem: Environmental > Terrestrial > Soil > Wetlands > Peat | place... | reverse complement strand
TTCCGTCGGCTCAAAGGCTATCGCCGCATCTTTTCGCGCTTCGACAAACTGGATATTCTGTTCGCGGGATTCATCCTGTTTGCCCTCATCGTAGAAGCTTTGCGTTAGTGTTAACACGCCCTAATGTAGATTGGAATTGCTCATTCAGCTTTTTGTGTAAACCACATAATTGATGAAGTCCTTAATATTGAAGCTCCAAGACGTGGTGTTTGACGTGCGAACGAAGGAGTTGACATACCACTTGACGTTGCCGGCAGAGTCTTAAGGGGGCCGCGATAGACGTCCCACGTGCTACCGCCAATGGTAAGGGTGCCTTGCAACGTCCCGATTGGGCCGGCGCCGCCATAGCGGGCAACCCAGATCATCATTTCGTCGGTGGGATTGTCCGCGTAGGTCGGGTTGCTGATGCTGTGAAACCAGCAATCATAGGCCACGTCCTGCACGCCTGCGCCGGAGATGCTGAAATAGCCGCCCGTGTTGACATTGTGATTGTCCCAGATACGCACTGGCAATCCTGAGCCGCTCGACCAAGTTCCCCAATGCCAGCCGCAAACGACCCTGGGATTAGCCTTCACACCATATTGGTTGGAGCCGGCGTGCCAGTTGAAGTCGGTGCCCCAGCTCAACGGGCTGCTAGTATTGTTATTCCAAATACATTCCCAGCCGCTGGGGTCGTCGGCCTGCCCCCAGACATTGTTGAACAGATAATATTTTGAGGCAAAAATGGTAGCGTAATCATTGCAACTGGTTGTGAGAGCGGCTTGCAAATGGACAGGTGATGCCCATGCCAAGCGTGCGCTTTTGTGCGCACAAAGCGCTAAACTGACGAGTGATTGAGCTCATTCTGACATGAGCTTTGAAGCCACGTATCACGAGAAAGAGGGATTTTTACTTTTTAATCCCGAACTCCGAAGTCAAAACTTGGAAATAAATTTAATGATTGATTATCAATTGCTTAATTCATGCAAATCCTACTTCACCGACGTAGGATTTCGTTGCGCAATAGGTTGCTTTTAAACGCGTTATTGGTTGTTTTCCGTTCAACTTTGGAGTTCGGGTTAATTTCAGTGCTGACGAACAGGATTATACAACTGCATTCCGCAGCATTTGGTAAGCGTCTGACGACCCGCCAGGCTGGCGTGGAAAAGATATATTGTCGGGTTTGGACGGCAAAATGCGCATTATATTATGAGCCCGAATATGCAAAAAATAACTAAAAAAGCAATTATGAAAATTCGAATGCAAATCCAACCCCTTGTTGCCGCCTGCCTTTTGTTGTGCGCGCTGTTATCATCTGGACATGCCGGTGTATATACATGGAGCATTCCTACGGCAATAACCACGGCGGACGCCACGCTCAATCAGAGTGGCACAGTCGTTGGAGCCGCGGTTTTTGGAAGTTTTGAAGAACTAGTCATATTGACCAATGGTTCGGTATTTGACTTCAAAGCAGACGGTTCGGTAGCCACGGCGACCGGCCAAGGCACTTTTTCGGGAGCGTTCAGTGGGCACACTGGCAATAAAAAATTTGATGCTGCTCTGGGGCAAGCCGAATATGACGGCGGCCCCAAAACCATCACTTTAAATAATTTGGTGGTGGGCCAGCAATACTCAGTGCAACTCTTTGCATTGGATCAACGTAGTGGCCCCAATGCCAGGATTGCAAATTTTCAGGACCCGAATGATGCAACCGATATCTCGACCAACTTCGCGATGGGTGACACCGTATACGTGCTTGGAACATTCATTGCCAATAGTTCAACCATGACTATACAGGAAAATCTGATCAACGGCGGCGGTGGCAATATGAACGCGTTAGTTGTTCGCAATCTGTCAGGCGCAGTGTTCCCTCCCCAAATTGTGGCTCAGCCACAATCTCCGGGAACGTTGGATAGCGGGTTGAGCGTGCAATTTAACGTTGCGGCTTACGGCACCGGACCTTTAAGTTATCAGTGGCAGGCCGGAATTGTCGGTTCCGGGGTATTCACGAACTTGATCAACGGGGGGCAGTTCTCAGGTGCAACCAACTATTCACTTACTATCACCAGCGTAAACACAAATGATACGGCTGATTATCAAGTTGTGGTGAGCAATGCCGCAGGATCGGTCACAAGTACCCCCCCCGCGACACTCACGGTTTCAGCGAACGTGCCACTCTATAATTGGTCGCTTCCGGTGTCCATAACGACGGCCGACGCTACGCTTAACCAACCAGGCACCGTTGTTGGAGCTGAGGTGTTTGGGTCCACGGAAGAACTCGTTATCTTGACCAACAGTTCCACTTTTGATTTCAAGGTGGACGGATCCATCGCGAGCGTGGTCAACAACAATGGTTCCACCGCCACAGCAACCGGAGCTTTTAGTGGCAACACCGGCAACGTCAACTTCAACGCGACACTCAATCAATTCAATTGGGACGGCGGGCCCAAGACGATAACCCTAAATAATTTGGTGGTGGGGCAGCAATATTCGGTGCAACTATTCGCTTTGGATCAGCGGGCAGGCGGCTCGAGCACAGTGCGTGGCAACTATCAGGATCCCAACGACAATTCGGACGTTTCGGCAACGTTCGCCATGGGCGACACCGTTTACGTCATGGGAACATTCACGGCGAATAATTCGACCATGAATATTATGGAAAATCTGCCCGACGGTGGCGGTGGCGGTAACATTAATGCGGTCGTCGTGCGCCAATTATCCGGCGCAGCAATCCCCCCTCAAATTGTTGGAGAACCTCAGTCCTTAAATGCGCCCGTGGGTCAAACGGTGCAGTTTAATGTAGGTGTCTACGGCACAAGCCCTTTAAGTTACCAATGGCAGGCAGGGGCCGTCAATTCCGGTATCTTTACCAATTTGCCTAATGGGGGGCGATTGTCGGGAGCGACAACCGGTATCCTGACAATCACAAATGTCGCCCAGATTAATGGAGGGGATTACAGGGTGATTGTGGGCAACTCTGGCGGCTCCGTCACTAGTGCTCCGCCTGCAACTCTGACGGTATTAATGGGACCGCCGGTGTATGCTTGGTCCACTCCAAGCCCGATTGCAAACGCAGACACAACGCTCAATCTTCCTGGTGTAGTTGTTGGAGCTGAGGTGTTTGGGTCCACGGAAGAACTCGTTATCTTGACCAACGGCTCCACTTTTGATTTCAAGGTGGACGGATCCATCGCGAGCGTGGTCAACAACAATGGTTCCACCGCCACAGCAACCGGAGCTTTTAATGGCAACACCGGCAACGTCAACTTCAACGCGGCACTCAATCAATTCAATTGGGACGGCGGGCCCAAGACGATAACCCTAAATAATTTGGTGGTTGGCCAGCAATACTCGGTGCAACTTTTTGCTCTTGATCAGCGGGGCGAAACGGTTCCTGCTAGCTTTCAAGATCCAGCTAACTCATTTGATATCTCGGCAACAATACATATGAACGACACGGTCTATGTCTTGGGGACATTTACGGCTAATAGTTCCACGATGTCCATTCAGGAAAATCTGCCCAGTGGAGGCGGTGGCAATATTAATGCGTTAGTGATTCGTAATCTATCGGGCGGCGTTTTCCCACCCCAAATCGTGGCGCAGCCACAATCTCCGGGAACGTCTGATAGCGGGTTGAATGTGCAATTTAACGTAGCCGCTTACGGCACAGCGCCGTTGAGCTACCAATGGCGGGCGGGGATCGTCGGTTCCGGCGTATTTACAAATCTGACCAACGGAGGTCAATTTTCCGGGGCCAATGGTCGTACATTGAGCATCACCAGTTTGATGACAAACAACACGGCGGACTATCAAGTGGTCGTGAGCAACGTCGGTGGCTCCATTACCAGCGCACCAGCGGCTACACTCACTGTGATAACGAATATAGGCTTATATGGTTGGTCATTTCCCGTGCCAATTACTACGGCAGACGCCACGCTCAATCAACCCGGCACGCTGGTTGGAGCGGCGGTTTTTGGCGGGGTTGAACATGTTGTCACCTTGACCGGCGGCGCGACGTTTGATTTCACGGCGGACGGTTCGGTGGCCACAGCAACAGGGGACGGCACGTTTGGTACTGCATTCAATGGTAGCACCGGTAATGCAAACTTTAATACAATTCTGGCTGAGGCCGAATATGATGGCGGACCCAAGCTTATTACCCTAAATAATCTGACGGTGGGCCAGCAATATTCAGTTCAACTGTTTGCTGTGGACACACGTGGTGGCGGGCCAGCTTCGCGGCACGCAACCTATCAAGATCCAAATGATGTTTTGGACACTTCCTCAACATTCACGATGGGTGGTGCAGTTTATGTTATGGGTAGGTTCACGGCAAATGCTGCGACTATGTATATCGAGGAAAACCTGCTTGATGGCAACGGCGGCAATATGAACGCCCTAGTGATTCGCTCAGCACCATTCATACAGACTACCTCTACACCAATATCGGTAAATTTAGTGGGTGGCAATTCGTTGCAACTAACTTGGCCGACAGATCATATTGGCTGGACTCTGGAAGTTCAGACCAATTCGTTGAGCACAGGTTTGGGAACGAACTGGGTGCGCATCGCATCGTCCACCGCCACTAATCAAGTTTCCGTGCCGATCGTGCCTGCCAATGGCAGTGTGTTCTATCGTTTGGTCTATCCATAAGGATGGTGTCAAAAGCTAAAGCTTAGACCAGTTAAGGAGCGGGCACGCTGACAGCGTGCCCGCTCATTCCAATAAGAAAAAACCTTAAAAGTAAGATTGACAATTAAAACGTGGTAAGAACATGAGTTATGCAGATTAGGGGGCTAAAGTTGCTCCATAAAGGAGATTGCGCGAAGCCTAAAACGGGATTTACGCTCATTGAACTGTTGGTAGTAATCGCAATTATCGCTATTTTGGCGGCGATGCTTTTGCCGGCACTCTCAAAAGCCAAATTGAAGGCAACCAGCGCTGCTTGTCGAAGCAATCAACGACAACTTGCAATTGCATGGCGTATGTATTCTGACGATAATGGTGGAAAGATTGTAAGTTTTTTAATTCAAACAAATGCGAACAACGACGTTCCTTGGCTTTGGTATCCACCGGGATCGCTGCCCCCGCCGGAACCGACCCCTGAACTGACTCAAAAAGCTCAAGTTGAAGTAGCTTTCAAGAAGGGCGGCCTTTATCAGTATTGTCCAAATCCTGACATTATACATTGTCCGGGCGATCTTCGCCAAACGCGGAAGGTGGGAAATGGATATGCTTGGGGCAGCTATTCAGGCGTTGCCACTTTGAATGGTGAATTAGCACAAAGCTTTGGATTAACAAAAGAAAACGGGATTCATCGCCCGAGCGATGCCATACTCTGGGTCGAAGAGAATGATCCGCGAGGGGAAAATGAAGGTTCTTGGGACTTTTTCCCCAGCCCGCCATACCCCACAGCGTCATTTGAAGACTCCCCGGCGGTATTTCATGGTCAAAGCAGTACATTTAATTATGCCGATGGACACGCTGAGCTTCATAAGTGGGTTGATGGGGCCACGATTTCCTATGCCGCAAGCATGGACCCAAACAAATACAACGCCTACCCACCTGCCTCGCAGACTCCAAACGATGCGGCGTGGATTAACAGTCGTTATCTCACCAAACAAAATCCTTAAATAAATGGAATTAAAGAGGCGGATAAAAAGCCGTGTTGAAAGTAAATCACAGTCATCCCGTAAGCCGGAAAATTTGACAAAAAGGCCCTGAAGGGGTCGCGCCGGTGAGCGCAAACTTGACCGTTGTAGGCAGCAACTATCAAGTCACCTTGCCGGCGACCAGTTCCAGTCAGTTCTACCGGTTGCAGCAATAATAGGAATGAGTATAGTCAACAGGCGGAGACGCTGACTGGCGTCTCCGCCTGTCCCACATTGTCAATCCATGCGCCGTCACCAATGCTGAATCTATTTAACAATGCTGCCGGCTCGTCAAGCCGGTCAGAGTCAGGTATTTTTCCACCACGCAGCAAACAACCACATGTGATGGCGATTACCCCAAGACAACCTCTTAGGCAACGGCCGCTTGTTTCGGAACCCCGGTGGCTGTTTTATTTTTGGCTGACCATGATTTCGACCATGGTTGCGGGGCGTCTCGCCGCGCAAATACCGCTTTACGGCAGCTACTATCTGCACGACCCGGGCACGATGATCCGGGACGGCAATACTTATTTTATTTATGGCGACGGCCAGGGTATTTCAGGGATCAAATCGACCGACTTACGCAACTGGAGTTCGACCAGCGCGGTATTTCCCGGCGCGCCGCCAGCGTGGACGACGAGTGCCGTACCCGGCTTTTCCGGCTATTTTTGGGCGCCGGATATCGCATACTTCAACGGTCGTTACAACCTTTACTATGCCTGCTCGCAGTGGGGCACGATCAATTCCGCCATCGGTCTGGTCACTTCACCCTCGCTCGTTTCTCCAGTCTGGACCGACCAAGGGAAGGTTGTCCAGTCGAACCCCAATTTTGCGACGAATGCCACGACGGATCTTACCGCCTATAATTGCATCGACCCAAGCATCCTGGTGGATGTGAACGGCTCGGTCTGGATGTCCTTTGGCTCCTATTCGGACGGAATCCTGGTGATGCAGCTAGATCCCACGACGGGCAAGCGGATCAGCCCCAGTCCCACGTACACAAAAATTGCCGACAGCAGCACGGTGTTTTTCAACAATGGCACGGAAGGCTCATGCCTGTATCAGCGCGGAGGTTATTATTATCTGTTCCTGAATTATGGCAGCTGCTGCTCCGGTGTGGACAGCACGTATAACATCCGTGTGGGGCGCAGCACGAGTATTACGGGGCCATACGTGGACCGGAACGGCGTGAGCATGCTGAGCGGCGGCGGGACGGTGGTGCTGGAAAGCACCGCGCGTTTCATCGGCCCCGGCCACGCGGCCATCATGAATGACAATGGCACAAACTGGTTCACGTATCATTATTACGACGGCAACAACGGCGGCACGGCGACGGTCGGACTAAACCGCATTTATTGGACGGCGGACAACTGGCCGGCGCTGACAAATGACTGGAGCGCGTTCTATACTTTTAATGTCAGCGGCCAGGAGCACCTGGGGCTCTACAATGCCACGCTTCAACCCGGCGGCACCATTGTCAAAGTGCCGGCGCGTGGCAACGTTCTGAACATCAATGGCACCACCAACGGGGCTTTGTTCCCGTTGACCATGGCGAACGCGAGCACCTTCACAACATGGGTGAAATGGAACGGGGGCGCCGACTGGCAGCGGATCTTTGACTTTGGGAATGACACCACAAATTATTTTTTCCTGACTCCGCGGGCGAACAACGGACGGCTGCGCTTCGCCATCACGGACGGCGGCGCGGGTGCGGAAAAAATCATCGAGGGGCCGACCGCTTTGCCGACAAATTCATGGTGCCATGTGGCCGTTGTTTTGGATGGTGCGCAGGGCATTCTTTACCTCAACGGCGAACCCGTGGGTACGAACAGCCTGCTGACGCTCCGTCCCTGGCAACTGCTGGCGCGCCGCAATTACCTGGGACAAAGCCAGTATGCCGCGGACCCGTTTTTCAGCGGCGACCTGGATTCATTGCGGATTTTTGGGCGGGCCTTGAGCGGTGCGGAGATCCGCGACCTGGCCTGGGCTCACCCGGCGCTGGCGCACCGTTACAGCTTCAATTCTAACGGTTCAAATGTGTGGGATTCCATCGGCATGGCGCACGGCACCCTCATAGGCAATGCCGTGATCACCAACGGCGCGCTGGTGTTGAACGGCGCCACCGGCGGCTACGTGAACCTGCCCGGCGGCCTGGTCTCCAGCAGTTTGGCGACGACGGTGGAATTTTGGGCGACGTTCGGCGTGAACGGAACCGGGGCGCAGGTCTTTGATTTTGGAAACATCTCCGGCGGAATCGGGCAAAATTATCTCAGCTTCAGCCCGCATTCATCGTCGGGTGGACAGCGGTTGGAGGTGCAGACCTCCGGCACAAAAATTTTTGACGTGGCTGGAACATTAGACAACCGCACGCTGCATGTCGTGTGCATCATTGATCCGTCCAGCGGGTATATGGCTATATATACCAATGCCGTCCTGGAGCAGACCTTGATGAGTTCGATGCCGGCCCTGAGCGGGGTCAGCCCGGCATGGTCCTTTATCGGGCGTTCGTTGACCGGCACCGACGCGTATCTCAACGCCAGCATCGATGAATTTCGCATCTATGACGGGCGCCTGACGCCCGCAGAAATTGCCGCCGACTTCCAATCCGGTCCAAACGCACTTGCGTTGCCGGTGACGCTCACGCCATCAAATGCGCCGGCCCGCCTGACGCTTTCGTGGCCGTCATGGGCGGTGGGTTTCCAGGCGGAAACCGTGCCAACGCTGGGTGGTGGTGTAAACTGGTCCGCCATCACGTCCGCCCCCGCGCTGATCAACGACAACTGGCAGCTTACCGTGCCACCAACCAACACTGCGCAATTTTTTCACCTGCGCCGCTGAAAAATCGAGATAGACTAAACCGGTTTCATCAGACAAAACACGAAGCATCATGAATCATAAAGCCCTGACCACGTTGCTGGCCGCCTTCCTCGCGGTGACGACGACCTCCCAGGCCGTGACCCTGGAAATCAAGGCCGCCCAGCCAGGCGCCAAAATTAATCCCGCGATGTGGGGCATATTTTTTGAGGACATCAATTTTGGCGCCGATGGCGGCCTTTACGCCGAGCTGGTGAAAAATCGCGGCTTCGAATTTCCCGATGCCATGATGGGCTGGACCAAGCTGTCGCCGAGCAAGGCGCGCGGGCAGATTTCCATCCACGACGAAAGCCCGTTCAACGCGGCCAACCCGCATTACCTGCGGATCGAATCGGAGGGTAAAGATTTGTTCGGCGTGGCCAACGAAGGTTTTCGCGGCATGGGTGTGAAGCAAGGCGAGGCCTACAGTTTCTCCGCGCAAATCCGCGTTGTTTCCGGCTCGCCAAAATTACGCGTCGAACTTTACGGCAGTGATGGCGCGCTGCTTGATTCGTTGCGCCTGCAAAATTTTTCCAACGACTGGCAAAAAATTTCCGGCGCGCTGCATCCGAACGACACGGATGCGAAGGCGAAACTGTATGTGCTCCTGGACGGCAAGGGCGCGGTGGACATTGATTTCATTTCGCTGTTTCCTGAACACACCTGGAAAAATCGTCCCGGCGGTTTGCGCGCGGACATGGTGCAGGCGCTGGCGGATCTGCATCCGGGCTTTTTGCGTTTCCCCGGCGGCTGTATCGTCGAGGGCAGCGAATTGAACAAACGTTACCAGTGGAAAAAAACCATTGGGCCGATTGAGGAACGTCCCTTGCTCATCAACCGCTGGAACTCCGAATTTCTCCACCGTCCGACGCCGGATTATTTTCAATCCTTCGGCCTGGGATTTTTTGAATACTTCCAATTGTGCGAAGACATCGGCGCGCAACCGCTGCCGATTTTGAACTGCGGCATGGCATGCCAGTTTAATTCGGGCGAACTGTGTCCGCTTGATGCGCTCGATACTTACATTCAAGACGCGCTGGATTTGATCGAATTCGCCAATGGCGACACAAACACAACGTGGGGTGCAAAACGCACTGCGCTTGGCCATCCCGAACCGTTCAATATGAAACTGCTAGGCGTTGGCAACGAACAATGGGGGCCGCAATACATCGAGCGCTACGAAAAATTTGCCGCAGCAATCAAAGCGAAATTTCCAGAAATCCAGCTCGTGTCCGCCGCCGGCCCGTCGCCGGCCGACGACCGTTTCAAATTCGCGTGGTCGAAATTGCCCGCGTTGCGCGCGGACATCATTGACGAGCATTGCTACGACAAACCCGCCTGGTTCCTGTCCAACACGCGTCGCTATGACAGCTACGACCGCAACGGCCCGAAAGTTTTCATGGGCGAATACGCCGCGCAAAGCGATTACACCGTCAGCGTGAAAAACCGGAACACGCTCGAATGCGCCATCGCCGAGGCCGCCTATCTCACGGGCCTCGAACGCAACGCCGACGTGGTGCGTATGGCAAGCTACGCGCCGCTGTTCGGCAACCTGGAAGCGTGGCAGTGGACGCCAAATCTGATCTGGGTCAACAGCCTGAACCTTTATCTCACACCGAATTATTATGTTCAGCAACTGTTCAGCTGCAACCGCGGCGACGTGGTTTTGCCGGTCCTCTTAAGCGGTATCGCAACGTCCAACAGTGGCATCCAAACTCTTTACGCGAGCGCGGTGCGCGATGACCCGGCGGGAGAAATTATTTTGAAAGTGGTCAATCCGGGCGGCACTTCGCTGACCGGCAATATACGGCTGGCTGCCACCGAAGTGGCTGCCGTCGCGAAAATGACCGTGTTGGGCGGAGAGAACAGCGACGTCAATTCCATGGCCGCGCCCCAAAAAATTGTGCCGGTCGAATCAAGACTGGAAGGCGTGTCGTCAAATTTTTCGCACGACTTTCCGCCTTGTTCCATCACGGTTTTAAGATTTAATTTGAAACAGTGAATGGAGCGGTTGCCGACGCTTTTTCGGGAAACTCAGCGATGCGAAATAAAATTCTGACATGAATATATGATGTGGCTCACGTTTTACATGAATAGAAAATCAAACATTGGTCTGCTCAAATGCGCCCGCCTCGTCACGGTGCTGGCCTTGTTTCCATTCGTCTTGCCGGCGATGGATCTGCCGGTCACACCCGGAAAATTTTCCGGCACCATGGATTCGTTAACCAGCTACGAATGTCCGCAGTGGTTCCGCGATGCCAAGTTCGGCATCTGGGCACACTGGGGGCCGCAGGCCGTGCCGATGGAAGGCGACTGGTATGCGCGCAAGATGTATCAGCAGGGATCGGCTGATTACAACGACCACTTGGCGCGCTTCGGACATCCGTCCACGAACGGCTGGAAGGACATCATTCCGCTCTGGCACGCGGAAAAGTGGGAGCCGGAAAAATTGATGGCGCTCTACAAAAAGGCCGGGGCGAAGTATTTCGTCAGCATGGGCACGCATCACGACGATTTTTTCCTGTGGAATTCGCCGTTGCACAAATGGAACGCGGTGAATTACGGCCCGCATCGCGACGTGGTTGCGGCCTGGCAAAAGGCGGCGAAGGAAAATGGTTTGCCCTTTGGCGTCTCCGAACATCTAGGCGCGAGCTTCACCTGGTTTCAGGATTCGCACAAGGCGGACAAGACCGGGCCGTTTGCGGGCGTCCCTTACGATGGAGCAAACTCGAACTACTGGGATCTCTATCATTTTCCTGCTGAGCCGGACGACAACAAATGGTATTCCAACAACCCGCGCTGGCAGCAGGAATGGTTCAATGAAATAAAGGAATTGGTGGACAATTATCATCCCGATTTGCTTTATAGTGACGGCGGCGTGGCGTTCGGCAACGAAATCGGCTTGAGCCTGATTGCCGATTTTTACAACAGCAACCTCCAGCATAATCACGGCCGGCTCACCGCAATCTACAATTGCAAAGAACCGGGTGGCGGCCGGTGGGTGCAGGATTATGAACGCGGTGTCAACGGCGGCATTGACCCGTATCCGTGGCAGTGCGACACCTCGATTGGCGACTGGTTTTACAACAAGCACTGGAAGTATCAACCGTTGAGTTGGACGGTTCACATGCTCGTGGACATCACCAGCAAGAACGGAAATCTCCTGCTCAACGTCGTGCTGCGGCCCGATGGTTCGCTCGATCCGGAAGTCGAAACAATGCTGCACCAACTCGCGGACTGGACGGCGGTGAATGGCGAGGCGATTTACGGCACGCGTCCATGGCTTGTGTTTGGGGAGGGCGAGGTGAAGGCCAAGGGCGGCATGTTCAAGGAAAATTTTAATTACAGCGCCAGAGACATCCGCTTCACCACGAAAGGCAAAACGCTTTACGCGATCGCGCTGGGCTGGCCGGAGGAAAATAAAATCGTCATCAAGTCGCTCGCCAAGATGGATGGCGCAAACCAGATCAAGCGCGTCGAGCTGCTCGGCTACAAGGGCAAGTTGAAATTCACACAGACGGACGAAGGTTTGACCGTGGAATTGCCGGGCAAAAAATTGAGCGACCTCACCTGCCCATTGCGGATCACCGGCAGCAACCTCAAGCCCGCGCCGATTCCCGAGTTGCCCGCGATCATCATGCCGGACACCCGAGGCCGGCTGACGTTTTCAGCCGACGACGCGACCCTGCACGGCAAGACGCTCAGGCTGGAGGACAAGAACGGCACGTCGTGCATTGGCTTTTGGGAAGACGCCGGCGAATCGGTTTCATGGAACGCGCAGTTCGCCAAGCCCGGCAGATACAAAGTGAGCGCAACGACCGCCACACTTTTTGAGGACGCGAACTTTGTCGTCGAAGTCGGCGGCGTGGCGCTGGCCGCCGTCGCGCCGAACACGGGCGCCTGGGAAAATTTTGAGGCGCGCGATCTCGGCGAGGTTGAAATCAAATCGCCCGGCCAGACGGAAGTGAAAGTGCATGCACGGGACGCCGCGACGTGGAAGCCGATCAACCTCAATTCAGTTCAATTGACTCCGACAGATGATTCGGCTGGCGCAGCCGCCGGCCTGGTCCAGTCAGTTACGAAGGTTGCAGCGGAGATTCTGACACCGCCCGCGCCGGAAAGCCCGCGCATCAACGGCCCGAAGGTTTTTGGCGTGCGGCCCGGCTCGCCATTTTTATTCAACATTCCGGCGACCGGAAAAAGGCCGATGACATTTTCCGTCGGGGAACTGCCCGCAGGTTTGAAACTCGATCCGGACACCGGACGCATCACCGGCGCGCTCACACAAGCCGGCGAATTCACGGTCAAGTTTCGCGTCAAAAATGATTTTGGTCTGGCGGAACAAACTTTCCGCATCGTTGCCGGCGAGCAGATCGCCCTGACACCGCCGCTTGGCTGGAATACTTATAATTGTTGGGGCAATAAAATTGACCAGGATAAAGTGCTCCGTTCCGCCCGCGCCCTCGTTGCTTCCGGACTGGACCAGCATGGCTGGAATTACATCAACCTTGATGATGGCTGGCAGGGTGCGCGGGGCGGCTCAATGAACGCCATTCAATCCGATGCAAACCAATTCCCCGACATGAAACGGTTGTGCGATCAAATTCATGGTCTTGGTTTGAAGGTCGGCATTTACTCCACTCCTTGGACGGTTTCTTATGCCGGACGGCTCGGCGGCAGTTCAGAGAACCCCGATGGCAAATGGAATACCAATGCTGATTTGAAAGCTCCGAAAAATAAAAATGTGCTGCCGTTCGCCATCGGCAAATACTCCTTCACGCAGGCTGACGCCACGCAATGGGCGGCTTGGGGAATTGATTACTTGAAATTTGACTGGGGTCCGGTCACCGCCCCGCCAGCGACGGCGATGCACCAGGCCTTGCGCGCGACTGGCCGTGATATTGTTTTAAGCCTGTCCAACAATCACGAGCAAAACCTGTTCAACGAAATCAAGGAGGTTTCCCAAACCGCGGAAGCTTGGCGCACCACTGGCGACATTTATGATGAATGGAACCGCGTCAAGGACATCGGTTTTTCGCAGGACAAATGGACGCCGTTCGGCGGGCCGGGACATTGGAATGACCCCGATATGCTGGTCGTCGGCCAGGTTGGTTGGGGCAGACCGCATCCGACGAAGCTCACACCTGATGAACAATACACGCACATCAGCCTGTGGTGTCTGCTCTCTGCGCCATTGTTAATCGGCTGTGATTTGGAAAAACTGGATGCCTTCACCTTTGGCCTATTATCGAACGATGAAGTGCTGGCAGTGGACCAGGATTCATTCGGCAAACAGGCGAGCTGCGTGATCACCAACGGTGATTCGCGCATTTATGTCAAAGACCTGGAGGATGGCTCGAAAGCAGTGGGTCTATTCAATCTGGGCAATCAGTCCGCCAGCATGACTGCCGTCTGGTCCGAATTGGGGATTTCCGGCACGCAGACGGTGCGCGATTTGTGGCGGCAAAAAAACCTGGGCGAATTTCCCACCCGGTTTGAGACGACCATCGCACCGCACGGTGTGATGTTGATCCGGGCGATACCAGCAAATTGAAATAACTATTGTCGCCGGTAACTTTGAGAAGCAAAAAATATGCAAAGCAATTCATTCATTCACTCAAACCTGACAGCGTTGATGTTGGTGGCTACGACTAATACTGTTTTTGCCCAGAACAATACACCGTCAACCGAAATCCTACAGGATATTCCGATTGCCAGCGGCACCTTCAGACCAACGGCAGAATCGCTGAAGCAGTATCAATGTCCAGACTGGTTTCGTGATGCGAAGTTCGGCATCTGGGCGCATTGGGGGCCGCAGGCCGTGCCGCGCGCCGGGGACTGGTATGCGCGCAACATGTATCTTCAAGGCAGCCCGCAATATGAAAGTCATCTCAAGAACTACGGCCATCCTTCGACCAATGGCTATAAGGACATCATTCAGCTCTGGAAAGCCGAGAAGTGGGATCCCGACGCGTTGATGGCGCTTTACGTCAAAGCCGGCGCAAAATATTTTGTCAGCATGGGCGTGCATCACGACAATTTTGATCTGTGGAATTCCAGATTTCATTCTTGGAACGCCGTCAACATGGGGCCGCATCGCGACATTGTCGGCGATTGGAAAAAGGCGGCGCAAGAGTATGGCCTGCGCTTCGGCGTCTCCGAGCATCTTGGGCCAAGCTTCTCTTGGTATGCCCCGAGTCATGGTTACGATCAATTCTGGGAGCCGGGCGCAAGACTCGGCATTCCCTATGACGGAGCGGATCCGAAATATCAGGAACTGTATCATCCCGATAATAACGAACCGTTTCGTTGGGGACGCTCGTGGTATGCGACCAATGCAGCCTGGCATCTGGAATGGTTCACTCGCATCAAGGACCTGCTTGACCAGTATCAACCTGACTTGCTCTACACCGATGGCGGGATTCCCTTCGGCGAAGTTGGCCGCAGTTTGATGGCGCATTTCTACAATTCCAATGAAACCGGGCACGGTGGAAAACTTGAGGCGGTTTATAATTTCAAGAACCTTGGCACGGGAGAATTTATTCCTCATGCCGGCGTGGAAGATGTTGAGCGCGGCGTGATGCCGGGCATAAATCCGCTGCCGTAGCAGACCTGCACTTCGATGGGCGACTGGTTTTACAGCGACGGATTCAAATACAAGACCACGGCGGAGGTCGTTCACATGCTGGCCGACATCGTGAGCAAGAACGGCAACCTGCTGCTCAACGTAGTGTTGTATGCCGATGGCAGTCTGCCGCCGGAATCGCGCCAGTTTCTTGATGAGATGGCCGCGTGGATGTCCGTGAATGGCGAGGCGATCTACGGCACGCGTCCGTGGAAAATCTTTGGCGAAGGCCCGACGGTGGCAACGGCCGGTTCCTTCAAAGAGAACACCACCTACACGCCGCAGGACATCCGCTTCACCACGAAAGGCGGTAATCTGTATGCAATTTCACTAGGTTGGCCGCCGGAAAGAAAAGTTGTAATCACTTCGCTCGCTAAAACCGATAACGCCAGTGTGAATCACATTGAACGAATCGAACTGCTCGGTGATAAAAGCGAATTAAAATTCATCCAGACCGCCGCCGGTCTGACGGTGGAATTGCCCGCGCAAAAAACCAGCGACATCGCCTGCACTTTGAAAATCGTCGGAAGCAATTTGCAGCCGGTCAAACCGGCGGCGCCGACAGCCGAGATTCTGACGCCGCCGACACCGGACGCGCCGCGCATCAACGGCCCAAATGTTTTCGGTGTGCGTCCCGGTTCGCCATTTTTATTCAGCATTCCGGCGACGGGAAAACGGCCCATGAAATTTTCCGCCAACGGACTGCCGAAAGGTTTGCAGCTCGACGCGGACACCGGGCGCATCACTGGTGCGCTCAAAAAAGCTGGCGAATTTAAGATTAAGTTGCAGGCAAAAAATTCTTTTGGCTCAGTGGAAAAGAATTTTCGCATCGTTGCTGGCGAACAGATCGCGCTGACGCCGCCGCTTGGCTGGAATTCCTGGAATTGCTGGGGCGACAAGGTTGACGCGGACAAAGTGCTGCGCTCCGCGCGTGCCCTCGTCGCCTCCGGCCTCGACCAGCATGGCTGGAGCTATATCAACATTGACGACTCATGGCAGGGCGCACGGGGCGGGCCGATGAACGCCCTCCAACCTGATCCGCAGCGATTCCCCGACATAAAACAGGTGTGCGATGAAATTCACCGTCTAGGTCTGAAGGCCGGCATTTATTCCACGCCTTGGACGGTTTCTTACGCGGGACGTCCTGGCGGCAGTTCTGAAAATCCCGAAGGTAAATGGAATCCGAACGCGGATTTCAAAGCTCCCAAAAATAAAAATGTGTTGCCGTTCGCCATCGGCAAATACTCTTTCACACAGGCCGACGCCGCGCAATGGTCGGCTTGGGGGATTGATTATTTAAAGTACGACTGGGGTCCGGTGACGGCACCGCCGGCAGCAGCGATGCACAAGGCTCTGCGGGCTACTGGCCGCGACATCATATTAAGTTTGTCGAACAACCACGAACAAAACTTGTTTAAGGAAATCAAGGAGGTTTCCCGGACGGCGGAAGCGTGGCGTACCACCACCGACATCAATGACAACTGGAGTCGGGTGAAAGAGATTGGTTTTTCGCAGGACAAATGGGTGCCCTTTGGCGGCCCGGGACATTGGAATGATCCCGACATGCTGGTTGTCGGTCAGGTCGGTTGGGG
>Ga0181516_10001666_pt1 | contig 16721 bp, 16 predicted proteins | sample PEATcosm2014_Bin_25_FD_121104 | JGI IMG/M metagenome (GOLD analysis project Ga0181516, IMG submission 121104) | Peatland microbial communities from MTU Mesocosm Facility, Houghton, MI, USA - PEATcosm2014_Bin01_10_metaG | ecosystem: Environmental > Terrestrial > Soil > Wetlands > Peat | place... | reverse complement strand
CCTCGGCAAGTGGCATCTGGTCTCGATGGAACACTCCTCATCGGCCGGACCTTTTGATCAGTGGCCTCTCGGGCGCGGCTTTGAGCGTTTCTACGGATTCCTCGACGGCGAGACCGACCAATTCACCCCCGACTTGGTCTACGACAATCATCGCGTCGCACAACCGCGCACGGTCGAGGAGGGCTATCACCTCAGTGAGGACCTGGTCGACCACGCCATCGAGTTCGTGCACGACGCCAAGTCGATCCGCCCGGACCGTCCGTTCTTCATGTACTTCGCCTTTGGTGCCACGCACGCGCCGCACCAGGCGCCGGCCGACTACCTCGCTCGACACCGCGGTCGCTACGACGAGGGTTGGGACGTAGCCCGCGAGCGCTGGTTCGAGCGACAAAAGCAGATGGGCGTCATCGCGGGCGACACCGAACTCGCGCCTCGAAACGACGGTGTCGAACCGTGGGACTCATTACCGGAGAATCAGAAGAAATTGGCGTGCCGCTTGCAGGAGGCCTATGGCGCGTTCCTCGAACACACCGACGCCCAGATCGGTCGTCTCGTAGACGACTTGGGTGAATTGGGCGAGTTGGACAATACCTTGATCCTCCTACTGTCCGACAACGGCGCCTCCCAAGAAGGTGGGCCCTTTGGGATCCTGCACGAGATGAAGTTCTTCAACGGCATCCTCGAAGTACCCGACCAGGCGGTTCTCCGTCTCGACGACATAGGTGGACCGAGCAGTCACTCGAACTATCCCTGGGGCTGGGCTCAGGCGGGCAATACCCCCTTCAAGTGGTACAAGCAGAACACGCACGAAGGGGGGGTTCACGTACCGCTGGTCGTGCACTGGCCCAAGGGCATACGCGCGAAGGGCGAGGTTCGCCGCCAGTTCCATTACGTCACTGACATCACACCGACCGTCCTCGAGGTGACCGGTGCCAGTGCGCCAAACGTCTATCGAGGGTTCGACCAAATGCCCATCGCCGGAGCGTCACTGGCGTACTCCTTTGACGCCGCGGACGCCCCTAGTCAAAAGACGACCCAGTACTTCGAGATGGTGGGTCACCGAGCGATGTATCACGAGGGTTGGAAGGCCGTCACTCGCCACCAGTTTGGCGTGCCCTTTGACGACGATCGCTGGGAGTTGTACCACGTCGCGCGAGATGCCTCGGAGTGCCACGACCTCGCCCAGGACGAGCCCGACCGACTCGAGGAGTTGATCGCGATGTGGTGGGACGAGGCGGAGAAATATGGTGTGCTGCCCCTCGATGACCGACTGGTTGAACTCTTCGGATCACGCTCGCGTGACAACTCTCCGCATCCGCTGAGTCGCCACTACACCTATCGACCGCCGCTCAGTCCAATCCCGCCTCAGGCGGCGGCGGGCATTGGCGGTCGAAGTTGGGACCTCGAGGCGAGCATCACGTGCCGCGAGGGCGACGAGGGCGTCATCATGGCGTCGGGTACCGAGAACGCGGGGGTCAGCCTTTTCATCCAGCACGGTCGGCTGTTCTTCGATTACAACATCTTTGGCGATCATCACCTGATCGAGTCCACGAAGGACGTGCCCCGAGGAGAATCGACGGTCGGGGTGCAGTTCCGGCGGGGGCGTAACGACGCCGTGGCGACGCTCGTGATCAACGCCGAACCGGTCGGTACTGGTCACTTCCCTTTCCTCATGCGCATCATCTCGAGCATCGGCATGAGTATCGGATCCGATCACGGTTCACCCGTCTCGAAGCAGTATCGTGACGAATTCCCCTTCTCGGGAAAACTTCGGCAAGTTGACATCCAACTCGTCGCACAAAGTTCAAGCAGTGAGAACGAGACGGCCGCGCGCGAAGGCATGGCCCGTCAGTAGTTTTATCCCACGAAGAGAAAGCGATGACCGTTATGGACCGACTTCGAACACCAGAGGAGAGGTTCGACGACCTCCCGGATTTTCCCTATGTGGCGTCCTACGCCTCGGTGAAGGACCCCAACGGAGGTGAGGACCTGCGCATGGCCTACGTCGACGAAGGGCCACGGGACGGTGAGATCGTCCTCCTGCTGCACGGCGAACCGAGTTGGTCGTACCTGTACCGATTCGTGATCCCCGGACTGGTCGCCCAAGGGCACCGGGTCGTCGCCCCGGACCTCATTGGCTTTGGTCGCTCGGACAAGCCGTCGCGCCGCGGTGACTACACCTACGCCCGACACGTCGAGTGGGTCCGCGAGCTCGTGTTCGACGCCCTCGACCTCTCGGCGGTCACCCTGTTCGCCCAGGACTGGGGCAGTCTCATCGGACTTCGCCTCGTTGGCGAGTACCCGCAACGATTCGCCCGGGTGGCCATTGGTAACGGCGGCCTTCCCACGGGCGACGAGCCAATGAGCGACGCCTTCATGTTGTGGCAGGAGTACAGCCAGAACACGCCCGATTTCCACGTGGGCGGCATCGTCTCGGGGGGTTGCGTGAATCGTCTGGCCCCCGAAGTGGTGGCGGCGTATGACGCACCCTTTCCCGACGATTCCTACAAGGAGGGCGCTCGACAGTTCCCGTTGCTCGTGCCCACCTCGCCCGATGACCCCGCGCACGACCCGAACGTGGCGGCGTGGTCGGTCTTGTCCGCCTTCGAGAAGCCCTTCCTCTGCTGTTACTCGGACAGCGATCCGATCACCAAGGGCGGCGATCGAAAGTTTCTCGCCGTGGTCCCCGGGGCCAAGGGTCAAGCGCACGTGACCATCGAAGGCGGAGGACACTTCCTCCAGGAGGAAAGAGGACCTCAACTCGCCGCCGTCCTCAATGCCTTCATCGAGGCGAACGCGATTTAGAAGTAGTGCTCGCCCAGCTGTTCGCTCCAGGCGGGCACGCGCAGTTGTCCTCGCGGCATGCTCCAGCGAAAGACCGGCTTGATGTCGAGCACCGGTGTGCCGTCGATGCCGTCGAGCCCGCGCACGGTGATCGATCGCTCCGCGAGCGAGTCGATCGCCACCGTCGTCAGCAGGATTCGATTCGGCCGGTCCTTATTGCGTTGCGCGAAGACCCCCACGTCGGGCCACTGCGCATTGCCGCGAGGGTGACGGTGCCACGGTCCCGGTGGAACCTCCTCGGCCCAGTCGGCGTAGAACACGATCTCGACGTGGCTGAAGTCCTCGAGGCCCCGCAGCGCTTCGCTCGGCACGTCTTGGGCGAGCTCGACGACACTCACGACGTCGTCCCAGTTGTCGTCGAGCGCCTCGCTTCGCTCGTTGCGGATGTAGCCAATGGATCGAACGACGTGGTTCATTGGAACAATCTAGTGAGGTCAATTGGGTCGACGCTGGAGAAACCCGGGGTCGAGAAGGTAACGTGGTTCGGTCACGACGAGAGACGGCAATGGCGGAATTGACCTTCACATACGGAACCATGGCCGCGGGCAAGTCGACCCTCGCGTTGCAACTGTGTTGGCAACTTCGCGAAGGTCGAAGTGACGTGGCGCTATGGACGTTCGGCGACCGGAGCGACGACGGTATGGTCACGAGTCGAATCGGCATCGAAGCCCACGCGGAGGCGATCAAACCTGGGTGCGACCTCACTGAGCACGTCGCGCGACTCGTGGGCGAGGGCATGAACATCCTCGTGATCGACGAGGTCCAGTTCGCGAGCGTCGAACAGATCGACCAGCTCGCCGTGGCCGTCGACGACGAGCAGATCGACGTGCACGCCTTTGGATTGTCTGCGGACTTCTTGTTGAACGTGTTCCCTGGTTCGGCGCGGTTGTTCGCCATCGCCGACTGGGCACACGAACTGCCGCTCACCTCGTCGTGCTGGTGCGGCGCCAAAGGCCGCTGCAACGCCAGGGTTGTCAATGGCGCGGTGGCGCGCGAGGGCGACCAATTCGTCACCGGTGACGTCGTGCGCGGCGTGGTCCACTATCAGGTGTTGTGTCGTAAGCACTACCGGGTCGGGCAACTCGGTCCCCACTGAGAGTCCGAACCTTCTAGAAGAACGCGGCGCACAGGTCGTAGAGCTCGCGCGGTACCTTGCGCTGACCGGTCGCCACCGAGGCCAACGGGGCTAGTTCGACCTGATTGCCCTGGACCACGGGAATCATGCCGAACTTGCCGGCGACCACCGCGTCGTAGGCGGCGGCCCCCACCCGCGTCGCCCAAATACGGTCGTAGGCGCTCGGGCTGCCACCGCGCTGCAAATGACCCAACACCGTGGTGCGGACCTCGAAACCTCCGTGCGCGTCGATCTGCGAGGCGACGAACTGTCCCACGCCCCTCGTCGCGAGTCGCACGCCCCCGATGCCTTCGGTGGAGACTTCGTCGTGCACCGAACAGCCCAGGGTCTCGAGGTTGATACCCTCGGCCACGACCACGATCGAGAACGCGTTGTTCGAGCTGCGTCGTTTCACGAGGTGCGCGATGATCTGGTCCAACGTCAGTGGGAACTCCGGGATGACGATGAGATCCGCGCCTCCCGCCAAGCCGCCCATCGCCGCGACCCAGCCAGTCGCTCGTCCCATCGTCTCGACCACCATCACGCGGTGGTGTGACGCGGCCGTCGTGTACAAGCGGTCGAGGGATTCGGCGACGATGCTCACCGCGGTGTCAAAGCCAATGCAGTAGTCGGTGCCGACGAGGTCGTTGTCGAGCGTCTTGGGCACACCAATCACCGGCGCCCCGCGTTCGGCGAGCCAGTTCGAGATGCGCTGGGTGCCGTCACCACCGATGGCGACCAGTGCGTCGAGGTGCTGTCCCAGTGCTTCGAGGACGCGTTCGCGGCCCCCCTTGGGATCGTCCAGGTTGTAGCGAGCCGTTCCCAGCAGGGTGCCGCCCTGACCGACGATGCCGCTCAGTTCTTCGGGCGCGAGCACCCTTCCCGAATAGTCGCCCGCCAGACCCGCCCAGCCGTTGGTGACGCCGATGAGTTCGTGTCCGTCACGAAAGGCCATCATTCCGAGTCCGCGAATCGCCGCGTTGAGGCCCGGCGCGTCGCCGCCTGCGGTAAGAACACCTATTCGCATCAATGCCTGCCTCGGACTTGATTGTTCCCCCAGTCGCACTTTAGGCCAGTTTTGCGAGAAATCCCCAACTGACGGCGCCTATCGCCGTCACGCCACGTCGCGGCGTCCATAATTGCCCGATGGATGACGTCCAGGACACCGCGCCTCGCGCCACGGCGCTTCCCGATCCCGGTTGCGCGAGTCGATTCGCAACTTTCGAGGAGTGCCCCTTGTGTGGATCGGCGCTCGGGGCCGAGCACGCGCACTACCGTTGTGCCACGTGCGGGTGGCGCGACAGCTGCTGTGACTGAAACCCCTTGATTTCCAAGGTTTCAGAACTTCCTCAACATTTCACTTTGAACCTTCGCGTGCGTCACCTGCCGTTCACTTTGCGTTCCTAGGTTCAACGTTGGCAAAAAGATTCGCTCACGGCGTAGGTCGTCCGCAGTTCACTTAGCCACCAACGAATCACTTTCTTTAGGAGGAAAGTTCAGAATGAATAAGACACTCAGGTCAATGACGGCAGCGGCGCTGACCGTCGCTGGTCTGCTCGCGGTGGTCAGTTTGCCCGCCGGTGCCGCAGCCAAGCCGAAAGTTAAGCCGCACACTTGTTATGAGTTGACCGCAACGGCGCTCAAGTCCACGCGGGTCACCACGAAGGCGTGCCCGAAGGGTTACACCTCGACCAAGCCGAGTCTCCAGGGCACCGGGCTTCCCGGTGACACGGACCTCAACGTGCCCGGCACCGCCTCGCTCGCCATCAACGGTTCGTCATTTGACGCGCCCGAAGTCGGCGCGACGACTAGTGGCTCTTCCGCCTACAGCGCTGGTGGCAAGGTCTCGTTCAGTTCCTACCCGGCTGCGGGTTCGGGTACCGGACGTACGGACATCACCAACGGCTCGGTCAACATTGGCTTCTCGGACCAGCCCATGACCCCCACGGCCGGCACGCTGCCGAGCGGCGCCACCGAGGCGAACTACGTACAGGTTCCCTACATCCTGGGTGGAGCCGTCGTTGGCTACAACCTTGGTGCAGGATTCGACAACGTCAAGTTGACGGCCGCCGAGATCGCTGGCATCTACAACGGCACGATCACGCAGTGGTCGGACCCGACGATCGTGGCGACCAACGGTGGTTCGAGTTCGGGACTCGGCAAGTCGTTGGCTGCCCTCGGCACCAACAACGAGGCTCGTGACACGATCAAGGTCATCTACCGCGGTGCGAGCTCGGGAACGACCTACGCCTTCACCGACTGGCTGCACCAGGCCGGTAACGCGACCCAGACCGCCAGTGGAAACGTCATGGAAGGAACCGGCGCCGCATGGGGTGCTACGAACGTCCTGGCCGCCGCCAACAACGCGGCCATGGCCCAAGACATTGACAACACGCTCGGTGCCATTGGTTACGTCGAGTACAGCTACGTGCTGATTCCGGGCAACGACGCGATTCAGACTGCGTCGCTGCAGGACAAGAACGGTCAGTGGCTCCAGCCGACCTTGGCTGAGATCGCCAACGCGGCGACAGCGGCCGGAAGCACCATCACTCCCGACAGCTTCTCGATCGTGAACGAGCCAGGCAACGACGTGTGGCCCTTCGCCACCTACAGCTGGGCCATCGTCGCCAAGAGTCAGTCCAGTGAGGCGACCGGCGAAGCCGTCGTGAAGTACCTCGACTGGGAGACCCACTACGCCCAAAAGAGCGGCATCGCTCAGGGCGAAGGCTACGTGCCACTGCCCGCGGCGGTCCAGGCGTACGCCCGCGCGCAGCTGCAGCAGGTCACCTTCAACGGCACGGTTCTCTTGAACCAGGCGTCGTAGTCGAGCGGTAACGAGAAACTAGGTCAGGAGAAGTGTCAAGTAACAAATGATTGAAGAATCGGTTTCTGACCTAGCAATTCACGGCCAGGTGGTGGAGGAGTTTGGCTCCTCCACCACCTCGCGCACGTGGTACCACTACGTCCTGCTCGGTGCGTGCGTGCTGTTCGCCGCGGTGTCGGTGGGATTCGTAGGCTCCATCCTCCAAAAGTCGTTGCCCACCTGGTTGCACCACTCGGGAACGATCATCGCCGGGAGCGGCTGGCAGTCGCCCACGGGACCCTTTGGCGGCCTCGCGATGATCGTGGGCACCCTCGAGACGTCACTCATCGCGCTGGTGATCGCGGTATTGATAGGTCTGGGGACCGCCATCTCCATCGTCTTCTTCTTGCCGAGGCGTCTGCGTAACATCGTCGCCACCCTGGTGGAACTGCTTGCCGCGGTGCCGAGCATTGTCTACGGCTTGTGGGGCTACCTGGTCCTGGCGCCGTGGATGTACAAGACGGTCGACCCGTGGCTCAACTCGTGGCCCTTCGCGCACACGCTGTTTGGCGACCCGAGCCAGCAGTACGGTCCGTCGTTGCTGCTCGCCGCAATCGTCCTCGGCGTCATGATCCTGCCGACATTCGTCGCGATCAGTCGCGAAGTGATCGCGGTCGTGCCCCAGGACCTCATCGAGGCCAGCCTGTCGCTGGGTGCCACGCGCTGGCAGGTCATTCGCCGGGTCGTGTTGCCGACGTCACGCATTGGACTCTTCGGCGCGACGTTTCTCGCCCTCGCTCGCGCGACCGGCGAGACGGTCGCGGTGGCGCTCATCGCCGGTGGCGTCGCCAAGGTGCAGTTCCACTTGCTTGATCCGGGTACCTCCATCGCGTCGTGGATCGCCACGGAATTCGGTGAGGCTCAGGGTAATGAGATCTCGGCACTGATGGCACTGGGCGTGCTCTTGATGTTGTTGAGCTTCAGCCTCTCCCTGGTCAGCCGCTGGCTCGTGAGTCGTCAACGCAAGGTATTGGCCAAGGTATGAACGACCTCACCCAACTCGACGAGCCCGTAGAAATCGCGCAGTCCATGCGCGAGGAAATTCGCCGCGTCTCACACGGCACACGTGCGCGCCGCATCCTGATCTCGCGAATCATGACCAGCTTGTGCGCGTTGGCCCTCGTCATCGCCGCCGTTCCCCTCGTGCTACTGCTCTGGCAGCTGATCCAGCGCGGGGCGCCGCAGTTGACGGGAACTTTCTTCACGAAGGTCCCCTCGACACCGACCTTGATCGCACCCAACGCGACCGGTGGCCTCTCCAACGCCATCATCGGCAGCATCGCGCTGAATATCTACGCCGCGATCATGGCGATACCGATCGGGGTCCTCGTTGGTATCTACCTCGCGGAGTCGACCTCGAAGTTCGCCTCCTCGCTTCGCATCATTGCCCAGACCATGGCCGGCGCGCCGTCGATCCTGATGGGTCTGTTCGCCTTCTCCTTCGTCCTCCAGGACCTGCACGTGGGGTTCTCGGCCATCGCCGGTTCCTTCGCGCTCGCGGTGCTGATGCTGCCCGTGATCATCATCTCAACCGAGATCGCGGTGCTCAACGTGCCGAACACCCTGCGCGAGGCGGGGCTCGCCCTCGGCGCCAAACCCCACAAGGTGTCGTTGCGCGTGGTGTTGCCGTCGGCCCTCACGGGCATCGTGACCGGCTCGATTCTCGCGATCTCGCGCGCGATCGGTGAGACCGCGCCGGTGCTCTTGGTCATCGGCGGCGGCTACCTCAATTCTTGGCAGCCGCTCAACCCGGTATCGGCGCTGCCGCTATCGATCTACGAGAACGCCAAGTCCGAGTGGCCCAGCCAACGTGCCCAGGTTTGGGGAGCGGCGTTGCTGCTCGTGACGTTCGTGTTCATTCTCAGTTTGACGGCTCGCGTGTGGGCCTCGAGGAAGCAAAAGGTGAGTAACTAATGGAGAAAATAATGTCCGAAACGCAAGCGACCAACCAGCAAGCCGTCATCGCGCGGACGCCTGGCCACAGTGCGATGCAGCTGAAGGATGTGGCGGTGTCCTTCAACGGTCGCGTCGCGGTTCGCGACGCGACCTTCGACATCGCCAAGAACCGGGTGACCAGTCTGATCGGTCCCTCGGGTTCAGGCAAGACCACGTTGCTGCGCGCGCTCAACCGCCTGCACGACCTCACGCCCGGCGCCAAAGTGTCGGGTCAGATCCTGCTCGAGGGTACCGACATCTACCGCGGCGACGTCACCGTGACCGAACTACGCACGCGAGTCGGTATGGTCTTTCAACGCCCGAACCCCTTCCCGACGATGTCGATCTACGACAACGTGGTCTCGGGGCTTCGATTCAATGGCATCAAGAAGAGGTCCCTGCTCGACGACGCCGCCGAGACGTCGCTTCGTTCGGCCGCCCTCTGGGACAGCGTCGAGTCTCGACTCAAGGTCGCCGCGTCCAACCTCTCGGGTGGTGAACAGCAGCGTCTGTGTATCGCGCGCGCCCTCGCCATGGACCCGGAGATTCTCCTGATGGACGAGCCCACCTCGGCGCTCGACCCGATCGCCACCTTGAAGATCGAAGAGTTAATGACCACCCTCAAGGAGCGCGTCACGATCGTGATCGTCACCCACAACATGCAGCAGGCGGCGCGAATCTCCGACGACTGCGCGTTCCTGCTCATGGGCGAGGACCGGGCCGGAGAACTCATCGAGTTCGACACCACCGAGAAGATCTTCAACAACCCGAACGATTCGCGAACCCTCGACTACACCCTGGGCCGATTCGGCTGAGCCTGCCCCACGTGGGCGTGCCAAACTACGTACCACGTCGAGTGTTGGGGGAGACATGGGTAACGAGTTATGGCAGGAGTCCGCGACCACGCTGGCGCGCAAAATTCGTGAAGGCGAAACCACCGCGCGCGAAGTCGCCGAGTCCCATCTGGCGCGAATTGACGCGGTCAACGGTGAACTGAACGCCGTCGTCGAGATCCGCCCCGACGAGGTGCGCCGCGAGGCCGACGCCGCCGACGCGGCCTTGAAGGTCGGCGGTCCACTCGGCGCTCTGCACGGCGTGCCGTTCTCGGTCAAGGTCAACATCGACGTCGCGACCTACACCACCAACGAAGGCTCGGTGGTGCTGAAGGACTTGATGGCCTCGACCGACTCGCCGAGCGTGGAGCGGATGCGCAAGGCGGGCGGGGTCATGCTCGCGCGAACGAACATGCCCGATCTGGGCCTGCGGATAAACACCGAGTCGTCCCTCTTTGGCGCGACGCACAATCCGTGGCGCCGTGGCTACACCGTGGGGGGCTCGTCGGGCGGCGAGGCCTGCGCCATCGCCTCGGGCATGAGTCCGATTGGTTTGGGCAACGACATCGGCGGCTCGCTGCGCAATCCGGCCTACGCGTGCGGCATCAGTTCGATCAAGCCCTCGCGAGGGCGCGTCGCTCAGATCAACGACTCCGCGTTGATCGAGATGCCGCTCAGCAGCCAACTGATGCTCGTCCAGGGCGTGATGGCGCGCCACGTCGCCGACGTGCGCACCGGTCTCGAGGTGGTGATGGGCGCGGATCCTCGCGATCCGCTCACGGTGTCGGCACCGTTGCGCGGAGCGAGCGCGCCGCGAAGGGTGGCGCTCGTGCCCAGCCCCGCCGGGGGCTCGACGGATGCGGCGGTCGCCGAAGGCGTGCGAGTGGCGGGTCGCGCGCTCGAGGCTGCGGGCTATGAGGTGGATGAAATTGAACCACCCAAATTGGTGGAGGCCTACCTATCGTGGAGCGAATTGATGCTGACGAGCCTCAAGGTTGACGAAGCGCTGCTGTTCGCCGTGATCGGCGAGGGCGGCAAGAAGTTCATTGAACTCACCGACATCGGCTTTCCACCCGCGACCTCGGAGTCGCTCTACCGGATGCACCAGGCTCGATTCGCGGTCGCCCGGGCGTGGCGGTCGTTCATGAACGAGTACCCCCTCATCGTGGGCCCGACCTGGACCCAACCACCCTTCGCGCACGGTTTTGACATCGAGAGCCGAGAATCGGCCATGAAGGTCGTCGAGTTGTTCCGTTTCGTGCTCCCGGCGAACCTGCTGGGACTGCCCGCCGCGTGCGTGCCCACCGGGGTCGCGAACGGCTTTCCCACCGGCGCGCAGATCATCGGCGACTTGTTTCGTGAGGACCTGTGCCTCGACGCCGCCGAGGTGGTCGAAGCGAGCGTGGGCGTGCTCACCCCCATCGACCCCCGGGTCTAGATGCCCGCGGTCATCAGACCGATCGCCTACGACGACCTCGCCATGGCCGTCTCGATCATCCAGGCCGGATCGCTCACGCCCGACTACGAGGACCTCGAGCGACTCGACGACTACTGGCGGGCGGTGCAGGAGACGCGAGCGGGCCGCGGCGACGTGATCGTCGCCGAGACCCAGGGCGAGGTGGTGGGCGTCTGCCAAGTGATCGTCTTCACGCATTTCCAACACGCGGGTCAGCCGTGTGGCGAGCTCGAGAGCGTGCACGTGCGAAGCGAACATCGCGGTAAGGGCATTGGCGCCTTGATGCTCCGCTACGCCGAGCAGATCGCTCGCGACGCGGGGTGCTACCGCCTCCAGTTGACGAGTCGCAACGTGCGCGTCGACGCCCACCGGTTCTACGTCACCCACGGGTTCAGTTTGACGAGTCAGGGATTCAAGAAACTACTTCTTGACTGAAACCTCTCGCAGGTCACCGTCGTCGACGTTGAACACGAAGCCGCGTATCTCGGTGTCGAGCAGGAAGATGTTCGAGCGGAGCTTGCGAACCGTGTCGCGCACGTCGGCGTCCACGTCACGGTACGCGCCCAATCGAAAGGGCGGTCGCACGCCGAAGTCGCGCTCGAGGTCGAGCTGGAGCGACTCCTCTTCGAAGGTCTCGAGCCCACAGCGTGAATGGTGGATGACCATCACCGCACGCGTACCCAGGAGCCGTTGACTGAGCAGCAGCGAACGCACGGCGTCGTCGGTGGCGATGCCGCCCGCGTTCCTGATCAGGTGAACCTGTCCCAGATCCAGACCGAGCGCGCCAAACAGGTCGAGTCGCGAGTCCATGCACGTAAGAACCGCCAGGTGCAGTTGGGGCTCGGTGGGCAGTTCGCGGTGTCCGTGACGGGCCACGTAGTCCCGGTTGTTCGCCAGCAGGTCGTCGATGGCGCTCACGTGGTCATCTTAGGGAGCGCTCGACGACTTACCTACCAGTAGGTGCATCGTCGGGCGTGACTACGCTGCTCGGTGGAGGTCAGCATGGACACAATGAACACGATTCGAGAGGAACTTCGCCAACCGGCGTTGGATCTTCGTGAACTGATACCCGACGTTCTGAAGGGTCACGCCGAGATGTCGGCGGCGGCGATGCGCGAGGGGGAGGTGACGCGCGCCACCAAAGAACTCCTCGCCATCGTGATTGCGATCACCCGCGAGTGTGACGGCTGCATCGTCGCGCACACCAGGGGAGCGGTGCAGCAGGGCGTGACCCGCCAGCAACTCGCCGAAGCGATTGGCGTGGCGATATCGATGAACGGCGGTCCGGGAACGGTCTGGGGACCCCGAGCGCTGCGGGCCTTTGACGAAGCGTTCGCCGAGCGGACTCAAAAGGCGTAGGGCAGCCGCTTGATGCCGTTGACGAAACTCGACGCGAGTTGGGCGGGTTCGCCCGTCGAGTGAATCGACGGCGTCTCGGCGAGCAGCTTTCGCCACATCACGGTGATCTCGCGACGAGCCAAGTGCGCGCCGAGACAGAAGTGCGGACCCGGGGCACCGAAGCCGTAGTGGTCGTTGGGGGTTCGGCCCACGTCAAAGACGTCGGGATTCTCGAACGCCTCCTCGTCGCGGTTGGCCGAGTTGTACATCAAGAGCACCTTCTCGCCTTCCTTCAGGTCGAAGCCCGAGAGCGTGTGATCGCGTGAGAGCGTGCGGCGCATCCAGATCACCGGTGAGGCCCACCGCACGATCTCGTCGGTCGCGGTCTTGGCGAGGCCTTCGTAGTCCTCGATCAGTCGGGACTTCTGGTCGGGGTGTTCGCTGAGCGCGTGCAAAGCGTGGGCAATCGCGGTGCGCGTGGTCTCGTTACCCGCGGTCACCAGCAGCACGAAGAACGACGCGAGTTCCTGTTGGGTCAACTTCTCGGACTCGATCTCGGCGTTGACGAGCGCACTCGTGATGTCGTCGATGGGGTTGTCAATGCGGTACTTGCCGAGTTCTTCCATGATGCCCGTCAGGGTCGCACCCGCCTCGAGGACGACCAGGATCTGGTCGGCGTCGGCGGGAACGACGTCCGGGTCACCCATCGCGAGGATGGTGTTCGAGCATTTAAGTACGGTGGCGTACTCGCTCGGTGGCACTCCCATCATCGTGCAGATGATCTCGAGCGGGAATGGCGCAGCGACGTCAGTGACGAAGTCGCCCGTCCCGTTCTGGCGCGCGCGAGCGATGGTCGCCTCGGCCACCAGGTCAATGGACTCTTCGATCGCGCGCACGTTGCGTGGGTTAAAGGCGTTCGAGACGATTCGTCGCAGTCGGGCGTGCTTGGGGTTGTCGGTCGAGATCATGCCCGAGAAGTACTCGACCATTTCGGGCGGCAGGTCCATCTGCGAGACCGCTCCGGGACCCGAGAGGAAAATCTCGGGGTGGCGTGAGGCCTCGGCGACGTCGCGGTAGCGCGTCAGCGCGTAGTAACCCGGACCGGGCGGGAACTCGATCGAGGTACCGTCCACGGTGATGCCCTCGAACTTGGCGATGGGCCGTTCGCGGCGAAGGGTGGCGAAGGCGGCTTCGCGTTCGGACCAGGGGCGCTTCCAGAACTCCATGTCCGACAGGTTGATGTCGTCGGGGCGCCAATCGGTTTGAATGCTCATGGCCAAATGGTAGCGAAGTCCCTCGTGAGGTCACGCCCACGCGATTTCACGGCAGACTGGTCCGGTGCCCGCCCTCTCCGACCACGAACGCGCCAGTCGCCTCCAGGCGCTCCAGGCCCTGCTCGACCTAATGCGCCCGGCCGTGCAGGCCGACGGCGGCGATCTGGTGCTCGTGCGCTCCGACGTCGAGAGCGGTGTCGTGGAGGTCCAACTCCAGGGCGCCTGCTCGAGTTGTGCGATCTCCTCGGACACGCTCCAGGGCGGGGTGACCCGAATACTCACCGACCGCCTGGCCTGGGTGACCGAGGTCGTGGGCGGCGTGGACGATTCGATGGATCCCGAGGATTCGATGTCGCTGGGCACGGGCGGGTACGTCCCGCGCTACCGCCAGCTCTAGGCCAGATCACCAGCGCCTCGGGTTCCGCCGCGAACCGCTATTATTTAGTTTAAGGAACTAATGGAAGAGACCACCGCTGAAACCGCCGCTCGACTTCGACGAGCCGTGACGCGCCTGAATCGACGGTTACGCGCGACCGCGCCCGACGGTGTGTCACCCGGTCAGGCGTCAATGCTGGCGTCCATCGCCAAGTTGGCCAACCCCTCACTCGGCGAGCTGGCGACGGCCGAGCACATCCAGCCCCCGTCGGTCACTCGGCTCGTGCGTGACATGCAGCGCCAGGGCCTCATCACCTGCACCCTCGACGCCGAGGATCGTCGTTGCACCCGGGTGTCGCTCAGTGCCGCGGGCCGACGAGAACTCGACACCATCCGCAAGAAGAAGGCCGAGTTCCTCGAACAACGTTTGCTCGTGCTGTCCGCGGCCGACCAGCGTCGCGCCCGCGAGGCCGCGGCGTTCCTCGAGACGCTGTTGGACGAACGATGAGCGCCGTTCGACGTTTCTCGTCGAAGACCTTCGCCGCACTGTCGGTGCGTAACTTCCGCCTCTACTTCATCGGTCAACTCATCTCAGTCTCGGGCACGTGGATGCAGTCCGTCGCCCAGGGTTGGCTGGTCCTGCAACTGACGGGCTCGTCAGTCGACCTCGGTTTCGTGATCGCGCTGCAGTACGTGCCCATGTTGCTGCTCGGTTCATACGGCGGGCTCATCGCGGACCGCACCGAGAAGCGACGGATCCTCTACTGCACCCAGAGTGGCGCCGCGATCCTCGCGCTCGTGCTCGGCGTGCTCGTGACCACGCGTCACGCCAACCTCACCAACGTGATGGTCCTCGCCGCGTTGCTCGGGGTGGTAAACCTCTTCGACAACCCAGCACGCCAGGCCTTCGTCCAGGAGATGGTCGGGCGTGAACTCATCGCCAACGCCGTCAGTCTCAACAGCGTGTTGATGAACGCCGGTCGTCTCATTGGCCCGGGCATCGCGGCGGGTTTCATCGCCGTGGTGGGTACCGCGGACTGCTTCTACGCCAACGCGGGTTCGTTCGCCGCGGTGCTGGTCGCCCTGGTCATAATGCGAAAGAGCGAATTCTTGCCCATGAGGACCGTTGAGCGCGAGCGAGGGCAGCTACGCCTGGGACTTCGCTACGTTCGCGACAATTCACTTTTGCGCAATCTGATCGTGGCGGTGGCGGTCGTGGGGACCTTCGCCTACAACTTCACGGTGACCCTGCCGCTGTTGACCCGCGTGACGTTCCACCAACGCTCGGCGGCGGACTACGGACTGCTCATGGCCGCGATGGGCGCCGGGGCGGTGATTGGTGGACTGGTGGTCGCGCATCGTTCGCGACCCACCCCTACGATGATTGCCTTTCTGATGCTGGGTTTCGGTTCGTTCATGACCCTCGTGGCGCTCGCGCCGAGCGTGCTCTGGGCCGAGATCGCCCTCGTGCCCACCGGCGCGTTTTCGATCGCCCTGATCGCGACGGCGAACGCTACGTTGCAACTGAACTCGAGCCAGCACATGCGCGGACGGGTCATGAGCCTCTACGCGATAGCGTTCCTCGGCACGACGCCCATCGGGGCGCCGCTGGTGGGGCTCATCGTCTCGTGGTCCACGCCGCGCGTGGGTATCCTCGTGGGTTCGTCGCTGACGATCGCCACGGGGCTCGGACTCGTGCTCTCGCGGCGCCGCGACGAACGCAATGAGGCGCTACTGCTGGCGACTCAGACGGCCTGAGCTTTTGGCTCCTTGGGCAGTCCCAGGGCCCGCTCGCCAATGATGTTGCGCTGGATCTCAGCGGTGCCCCCCCAGATCGTCTCGGAGCGCGAGAAGAAGAACGACGCTTGCAGCTCGGACACGGGATAGTCGGCGCGTCCGCGTCCCATGCCGGGCAGCGAGCCCTCGCTCTCACCCTTGCCAGTGAGGATCTGTCCCTCCATGCCCAGAATGTCGATGGCGAGTTCCATGGACGCTCGGTGGGCCTCGGACCAGAACATCTTGTTGCACGCCCCGAGCAGGGCGGCGTTGTGGGTGCTGTTGAGCGAGTCCGTGAGTGTCCGGTACCCGTTGATCTCCATGATCTTGACCTTCTGCCAGGAACGCACCAGGTCGTCGCGTACGCGAAGGTCCTCGTTCTTGTGGCGGCGTTTGGCCTCATCGACGATGATCTGCCACTCCTTCAAGAAGCGACGGTGACCGGTCGTCGAGGACGAACCGCGCTCGAAACCGAGTGTCGTCATCGCGACCTTCCAGCCGTTGTTGACGCCGCCCACGACGTTGCCCTTGGGGCATCGCACGTTGGTGAAGAACACTTCGTTGAACTCGGCCGAGCCGTCGACCTGGGTGATGGGACGCACGTCGACGCCGGTCTGACTCATGGGCACGAGCAGGTAACTGATGCCCGCGTGCTGGGGAGCGTCGGGGTCGGTGCGGCACATCAAGAAGACGTAGTCGGCGTGCTGGGCCTGGGTCGTCCACACCTTTTGGCCGTTGATGACCCATTCGTCGCCGTCGAGGACCGCACTCGTCTTGAGACTCGCGAGGTCGCTGCCCGAGTTGGGTTCGGAGAAGCCCTGGCACCAAGCGATCTTGCCCTGCAAGATCCCGGGGATGAACTCTTTCTTTTGCTCTTCGGTGCCCCACTGGAGGATCGTCGGACCCACCAGGG
>Ga0181516_10001665_pt1 | contig 16731 bp, 12 predicted proteins | sample PEATcosm2014_Bin_25_FD_121104 | JGI IMG/M metagenome (GOLD analysis project Ga0181516, IMG submission 121104) | Peatland microbial communities from MTU Mesocosm Facility, Houghton, MI, USA - PEATcosm2014_Bin01_10_metaG | ecosystem: Environmental > Terrestrial > Soil > Wetlands > Peat | place... | reverse complement strand
TCATCGTCCAGTCGCTTCGCCGAGCCGTGCAGGCAGAACTGCCATCTCATCCAGGGTCAGCGTGCAAGATCCCTGAGATAGCCCCGCAAGTGCCGGAGGGAAGTTCTAGCTTTGACGGTAGCCCTGTTGCCGCACTGCTCCAAACAATAGACGCTCGCCGCGCGGCGGACGCTTGAGGCCGGCGCGAACCTCTGCAAGGCTGAGGCCGAGCTCGGCCATGGTCCGGCTCAAGGTGTTGCGATGGACGCCGAGTTCCTCGGCTGCCTTACACTGGTTGCCGCGGTTTGCCACAAGCACTTCGCGCAAATATTGCCTTTTGAACTCGCGAACGGCATCGTCATAACGGATGCCGCTGGAATGCATTTGTGTCACCAGGCTGTCCAGTTCTCGTCTCACGTTTTCCCCTTGCAATAATAGCTTGCCACATCATGCTGAGTTTCTGCCCAGCAAAAAAGTCATCTACCGCGGTTTCCCCGGATGCATCCAGGCGGGCGACTCCCGTTCCAGGCGATTCAGGTCCCCCCGGACGAGGTCAGCCAGCCCGGACGGGCTGATCTGAGTGCTTAAATGGCAGGCGCCAAAAAAATACCGCGGCAGCCGCGACTGAGTCAACCATTCTGTATCGGGGAAGAAAGCTACAGTCACGAGGATACACACAGTGACCAGCAGTGCGCCCTGAAAAAGTCCAAAAATTGCGCCGGCCAGGCTGTCGAGGCAGCCGAGGCCGATTTTTTCAAAGGCCCTGGACAGGAAGACGCCGATGGCAGCCACTAAGCCGGCGACCACAAGGGCAATGAGCAGAAAGCTGATGGCGTTCGATACCTGCTCGTTGCGCACGGTGGGCTTGAGGAAGACGGAAATGCGAGGGTAGTTCCACGCCGCGACGACCAGGCCGAGGATCAGGCCGCCCAGAGAAAAGGCGGAGCGAAGGAAGCCCTGCGCCAGCCCGGCGAGCACGGAGCAGGCCAGAATTGCCACGATGATCCAATCGACAACCGACATACTTTCTCCGCCACGAATGAATTCACAGCTGAAGGTCACGGCCAGTGAGCCGGCGGAATGCTTCGAGATACTTGTCCAATGTCCGTTCCACGACATTGGCGGGCAGGCTGGGAGCGGGCGCCTGCTTATTCCACCGGATGCTTTCGAGATAGTCGCGCACAAATTGCTTGTCAAACGAGGGCTGCGCCCCGCCCGGACTCCATGCCGCAGATTCCCAAAAGCGTGAGGAGTCGGGCGTCAGGACTTCATCCGCAAGGATAATCCCATTGCCCATGAAGCCGAACTCAAATTTTGTGTCAGCGAGGATGAGGCCACGGGCCTCAGCGTGTTGGGCGGCTTTGGTGTAGAGGGCCAATGTGAGGCGGCGGAGTTCGGAGGCGACATCTGCGCCGAGCAACCTGGAGGTGGTTTCAAACGAAATGTTCTCATCGTGGGAGCCGTCTTGACTCTTGGTCGCGGGCGTGAAGACGGGGTTAGGCAGACGGGAGCCGTCTTTGAGACCGCCCGGGAGCGGAATGCCGCAGACGGTCTTTGTGGCCGAGTATTCCTTCCAACCTGAGCCGGCGAGATAGGCGCGGGCGACGCATTCGACGGGATACATTTGTGCGCGGCGGACGAGCATCGAACGGCCCTCAAGCTGATCCGCATAGGGGCGCAACGAGGCAGGGAACTCGGCGATGTCGGCCGTGATGAGGTGATTTGGAACGATGTCGGAAAGCAGGTCGAACCAGAAGAGCGAAATCTGCGTGAGGATCTTACCTTTACCAGGGATGCCGGTGGCGAGCACATGATCAAAGGCCGAGATGCGGTCGGTAGCGACGAGGAGAAGCGCATCATCAACGGCGAAGAGGTCGCGCACCTTGCCCCGGCCGATCAGCTTTGTCGATCCAAGATTGGTAGTGAGAAGAGCAGTCATGAAGGGTCTTATCTTTGCGGGACTGAAGCTCCGATTCTCAAGGGACGGGCGTCGTTTGTCAATCCGCGTAGGAGGTGTTTGGGAACGCGCGAGGGATCGCAATTGGAGACGGCGCAAGACGGGAAGATCGGCGTTGTTGGCTCGCTACAAACCCCTGTGATGGTCGTCACGGAACGCATCCCGGACATGAGCGAAACTCCATTTGTCAACATGGTTCGGAGGACGTGTACGAAAGTCCTCTTTGAGCCGGGAGACACGAGGCAGCAGTGGAAAGGGGAAGCCGCGGCTTGCTTCGTTCTAAGGGATCACCAGTAGCCGTGTGCTACCGACCTCCAGCGCCGGCTACTGGTCCCCGTTCTCTCTTGTGAAACCGCAAGCGCCTCCGAAGAGACGTGATCCTTCGGAGGCGTATTTTTTTTGCGTGGAGTTGCGTGCCTCGTATTCGTGGCTGCGCCAATTCAGCGGAGAGACTCTAAGGATTTGACGGCCCGTATTTTGGAACTTTAGGCGTCAGTTTGCGCACGATGAATTCCTGAACGAGATTCTGGGCCGCAGCTTCAGCAGTACCAATCAGCAGATTCTCGAAGATGAGCGTGACTCCGTCGCGATCGCTCGCTGGATAATACAAGTTCGAGATGCCGCCAGCCGCGAGTCCGCCGATGTAGCCGGAGTAGTTTGGTTGCCAATGTCCGTTGTCGCCCTTGCAGACGACAGCATTGGCAATGGCGTAGAGCACCCGTGAATGCGTAGTCCCTGTTCCCTTGTAGAAATAGCGGGGATCCTGTTTCAAGATTGATGGCAGTATGGCGCTGCCGATCATCGTCCCGATAAAGTTGTCGGCGTAGTTGGCTCCAAACCGCTTCGCATAGCCCTCTGTGCCCTGGCCGTATCCGCTGAAAGTATCGTTGGCTTGTTCAACTCCCGCGAAGGCGCCGGTGATCACGAATGTGACTGGATCAATCGAGGACTTCCAGGCCAGGCTGAATTTTTGTTTTGATGTCAAGGGAGGCGCGTCGGGCGCGTAGGCGACGTAGAAGTTGGGGAGAACACCGAACACACGCTGTTGCTCCTCCATCTTAAGTTGTTCGGCGGCTATTTCTGGTTGCGATGCCGTCACCCGGACATCGCTCGAAGCGGTTGAGATGAGCAATACGATCGACTGCGTGTCGTAGTTTTCGCCCGCACGAAGAATGCCGGATCTTACCTGGGTTGCAAACCCTGAAGAAGTGACTGTGAGTCTAAAGGGCCCCTGGGGAACGTTGTTGAATTGGAATCGACCTTGGCTGTCAGAAGGTATGGTCTTCGTCGGTGCTGAACCTGGGCCAGTCTCCACCAAGGTGATTTGAGCGCCCTCATATACGCTTCCATCCGGGCTGACGACGACGCCGTGGATGCTGCCCATGGAATGATCGTCCGACATTGCCTGCGGCGTGACCGCCTGCGGCTGTTGCACAATCGACGCATCGGCATTGCTCCCGGTATTCGAATTGGGATACGAACTCTGCTGAGACCAGACGCAGGACGCAAATCTGCACAGAAGAAAAACGACCAGGACGCGGCGGGACACGAAAGCACACAGCACGACTCGGCGGCGCGGGACACGCAATCGTCTCTTCCAATGTTTATTGTTTCCGATTGGATCCACCCTGAGTTTTGCAGTGCGACGAATTTCCCAAGAGGCACTACATAGGCGTGCTTCCCGGGTGGAACAACTCTAGTTCCGCTTTAGCTGGCGTGGAGACACCGTCAAAGAGTTAGACGCCAGGGCTGAATGAGGGTTGACGCGGTTCTCACAGAATTTGACGACAGAGTTCGCAGAACCCTTCGAAAAAGGTCTTTAGCAGCAGATGCGCCGCTAACTATAGTTCAACGGCCGGGCCGTGATCGAGACGAGCTCACCGGGCAAGGCTTCCCCGTCCTACGCTGTGGCGCGCTGCTGCTCCTGGTGGCCGCCTAACCTCACACTGACCACCTTGGAAACACCCGGCTCCTGCATCGTGACGCCGTAGATCATGTCGGCGGAGTGCATCATCCGTTTTGAGTGAGTGACCAGCAGGAATTGCGTCTCCTTGCTAAGGGATTGGAGAAGGTCGGCGAGCCGGCCAACGTTGGTCTCGTCGAGCGCAGCGTCGACTTCATCGAGCACACAGAAGGGGCTGGGCTGGAACTCAAAGATGCCGACGAGAAGTGCGAGTGCGGTGAGAGCCTTTTCGCCGCCCGAGAGAAGCAGAACGTTTTGCAGCTTCTTGCCGGGAGGTGAAGCAACGATGTCGAGACCGCTTTCCGCTTGGTTCTCCACATCTGTCAGACGCAGAAAGGCTTGGCCGCCATGGAATAGCCGGTTGAAGACCCGGCCAAAATTCTCGTTGATTTTGGCGAAGGCCTCGTCGAACTTGGTGCGCGAGATCTGATCGATTTCCTTGATGGTCTCCTGCGTATTCTCGATGGACTCCATCAAGTCCTTGCGCTGGGCTTCGAGGAAGTTGTGGCGTTCGGCGGTTTCCTTGTATTCGTCGAGCGCCATCATGTTCACGGGGCCCATCTGCTCGATTTTCTGGCGCAGGGAGCGGCAGGTTTCTTCTTCGGTGGCGAGCTCATCACCGGCAATGCGGACGATTTCAGCGTCGGCGCGCAACAGGGCTGCTTCTGCATTCACCTCGGTGAGGCAGCTTGCCTCGAGATGTTCAAGGTCTGAGCGGAGCTTGGCGACGGCGCTCATAAGATTGCCTCGATTTTCGCGGAGCTGGTCGAGCGCGGCGCGTCCGGACTTTAGCTCGGTTTCAATCGTTGCGAGCTGCTGGCGCAAGGATTGAGCCTGGGTCGCGATGTTTTGCGCCTGAGCAATGGCCTCTTCACGCTGGGCTTTCAGCTCAAGCTCGCGGGCGGCGAGTTCATTGCTTTCGCGGATGCGTTGTTCGCGTTCGGCCTCAGCCGCGGCACGCTGCTGCTCGATGGCCATCACGCGGCGCTCGAGGTCTGCATGCAGCCGGTCGATGCGCTGGAACGCTGCTTCAGCACCGCGCCGGCGCTCCTCAAGCTTGGCGAGTTCCGCAGTGACTTGTGCGGCTTCCTGTTGAAGCTTTTCGCGCGATTGGCGCAGTATCGCAAGCCTTGTCTGCTGTTCTTCGAGTGCTGCTTCGGCGGTCGCGTGCTCGGCTTCGAGGCGCGCGGACTCTTCGCGCTTCTCGGCGATGACGGCATGCTTGGCGTCTCGTGCGTCCTTATTCCGTGCGGCCTGCAACGTCCAGTCCTGGAAGCGGCGCTCGATGCGCTGCGTTTCGGCTTCCATCTGCTTTAATGCTGCGCCCTGGTCGGCGGTGTCGCGCTCGGCGACGCGTCGTTCTTCGCTGCGCGCTTCGAGTTGCGCGGCGAGGTCCTCAATAGTGCGGGCCAGAGCGACCGCTTCAAGATCAGCCTGCGCGAGGTGTTGATCGAGATGCGTAAGTTTCGCATCGATCTCACGAAGTTCGCGCTTGAGGGCCAGCGGGCCTTCGGTTGCGGGCTTGCCGCCAGTCACGGTTCCGTTGTGGAAGCACTCGCCGCCGGGAGTAAGGAAGAATGCGTAGCTGTGCTCTGCGGCGAGTCGCCTGGCTTCTTCAGGATCTTCGACAAGGTAGCCGTGCTTGAGCTTGGGCAGCACCGCTTCGAGCGAGCGCCCGAAGCCGTTAAGAACTCGAATAGCGTCTTTGAGTGGGGTAAGGCCAGAGCCAGTGATGGCGCCATCATCGTTAAAGAGGCTGCGCTGTGCTTCGTCGTGAATGAGGAACGTGGCGCGGCCATCGACGCCGGACTTGAGGAGGCGAACTCCTTCCTCGGCAGCGCCCCAGCTTTCGACCACGACATAATTCAACTCGTCGCGAAGGAATTCGTCGACCACGCCCTCATGTTCACCGCGCACCTCGAGAAAATCCGCGAGGGTGCCGGTGGGCTTGATGCCCTCAGCCATTGCGCCCGGTTTGAGCAGGCGGCGCACCGTATCGGTTGCATAGCTGTGGTCGCGAATCAGCGCCTCAAGCGAGTTGCGCCGGCCCGCCGCGGTGGCCTGGGCGGAGCGGAGTTCATTCGCACTGGCGCGCAGGATGTCTTCTTCGCTGCGGCGCGCTTGCAGGCTTTCGCGGAGACCGGAAATTTCGCCCTCGACGCGCTGCAGGACTTCGGCGGCAGATTCAAAACGCAGGCGAGCCTGACCGTTTTCGACACCGAGATTCTCGAGTTCGCGGCGCGCCTGGCCCATTTCAGCATCGAGACGCTCCGCTTCGCGCTCGAGAGCGGCGAGGTTTTCTTCGGCCTGCGCGGTGGCGTTGCGCGCATTGCCGGCCAGTGTGAGCAAATGCATGGCATGGCGGCGGCTGGCTTCTAGATTTCGTTCAGCGGTGTATACCTCTTCGGCCGCGGAGCGTGCCTCTTGCTGATGGGCCTCGACCTTTTGATGGAAAGCACGGGCCTCGCCGGCTGCGGTCTCAAGAAAGCTGTGCTGCTGCTCGCGCTCTTCGGCAATGGTGCTCAATTGAGCGCGGGTTTGGTCGAGTTCGCCGGCGGCAGCAGCGAGGCGAGCTTCGAGTTCGCTGACGCGCTCGGCATTGGAGCGCTCGCGGGCTACAGCTCGCTCGAGTTCTACGGCCGATTCGTTGGCGCGGTTCTGCGCCTCTTGACCCTGACGATCCAGTTCGTAGCCGCGCTCGGTGAGGGCGTGCTGATTGGCCTCCATCGATTCAATTTCAGAGGCAGAGCTGTGGATGCGATCGGTGAATTCGGCGATCTCCTGGTCGAGGCGGGCTTGTTCGGAATCCATCAGGGCCATGCGGCTCGCAAGCACGACACGGAGCCGTCCGCGCAACTCGTCGCGCACTGCGGCGAAACGCTCAGCCTTTGACGCTTGGCGCTTGAGGCTGTTCATCTGGCGCGTGACTTCTTCAAAAATGTCGTCGATGCGCGCCAGGTTCTGCTTGGCGCTTTCGAGGCGCAGCTCGGCGAGCCGCTTCTTGGTTTTGAAGCGCGTGATGCCGGCGGCCTCCTCGATGATGGCGCGGCGATCATGCGGCTTCGAGCTGAGCAGCTGACCAATGCGCTCCTGGCCGATGATTGCGTAGCTCTCAGGGCCGAGGCCGGTGCCCATGAAGATGTCCTGAATGTCGCGCAGACGGCAGAGTTTGCCATTGAGCAGATATTCACTCTCGCCGGTGCGGAAGAGGCGACGCGTGATTACAATCTCACCCTTTTGGGGCGAGCGCTGGAATTTGCGCCGGCGAATCTTGAGGACCACAGGTTGCGGGCCAGCCTGCGCATCCTGCGGTGACTGCTGCTGGGCAGGTTCCTGTTCTGAGTCTTCGTCAAGGGCAATACCCGGCTGATTGGCGGTAGTCATCTCTTCGGCTTCCGCGGCCCGTTGACGGCGCACTTCGTCCTCATCCCAATCGGAAGGACCCTCGTGATCGATTGCGACCTCAGGCTCTACTGGAATCGGACCTTCATAGGCTTCCGGGTCGACCATGGTGAGCGTGACTTCGGCCATTCCCAGAGGTTTGCGTTCGCGTGTGCCAGCGAAGATCACGTCCTGCATGCTGCCGCCGCGCAGAGACTTGGCGCTCTGCTCGCCGAGAACCCAGCTCACTCCATCGAGGATGTTGGACTTGCCGCATCCATTGGGACCTACCACGACAGCGATGCCGGTCCCAGGTACTGTCAGCTCGGTGCGATCACAGAAGCTTTTGAAACCGAGGATGTGGATCTTCTTTAATTTCAGCATTTTCACTCCGGATCGATGGGTCGCGGTAGAGCTGCAGCCGGTCGCCGGAGCCGATTGCAGGCAGGGCGATCGACAAATTCATTGTCCTTCGTTAGTGACTCTAAGGAGCGGGAAAGGCAGGGTCAACGGCGCAGGGAGGTGTTTTTGTGGATAATAGGGGCCGGAACTCGACTTCTTCGGAATTCGTAGGGAATTGGGCAGGAATTCTGGTTTTTCGCCGAGTTTAGGCTGAGATTTCCACAAGCGAAAATCAGGCTTTTACGGGCCGGTTTCGGCCACGAGGGCTGACTGCGGCGCGGATTACTTTTTCAAGAGCGCGCAACGCCTGCGGACGGGGAAACCCTGGGCGGCTGGCGAGGCGAATGGTGCGGGAGGAGTGTCCCGAGAGCGGCCGCAAGGCGATGCCGCGATGCATGAGTGAGCCGGCGGCCAGGGCCGGAATGAGGGTGATGCCGTAGCCGGCGGCGACCAGGTTGACCAGTGTTTCGAGCGTGGCGGCCTGCATGGAGCCTTGAAGGCCGCTGCGGGGGCCGTGTTTGGTTCCGCAGGCGGACAATGCCTGGTTGGCGAGGCAATGGCCTTCAGCGAGGACCAGCAATTCGTCTGCAAGGTCGCGCTCGGCGATCGAGCTCGTTCGGGCCAGGCGGTGGTCAGTGGGCAGTGCGGCAAGCAGCGGTTCGTCGAAGAGCTCGATCTCGGTGATCTCTGGCGCGCCGGTTGCCGTGGCCAGCAACGCGGCGTCAAGGCGATGATTACGCAGTGAATCGATCAGGGCGCGGGTCTGATCTTCCCACAGCTCGATGGTCAGGCCTGGAAACTTCTGCTTGAGCGGCTTGAGAATCAGCGGCATCAGATAAGGCGCAAGGGTAGGGATGATGCCAAGCTTGAGCGGCCCGACCAGAGGGTCGCGTGAGGCGCGTGCGACCTGTTCCATCTGTGCGGCTTCGTCGAGGGCGCGGCGTGCGTGAGCGAGAATGCGTGTGCCAACGGCTGTCATCTCCACGCGCTTGTTGGTGCGCTCGAAGAGTTTGACGCCGAGGTCGTCTTCCAACTTGCGAATCTGGCTGCTCATGGTCGGCTGGCTGACGCCGCAGGCCTCCGCGGCACGGCCGAAGTGGCGGTGTTCAGCGACTGAAACGAGATAACGCAGATCCTGCAGGTTCATTTTTGGGCGGGCGCGATTCCGTTTCTATCATAGACCCAGACGATCATCACAGTAGGAACGATTGACTTGATGCATGGAAGGATTTGGGGCTAGAGTTGGTGTTGGATTAATTGCGACTGCCTGCGCGTCTTCGAACCACCCAACTCACCCAACAAATGCCAAGGAGTTGTAGTCATGTCGGACGAATCGAAATGCCCGTTTTCGGGCAACATGCTCAAACACACAACAGCAGGAGCAACGGGTAACCACAATTGGTGGCCTAACCAGCTGAATGTGGCAATTCTGCATCAGCAATCATCGCTGTCCAATCCGATGGTGGCGGAGTTCAATTACGCCGAGGAGTTTAAGACGCTTGATCTCGATGCCGTGATCAAGGACCTCAATGCGCTCATGACGGATTCTCAGGATTGGTGGCCGGCCGATTTTGGCCATTACGGGCCGCTGTTCATCCGCATGGCATGGCATTCCGCCGGCACTTATCGCATTCACGATGGACGCGGCGGCGGCGGCAAGGGTGCGCAGCGGTTCGCGCCGCTCAATAGCTGGCCGGACAACGGCAACCTGGATAAAGCCCGGCGGCTGCTCTGGCCGATCAAGCAGAAGTATGGTCAAAAGCTCTCATGGGGCGATCTGATGATTCTTGCCGGAAACGTGGCGCTTGAGTCGATGGGCTTCAAGACTTTTGGGTTCGGCGGTGGCCGCGCAGACATTTGGGAGCCGGAACTGGACATCGATTGGGGCTCGGAAGCCACCTGGCTGGGCGATGAGCGCTACAGCGGCGACCGTCAACTGGCGAATCCGCTGGCGGCTGTGCAGATGGGCCTCATCTACGTGAACCCTGAGGGGCCGAATGGCAATCCCGACCCAGCAGGCTCGGCGCGAGACATTCGCGAGACCTTTGCCCGCATGGCGATGAACGACGAGGAGACGGTGGCCCTTATCGCTGGCGGTCACACCTTTGGCAAGACGCATGGTGCTGCCAGCGCGAGCTACGTTGGTCCTGAGCCCGAGGGTGCGCTGTTAGAGGATATGGGGCTGGGTTGGAAGAACGGCTTCGAAACGGGTGTCGGCGCGCATGCGATCACCAGCGGCCTCGAAGGAATCTGGACACCGACTCCGACCAAATGGGACAACAGCTTCTTCGAAACGCTGTTTGGCTACGAATGGGAACTGACGAAGAGCCCGGCGGGCGCCCATCAGTGGAAACCCAAGGGCAATGCCGGTGAAGGCACTGTTCCGGATGCGCACGATCCATCGAAGCGCCACGCGCCGACGATGCTGACCTCGGATATTGCGCTTCGCGTCGATCCAATTTACGAAAAGATCTCGCGGCGCTTCCTGGAGAATCCGAAAGAGCTGGCGGATGCGTTCGCGCGGGCCTGGTTCAAGCTGACGCACCGCGACATGGGTCCGATTACACGTTATCTCGGCCCGCTGGTGCCCAAGGAAGAGTTGATCTGGCAGGACCCGGTTCCCGCAGTCAATCATGAACTCATCAGCAACAAGGACGCAGATGCATTAAAGGCCAAGGTTCTGGCCTCAGGCCTTTCGATCGCGCAACTCGTCGCGACTGCGTGGGCCTCGGCAGCGAGCTTCCGCGGGAGTGACAAGCGCGGCGGCGCGAATGGCGCGCGCATCCGGCTTGCGCCACAGAAAGACTGGGAAGTGAACCAGCCGGCTGAATTGGCGAAAGTGCTTGCCAAGCTTGAAACCATCCAGAAGGAGTTCAACGCATCGCAGTCTGGCGGTAAGAAGATCTCCCTGGCAGATTTGATTGTTCTTGCGGGTGACGCTGCAATCGAGACTGCTGCAAAGAAGGCGGGGCACGACGTAAAGATTCCATTTGCGCCGGGGCGTATGGACGCCTCGCAGGAGCAGACCGACACGGCGTCGTTTGCCGTGCTCGAGCCGATGGCGGACGGATTCAGAAATTACGTTCGCAAGGGACTGGAAGGATCTGCGGCCGAGTTGCTGCTGGACAAGGCGCAATTGTTGACGCTCACTGCGCCACAGATGACAGTGCTGATCGGCGGATTGCGCGTTCTGGGAGCGAACTTCGGTCAGTCCAAACATGGTGTCTTCACCAAGCGGCCCGAAACTCTGACCAATGACTTCTTTGTGAACCTGCTGGATATGGGGACGAAGTGGCAAAGAGTAGAGAAGTCTGACGGCGTATTAGATGGCCGCGATCGGAAGTCGGGCGAGATCAAGGCAACGGGTACTGTTGTTGACTTGATCTTTGGTTCAAACGCTCAACTGCGCGCAATTGCGGAGGTCTATGCCAGCAGCGATGCCGAAAAGGCATTTGTGCATGACTTCGTTGGCGCGTGGACCAAGGTGATGAATCTCGATCGCTACGACCTCGTGCATGCAGGAATCAAGCCGCCTGCGGCGGAGACCCACACGGTCGCCGAGCCAGTGGCCGGCAACTAGTCTGTTCAATTACATGTTGGATTCCCAGGTCTCGCTGCCGAGATCTGGGGATGTAATTCGAGAACCTTCGCGTCTCCGCGTCTGCGCAAACGGTCCGGGACGGCGACCAAATTGATTTTCATAGGATAACCTTGTCAGGCAGATCTGGGCGGCGAACATCGGAAAAGAAGCGAGAATGGCGGTCCGATGGGTCATATTATCTCCGTGCCAATCCGCTGGGGTTCTCAGGCTATAAGAAGGCGCCAGAAACACTTGTGATAGCCGCCGAGTATCGATGAGAAAGGAATTTGAACTGCGAGCAAATGATACTACGCTGGCGAGACTGCGCCGGTAGGGTATTGCGCAGTCAGCTTGCCGCGGATTGGGCCAGTGATTCGACGACGGCAATGTTTTTGAGCAGTTCGTCGGTCAGGTGATGTCGCTGCTGTAGATATTGGGGGCTGTTGTAAGAGACGAAGACTTTGCCCTCGCTGTTTTCCGCGACGAGGATCTTGAGGGGCAGGTCGATGGCGACGCTGGGCGAGGCCAGCATCAGAGGAGTGCCCGGTTTAGGACTGCCGAAGATGAGCAGCTTAGTCGGCGGCATCGACAGGCCTGCTTTGGCCGCTTCGCCGCTATGGTCAACGAGCGCAAAGAGTGTCACGCCCTTCACGGCAAGGATGCCTTTAAGCTTCTCCACTAATTCGTCGACCGAGTGATTGCTGGGGATGCTGATGATGCCGTTATCGGTAGGGAGCGCCATGGAAATCTCCTTTTTGCCGCCTTATTGCGGAAGGGATAGATTCTTCGAATTGCAACGAGGAGAACGCATGTTGGCCTGGTTCTGCCGATGGGGCTACTGTTTCAAGGCCTCATGCAGCTAGATCGAGAGACTGACAGCTTCAATTGTAGTCAGTTCGGGAATGTCGTAGCAGACTTGTCAATTCGTATCGGGTCACTGGATGCGGCTTAGCACAGTGATCCTGTAAAGTTGGGAAAGTGGCTTCTGCAACTCTCTGCCGTTGTCGAATGCCAGGGTCGCTCATTTCTTGACATATTCTTCGAATTCGAAGGACCTTGCCGCGCTGTTGCGATCCGTTTTCGGATTTGCGCGGTTCAGAGCAAACCAGGAAGCTGTCTGCCGGGCTGCTATTGCCGGTCACGACTTGTTGCTGGTGATGCCGACCGGAGCAGGGAAGTCGCTATGCTACCAGTTGCCCGCAATGGCCTTGGGCGGAACGGCTCTTGTGATCTCGCCGCTGATCGCGCTGATGGAAGATCAAGTGGCGAAGCTGGCGGGGCTGGGACTGCGCGTCGCGCGAATACACTCTGGGTTGGACCGGGCGGTGTCGCGGCAAGCGTGCGTGGATTATCTGGCCGGCGCGCTGGATTTTCTTTTCATTGCGCCAGAGCGGCTGCGTGTGCCTGGGTTTCCTGAGATGCTTGCCAAGCGCAAGCCTGCGCTGATTGCGATCGATGAGGCCCATTGCATCTCGCAATGGGGGCATGACTTCAGGCCCGACTATCGCATGCTGGGGCAATATTTGCCGGCCCTGCGGAGTGGGATCGATGCTGTACCGGTGCTCGCCCTGACGGCTACGGCCACGCCGGCCGTGCAAGCTGACATTGTTACGCAATTGGGAATGAACAGCCCGGACCGGTTCATTCACGGTTTCAGACGTGAAAACCTGGCAATTGAAGTGGCGGAGGTTTCAGGGCCGGACCGGCCGCGTGCTATCTGCGAGCTCTTGTCGGGGAAGTGTCGCCGGCCCGCAATTGTCTACGCCACTTCGCGCAAGCAGGCTGAGCGTCTTGCCGAGGAATTGTCGCGGTCAATTCCAGCGGCCGCTTATCATGCCGGTTTGAATGCGGAAACTCGGGAGCGTGTGCAGATATGCTTCCAAGCCGGAGAATTGGAAGTGGTCGTGGCCACGATCGCATTCGGCATGGGAATCGACAAAGCGGATATTCGAACCGTGATTCATGCGGGTCTTCCGGGAACGCTGGAAGGCTATTACCAGGAGATCGGACGAGCAGGACGGGACGGCGCCCCGAGCCGGACTTTTCTGATGCACTCCTATGCCGACCAGCGGACAAATGATTTCTTTCTGAGTCGCGATTATCCACCGGTAGACCACTTGCAACAGGTTTTTCAAGTTCTTGAAGAAGAGGCGAAGCCGGTCGGCGACTTACGCTCTGCGCTGAAACTAAGTGAAGAGGAATTCGACAAGGCGCTCGAGAAGTTGGAGATTCACGGGGGAGCGCGGGTCGATTTTGGCGGCAATGTAACTCTTGGCGCGCCAGGCTGGAAGAAAACCTACGCGGTGCAGGCCCAGTATCGCGCCGAGCAGATAGAGAAAGTGGTTCGGTTTACGACTTCAAGCGAATGCCGTATGGCCGCGCTGGTGAGGCATTTTGGCGATATCGCGGATGCAAGCCAATCGTGCGGCGTGTGCGATGTCTGCAATCCGGCGGGCGCGGTGTTACGGCTGTTTCGAAATCCGACAGCGGCGGAACTCAGGACGTTGCAGGCAATCGTGGATGAACTGCGACCAGTGGTCTACAAGGCTACGGGAACCCTTCAGCGAGGACTCGATCCGCTGGGAAGACTGTCCAGGAGCGAGTTTGATGCGCTGCTCGATGCGCTGGCGCGGGCGGGACTGGTAGCAATTGAAGACTCGGAGTATGAGAAAGACGGAGAAGTTCGGCGATTCCGCAAGGTGCGGTTGACAGATGCCGGTGCGGATATGCGTGCGGGGGCTGTGGCGGAGTTACTGATCAGCGATGGGTTGATAGCGGATTTCTGTGGGCAGGCAGAAAACGTTGGCCGCATAAGAAATGCCAAGGTCGCACGGAAAAAAGGGAAGACCGGAATCGGAACTTCATTTGCTGTCGGCTCAAATGCACGTGAGAAAGTCGAAGTAAAACTGTCTGCGGACAGCGAGACTTTGGCCGCGAGGCTGAGGGAATGGCGAACCGCAGAGGCGAAAAGATTAAAAGTGCCGGCTTTTGTCGTGATGCACGATCGAACACTGACAGCCGTGGCGCATCTGCGACCAGAAAATCCGAGACAGTTACTGGAAATCGATGGGATTGGCCCAGCGAAATTGGAAAAGTTTGGCGCAGCGATTCTTGGGTTATGCACGCCGAGTTAAACCGCATGCATAACTACGCGCCGCTATATTTTCGAGTTTGAGTTTCCACCGAACATTCTCTTGAAGTTCGGCGCGCAACCGCCGCCTGCACGCCGAACTGCAAGTAGGATGACTGGATCTACATCCAGATTTTCAGGGCTGAAAGATCAGGCGATGTGTTCGATGGTGACCGACTCCAGCACCACAGGCTTGTGGGGCTTGTCCTGGCCATTGCGAGCCACCTTTGAAATTTTGACGGCAATGTCCTGGCCCTCGACCACTTCGCCGAAGATAGTGTGCTTGCCGGTGAGCCAGCCGGTTGCGGCGGTGGTGATAAAGAACTGGCATCCATTGGTATTGGGGCCGGAGTTGGCCATGGCGAGTTTGCCGGGCTTGTCGAAGCTGTGCTTCGAGCCGCGCGTTTCATCTTCAAAGCGGTATCCGGGGCCACCCATGCCGGTGCCGGTGGGGTCGCCGCCCTGGATCATGAAGTCGGGAATGACGCGGTGAAAGATCGTGCCGTCGAACAGCTTTGCGGTGGACTTGGTGTGAGTGTTGGGGTGCGTCCACTCCTTTTTGCCTTCGGCGAGTTCGATGAAGTTTTTGACGGTAATGGGCGCGTCAGTTTCGAAGAGCCGGACAGTGATTTTGCCTTCGGTGGTGTCGAAGACGGCGTAGGTTCCCGGTGCGAGTGCCATTTGAACTCCTAAGCAGTGTGAGATTTGATGCCAACTACTGTTGACGTGTGGCTGGCGGAGGCGCAGCAAGTGTTGATCCCGGAGGCGCCGGTGGCAGTGGCTTGCCCTCCGGCACAATCGTGACTTTCTGAAGCACAACCGGCGTGAGGGGTTTGTCTTGTGGGTCGCGCTCAACGCGTGCAATGGCTTTAACCACGGTAAGGCTGGGCTCATCACACTGGCCAAAAACGGTGTAGTGCTGGTCGAGCGAGGGGTAGGCACCCTCAGTGATGAAGAATTGGCTGCCGTTGGTATTGGGCCCCGAGTTGGCCATGGCCAAACGGCCGGGCACGTCGAAATTCAAGTCGGGATCGAACTCGTCAGCGAAGGTGTAGCCCGGATCGCCCATGCCGGTGCCGACTGGGTCGCCGCCCTGGATCATGAATTCCGGAATGACGCGGTGGAAAGTTGTTCCATCATAGAGCGGCTTGTGATGTTGTTTCTTGCCAGTCGCTGGATCGGTCCAGTCCTTGGTGCCCTCGGCGAGGCCGATGAAGTTGGCCACCGCATTGGGAGCCTGGGGTTGGAAAAACTGACAGGTAATGCGGCCCATGGATGTATCCATGATAACGGTGGGTCCGTTAGGGCTCATCAGGGCGGCAGCAGTGGCCTGCGGCGCGTCAGGCATGTCGGACGCGGGTTTGGGCGCGTCTTGCGCGAGCGCCGCAACAGAAATGGCAGCCGTCAAAACGGAGGTAGAAAGCGCGTGCGAGAGTCTCATACCGTGTTTGAGGGTAAATCATCGGACGCGCCGCTTGCCAGCCTGCGGCCGGGGCCATTTATGTTAATTCCATGAGTGCTTTCAGCAGAAAACCCCTCGTCGGGCGGATGGCTTTGTTTGCGTTCGTCTTTTGTTGCATTGGTCCCTTAACTGTCAGCACGGTGGCTCAAGCGGACAAGCCTGCACCCGACGCCACCAAGCCGGCGGCATCCGACAAGCCCGCTGCCGATAAGTCGACGCTTCCGCCGCTTCCTGCCGACGCGCATGTGCAGCAGTCGATCCAGCTCGACGGCAAGACGGTGAAGTACACCGTAACGGTGGGCGCGATGCCGGTGCGCGACAAGGACGGCAAGGTTGCGGGCGAAGTGGTCGTGACCGCCTATACGGTCGACGGCGAGAACCGGCCGGTAACATTTGCACTCAACGGCGGGCCGGGCGCCTCGTCGGTCTATCTGAATTTTGGTGCGATCGGGCCAAAGCATCTGCAGTTTGGCAATGAAGGCGACAGCCCTTCAGACCCCGGCGTGCTGGCCGACAATCCCGGTACATGGCTGGATTTCACCGATCTTGTGTTTATCGATCCCGTGGGCACCGGCTTCAGCCGCGCCACGGTTCCCGAGGCCGATGCGAAGAAGCTTTTCTACAGCACCACGCCGGACATTCAGTATCTTTCGCGCGTCATTTATGACTGGCTGGTGAAAAATGACCGGCTCGAATCGCGGAAGTATCTGGTGGGCGAGAGCTATGGAGGTTTTCGCGGTCCGCGCATCGCGCACTATCTGCAGTCGCAGATCGGCGTTGCGTTGAATGGCGTGGTGCTGGTGTCGCCCTATCTCAATCCTGAACAGGATTCGAATGAAGACATGTCGCCGCTTCCGTGGATGATGACGCTGCCTTC
>Ga0181516_10001663_pt1 | contig 16742 bp, 19 predicted proteins | sample PEATcosm2014_Bin_25_FD_121104 | JGI IMG/M metagenome (GOLD analysis project Ga0181516, IMG submission 121104) | Peatland microbial communities from MTU Mesocosm Facility, Houghton, MI, USA - PEATcosm2014_Bin01_10_metaG | ecosystem: Environmental > Terrestrial > Soil > Wetlands > Peat | place... | reverse complement strand
TCGATGAAGGGATCGTCGGGCTCGGCTTCGCCCTCCTCGACGTCGACGTCTTCGACCGCCGGCTCGGCGGCCTTCTCCTCGCTCGCCTCGACTTCGTCGAGCGACACCAGCTCGACGCCGGCGGGCGCTATGGCCTCGTCTTCCTCGACTTGCACCTTGGCGGCGGCGCGTTCAGCGCGCGCGGCGCCTTGGAAGATCGTGCCGCATTTCGGGCAGACGATCGGGTCTTTATTCAGGTCGAAGAACTTCGCGCCGCAGTTCTGGCATTGGCGCTTGGCTCCAAGCTCGGGTTTGGCCACTGGCGACTTTTCCCTGCTGCTGAGGCGGCTATCGTTCGGACGCTCCCGTTAGTCGGCGGCGCCGCTTGTGTCAATGCGTTTCGGCGGACGCGGTCGACAGCGCCGAAAGAGGGTGTTACGAGCCCTGCCCCAGTCCGGTCAACCGGCCGGCGACGCAAGGTTTTGTCAGCCGAATGTCCGCTTCTCCGACCGCCGCGGCCCAACCGCTCAGCGCCGAGCGCAGCGGGCCGCTCAGAGGGCGCGCCCGGCCGCCCGGCGATAAGTCGATCTCGCATCGCGCCTTCATCTTCGGCCTGCTGAGCCGCGGCGAGACCTCGATCGAGGGCCTGCTCGAAGGCGACGACGTGCTGCGCACGGGCGAAGCCTGCCGCGCGCTCGGCGCCCGCGTCGAGCGGATCGGCGAGGGGCGCTGGCGCGTGCATGGACTCGGCGTCGGCGCAATCCTCGCGCCGCGCGCCGCGCTCGACTTCGGCAACGCCGGCACCGGTTCGCGGTTGATGATGGGCGTGGTCGGCGGCCATGGCATTGTCGCGACCTTCGACGGCGACGCGTCGCTGCGCAAGCGACCGATGCGGCGGGTGCTCGATCCGCTGCTGCTGATGGGCGCGCAGGTGGTCAAGGAAGCGGAGGGCGGGCGCTGCCCGATCACGCTGCGGGGCGCGCTCGATCCGGCGCCGATCCTCTACCGCACGCCGGTCGCCTCGGCGCAGATCAAATCGGCGGTGCTGCTCGCAGGCTTGAACGCGCGCGGCCGCACCACCGTCGTCGAAAGCGAAGCCTCGCGCGATCACACCGAGAAGATGCTCCTCCATTTCGGCGCCGAAGTCATGGTCGAGCCGGAGGGCGAGGGCCGGCGGATCATTCTCACCGGCCGCCCGGAGCTGAGGGCCCGGCCGGTCGTCGTGCCGGCCGATCCGTCCTCGGCCGCCTTTCCGATTGTCGCCGCGCTGGTGACGCCCGGCTCCGACGTCGTCGTCGAGGGCGTGATGATGAACCCGCTGCGCGGCGGCCTGATCGTCACGCTGCTGGAAATGGGGGCGCGGATCGACGTGCTCAGCCGGCGGCGCGAAGGCGGCGAAGACATCGCCGACCTGCGCGTGCGGGCGAGCGAACTCAAAGGCGTCGAGACGCCGGCGTCGCGCGCGCCCTCGATGATCGACGAATATCCGATCCTCGCCGTCGCCGCCGCCTTCGCCAGCGGCGAGACGCGGATGAACGGCCTGCACGAGCTGAGGGTCAAGGAGAGCGACCGCCTCGCCGCCGTCGCGGCGGGCCTCGCCGCCGCGGGCGTCGAGCACGAGATCGTCGGCGACGATCTGATCGTTCAGGGCGACGGCCGGGCGCCGGCCGGCGGCGGCCGCGTCGCCACCCATCTCGATCATCGCATCGCCATGAGCTTTCTGGTCATGGGGCTGGCGTCGCTCAAGCCGATCGCGATCGACGACGCGGCGATGATCGCCACCAGCTTCCCCAATTTCCGACCGCTGATGGAAAGTCTCGGCGCGCGTTTCGTGTGAGCGGCGAGCGGCGGCGCAGTCGCCGCAACGCCTGGGAAAGACGCCAAGAGCCGCGCAGCCTCTTCTCTCGCAGAGCGGCGGCTCGACGGCGTGGGTGGCCGGGACAAGTCCGGCCACGACGCGTTCGTGGGCTCGGCGGCGGTGAAGCGACCCGCCGCCGGCCTCAGTGCGCGCGCTGAACGGCGAATTCGACCGCGTCAAGCAGCGCGTGCTTCCACGACGATGGCGGAAACAGTTCGAGCGCGTCGCGCGCCATCGCGCTGTAAAGGCGCGCGCGCTCGACCGTGCCTTCGAGCGCGCGGTGCCTCTTCATCAACGCCAGCGCAGTCTCCAAATCGCCGTCGGTGATTTCGCCCTGTTCCAGCGTCCGGCGCCAGAACTCGCGGTCCGCGGTCGAGCCGCGGCGAAACGACAACAACACCGGCAGGGTGATCTTACCCTCACGGAAATCGTCGCCGACATTCTTGCCGAGCTTGGCCGACGAACCGCCGTAGTCGAGCGCGTCGTCGATCAGCTGGAAGGCGATGCCGAGATTGGCGCCGTAATCGCGGCAGGCCTCGACTTCCGCCTTGCCGCTGCCAGCGAGAATGGGGCCGACTTCGCAGGCGGCCGAGAATAGGGCCGCCGTCTTGGCGCGGATCACCTTGAGATAGGCGTCCTCGCTGGTCGAGGTGTCCTTGGCGGCGGAGAGCTGCATCACCTCGCCCTCGGCGATCACCGCCGCGGCCGTCGACAGGACGTCGAGACACGGCAGCGAGCCGACCTCGACCATCATCTTGAACGCCTGGCCGAGCAGGAAGTCGCCGACCAGCACGCTCGCCTCGTTACCCCACAGCACGCGCGCCGCCGTCTTGCCGCGGCGAAGATCGCTTTCGTCGACGACGTCGTCGTGCAGCAGGGTCGCGGTGTGCATGAATTCGACCGCGGCGGCGAGCTTGACGTGGCCGTCGCCGTCGTAGCCGCACAGACCCGCCGTGGCGAGGGTGAGAATCGGCCGCAGACGTTTGCCGCCCGACGAGATGAGGTGGTTGGCGATTTCGGGGATCATCTCGACGTCGGAGCCGGCGCGCGACAGGATGGTCTGATTGACCCGCGCCATGTCGTCGGCGACCAGGGCGACCAGGGGCTCGATCAGCCGCTCAGGCGACTTCTCCTCGAGCGGAACGACGATCCCCACGGGCGTTTCCCTTGCCAGCGCCAGACCGCACGACCATAAAGACGCCCAGGCGAGCCGGCAAGGGCGCCGCCAGCCGAGGCCGCGCGATGATCGAGCTCGTTCGCACCAATGATCTCGTGCTCATCTCTTTCGTCGAGAGCGTGCTGACGCAAGCCGGCGTGCGCTTCTTCGTCGCCGACAACCACATGAGCGCCGTCGAAGGCTCGCTCGGCTTCCTGCCGCGCCGCATCCTCGTCGATTCCGACCAGCGCGAGCACGCGCGCCAGTTGATGCATGAGGTCGGCCTGTCACGCGAACTCAGCGATGGCTGAGGCCGACGCGACCAGCCTCGACGCGATCCTCGGCGGCCGGCTGCGACTGCGCCAGACGCGCGACGGCCATCGCGTCGGGCTCGACGCGATCCTGCTCGCCGCGGCGGCGGGGGCGCCGGTGGCGCGGCTCACCGACGTCGGCGCAGGGGTCGGCGCGGTCGGCCTGGCGCTGCTGCAGCGTTGGCCGGAGGCGACCGGCGACCTGATCGAGATCGACCCCGACCTCGCCGCGCTGGCGGAGGAGAACGCCGCGCTCAACGGCCTCGCCGACCGCGCGCGCGTCGTCGTCGCCGACGCGCTCGACGCCATGAGCCGCCGCGCCGCCTTTCTCGCCGACGAGGCGGCCGACCTCGTCGTCGCCAACCCGCCCTATCTCGCCGCCGCGGCGGCGCGCGTCTCGCCCAACCACCGGCGCGCGCGGGCCCATGTCGCCGGCGGCGGGCCCGCGGCGCTCGCCGACTGGGTCGTCGCCTGCCTCGCCCTGCTGGCGCCGGGCGGGCGGTTCGTCATGATCCAGCGCGCCGACGCATTGGCGGCGCTGCTGCCGGCCTTCGCGCGCCGGCTCGGCGACCTCGCCCTGCGCCCCGTCCACCCGCGCGCCGACGCGCCGGCGATCCGGCTGCTGATCTCCGGGATCAAGGGCTCGAAGGCGCCCTTGCGCCTCCTGCCCGGCCTGACGCTGCATGAGGCGGACGGCGCGCCGACGCCGCTCGCGGCGGCGATCCAGCGCGGCGAGGCGACGCTGTGAGGGCGGCGCGGAAGGGGGCGACAAGTCCGTTACGCGAAAGAGCGGAATCAGGGGGTTAGGCGCCAAAACGCGCGCGAGCTGCGATGGGGCGGAGGGGGCGAATCGGAGTCCGCGGATAATGGGAATTGACGGGTGTGTCACCGTGATCCGTGATCCGTGATCCGGCGTTTCGGAAATGCGGCCCGAGGGCCGGCGGCTCGCGCCTGGCGCAAGTTTGGTGAATCGCAATTTACCGCCTTTCAGCGTTTTCTCCGCCCTGCGCCAGTATGATGTCGCGCTTATAGGCTCAAACTCGCATGGACAAGGTAAACGATCATTTACTTCCAATAGCAGGCTCAGTAGATGATTTGACTCACTATTTATGAACTGCGTTCCGCGCAATGCGAATTGCGAGATGCGATCGATCCCGTGTGTGTTCAATCCAATTAAAACTTTCTCAATACGCGCGGCCGCTATTGCGCATCGAACGTTGGCCGGCGGCGCGCGTTTCGCGGACGCCGAAAAGCCAACGCTCTTCACCTCGCGGGCGAAACCAGCAGGTCAGGGGACGATTCGGCATGCGCGCACACCATCGACGATCACTGTTTTCCGTTGCGGGTTTTTCGCCATTCGCGCTTCGCGCCTTGGCCAATCGGCTGTTCGCGCGCTCGCCCGGCGGGAAGCCTATTCGACGCCAACCGCGCAGGTCGCTGGCCGCCGCGACCATGCCTCTCGCCCTCGGGTTCGGCGTCGCGTGCGCGCTCGCCGGTTCGTCGGCGCAAGCTTTCGTCGGTTCGTTCGACGGCGGCGGTCGCGTCGGCGACTACCTCGACTTGGTCGCCGCCGCCAACGCGAGCGGCGAGCGAGTCGAGATCGCCGGCGTCTGCGCCTCGGCCTGCACGATGAAGCTCGGCGCGCGCGGCGCCTGCGTCTACGGCGACTCGCAATTGTGGTTTCACGCCGCCCGCAACGCGGACGGCCGCGTCAACACGCTCGCGACCCTGATTATGCTGCAGCAATATCCGCGCGGCGTTCGCGCCTGGGCGACGGCGAGAGGCGCGTTGGCGAGCGTCGCGATGACCCGCATGAGCGGCGTCGAGGCGATCGCGCTCGGCGTCCCCGACTGCGAGCCCGCCTCTTCTCCGCGCGCGACGACGGGAGCGGCCGTCCAGGCGTGCCTGCGCGCGACGAACTGGCGCGTCTCCGCCACGCCGGCGACGCGGATTTGCGCGCGCCGATCGCCCGACGCCTCCGCGTCGGCCAACGCTTCCTTCGCGCAATAGGCCCTCCCGACGCCGGCGCGAAGAGGCGGCTTCGTCTTTGAACGCTTCCACGCTAGGCTCCCTGACGCGGTCCGCGGCTTCGAACAATTCGGCCGTGACCGCGCAGACAGAAGAAGGCTGGATTACGGGATCACGGTGACGCCCCTGTAATCGGCAGTCCGTCATATCCGCGACCGTCTGCCGCATCGGCTTCGACGCGTGGCGAGACAGCGGGCGGCGCGTTATTCCTTGTCGAGCGTGCTAACCTCGTCGCGTCAAGACGCTCTTGGGAGGGAAACATGAAAGCGATGGGCTTGGCGTTGACACTGGCGGGCGGATTTTCCGTCTTGGCTGGCCTCGCCATCGTTGCGGCGACGCCCGCGGCGGCTTGGTACTGTTCGGCGCGCGGCACGACCGGCGCCACCGGTTGGGGCACGTCCGCCAATGCGGCGACCGCAAAGACCATCGCTTTGCGGGAATGCGCTGTGCGAACGCCGCGCGGCGCAGCGTGCTACATCATGTATTGTAAGTAAGGCGCTTCCGTTTCCGGCGATCGAGGCGCGGCGCGAACGCGCGTGCGCGGATCGCGTGTGGCGTGCGCGAGGGAGCCGCTGAGGGGGAGGCGGGCGCGCGCGCCGCCGGGGCGGGACCGGAAGCGCGCCCTTCAGCCGATCACGAGCGCCAGCCGGCCTCCAACGCGCCCGCGCTCACTGACGCGGTGCGCTTCCGCGATCCGTCGAGCGGGTAGGTTCGCTCGACGGGGAGCCAGAAGCGCCCGGCGGCGATGAGCGCGCCGATTTCAGCCAGCGCGTGAAAGGCGTGGCCTTGATAGCCGCTGCTGAAGCGCACCTTGTGCTGTTTCGCGCCGTCGAAGTCGGCGAGCGTCACGACGTTGTGCGCGCCGCCGGCGAGATCGATCAACTCGGGCAGCACGCCGCTGCCGGCGACGTCGAGCGCGACGTCGACGCCGTCGGGCGCGATCGCCGCGCTGCGGGCGGCCGAGACGATCGGTCGGCCGCTCGGCGCGCCGGCCCTCCTCGACCGCCTTGCGGCGCTGACCGGCCGCGACCCCCGCCAACCCAAACGCGGCCCCAAGCCGCGAGCGGGCGTGGCGGACGCGGCGAATCATTAGAGATTTATGCAGGCGTCGCCATAATTCGTAATTCCGCAATTCGTAGTTCTCTCGTTTGAAGACGCGCCTGGCCGTGATCTTCAAAACGGATCCGACGCCGTTCGTGGGCATGGCGCCCGGGCGACGATGAGCAATGGGCTGAAAAATGAACTTGGGCGATATCCTGGTGGCCAAGGGATTGGTTTCCGCGGCGGACATCAATCGCGCGCTCGAACATCAGCGCGAGAACGGCGGCCGACTCGGCGGCAGTCTCGTCGCCCTGGGCCTGCTGACCAAAGAACAGATCGATCGGGTCCTCGAGGAGGCGCCGCAGGCGCCGTTGACGGCGGCCGCCACAGGCGTCGATCCGGCTTTGCTGCTCGAACTGGTCATGAAAGGCATGCACACGGAAAATCTCGAATTGCCGTCGCAGATCGCCGAGGCGCTGAAACTGTCCAGCACGATCGTGAATCCGCTGCTCAACGAAGCCAGGGAACGCAAATTCGTGGAGGCGCTGGCGGTCGCTTCCGGCGGCGGATCGATGGGGGAATTGCGCCTTTCGCTGACCCGGGCCGGGCGCGAATTCGCCGCCGAGGCGATGAAGCGCGGACAATATTTCGGGCCTGCGCCGGTGTCGCTCAAGGACTTCCAGGAGCGCATCCTGCGCCAGCGCGTCACCAATGAACTCGTGACGCGCCAGAGACTGGAGGAGGGATTTGGCGGTCTGGTCATGACCGAGCGGTTCCTGAGCCGGTTGGGGCCGGCGATCAATTCGGGCAACGCCATCCTCATTTACGGGCCCGCGGGCAACGGCAAGACGACGGTCGCCGAGATCGTCGGCAAAATATTCCAGAACGTGATCTACGTTCCCTACTGCGTCGATCTCGATGGCGAGATCATGAAAGTCTACGATCCCGCTATTCACCGCAAAGTCGCGGACGCGGCCGAGCAACAAGGCGTCGCGAGCGTGCGCCGTAGTCGCGTCGACACGCGCTGGGTCGCATACCACCGGCCGATGGTGATCACGGGCGGCGAATTGACGATCGAGATGCTCGATCTCAAATACAATTCGGTCGCCAAGTTTTACGAGGCGCCGCTGCACGTCAAGGCGCTGAACGGCACCTTTCTCATCGACGATTTCGGCCGCCAACGCGCCAAGCCCGAGGACATCCTCAACCGCTGGATCGTGCCGCTGAACAGCCGCGTCGACTATCTAACCCTGCACACGGGCAAGAGCGTGACGATCCCTTTCGACGAAATCGTGATCTTCGCCACCAACATGCATCCCGACGATCTGATGGACCCGGCGTTCCAGCGCCGCATCAGTTACAAGTTGGAGACCGTGGCGCCGCCGGAAGACCTGTTCCGCAAGATCTTCGACGGCATGGCGAAGACGTCCGGCCTCGAACTGACCGACGATATCTTCAACCAGGTGCTCGACCGGGTGAGGGAACGCGACGCCCCGCTCGCCTATTTTCAGCCCAAGTTCATCATCGAACAAGTGCACGCCTCGTGCAAATTCGAGGGCACAAAACCTCAGTTCACCCCGGAAAATGTCGAAGACGCGCTCTCCAACCTGTTCATCAAGAAGGCGGACGGCAAGATGTTCGGGGTCAAGCGGAGCTAGGGCGCGGATGCGTCGGTCCGACGCGGCCGCTCATCGGCGCGCGAACGCGACCTCGACCGGCTGGCTGTCGGCGGCGCGCCCGTAGAGGGTCAGCGCGATCGTCGCCGGCGCCTTGGGATCGGCGAAGGCGGCGAGGATCTGCGCGACCATGCCCTTTGCCGGCATGAGCTCGGCGCCGTCGACCGCCGCCACTTCCATGCCGACGAGATTCTTCGTCTTCGCCAGGGCGCAGTTCGGAGTTCCGTCGGCGCAGCCAGTCAGCACGACGACCTGCTCGGTCTTGGAATAGTGCGGGCCGTTGGCGGGACCCATTTCGACCTGAACCGACTGAACCATGAACGACAGTCCGCCGGCGTCGCCCATCGGCGGTCCCCGGTCGGGCGTCGGCGCGATGTCGGCCAAGGCGGCCGAAACGACGAGCGGGGCGGCGAATACGACGGCGAGAACGCTCAAGCGCATTTCATCCTCCTATCGAAGCGGGCACGGTCGCGGGCGGCGGCGCGCTCGCCTCTCGAATCGTCTCGTCGCCGAGGGTCGTGGCGGGATCGAGCGCCGCGTCGAGCACGGCGCGATGCAGCGGCCAGCCGGCGGGATCGTCGAGCCAGCCGAACTGGCCGTTGGGATTGACTTCGAGAAAGATCGGCTCGCCGTCGCCGCTCAAGAAATCGAGCCGGCCGTAACGCAGGCCGAGACGGCGCATATAGGCGTCGACGCGCTCGGCGAAGCCGGGCGGCGTCCGCCAACGCCGCCAGACGTCGACATGAGCGCCGACGCGCGTGCGCCAGTCCTCGACGCCGAGTTCGGCGCGGCTTCGCTCCATTTCGAAGGCGAAGATTCGTCCCGCGACATAGAGCGCCGTCGCGTCGCGCGTTCCCGGCGCGATCGCCTGGGTGAGCCACGGCCAACCCGGCGCGAGGCGCTCGGCTTCCACCGACTGAACGTAGATCTGGCGGTCGCGCTCGGCGCCGAGCGGCTCGGTGGTGAGGCGCTTGACCATCCGCCGGCCCGCCGGCAAACGCACGCCCCAGCCGAGGCTCCACTCGGGGACGGCGAAGAATTGGCGCGCGACGCGCATCTGCGCCAGCCGGCCGACCCGCCGCGGGCCGTTCGGCTCGATCAGCCGCAACCGCCCGCGCGCGCGGGCCCATTCGGCGAGCTCGCGCATCAGCGCGTGCAACTCGGCTTCAGTCGCTTCGCGCGCATTCGGGTCGCCGCCGACCCAGCCGGCGGTTTCGCGCAGCGACGGGCGCCGCCACAGACAGGCTTTGATCGCCTGCGACGCCGCCGCGCGGCCGGACGGATCGGCGAAAGCGAAGCCGTCCGGCGTCCAGGCGAAGCGATAGCTCGCCCACAGGTCGATGTTGAAACGGAAAACGGACTGGCCGCGCTCGGCGCACAGGCCGACCAGCACGTCGGCCGTGCCGTCGAGGCTGTTGGTGAGCAGGAGCAGCATCGAGGCCGACCGCGACGCGGTCGGCGCGATCAATCGAAGCCGCAGTCGGGCACGTGATCCTGGCCGTTGTTGGTCGACGCCATCACCGTGTTGCAATGCGCGGTTTGCGCAGTCCCGTCGGCGACGGACACGCCGCCCCGCTGCAGGCGCCAGTCATAGGGCGCGCCTGTCAGACTGATCAGCGGCGGCCGCACGGCAAGCGACGCCGGCGTGACGTCGCCGACGGCCGGCGCAGAGATCGCGGACAGAACGAGCGCAGTCGCCGACATCAACATTTCTGCCTCCCCAACGCGTGGCGAAGACGTCGATCCCAAGCTCTCAGCCGCATGACGCCGACGGCGCGCCCCCGTCGCGGCGCCATATTTTACCGCCGCGCGAAGGCGATGCGCAAGGACTCGCCGGTCGCGCCGACAGGCTCGAAGTCGATTTCGATTGTCGCGGACACGGCGTCGCGGTTGAACGCGGCGAGGATCTGCGAGCGTAGGGCGAGATTGGGGTCGAAGTCGCGTCCGTCGAAGCCGACGACCCGCCGGCCGATCAGCCCTTTGGCTTGCGCGAGCGCGCAGTTCGGCCGGCCGTCGACGCAGCCGACGAGCTGGGCGGTCGGATGGTTCGGCCGCGTATAGTCGCGCGCGACGACCAGAAAAGTGAGATCGCCGACGGTCACGTCGATGAATTGGAGCGGCGGCGGCGCGATGTCGGCGCGCGCGGCGGCGAGCGTCGCGGCGAAGAACAGGCCGATCGCGGCGAAGCGACGCATGCGCGTTTCCCCTTATCAAACGCTATCAAACGCTGCGGCTTGTTCCATTCTGCCGCCGCCATTAGGGCCTGTCCATGAGCGAAGCCGATGCCTTGCTGATCTCGATGGCGATCGAGGGGCCGGTCGCCTGGGCGATTGTCGTCTTCGCCGGCTGGCCGAGCCGCGGGCCGCTGCACGTCGGCTTGGCGTCGATGGTCGCCACCGCCGTCACCCATCCGCAAATGTGGACGCTGGCGATCTGGTCCTACGGCCGCTTTCCCTACTGGCCGGCGATCCTTGCGATCGAGGCGCTGGTCGTCGTCGTCGAGGCGGCGCTGATCGCCTGGATGGCGCGGCTGACCCCGCCGCGCGCCGGAATCGTCTCGCTGATCGCCAATTCGGCCTCGTTTCTGTTCGGCCTGTTGCTGACGGCTTGAGCCGCGCGCCAAAGACCAAAGGCCGCAGCCGTCTTGTAGACGCGGCCGCTGACCTAATGCGTACACACATCTTTTGGCGATGGCGTTCACGGGCGCCTGATCCGCGCTCGGCGTCAAGGCCAAGCCCGCTGACGCCGGCGCCGCGGTCACCCGGAAGGGCCGGAGCGAAGCGCAGGCGCCGCCGTCAGGCGCCTTGACCGCGACGCACCGACGTGGCCCGCCTTGGCGCGAATACATTTGTGGCCCCCGTGGGTCGCCGACCGCGCCGCCTCGCCCCGCAACGCGACGCGCCGACGCAGCAAAAGCGGTTGCCGGGCGGCGGCGACGCTCTTATGTTGCGCCGCTTTCGAAATCCGGCCCGAGACTTAAGGAAACTCCGCCATGGCCTTCCTCGCCGACGTCCTCTCCCGCGTGAAGCCCTCCGCGACCATCGCGGTGACGCAGAAGGCGCGCGACCTGAAGGCGAAAGGCCGGCAGGTGATCTCGCTGTCGGTCGGCGAGCCTGACTTCGACACGCCCGACAACGTCAAGGAGGCGGCGATCGCCGCCATCCGCCGCGGCGAGACCAAGTATCCGCCGGTGCTCGGCATTCCGCCGTTGCGCGAGGCGATCGCGGCCAAGTTCAAGCGCGAGAACGGGCTCGACTACAAGGCCTCCGACACCATCGTCAGCACCGGCGGCAAGCAGGTGCTGTACAACGCCTTCCTCTGCACGCTGAACCGCGGCGACGAGGTGATCATCCCGGCCCCCTATTGGGTCAGCTATCCGGAGATGGCGGCGATCAACTACGGCGAGCCGGTGTTCGTGCCGACCACGCTCGAGAACGCGTTCAAGCTCAAGCCGGAAGACCTCGAGCGGGCGATCACGCCGCGCACCAAGTGGGTGGTGCTCAACTCGCCCTCCAACCCGTCGGGCGCGGCCTACTCGCGCGACGAACTTAAGGCGCTGACCGACGTGCTGGTGCGCCATCCGCACGTCTACGTGCTGACCGACGACATGTACGAGCACCTCGTCTACGGCGACTTCGCCTTCACCACCCCGGCGCAGGTCGAGCCGGCGCTCTACGAGCGCACGCTGACGGTCAACGGCGTGTCGAAGGCCTACGCCATGACCGGCTGGCGCATCGGCTACGCCGCCGGCCCGACCAAGCTGATCAAGGCGATGGACATGGTGCAAGGCCAGCAGACCTCGGGCGCCTGCACCATCGCCCAATGGGCGGCGGTCGAGGCGCTGACCGGGCCGCAGGATTTCATCCCCAAGTGCCGCAAGGCGTTCGAGGAGCGGCGCGACCTCGTCGTGTCGATGCTCGGCCAGGCGCAATATCTCAAGTGCCCGAAGCCGGAGGGCGCGTTCTACGTCTATCCCTCCTGCGCCGAGGCGATCGGCAAAAAGACGCCGTCAGGCAAGACGATCGCCAGCGACGAGGACTTCGTCACCGAACTGCTGGAGACCGAGGGCGTGGCGACGGTGCAGGGCTCGGCCTTCGGCCAGGGGCCGAACTTCCGCGTCTCCTACGCCGCGTCGCTGAAGAGCCTCGAGGAAGCCTGCCGCAAGATCCAGAGCTTCACGGCGTCGCTGCGGTAGGGCGGTCGAGAAGAACGGAAGAAACGAAGGCGCGGCGCGCCGCCTATGGCGCGTCGATCAGCGCGAGGCGACCGTCCTTCACATCGACCTTATGCGTTCCGGTCTGAAAGAAATCGCCGGGTCCGAGCGCGAGGCTTTCGCCGTCGGGCAGCGTATAAATCACGCTGTTGAATTCTTTCAGTTTATCAGCGTCGCTCCAGGAGAAGAAGAAGCGCGGCCCGTGTTCCGTCCGCTCGCCCGAGAGACGATCGGCGCTGTAGACCCGTCTGGCCCAGGTCAATGCCGCCATCGAATTCTGTCTTCGCATGGCGATCGTCGCCGGTTCCTTGAGCTTGCTTAGGATCAGGTCAATGGCGCGTTTTTTGTCGTGACGGACATGGCTCGCACCCAATCTGTGCTGGTTCTGATTTACAGAATGGAACAGATAGGGAACTTTTGTCAACGACGCAGGCGCTGAGTCGGCTCGCTCCTCTGGCTAAGCGCCGCGGTGCGCGCGCGAATTGTCCGCCTTGAGTCGGAGCCAAGGCGCCGCCCGCCCCGCCCCCGCGCAGCCTTCATCCTTGCGCCGTGCGCGCGCGGGGTGTTGTTAGGCGTTCACCATCACAGCGAGGGTTCGTCATGTCGGAATGGCCGCGGTCGCTCGTCCTGGTCGGGGCGGGCAAGATGGGCGAGGCGCTGCTCAGGGGCTGGCTCGCCGGCGGCCTCGCGCCGGCGCGGGTGACGATCGTCGAGCCGAAACCGTCGGCGGCGATCGCGGCGCTGGCGACGGAACGCGGCGTTGCGGTCAATCCGCCGCTCGCCGGGCTGGCGGCGCCCGAGGTGCTGTTTCTCGCCATCAAACCGCAGACGCTGGAAGCCGCGGCGCCCGATCTCGCGCCGCTCGCCGGCGCCGAGACGCTGGTGATCTCGATTCTGGCCGGCAAGCGCATCGCCGATCTCGCGGCGCGGTTGCCGAAGGCGCGCGCGCTGGCGCGGGTGATGCCCAACACGCCCGCCGCGGTCGGCCGCGGCGCCGCCGCCGGCTTCGCCAGTCCGGCGACCAGCGCGCGCCAGCGCGACTGGGCGCAAACGCTGATGAGCGCGGTCGGCCAGTTCGATTGGCTCGCCGACGAAGCGCTGATCGACGCGGTGACGGCGATTTCCGGCTCCGGCCCGGCTTACGTGTTCGCGCTGGTCGAAGCGATGGCGGAGGCGGGCGCGAAGCTCGGCCTGCCGGCCGAGCTGGCGATGAAGCTCGCGCGCGCGACCGTCGAAGGCGCGGGCGAACTGCTGCATCGCGAGCCCGCCGTCACGGCCGCGAAGTTGCGCGAGAACGTCACCTCGCCCGGCGGCACCACCGCCGCGGCGCTGGCGGTGTTGCGCGCGCCCGACGGCTATCCGGCCCTGCTCGCCAAAGCCGCCGCCGCGGCGCGCGACCGGGCAAGAGAATTGGCGGGATAGGGGCGATTTCCCTCTCTCCGCATGCGGGGCCTTGAGATCAATCCGGCGTGCCTGATCCGTGCTCGGCGTCAAGGCCGGGTCCGCTTCGCGGGTCGCAAGCTGGCGCGCGAGCCTTGACCCCTGCGCGCGGCTCAGGCTGTGGGCCTCCATGGTCGTTGGTGAAGCGGGCCGGCCCTCGGGCCGCCCGTTTCACCAAAGACCATGGAAACAAAACGCCGCATTGGGCTGGCGTCGTTGCCCGAAGGGCCGAAGCGCAACGGAGCAGCCGCGAAGCGGTTCGACGGCGACAGGCCGATGTGGCCGCCGATGCGAGACGATCTCATCGCAGCCGCCGTCTTCAACCTGCGCCGCCTGCGGTAAGCAGGCGAGTCGAAGGATGGCGGCGGCGCCTCGCCTCAAATCCCCTCGTCGCTTAGCCCCGCGAGCTGCAAGCTCAGCGCCCACAGCTTCGCGCGCGCGTTGGAATCGTAGGCCTGAGCGTCGGCGCGCGATTCGGCGAGACCGTTGAAATAGAGGCCGCTGCGGCCCTCGACGGCCGACGACGCCGCAAGCTGGAGGATCGCCTGCCCGCCTTCCTCGACCGTGCTCCACGGCGTCACGCCCGCTTGCCGCACCATCGTCGTCGCCATGTAGGTCGCCGGGTGCAGGCAATTGACCGTGACGCCGGTCCCGGCGAGCCGCTGGGCGAGATCGAAAGTGAACATCACCTGCGCCAGTTTGCTCTGCATGTAGGCGCGGCCGCCCGAATAGCCGCGTTCGAGCATGACGTCGTCGAAGTCGATCGCGCGCTGGCCAATCGAGGCGACGTTGACGATGCGGGCGGGCGCGCTGCGCTTGAGCAGCGGCAGCAGATGCGTCGTCAGCGCGAAGCCGGCGAGGTAGTTGACCGAGAACCGCAGCTCGACGCCTGCGGCGTCGACCTGCCGCCGCGCGCCTGATCCGCCGGCGCCGATGCCGGCGTTGTTGATCAGCAGATCGAGCCGCGGCGCGGTCTTCGCGACCTGCTCGGCGAGGGCGCCCACGGCGGCGAGGTCCGAGAGATCGGCGGCAAGAAAACGCGCGCCGCCGCCGAGGGCGGCGATCGTCGCGACGACCTCGGCGCCGCGCCCGGCGTCGCGGCCGTGGACGATGACGTCCCAGCCGTCGGCGCCGAGCCGTTCGGCGACGAAGCGGCCGACGCCGTCGGTCGAGCCGGTGACGAGCGCGATTTTGCGCGATTGCTGCGACATGGCGGCCTCCATCGTTTTGCCCGGTTTTTGGCGAAGACAGGGAAACAGGCTACAGATATAGGCTCGCTGTGGGAGGCGCGCATGGCTGCCGACGACCAGGCCGAAACGAAAGGCGACCCGCGCGCGCGGATTGTCGAGGCGTTGCTGGCGCTCGCCGCCGAGCGCCGCTTCGAGGAAATTTCGATCGCCGACATCGCCGGACGGGCGCAAGTGTCGTTCGCCGACTTTCGCGACGCGTTTCCCTCCAAGGGCGCGATCCTCGCCGGCTTCGCCCGCCGCATCGACCGCGCCGCGCTGTCGGCCGGCGGCGCCGATCTCGACGCGGGCAAGCGCGACCGGCTGTTCGACGCATTGATGCGCCGGCTCGACGCGATGACCCCCTATCGCGAGGGCTTGCGCGAAATCGTCGCCTGGCTGAAGCGCGATCCGGTCGCGGCGCTGGCGATGAACGCCTCGTTGATCAATTCGCTGCGCTTCGCGCTGGCCTCGGCGGGAATCGACTGCGAGGGCGTTTCCGGCGCGATCAAGTTGCAGGGTCTGGCGTTCGCCTGGACGCGCATCGTCGGCGTCTGGCTCGAGGATTCCGAACCGGAGCTGTCGAAGACCATGGCCGAGCTCGACCGCGAGCTGACGCGCGGCGAGCGCGCGGTGGCGGCGGTGGAAGGGCTGGAGCGGTTCGCCGCGCCGTTCGCCACGGCGGCGCAGACCGCCTGCGCCAAGGGCCGGCGCGCCGGCGAAGCGGTCCGTCGCCGGGCGCGCGGCGAGGACGCCCAGCGGCCCGCCGATCCGGCCTAGCCGCGATCCGCTCAAATTCGAGCGAACGGGGAAACCCGGCGCTCGCCAAGTCGAGCGGAACTTAGCGAAAAAGCCAGGTTTCAGAGCCAGTTAACTACGATCGTTAGCCCCCTCGCGGTCGCGACGCGGCATGCTCTCCCTCGACCAATCTCGCCCGAGGGAAATCGCGCTCGATGCAAGCCGCGCCCAAATACGTCGCCTTTGAAGCCCGCCGCTTCGCCGCGCCCGACCCGCGCGCCGACGGACGGCGACGCTTCGTGCGGCTCGACGGCGACAAGGTCGCCATCGATCGCGTCGTCGGCGGCGTGTTCATGCGCGTCACCGTGCCGACCAGCGCCTATCGCGGCGTCGCGCTGCGCGTCATCGACGCGCGCGACAACGGCTTCGCTTACGAGATCCGCCTCCTCCACGCCGATCCCGACCTCAGCGTGGCGCTCGCCGAGACCAGCGACGACAGCGACATTCAGGCCGAATGGCGGCTGTGGGCGCGCGTGCTCGGCCTGCCGGCTCTGGTCGAGCGGGCCGAAGGCGGCGGCGAATCGGACCAAGAGTTGCTCGGTCGCGTCGCCGTCAGGCCGCCGGCGCCGCGTCGGCGCGGCAAGACCATTCTCGCGCGTCGGCCGCGCTTCCTCGCCCGTCGCAAACTCGGCCGACCGGAGCTGTGCGTGAAGGTCGAAAAAATCGAAGAATTGTTCGGCGGCGCCGACCTCGATCGCTGAACGCGACTGTACCGGCGTTCCGCGGGTACGCTTTCACGACGCCGCCGGGACGCCATCCCTGGCGCTCATCGGTCCATCGGCCTAATTGGAGCCGATGCGCACCGACGTCTTCCTGGCGATGTTGACCTTTTGCTTCGTTTCCGGCGTCACGCCCGGGCCGAACAATCTGATGCTGATGACGTCGGGCGTGAACTTCGGCTTTCGCCGCACGCTGCCGCATCTGATGGGCGTCATCGTCGGCTATGCCGTGATGGTGGCGCTGGTCGGCTTCGGGCTCGACGCGATCTTCTCGCGCGTTCCCGCGCTGCTGCCGAC
>Ga0181516_10001661_pt1 | contig 16755 bp, 10 predicted proteins | sample PEATcosm2014_Bin_25_FD_121104 | JGI IMG/M metagenome (GOLD analysis project Ga0181516, IMG submission 121104) | Peatland microbial communities from MTU Mesocosm Facility, Houghton, MI, USA - PEATcosm2014_Bin01_10_metaG | ecosystem: Environmental > Terrestrial > Soil > Wetlands > Peat | place... | reverse complement strand
TCTTACGTCGAGTCGCGGCGCATGGCCTACGAGGACAAGATCCAGAGCGATAAGGAGCGGGAGAACCGCCAGACCATGCTGGCCGAGGGCAAGCTGGCGCCCGAGGTCTTCGACAAGGCTTTCAACGAGACCCCCAAGGCTTTCTATGTCACCGCCGAAAAAGAGCTGGATGCCTCGCTTGAGACAGTAGGCAAACTGGACAGTTTTTGCGACGAGCGCCTCGGCAGCGATGCGCCGAGCTTCCAGACGCTGAAGGGTGCGTTGACCGAAACGCGGGACGTGATTCACGCGCTGCTCACGAAGAAGCGGGAAACCGAACCCGATCCAGTGGAAGCGCAGGCCGAGGTCGTCGAGGGGGTTCCTGGTGAAGGCGCAGTAGCTGCCGCATCGACCGGAGGAATGGGAAGCTCAGCATTCTTTACAATTGTTCTGGCCGCCGAGCCCCCGGAGCGCCGCCAGATTGTAATGTCAATTGTTGCGGCGGCACAACAGCTGCGCCGCCTCGATCCCGTGAGTCCTACTCCCTATCTCTTGTTGCGAGGGCTGCGCTGGGGCGAGCTGCGGACCGCAGCGCGCAAACCGGAAGGTCTGGCCGCCAGTACTGCCCTGGAAGCTCCGTCTGCGGAAGTGCGTCAACAGATCAAGCTGCTGGCATTGGCCGGACGCTGGTCGGATCTGTTGGAGGCAGGCGAGCTGGCTCTCGCCGTTCCCGGGGCCCGCGCCTGGCTCGATTTACAACGACTCGAGGTGGCGGCCTGTGACGCTCTGGGAGAGGAGTACAGCGGCATCGCTACGGCAATTCGATCCGAGTTGCGCGCCCTGTTAAACGATCTTCCCGAATTGCTTAATGCGACTCTGCTGGACGAATCCCCGGCGGCCAATCCCGAGACGAAGGCCTGGATTCAGGGCCTGGGCGAGACACCGCCATTGGCCGAGGCCAGTGGCGGGGATGAAACCGGCGAGACGGCGGCGGCGTCAGAAGAGGCAGCACCGAGCTGGCTTGCCGCCCCCATTGATGCCTATGCCCTGGCCAAACAAGCGCGGCTCAAGGGGCAGGATGAGAAGGCATTCGCCATCATGCGCGCCGAGATCGCGCGCCAGCGCTCTGGCCGGGGACGTTTCCGCCGTAGCATGCAGCTGGCCGAGATGGCTGTCGACGCCGGCAAGGAAGCCATTGCGCAGCCGTTCCTCGACGACCTGGCTCAGGCCATCGAGGAGCACAAGCTCGACCTGTGGGAAGAGCCGGAGCTCATCGCAGAGGACCTCAGCAAGCTGATGCGGTTTAGCCTGCGCATCAAGGACGATGCCTCCGAGATGCAGCGACTTTATGGAAAGATCTGCCGTCTCGATCCAGTTCGGGCGCTGGGTGTGGAGCAATAACTCATGGCCAGAGGGATGGGCGAGGCAACTATTACGCTCTCAGTGCTGGACCGGCTCATCGATCGGGAGCCGGAACTCAGCCAGGAGCCCGGATTGAGCCGCGCGCAGTCGGTTCGCATTCTGCGCGCCTCGGTGCGCCGCGATCTTGAATCGCTGCTCAACACGCGCCGCATTGCCTTCCTCCCCGGCGAAGGCTTCGAGGAGCTGAATCGTTCGGTCTACGTATTCGGTCTGCCGGACCTTTCCACCCTCAGCATGAGCGCTGGCGGAGACCGCAATCGCCTGCTCAAAGGAATCAGTGAAGCCATCAGCCTCTTTGAGCCGCGCCTGACACAAGTGACAGTTTCGATGGTCGAGAATCCTGAGACAATCAAGACCGATGTTCGCTTGCGCATTGAAGCTATGCTACGGATGGATCCTGTCCCGGAGCCGGTATCTTTCGATTCGGTTCTGGAACTGCAAAGCGGCAATTGCCGCCTGAGCGGAGGCGACGATGCGCGATGAGATGCTTCTCTACTACGAACGCGAACTGGATTTCCTGCGCAAGTCGGGCGCCCAGTTTGCCGAGAAGTATCCAAAGATCGCCTCGCGCCTCGTGCTGGAGCCCTCCAAATGCGAGGATCCGCACGTCGAGCGGTTGATTGAAGCCTTTGCGCTGCTGGCGGCGCGCATTCATATCAAGCTCGATGACGAGTTTCCGGAGATTACCGAAGGACTGCTGAGCGTTGTCTATCCGCAGTTGGTGCGCCAGCTGCCCTCCATGTCGGTGGCCGAGTTCCAGCCCGATCCGGAGAAGGGAAAGCTGGCCAGCGGATTGACCATCGCCTCCGGCACGCCGCTCCACTCCAAGCCGGTCGGCGGCGTTCCCTGTGCCTTCCGCACCTGCTATCCAGTCACACTCTGGCCGGTCGCGGTGAACGCTGCCGAGATCACCGCGCCCAGCCGCCTGAAGCCGCCATTGGCGGCCGTCGACTCAGACCGTGCAATTCGCGTCGAGTTGCAATGCGCCAAAGACGCTTCCTTCCCGGCGCTAAAGATGGGGAAGCTGCGGTTTTATCTCGACGGCGAAAGCGGCGTTGTGAATACGATTTACGAACTGCTCTTCAGCCGTTTGAATCGCATCCAGATTCGCGACCTCACGCCGGGTTCGCGTCTGGCGCCGATCACGCTGCCGGCCTCAAGCCTGCGCGCGGTTGGATTCGAGTCCGACGAAGGCATGGTCCCCTCTCCGGCCTCCACCTTTGCCGGCCACCGTCTGCTGATGGAGTACTTCGCCTTTCCTGAGAAGTTCTTCTTCATCGACCTTTGCGGGCTGGAGAGGATTGCCGATGCCGGGTTCAAGGAATCGATCGAGATCATCTTCCTGCTTGCACCTGGCGAGGGCGCCGAACGGCTGGAGCGGCTTGAACTTGAGATTTCGAAGAAGACTTTCCGCCTCGGTTGTGCGCCGATCGTCAATCTCTTCCAGCAGACCGCAGAGCCGGTCCAGCTCACCCATCAGCGAGCCGAGTATGCCGTCAATCCCGATGTGCGCCGTCCCTACGCAGTCGAGGTCTACTCGATTAACGAAGTCGGCGCCGTCAACACGGCAACGCAGAAGATTCGACAGATCGAGCCCTTCTACTCGCTGCGCCATTCCGGTCGCGACGGCGATCGTGATTGCTTCTGGCTGGCGCGCCACCGGGCTTCGACGTTGCCCAATGACAACGGCACGGATGTCTTTCTTTCGGTAGTCGATCTGGCGCTAAAGAACGCCGATCCCGGCGCCAATGTCCTCACCATCCGCACCACGTGCAGCAACCGCGACCTGCCCGGACGTCTGCCTTTTGGCAATCAGGACAGTGACTTCGAGATCGAAGGCGCGACGCCCATGAAGCGCATTGTCGCGCTCATCAAGCCCACGAAGACGCAGCGCCCGGTGCTGGGCAAGGGCGCGCTGTGGCGGCTGGTCTCTCATCTTTCGCTGAATTACCTTTCGCTCGTCGAACAGGGCAAGGAGGCGCTCAAGGAGATTTTGAGACTTTACGACACCGGCCGCTCGGCTTATTCGCAGAATGTGATCCAGAGTATTCTCGAAGTGAAGAGCCGCCGTCATTTTGCCCGCCTTGTCTCGGAACACGGCGTCAGCTTTGCACGCGGGCTGCGCATTGAGATCCAGCTCGACGAACAGCAGTTTACCGGCGGCGGCGCTTTTCTTTTCGGCGCCGTTCTCGACCGGTTCTTCGGCATGGCCGCTTCACTGAACAGCTTCACGCAATTAAGCATCACCACACCGCAGCGAAAGGAACCTTTGCACGAATGGCAGCCGCGCTCGGGCCGGAAGATTCTCCTCTGATGGCCTCGGAATCCAATCTCGAAGCCACGGCGCTCGGCGCCGAGCTGGCCTCGCACGCCAATTCGTTCGACTTCTTTCAGGCAGTTGCGCTGCTTGAAGGACTGTTGAGCGAACGCAGCGCGGTGGGCGGCTTTTCCAGTCCCGGTGACGAGGCAGTGCACTTCCGCGCGCAAACGCGCCTGGCTTTTCCGGCCAGCGAGATTCACGAACTGGTGGAGCGAAAGGACGCGCCGCAGGATATGACCGTCAATTTCATGGGACTCACCGGCCCCATGGGCGTGCTGCCGTACGCCTACAGTGAATTGATGATTGAGCGGCAGCGCGCCAAGGATACCTCACTTGCCGCCTTCTTCGATCTCTTTAACCACCGCGTTGTCTCGCTCTTCTACCGCGCGTGGAAGCGCTCTCGGCCGGCGTTGGACTATGGGGATGCGGGCCGCGACCGCCTGACACAGTACCTGCTCGATTTGCTTGGCCTGGGGACTATGGGTTTGCGCGACCGCCAGGAGGCCGAGGACGAAGCGTTGATTCACTATCTCTCGCTGGCGGCGATGCACGCGGGATCGGCAATTGCGCTGGAACAGATTGTCGGCGACTACTTCGAGGTCCCGGTCGCCGTCGAGCAGTTCACGGGAGCCTGGTACGGGCTGGAAGAGGCGGCGCAGTGTTCCATCGGCGGGCAGGAGAACGTTTCGCGTCAGCTTGGCCTGGGCGCAGTGGCTGGCGACGCGATTTGGGACCGGCAAAGCCGTGTGCGCCTGCGCATCGGGCCGCTCACAAAAAAGCGTTACGACGACTTTCTGCCTGGCGGCAGCGCCAACCGCCAATTGCGGGCAATCACACGATTTTTTGCCAATGACTGTCTGGATTTCGAGGTGCAGCTCGTGCTGCGGCGGGAAGAGGCGCCGGCAATCCGGCTCGACGGCCGGCAGCCGGTCCGCCTTGGCTGGGATTCCTGGGCCAGCACCGCACCATTGGATCGCGATCCGGACGAAACAGTTTTGCTGATGTGAGGACAATATGGGACTGAATCTGAAGTCGCTGATTGGAAAGCTGAACGAACAGACACGCGCGGCTCTGGAGGGCGCTGCCGGGCTGTGCCTGTCGCGCACGCACTATGACATAGAAATCGAGCACTTGCTCTTGAAGCTGCTCGATTCTTCGTCGAACGACTTTGCTTCGATCCTGAAGCACTTCGAGGTCGATAAGTCGAGGCTCACCGGCGAATTGACCCGCTCGCTCGACAAGCTCAAGTCTGGCAACGCGCGCACGCCGGCGATCAGTCCGTCGGTGCTGAAGACGATGACCACGGCCTGGACCATCGGGTCGATCGACTACAACGCTGGGCAGATACGCACGGGCTTTGTCGTTCTTGCCCTGGCCACCGATGCGGAACTAATGCGGTTGATTAACGAGGTCAGCCGCGAATTCCAGAAGATCAACGGCGAGGCGTTGCACAAGGATTTCTTCGGTATTATCGCCATGTCGGCCGAGACCACGACGGCGGCTGCTGCCGCTGCGGCGGGCTCGCCCGGAGCCGGGCAAGCGCCAACCCCCGGAGGAAAAACGCCCAATATCGATCAGTACACGGTGGACCTGACCGGCAACGCAAAAGCAGGCAAAATCGATCCGGTGCTGGGCCGCGATTCAGAGATTCGCCAGATCGTGGACATTCTCACCCGCCGCCGCCAGAACAACCCCATTCTTACCGGCGAGGCAGGCGTGGGAAAGACCGCTGTAGTCGAGGGATTCGCGCTGCGCGTGGCCCAGGGTGACGTGCCGCCGCCGTTGAAGAACGTGACCATTCGCACCCTCGATCTGGCGCTGCTGCAGGCAGGGGCCGGCGTCAAAGGCGAGTTCGAAAACCGGCTCAAGGGGCTCATCGAAGAGGTCAAGGCCTCGCCCACGCCGATTATTCTCTTCATCGACGAAGCCCACACCATGATCGGCGCCGGCGGCCAGGCGGGACAGGGCGATGCGGCCAATCTGCTCAAACCGGCGCTGGCCCGCGGCGAACTGCGCACCATCGCCGCCACCACCTGGTCCGAGTACAAGAAATACTTCGAAAAAGATGCGGCCCTGGCGCGGCGTTTCCAGGTGGTCAAGGTCGAGGAGCCGAGCGAACAGCAGTGCATGATCATGATGCGCGGCCTGGTGGCCTCGCTTGAAAAGCATCACGACGTGCGCATTCTCGACGAAGCGGTCTTTGCCGGTGTGCGCCTGACGCATCGCTACCTTGCCGGACGCCAGTTGCCCGATAAGGCGGTCAGCATTCTTGACACCGCCTGCGCCAGGCTGGCCTTGGGTCAATCGACGATTCCTCCGGCAATCGAGGATCTCACCCGCCAGATCGACGCGCTCGCCGTGCAGGCGCGGATTCTGGAACGGGAAGCGGCCGTTGGCGCGGATCACCAGGAAAAGCTGGCTGAAATCGCCACGCAGAAAGAGGCCGCTGAAGCCAGTCTCAAATCGTTTACCGAGCGATGGGACAAGGAGCGTGATCTGGTCGGCCGCATTCGCGCAGTGCGCGCCGAGTTGGAATCTCCACCGGCCGCCGCACCGGCACCTGAGGCCCCGGCGGCGGATGCTGCTGCGCCTGCAGAGCAACCTGCCAGTCCGCCTCCGGGACGGGATGAACTGAAATCGCAGCTGCAAACGCTCGAAGCTGAGCTTTCTGCGCTGCAGGGTGAGACGGGCCTGATCCGCGTATGCGTCGATGCGCAGATTGTCGGCGAGGTCCTTTCAGCCTGGACCGGCATTCCGGCCGGCAAGATGCTCAAGGATGAGATCGCAACCACCCTGGCTCTCAAGGAGCTTCTCGCCCGCCGTGTCATAGGCCAGGATCACGCCATGGAGGTCATCGCACAGCGCGTGCAGACCTCACGCGCTGCCCTGGACGATCCCAACAAGCCGGTTGGTGTTTTCATGCTTGTGGGACCCAGCGGCGTGGGCAAAACCGAAACCGCGCTCGCGCTCAGCGACCTTCTCTACGGGGGAGAGCACAACCTGGTCACGATCAATATGTCGGAGTTCCAGGAAGCGCATACCGTCTCCACGTTGAAGGGCTCGCCTCCGGGCTATGTCGGTTATGGCGAAGGCGGCGTGCTCACCGAGGCGGTACGCCGGCGGCCCTATACGGTGCTGCTGCTCGACGAAGTTGAGAAAGCGCATCCGGATGTGCTCGAACTCTTCTTCCAGGTCTTTGACAAGGGCAGGATGGAAGACGGGGAAGGCCGCGAAATCGACTTCAAGAACACCATCATCATCCTCACCACCAACGCCTGCACTGACCAGATCATGAAGCTCGTGGCGGACCCTGAAACGGCGCCCTCGCCGCGCGCGCTGATCGAGGCCATCAAGCCGGAGATGGACAAGATCTTCAAGCCGGCATTCCTCGGCCGCATGGTTTTGATTCCTTACTACCCGGTGCGCGACGAGGCGCTCAAGCAGATTATCCGGCTGAAACTCGGCAAGATTCAGCGGCGGCTGAAGGAGAACCACAAAATAGAACTCACATATGACAACGCCTTTCTCGATGCGGTGGCCAGCCGCTGCACCGAAGTGGAAAGCGGCGCGCGCAATGTGGACCATATTCTTACCAACACACTGCTGCCCGACCTGTCGCGCAAGATTCTGGGCAGCATGGCCGAGGGGGAGAAGATGACCGCGGTCAGTGTCACCGTTGGCGAGAACGGTGATTTCGTTTACGGCTTCACGCAGGCGGCGGAAGGCGCTACGCCCGGAGTTGGAGCGAAGGTGGATTGATGGCGGAATACACGCAAGACGGAAGCATCATTTCCTTGAAGACCCCGCTCGGCAAGGATGCCTTGCTTCTGACTGCATTCAACGGACATGAGGCGATTTCGCGGCTTTACCAATTCGATCTCCGCATGATCGTTCCCATTGGTGCGACAACCATCGATTTCTCCAGGATCGTTGGCCAGAATGTGACGGTTTCGCTGCTTGGGGCCGATGGAAACACGCGCTATTTCAACGGATTCGTCAGCAGCTTTGCGGCCACAGGCGGCGATAAGCTTTTCACACACTTCAGCGCCCAGGTAGTGCCTTGGTTGTGGATGCTGACGCGCGAAGCCGATTGCCGGATCTTCCACAACAAAACCGTCAAGGATGTCATCGAAGCAGTCTTTCAGGATCGCGGCTATCACGACTACTCCTTCTCGCTCAACGCCAGTTACACGCCCATGGAATACTGCGTGCAATACCGCGAGAGCGATTTCAATTTCGTCTCGCGACTGATGGAACAGTACGGAATCTTCTACTGGTTCGAGCACAAGGACGGCTCGCACACGCTCAAGATCGCCGATGCGCAAAACGCCTTCGAGCCCTGCCCCGGCCAGAAGAGCGCACGCTACGCTCCAGTGTCCGGAGCCGTAGAGCAGGAAGATCATGTGGTCACTTTTGCCTTCGGCCAGGAACTGAAGACCGGCAAGTGCAGCCTGAAGGACTATAACTTCACGACTCCATCGACGGATTTGAGCGCCACCGAGGCCACCATCTACACTGTCGGTCCCAACGCTTCATTCGAACTCTTCGATTATCCCGGCCTGTTCACTACCAAATCCGACGGCACGGCTGCGGCGACTCTGCGTATGCAGGAGGAAGAGGCCGGGCACCTGACCTGTCACGGAGAAAGCACCTGCCGGGCATTTTCGGCCGGCTTCAGGTTCGAACTGAAAGACTACCCGGTGACGCTGCCGGACAAGAACCTGATTCTCACCGAGGTTCAGCACATCATCTCCGCGGAAAGCCGCTACTTCAGCGATTCCAAAAAGCGCGAACCGGAAAGCTATACGAATCGGTTCGTCTGCATACCGCAAAACGTGCGCTACCGGCCGGCGCGCCGGACCCCCAGGCCCTATGTGCAGGGGCCGCAAACCGCGGTGGTGACGGGCAAAGACGGCGAAGAAATCTGGGTTGACGAGTACGGGCGCGTTCAGTTGCTCTTCCCCTGGGACCGCCGCAAGGACGACTCCTGCTGGGTCCGGGTCTCGCAGGATTGGGCCGGCAAGGGTTGGGGCATGATCAACATCCCGCGCATTGGACAGGAGGTTCTGGTCAGCTTTCTCGACGGCGATCCGGACCGGCCGCTGGTCACCGGCCGTGTTTATAACGGAGAGCAGGTGCCGCCATATGCGCTGCCTGGCTACGGCACGCGGTCGACTTTCATGACGCGCAGTTCCAAAGGCGGTGGAAGCACCAATTACAACGAATTGCGCTTCGAGGACTCAGCGGGCAAAGAGCAGGTCTTTCTCCGCGGCGAGAAGGACCTCGACATCCAGATCAAGCACGATGCCCGCGAGCAGATAGGAAACAACCTCAGCCTCGTGGTCCAGACCGACCAGATGGAGCAGATCGGCGGCGATGTGCACCGGCAGATCCAAGGCAGCCAGTTCGATGCTGTTTCGGGCGACCTGAATCTGAGCGTCAGTGGCGCCCACAACCAAAAGGCAGGCGGTACGATCTCTCTACAAGCCGGAGAGAATCTGTACGAGACATCGGGCCAGAACTATGCTCACCAAGCCGGAGAGATGATTCATCTCAAGGCCGGAATGACGGTAGTGATCGAAGCCGGTACGGATCTCTCTTTGAAGGTCGGCGGTAACTTCATCGACATCAACCCATCCGGCGTCACGATTTCCGGAACCTTGGTCTTGATCAACAGCGGCGGTTCAGCCGGATCGGGTTGCGGTTCCAGCCCGGTTTCGCCTACCGCTCCCAAAGACCCCGACATTGCCGACGATGGATCGAGAGGAACGAAGATGAACTGAAGTGGAGTGCTGCGCCAGCCCATGGCTTCGGTTGCCGCAAGCCGACTCAAATTGCTAAGGTTAACTACCGGTCAATGTCATGAAACAGCTACAACCCGTTCTCTGGACCAAAGGCACGCTGCTGACGCCGCAGCACCTGCAGCTGCAGGACAGATACCTGGAGGACAGCCTCACCTTCCGTGTGCAGGCGCTTAAGGTTTTTCCCTGGGGCTTCAGTGAACTGCTCGTCGACCAGCCGCTTCTGGGCGAAGGCCAGCTTGCGATCTCGCGCGCCGCGGGCATCTTCCCCGACGGCCTGCCCTTTGAGATTCCCGGTCCCGACCAGGTCCCGCCCTCCCGCGCGTTGGCCGAGATCTTCGGTCCCGACGACCGCGCTCTCGATTTCTATCTCACGGTTCCGGATTTCAAGGAAAATGGTCTGAATGTAGCCGGACCGGGACGTCAGGCCGGCTCGCGCTATCTGGCCGAGATTGCCACGGTGCGCGATGACAACACCGGAATGACCGAGCAGCCAGTTCAGATTGCACGCAAGAATCTGCGCCTCTTTTCCGAGTTCGAATCGCGCGAAGGCAGTTCCGCTTTGCGCCTGGTCCGCATTGAGAAGACCGATACCGGAGGTTTCCGCCTTGATCCCCGCTTCGTTCCGCCTCTGCTCGATGTCGGCGCCAATGATTTTCTCGGCGGCCTGGTGAATGGACTACTCGAGATTCTCTCTGCCAAGAGCACGCAGGTCTCCGGCAGCCGCCGCCAGCGCAACCAGAGCCTCGCCGACTTCACCAACGCCGACATCGCCAATTTCTGGCTGCTTTACACGGTCAACTCGAATATCCCCGTTCTGAGCCATCTCTTGCAGGGGCAGCGCTGCCATCCGCAGGAGCTTTTTGCAACGCTCACCAATCTGGGCGCGGCGTTATCGACCTTTTCCACGACCATCCGTCCCCGCGATCTTCCTCTCTACGATCACTCCAACCTTGGCAAGGTCTTCGCCGATCTCGACGAGAAGCTGCGCATTCTGCTGGAAACCGTGGTTCCGTCGAACGTCGTGGCGCTTCCGCTCAAGCCCGTCAGCAGCACGGTTTACGCTACTGCCATCGATCAGGATAAGTACCTGGCCAATACCCGCATGTATCTATCGATCGCCGCCGACGCACCGGACGACGCCATCATTCGCCAGGTTCCGCGTCTGGTCAAAATCTGTTCGGCGACGCATATCGATCAGCTTGTCAGCAATGCTCTGCCTGGCGTTCAGCTCACGCACCTGCCCACGCCGCCCAGCGCCATTCCCATCAAGGTCAAGCACCAGTACTTCAGCCTGAACCAGGCCGGCGCGGCGTGGGAGACCATCGGCCGCAGCCGCAACTTCGCCGCCTACGTACCGGCCGACATCGCCAATCCGCAAATGGAATTGCTGATCCTGCTGCCGCAGGCGGGAGGTGGCCAATGAGAACTCTGACCAAACCCGTCTGGACCGAGGGGATGTATATCAGTCCCCATCATTTTCAAAACCAGATTCGCTACTTCGAGGACGCGCTCGATTTCGTCGTGCAGAATCTATGGCGCGACGCGGCGGGATTTGCCGGCCTGCAATTTGATGGCGACGCTCTGCGCAACGGAACCATAGCACTCGCTCACGCGCACGGCCTCTTCAGCGACGGCCTTGCCTTCGACATTCCAGGCTCTGACTCCGCGCCCGCGCCGCGCCCCTTCGCAGAGCTTTTTTCTCCTGTTGCCGATCATCTCAACATGTATCTTGCCGTCCCGGCGATGGTACGCGGCGGCCGCAATACCAGCACCGAGGAGGCGCCCGCCGCAACCCGTTTTACTGCCTCAAAGCAGCTGGTTCCGGACCAGAACACGGGTCTTGACGAGAAACAAATCGAAACCGGCCGCAAGAATCTTCAGATCGTAGCCGAATCGGAGCTGAACGACTCGCTGATCTCGCTGCCGCTGGTGCGCATTCTGCGCGACGGATCGGGCCGCTTCGAGGCCGATCCCGCCTTCATACCGCCTTGCCTGAATCTCCACGCCAGCCCGGCGCTGGCTGGAATGCTCCGTCGCCTCGTCGATATCCTCACTGAAAAGAGCACCGTCTTCACGCAGGAACAGGCCAATCGCAGCGGGGTTTTCCAGGCCGGAATGTCGGCGCGCGACGTGGGCCAGTACTGGTTTCTGCACACCCTCAATTGCAGCATTCCAGCATTGCAGAATTCCCTCGTCTCGCAGCACGGACATCCCCAGGAACTTTATCGCGAAATGGCGCGATTGGGCGGCGCGCTCTGCACCTTCGGGCTGGAGACGCATCCGCAATCATTGCCGGCGTACGACCATTGGAATGCAGGCGAGTGCTTTGCTGCACTCGATGTTCATATCCGTCGCCACCTCGAACTGGTCATGCCCTCCAAGGCCATTCGCATAGCGCTCAATCCCGTCGAGAGCTTCCTCTGGAATGGCCAGGTGACCGATGAGCGATGCCTCGGTGCGAGCCGATGGATCCTCGAAATCCAATCGCCCATCGGCGATGCCGCCCTGATTGCAAATACGCCCCGGCTTACCAAGATCTGCTCGGCGCGCTTTGTAGTCGAACTCATCAAGCGCGCACTGCCGGGCCTCGTACTCACACACCTGCCCGTGCCTCCGCCGCAGATTGCCGCGCGCGTCGAGTCTCAGTACTTCGCAATCGAGCGCGTGGGTCCCTGCTGGGAGCACATCGTCCAGACACGCATGGTCGGCGTCTACGTTCCCGCCGAGATTCCGGCGCCACAGTTGTCCATTCTTGTCCTGCGCGACGATTCATATTGAGTTTTCGGCAAGCGCGCGCCGATATTTTCGCAGGCCACATCAAATCGGACCGCAAGTCCAGGGGCCGATCTCCCAAGATGAAGTCTGCCCGGCAGCAACCCCAGCCCGTCAGGATAAGCACTTTCAGAAGCGCCGGAACCGGGCTCGAAAAGCACCCTTGGAGTTCAAGTATTTCAGTGATTCCATAGCAACTATTCACAACCAAGGGGGTTTCCTTTTGCAGATGTGCGTCGTTCCTGGCGCTCTTCATGATTCTCTTGACATCCCCGGATATGATCATGTAGTTTACGGTCATTCTGGCAGAAATTCCCCGCAATTGGACAATTGGAAGTGGCAAATGGCGCAAGTGAAGGGGCTAGGCATAGTCGGATTGGCCGCGATGTCGGCAATCTTAAGCATCGGGGCGAATGGCCAGGCAGGCGACCCAGCGACTCTGATACAGGAGAAGCTTGTCACTCAGATCAAGCTGACGAAAGCCACGGCCGACCATACCGATATTGTCACCGCGGGCGACGTCCTGGTGTTGCATAAGGACGGGCTGATGATGTGCAGTTCGGCCTCCTCTTACCCATTTTCAAACACGTATAGCGGCGGGGTCCTGACTGCGAATTACAACAACCGCGCCAAAGATGCCGCGAAGTCTTTCATTCGAGGCAAAATGCCATTTGGCGGCGGGGGCAGCCCCATGGACGCGGCCAACAACGGCTGCGCTTCGCGCAAGTTTGTCGCCGGAGAGAAGTTTTGGGTCACCGGGATTGCCGCGCAAAAGGACGGCATCCTCATCAGCACTTTCAGTGACCCCTATCCGGACCCTTCTGGAAACCAGGTCCGATACTACGGAGAAGTCAAGTTCCCCTTCGTCAAGGGGTCTGTGCCGCCGGTGGACGATTTTGTAAGGATTGTTGCAGAAGTCATGACAGTTGCGCCCCCTGACAATAGCGGCGATCAGGGGGGACAGGGCGATCAGGGTGGTCAGCCGGCCCAGGGGGCCGCGCCTGCGCCAGCTCCCGCCCCGGCACCACTACCGGACATTGCGCCGCCACCCCCACCGGCCGATGCTCCGCCGCCGACCATCGCAATCGGCCAAACCAAGGACCAGGTTATCGCTGCTTTCGGACAACCGGTGAGGCTCGCCAAGCTTGGCGCAAAGGAAATCTTCTACTACAAGGATATGAAAGTGACTTTTACCAACGGAAAAGTCAGCAACGTTGAGTAGAGCGTTCGCGTGTCCTGGATGGAGCGCGGGCCGTCAACAGGAATGAGGATTCGATGACCATGCAAGTTTTTCGCAAAGCCATGAGAATTGTTTCGGCAGGAATGGTTCTTGCCGGACTGCTGGGTGTAGCCAGCCTGGCAAACGGCCAGAAAAAGCCCGCGGCCCCCGCTCCCAAGCCCGCGGCCGCCCCCAAACCGGCCCCATCAAAGCCTTCTGGAGGCGGCGGGTCGCACGGGCCAAGCGGTGGCGGAGCATCGCACGGGCCGAGCACCGGCGGAGCGTCGCACGGGCCGACCACCGGCGGGGCATCGCACGGACCAACCACCGGCGGGGCCGGCTCGCATGGGCCAGCCATGGGTGGCGGGAACCACCCGGGCGGCCCTGGAGGTGCAGGGCATGGGCCTGCGGCACCCCGGGGAAGCAACGAGCACGTCGCCAGGAACGGCAGCACGGTTCGCACTCGTCCCGGCGGCAGGGTGAGCGACGTACATGACTCCAGGAGAGGGATGGACGTCCACAACGGGCTGGGTGGCGGCCGCAGGGTCTCCGTGGAGCGCGCCGATCACAGCCGCGTTGTTGCCGAGCGGGGCCGCCGCGGATACGTCGAGCGCGGGTACTCTTACCACGGGCACGATTTCGCCCGGCGCTCCTACTACTATCACGGCCGCGCCTATGACCGCTTCTATCGCGGCTATGGGTATCACGGAATGATGCTGAGTGTTTATGCCCCCGGTTTCTACTTCCGCCCCGGCTTCTACGGTTGGGCCTATAACCCATGGGCGGTGCCGATCGCTTTCGGATGGGGATGGGGCGGTAGTCCATGGTACGGATACTACGGCGGCTATTTCCAGCCGTATTCGGTGTATCCTTCAGCCGCGTTCTGGCTGACGGACTACATCATCTCGCAGGATTTGCAGGCAGCCTATGCGGCTCACCAGGAGGCTGGCGAAAATGACGGCGGTGCTGTTGCGGGAAACGGTGGGCCACCGGTCCTTACCCCCGAGGTGAAGCAGTTGGTCGCCGACGAGGTGAGGCAGGAGTTGGCGCTGGAGAACCAGGAGGCCGCACAGAACAACGCTGGCCAGGATGTTGACCCAGGTTCCAGCGGGATTGCACGTCTGTTGAGCGACGGTCGTCCGCATGTCTTCGTCGCTGGAGGCAATCTTGACCTGACCGATGCGTCTGGCCAGGAGTGCGTGGTCAGCGACGGCGATATTCTGCAGTTGCGGACTGCGCCGCCTGCGGACTCAACCACGGCAGACCTGGTGGTAATGTCCAGCAAGGGCACCCCGGAGTGCCAGATGTCCCTGACCGTTCAAGTCAGCTTGACAGACCTGCAGGAGATGCAGAATCACATGCGGGAGACCATCGACCAGGGCCTCCAGGATCTGCAATCCAAACAGGGTACGGGTGGGTTGCCTGCGGCTCCGCCTTCAGCTGCGGCCCCGCCGGCTCCCGCGGCGTATGCTGCGGTCGCGCCTCCGCCGGACCCCAACGTCGGCACTGAAGTTGCGGACGTGGACAAGCAGGGCGAGCAGGCCCAGAAGGATGTCTCTTCAGACGGAGGCCCGGACTCGGGTGGAGCTCCTGCTCCGGCCCCTGCACCCGCATCCGTCGAGTTGGGCCAGACCCCAGACCAGGTGAAATCGGCTCTTGGCGCGCCGACACGGGTAGCGAACCTGGGAAACAAGACCATCTACTACTACAACGGCATGAAGGTCACCTTCAATAACGGCAAGGTGAGCGACGTGCAGTAAACCCACCGGCTGACGGTCTTGCGGAAGGGGATCGGCGATTCCCTCCCGCAAGACCGAAAGCACTTACCGAGGCACAAGATCGTCCAGCAGTGGCTAAAGCCACAGCGGAAGAATGGCTCTGCTCGGCATCGAGAAATTGAGCCTCCCAAATTCCATCTCTCAAGTTTTCCCGGATCTGAGCCGCCGCTCGGATGCTAAGGCTGGGCCTGCATCACCGCTTCTTGTCGCATGACTCATGCTCATTGCGCGGTGGGCCGTCTGTTTGCGCCGGCTTCGATTGCTGGCCCCTTCCCCTTTTGAGTAGGATCGAATGCAAAGGTGCGGACCGGCTCCGCGCCGCCAGGCAAGCGCCATGAAATTACGCATCAAAGGAGATTCGCTGCGGCTTCGCGTGGGCCCCTCGGAGGTGCAGCGATTCATCGCTTCTGGCCGCGTCGAGGAAACCATTCACTTCGCGCCCGGCGCCCACCTTATCTTCGCGCTAGAGCACTCCGAGTCCGCGGCATGCCTCTCCGCATACCGGACGCCCGATGGAGTTGCCGTGACCGTGCCCACCAGCATCGCGCAGGCGTGGGCCAATGGCGACGATGTTGGCATCTATAGCGCTGTCCCCAACGGCTCCGGCTCACTCGATGTCGCCATCGAAAAGGACTTTGCCTGCCTCGACTCAACTCACGCCGGCAACCGCGACACGTATCCCAACCCCAAAGCCGCCTGCTAGGTCCCTGATCGCTCAACTCTGCACCAGCCGAAATGTAGCGCCGGTCAAAATGTAGCGCCGGTCTCCAGACCGGCTGTCGTGCGGGCGTCCACGCCCGCACACGTGCGTGCCCAAGAACCAGGCTTCTACCGCACAAGAACCCCGGCGAGCGCCCGGTCGATGCGTTCCAGCACTTCGGCAGGCAGAGCCACGCCCACAGCGCGCACATTGTCGGCAATCTGCTCCGGCCGCGACGCGCCGATAATCGCCGAAGCCACTTCGCTCCGCCGCAGCACCCACGCCAGCGCCATCTGCACCATGGACAATCCCAGCTCTGCCGCAGTCGGCTTGAGTTGCGCAACGGCAGCGAGCAGGGAATCCGACCGGTAATGCCGCCCAGCAGTCTCCATGAACTGATTCATCTCTTCGCTGGCGGCCCGCGTTCCCGGCGGAGGCGGTTCGCCCGGCGCGTATTTGCCCGTAAGCACGCCATGCGCGAGTGGCGAGAATGCCAGGTTGCCGATTCCATGGCGCGCACACGCCGGAAAGACGGCTGCCTCAGGCTTGCGCCACAGCATGGAGTACTGCGGCTGGCTAGCGGAGAAGGGAACCAGCGCATGTGTGCCGGCCATCGCCGCTGCGGCATCGATCTGCTCCGCGGTCCACTCGCTGAAGCCGATGGCGCGCACTTTTCCCGAGCGCACCGCGCGGTCGAGTGCGAGCAGGGTCTCTTCAAGCGGCGTTTCCTTGTCGTAGCGATGGCACTGGTAAAGGTCGAT
>Ga0181516_10001660_pt1 | contig 16760 bp, 10 predicted proteins | sample PEATcosm2014_Bin_25_FD_121104 | JGI IMG/M metagenome (GOLD analysis project Ga0181516, IMG submission 121104) | Peatland microbial communities from MTU Mesocosm Facility, Houghton, MI, USA - PEATcosm2014_Bin01_10_metaG | ecosystem: Environmental > Terrestrial > Soil > Wetlands > Peat | place... | reverse complement strand
CTTCAGGACGACGCAGTGCAAACAGTATTGCGACAGGCAGAGGTGTTCTCCGCAATTTGGACGCAGCCGTAGCCCCTCGCCTGCCCCGACAGCCCGACATAGATGGCTGTCCTTTTGGATTGGCGCAACTCTACGCCTCACCGGCCAAGAGGATGCGTGTTGCCGTCAGAGTCTTTCCCGGACTGCCCCTAGACAAACACTTGGTGTCCGGTCGAGATTTGGAGTCTAGGAAGCGCACCGGACACATCTCGTTCAGTAACATAAGCAAATGAATTTCAATACCTACGAGATCAGTGGCCACGCCCTGTACGCGAGACTAGCCGACGCCGTCGCGAACATACTTAGCGCGGCAATTGGATTACAGCCGGGGCTCCGACTGCAGCACATTCAGCAGCGCGCGAAAGAACCTGCTTCGCTTAGAAGGAAATTAGCGCGCGCCAACGCACTTGACTCGGAAGACATCGGAGCTGTAGCGAAAGACCTGGCCGGGTGCCGACTCGTCTTCTACACCAACTCGGACGCGGGACGCTTTCAGGCATCCGGAATAGTCACCGAAAACTTTGTCGTCGATTGGGACCGGACGAAGATTCATCACCCGCGCCCGCAGGCGAGTGAGGCCGCCGACCTTTTCATTTCAAACAATTACGTTGTCCGGTTGAAAGACTCGCGTGTGGCGTTGCCAGAATATGCCGATCTTTGCGGCATATGGTGCGAGCTGCAGGTGCAGACGACCCTCAATCATGCCTGGTCGGAGATGGCGCACGATACTATTTACAAGATGCCGGAACTGAAGGGATTCGGCGGAACCCTAATGCAGAACATCGAAAAGCGCATGAAGAAAATAATGCGTGACCACCTGCTACCCGCAGGCTACGAATTCCAGAAGGTCGTCGATGATTTCGAGAGACTACAAAGCGGCAAGGCACTTTTTGACCAGGGCGCACTGATCCAGCTCGCCGCATGTGAGGACAACAACGCTCGCTATGAACTTCTTCAGCGATTTGAAGAGCACGTTCTGCCAAGCTACGACGACCTCGCAAAGGTTCAATTGGATGTCCGGGCCGCTGTCGTCACGGCCACGCAGCAAGTCTACACGACACCGAAACGGCCCATCGAGACTCCCTTCAATACTCTGCCAGGATTTGACGCTGACGCCGTCGTAGACGTTGCCGCGAACATTCTCGACTACATTCGTTACTTGGACATCGAAGGCACATTTGACGCAATCCGCGTCCTCTTTGTGGGCGCCGCAACTGAGCGTATGCGCAAACGCTTGCTAAATTCTGCGGAACACCTTGCCGAGCACCAACTCGATATCTGGAGACAAGCTGGACCCGTGGTACAGCATCGCTTAGTGGAACATCTCCAGCGAATGGATCGACACGAGATGGAGGCTGCGAATCCGGTAGTTATGAAGGTTCTTGCGGAAGTTCTCCAGACTGAACTTACTGGTTCGTCCGCCACATACAACGCCATCACTCTCCGCAGCGCTGCCGCCACTCCTAGCGAACTCTTGACGAGCACTCGCCGAGGTGCGATCAATTTGCTGAAAGGATTCTTTCGGCAGGCTGATTCAGAGGAGGCCAAGCTCGGGATCGTACAGACACTCGCGGTTGCAATGCAGCCCCCACTTCGCGGATTGTCAGACGACTTACGCAAGACAATCCTCCGTGACACGGCCGACATAGTTGCCTTCTATAACGAGGTCGCGGGCGGTCAGAGTTACGAACTGCTTGAGCACTTGGAGCACAGTCTGCTCTGGCAGCATCGCCACAAACGCAAACCTCCAGATGAGGAGCCGGATGTTGAGATGACGGCTCTGCGCTCGGAACTCACTGCGCGCGTCTTCGCATTCCGGGACCTGATCAATGCGGATCGTGAATTCGTTGTCTACAAGACACTCGTTGGCTTCGAGTCTGTGTTCCCGCCGGAGTGGGAGGGTGACAGCCTCGACATCGCGGGCCGCGAAGCTTACCGAACCGCGCAAATAACAGCGCTGGTTTCACAAGTCACAGCCGACACGGCCGACTATTGGTACTCGATTATCCAACGCTGCGCCCAAACTGAATCGAGAGACGGAGCGACGTTCATCAGCTTCGGTCAATTCCTCGAAGAACTCGGAAAGTCCAAGCCACACATCATGTTAGGTTATTTGGATCGGTTGGATGATCGATTAGCCAACTTTCTACCAGGCATGCTCGCCGGATTGGAGCGCGGTGAGCAGAGGGAGGCCTTGCTCGGAAGAATTCGCCAGTGGATAGCGGACCGCCGCTATCTAGGTCAGATCATTTGGTACGAGCGATTCGCCCTTAAAGTCGACGCGGACGTACTCAACGATGCCCTATCTGCGGCGATTGAGACGGGCAATGACCGGGCCGTTCTGAAGGCAATTGCGGCTGCGACGGCCCGTTACGGTGATGTTCCTGGAGCACTGCTGCAGGGTGTTTTTCTTCGGGGATTGACGTATCTGATCGACAAGAGGGATACAAGTTGGGTCAACGAGGCGGCGCTGAGGGTCAACAAGAATACATTATTGAAGGATCTCGCTGAGGAGCAGGTAGACCTGGTATTCGCCAGCCTTGTTCAGACCTCGGAGATTGGATATAGGACTGAGGAAGTTCTCGACGAGATCGCGAAGCACCGGCCGACCAAGGTTGTGGATTTCTTTGGCCAACGCTTGGGGCACGAGCGGGCGGAGACAGACGGCGACCGTTATGAGGCCGTCCCCTATGAGTTCCATCTCTTGCATCACACGCTGCAGAACAACCCGGCGTATGTCATCGAAGCCGCGCGGCGGTGGTTCACAGACGACCCGGAGTATTTCTCGTACCGTGGCGGGCGATTCCTCGCCAACGTCTTCCCCGCGTTCACTCCTGAGTACGATCGGGCGCTACAGGGGCTGTCCGAAGGCGGCGCAAGACCAGACCTCGAGTTCCTCGTGCAAATTCTTCGGTGCTACAACGGCCAAGGATTCACGCACGATCTCGGCAAGGCGATTATCGAAGCGTTGCCGCCGAAAGACCCTTTATTGAACCAAGTCGGTATGGCATTGGATGCAACAGGCGCCGTTCGAGGGGAATTCGGTCAAGTGGAAGCATACCGCCAGAAGAAGCAGGAAGTTGAGCCATGGCTTACCGATCCACGAGAGAAGGTCCGCGAGTTCGCCGCACACCACATCTATAGACTCGAACAGGAGATCGCCACTGAGCAGCGCAGGAGCGAGGAAGAGTTGGAATTCCGCAAGAGAAGTTATCCGTCGAGCGACGATACGGAGGAATGACGTCGTCGCAGTCGGAACTACAAGGATGAAGACACGCTGCGACCTATCAAATGTGCCTGTCGGTAATTGAGGTTAGCGACGCTGGGTCAATCTCCCAAGCGCGGTCGTCAGGATTTGTTAGGTCAAAATAGCTACGACCGTCCACGCGCACGAAATGCACCCACCACGGAGAGATCGTGCTCGTGACCAGATACACCTCATCGGCGATTCCCGTAAGTTGGGTTTCCGCCGTAAGTAGCGCATCGGTCACGAGATGCACATTGGTCAGCTGAATATCGTTTTGCTCTAACACGAGCACAGTGCGCGCACTGAACTTCTCCTTCCACTTGCTAAGCTTGGGAAGTTTCTTTTCGAGCGCCGCCCGCATGCGCGTCTGACGTAAGGATTCGACGTCTCTGATGACATGAACGACCTGGAGCGATCCCGGTTTGACCAGACCGGCGAGGCGGTACAATTTGACTTCGAATGGGACGCCAGGAATCGACGTTGGCATGACTGACGTGTCGTAGCGACCAATCGGTGCGATGGCCAGTTTCGGCGACGTCTCGAGCACCCAATCGGCGATTAACTTGTGCACCTCCTCGAGGCGCCTCCGACCGAGTCCATCGAACGCGCCCATGGGGATGTGAAGCTCAAAATCCTCTGTGGGCGACAATTGACCTTCGACGGCAGCCGCGATCGGACGGATGCCAATGGAGGCGGTCGCCTGCAGTCTCGTGTGGCCTTCGAACGGTTCGATCCCGGTGTGCTCCATGGCGAACAACGTGCCAGAGAGTTCGAATGCGACCTCAATCGGAACAGCGAAGCAGTCGCGATCGGGAAACTGGACGTTCGCACGCACCGCGCCAGATCGCCGCTCCAGATAGCGAATCACGGCATCGCATGCCCGCCCTTCGTTAAACTGACTCCGTCGTTGCGACATGACTCCAGCCCCACGTAGTTCTAACCCTTCAGTCCGCTCTAGCCGAAATCGAGGCACGAGCAGCTCATCACATCGAGCAGATTCTCAGAGGTCAGCGCCTTCCTGGTCACCCCAGGGCCGCAGGCTTTGTGATCGGAATTCATCGCCGGACGCCGGGACTCCGCCCCTGCTCGGCAAGTTCGAGGAAGCGCGCCTTAATCTGCGCAAAAAGACCGGGCGGGATGAAACCGTAACTCCATACGTCTTGCCGACCCGGAACGGGCGTGAGGCCGGCGTTGGGCCACTCGTCTACGTTGTGATCCGAGACCAATACCCAGCTCGGCGCATCGTCGAGCCCCAGAGCGCGACGAACCTTGTGAGGGATCTCGATGCCTACGTCGTCACCGCGCGGCGCAGAGTGGGTGATGGGGAGAATGACGACGAATCTCGACGTCGTGGAAGAATCACTCGCAGCGACTAAGCATGTTGGCCGGTCCTTGCTCTGCTGGCGACCCTCCGCCGCTTCACGCGTCCAGAGGTAGTCATAGCGGACGACCAGCCCTGGTCTTGGCTCAGGCAACGCCATGGGCGGCCGCCTAGACTTACTTCAGGAGTTCGTCCAGGGGGGCGTGCTCCGGGTCCATTTCGGCCCGGCGCACGGCATCCATCACCACATCCGCGGCTTCCGCGGTCCGGTGGCTTCGCCGGGCTGCGGCCACCAACCAGTCGTAGTGGTCGGCCGACATCAGCACCAACTCCCGTCGGCCGTGCCGGGTGATCTCCAAGGGCTCGCGCCGCGCGGCATGCTGGTATTCGCCGAAGTTGCGCTGGAATTCGACTGCCGAGGTTTGAGCCATGCCCGTTTCCCGAAGAGATGCAAGGTACAGACTATACAGACAATACGAAGATATTCAAATTGTCCAGCTATTACGACATGCAAGTCCAGTCAGCACCTTAACAAAAATATTGCTTTGAATGTTCAAAACATATATTTTGTATTGTCAAAATACAGATTTTGGAAATATCATGGATCTAAGTCAGGCATTGGCGATGCGCCACGTGGGAGTCGTCACCGGTGCGAAGGTGATTGAGCGGCCGGCCAGCGATGGCAGCGTGTGGATCGTTGAGTTCGCCTTCAGCCAGCCGCTACCGGAGTCCCTTTCCAATCTCCTGGAGATTTCCCGTGGTGGCCCGAAAATCTTTAAGGGCGTACAAGCGGCATTGAATGATCTGAAAAGCATCGGCATGGCGAACGCCACAGTGCAGTTCACTGCAGCCGATTCCTTCCGGGCCAACCGCTTCGAGTGGCTTTATGAATGGATCCGTGGCCTCCATCAACAGGGCTTTGACGAGCAAAGGATCTTGTCGGCATTCACGACCACCCCGGCAATCCACCTAAATCCCGACGACCCTGCGGCGGTGAAGCTTGGACGAATCATCATTCAGCACGCACTGGGCCGCAGCGATGGCAAGGAGCTGGAAGCCTATCTACCCCCGGTTGAAGTGCTCGACGTCAGGTATCTTCGGCTCACCGATGAAGGGCACCTGTGTCAGGCGACCTGCGCAAATAGCGAAGAAGACTTCGTGTTCTTAGTCGGGGCCGATGTACCGGAAAAGGAACTGAAGTCTCTGCTCTCGGATCGGAAAGCCGCCGTCTGCAGATATGTATTAGTTGCTGCGCATAGGCTTCATCCGCAGGCATACACTGACCCCGACAACCCTCCAGTCGGACCGGGTTCCTATACGTCACCTGTGGCGAGCTTTCGGCTGACAAGCAGTGACATCGGCTATCTGCACCAATAGAGCCTGACGTAGGCGGTCTCGCATTGAGAAGCAGGTTTCTCTTTGGAGTCGGCGCACGCTTTGAGCCAGTCGCAACTCGGCGGAGGTCAAAACTCGGTGCGCTATTAACATTGGACGCATGACAGATCCTGCCGACAATCCGCCTCTGATTCACGATCCCGCGCGAGAAGCGTCAGCATCAATGCGCGGCTATTGGGCACAGATCTGGCGCAGTGTGTTGGTCTGGCTGGAACTGGGGCCGGCCGAACGGCTCTACCTTGAGGGCGCCGAGGATCTGGACCGGGTGAGTGGACTTGACGCGGAAACCGTGCAGGTCAAGGACACCGCGGGAAATATCACGCTGCGCTCTCCGGACGTGGTGGAGGCGATCGACAACGCCTTCAGCCATCAACAGCGAAATCCGCAGCGCACGATCCGCTTTCGTTTCCTGACTACATCGGCCGTCGGTTCGGAGCAGGGCACGCCCTTCAGGGACCGAATGCGAGGCATAGAACTCTGGCGAGCTTGCCGAGAATCAGCCAACGCGACCCAAGGCGAGGCCGACGCGCGTGCGATTGCCGACTTCCTCTTGGCCGAAGGCAAGGTGTCCGCGCCAGTTCAAGCTTTTCTACGCTCCGCCCCAATCACCGAAATTAGACAGAGGCTGATTTCCGCCATCGAGTGGGATACTGCAGCCGACGACGCGTCAGAGGTCATCCGAGCAGTCAAAGACGGACTCGTAATTCTGGGCGAGGCCGATCGTGTCCCGCCAGAAAGTGCTGAGGCGGTCGCGGACCATCTTTACACCACTGCCTTCGCGACTGCCACGCGGCGCGAGGAGCGCTACTTGACGCGTGCCGGCTTGCTGCGCGCATTTGCGGACAAGACGCGAGTTTCATTGCCGGCCGCCACGGTCGCCGCGCTCGCGGCCGCGATCCCCAAGCACCTGGTGCCCGAAGGCGCGCTGGCACTAACGGGGGGCGGTCGAAGCAGTGTCATCAGACTTCCCCCGCCGCTGCCCGCGCGCTATTACGCACGCACCACAGTATTGACGGAGCTGTCGCAGCGGCTGTCCGAATCTGCAGTTGTCGTTCTTCAAGGCGGTACGGGCGTCGGCAAATCGGTCTCGGCCGCAGGCCACGTTACCAGCTCGACCTCATCATGGGGATGGGTCGATCTGCGGGGTGTGGCAGAACTCGCCCGCCTGCTCGATCAAGTCGAGCACGAACTCGCCGCCGAAGGCGGCATTACGCATCTCGTTCTCGATGACATGGCGCCACCGGCCGATGCACGGCCGCTGGAACGAGCCCTGGCAGCAATCAAGAACACGCTTAGCAAGCGTGGCGGCCAACTCATGGTCACGTCTGCTGTCGAGCTGCCGCAACGTTTGGCTCTCGCACTGGCCCTGCCCACACGCGGAACCTTGCCGATCCCATCATTTACTCGTGATGAGATTGCCGCTTTCCTCTTGGCGCGCGGCTGTCCGCCCGCGACATGCCCTCAGTGGGCGACGATCATCCAAGTGCACACCAGCGGTCATGCCCAACTCGTACATGCCCGGGTCGCGACCCTAGAGGCGCAGGGATTCTCCCCGCCCGGGCTAGAACAGCTGACTACCACACCCGCGGATGTGGTCGAGGCACGCGCCGAAGCAAAACGACTCATCTCCACACTTGACCCCTCGACGCGTGAACTTGTCTATCGTCTGAGCCTCACGCCTCAAGCCGTGCCACAACGTTACGCACTTGCGATTGCCGGACAACCCCAGCCAATCTCGGAACCCGGTCTAATCTTCACCGGTCTTGTAGGTCCGTGGGTCGAGCGCGTGGCAGAGGGCCTATATCGAATCTCGCCTCTACTTTCGGGCATCGGTCAGGAGATCCAGGGTGAGTCGTGGGCCAGGACCATGCATGCCACCGTAGCCCGCACGATGCTGGGCCTGCGTACCCTCTCGCCGGACGACGTCTCGCACGTGCTCCTTCATGCCACCACAGGCAAGGACTGGCTCACGGTTGCGCGGTTGTCCTTTGGTCTGCTCACCGCTGATACGGAAATATGGGAAGCACTTGCGCAGAGCGCCGGCTGGTTTGTATTCGTCGGCACCCACAATGCCCCAGAGCGGCCTCAGGGCGATCCCTTCACGCTTTTCCTCATCCGGACGCTGCAACTACGATTAGCGACGGGTGCCAAGAACGCTGAAGCGGCGGAGGCGGTTATCGCTTGCGCCAACCAGGAGCTGCCCGCCAACATCGAGGGCGAGGCAGCACGCCTCATCAGGCATCAATTCCTGACGCAGATTCTGCGCACGGACATCGAGCTGCCCATTCAACAGATTCTCGGGGCCACCATTGAATTCGTGCGCCTCAGTGACGAGCTAGGCGACGTGCTCGACGGATTCAGGAAGGCCGATAAGATTCTGACTGGTCCGACCGGCGACGCCGATTTGGCGGGCGTTGCCGGGTTCACGTTGATGAGGCATCTGACCGATCGCACCTCACTGACCACGTTGTTGGACGTCTGCGAGCCCGCCGAACCGACGCTGGTCCGACGCCTGCTGTGGTTCATCGGTGGCACCGAATCCACCGCACATTTGGTATGCGATCGAATCTGGCTGTCGGAACACAAGCAGCCAACCCCTGACTGGAGCGCATGCCGTGGTGTTTTCCAGCGCGCTTATGAGTTAGCGCGGCGATTCAGTTTGCCAGGACTCGCACAGGGGGCCGCGCGCGTGATAGCGCGCATCACGGTCGAGAACCTCAAAGATCCCGTTGAGGCTCTCCGGCTTGCAGAACAAATGATCGCGGAGATCGGCCCTTCTCCAGGCCAGGAAGATGGACTGGCATCGATCCTGCTCGATCGCCAAGATAACGCGGGTGCGCTCGCCATCTGGCGAAAGTTGCTCCCGAGTTGGAAGCCCAGAGACGAATTTGATCTACAACAGGCGTTCTCATACCGGCGTGCCGCTATCGCGGCGGCGCGCCTCGCGGAATGGAAGGAGGCCGCCGAATTGCTGCACGGCGCATGGGAGTTGGCGAAAGATAACGATAATGCGATCTATCCTGCGGCCCTCCTGATCGACGAGGGCAATGCGTGGTGGAAAGCCGGAGAGAACGACCGCGCATTGCAGTGCCTGGCAGAGGGAATGGCTGCGATCGCGCAATTGCCGCCGGATGACACCGATGAAGGCGCGTACTTGCTGCGCAAACGCGCTGGCTACGCCTTGCAGTGGATGGCGCACGCCGCGGAAGGCGTACCCCCTGACGAGCAGTCCACACCGCCAGCATTCGCGCTGTGCAGTGGGATGGAACCGGTGGCAGAGGCGCGACTGCCCTCAACGCCGGAAGATACGATGTGGGTGCATCTTCTGGAGTTTGAATTCTTTGCGACCCGCGGCGATCGCCTGTTCCTAGAGCATGAAGCGCGACTCAGCGCCTCACGGTTCGGACTGGTGCGATTCTCATTCGATCGATTGCGAATGCGACACCGCTTGGAAAAGCTTACGTTTCATGACTTGGTCTCAGTCGTGGGTCACTATGCCCAGTCATTTGCGCTCTGTCGCCACTACTACTACGAGGGCGGCCTCCAAGTCTCTGAACCACTTCCGGCGGATGCAACCGCAAACAGCGTGCCGGACATGGACACCGAGTTTGTCCTTGTCGGTATGTTGAACGCGATATTTGCGCTCGCTGCAAGAGGCTCCATCACGAGAGAACTCATAGACCGGTGGCGCGCCGCCGTAGCGACCGCAGGGCCGTCTCCTGTTCTCGAATCCTGGTTCGATTTCGTCGAGGCCCTTTTTGTTGATCAGGCACTCGATGCGAGGGCGGAAATGCGGGACGCGTCTCGGCCGTGGCCCTTTCAGGGGGCCGCATCCATTCGGTATTCGATAGACGATGCGCCGAGCCCCGCGGGACTTTTGACGGCGCACGATTATTGGACGAACGTTGTACCCAGGTCTGATTGCCAAGCGTTCGTCCTGCCTGATATCGATCACCTGGTGACAGGCGCGTGGCGGAGAATGGCCGACAGGCCGTTTCTGCTGCGCACGCCGGCGGCGACCGTTCCGGCGCTTCGGCAGGCGTGTTCAAGTTCCTCCACGAACTGGCGAAAAATAGGCGAAGTCCTGACCGCCGCATGCGACGTCGTGCCGACAGCCGTTCCGACTGACATGAGGAGCAAGTTTCGCGATCTCGCGGGGCGGCTTTGAGTAAGGATCCGACAACGTCGAGGCAAGTTAATCCGGTGCCACATTCGCCGCGGACGGAGGCGATTGCTCCCCTTTAGCCTCGTCCTTACCCTCCTTGAATAGGTGGGTAGGTGCCACCGCATTCAGCTCGATCTCCACCCAATCGTCATCGTCATCTGGGCACTCCTTGATCTTGAGAGCGGAGATGAGCTTACCTGCATCGGTCGCCCGCTTGAATTGCTCGACCAATTTGCCATGATCTCGCGCGAATTGATCTGTCGGCAGCGTCCCAGCTAGTAATCGCTGGAGTGTTGTCAGAGACATTTCTATTTTCATGGAATTCGGTCCTCCTCCGGGCATCCGGTATCCACCATAGTGCGTTGGCCATCTCGGCGCGGTTAGCGCGTTTACCGGCATGCGTGCGATGGGCGGCAGGTGATGAACGCACGCCGCGATCTCTGCGAGACAATCATCTCTCAATGCATGGCACGTCTCCGATCTATTACGCACCACTTCGCTCACGACGTGGCGACGGCGGAAATCTGGCCGAAACCACGAACCCTCCTCTTTGACTCGGCACGCGACCACTCCATTGATACGACGAGATCTTGAGCGCGCCCGTTGAAACGGGCCTGAGTGCCTGCCGTTTAGGAACAATTCAATAATTTCAGCGGCCGACGCTGCATTCCCCGAAATTTTCTCCCGCTCGAGCACATAGCAGTCCGCATCACATAGAAACACAACGCTCGGAAGCTCAAGCCCTGAGCCTGCAATCTGTGAATCCTTCGCCTTTAGACGGGATGAAATCGGGTTACTGCGAACATCAACGGGCAGGTTGAAGGTCGCATGTGTCCCGCCGCCGAATCGGGTCCCCGGCACGAACTTAAGGCGACTCCTGACGCCATTAATCTGAAAGGCCATCTCTCCCGGCGATGCCGGTGCGGACTTGATTTTGGCGACAAACGTTCGGAAGGCGTCCGACGCGAAGAAGCCGGCCATATCTCGCCGCGACGGAACTCCGAGGACCGGCCCGTTAGGACTATCAGTCGAGCCGATTTCATATTGGATTGCGCCGAACCCGTTAATGCCGTTCTTGAATGTGATGCGCAGCAGCTCACCGCTGAAAGCCCTCATCGGATTCTTGTCGTGGAAAGAGCGGTCCGAGAGCGCGGTGACTTCCACAGCCACGCGGGCACCGTCGGAACTCACATAGATAATGTCCGGCTCTCGCACTCCATCGCACGAGTTGATCGCCTCGATCCGGCCCTGAAGGGAAAGACAGTAGATGATGGCAACTTCCCATTCCGCGGCAATCGCATCACCAGCGCCGGCTTCGAGACGCCCTCGGAGATCCGTGACCTTCGTATCACCGATCACCGGCCCGATCGTCTGAAGCATTCGCGCGATTGAGCGGTTTGAGAAGATTGGCATTGTTCGTTCTACTGTTAGGCTAGCCTGCTTCCAGAATTGCGATCTGAATTACAACGATGGCGTCTCCCGCGGAGCCGGGTCGCGCTGTCGTGCTGCGCATCGAGCCGCCGTTGGCGTCTCGCCCCTTCGGCTTCCATCGCTGACGCCTTCGCGCCTGCGGCGCTGCGCGCTTCGCTTGCGTGGGATTGACGCCGACGCCGGCCGTTGCCTGTCGATCCGTCCTTCCTGACTTCATCACCTTATCCGCGACTGTAGCCCACGGCCGTGTGCCGTCAAGGCGCACCGGGCCGGGTCCTCGCCGCGGACGACTGCGGGCCGCACCACCCCGGCGCTTCTCTCCTTGACGGCCCCCGTCCGCGCGCTACCGACCGTCGCGGGCGATGAACTCAGGAAAGACGGTGGCAACGAGGCCGGCCCAGGTCTCTGCGCCAACCCCACTGGAGCCAAGAGCAAGAGGGCTCCGAATCTAGGAATCCGGTGGGGTTTCGATCAACAACCTTCATTGGAGAATACACATGCAACTCGCATCCCGCTTCGCTTCCCGCTCCCCCGTCCTGCGTTCGGAACATCCGTTGTCGGATGACCAGATTCGCCGCGTGGCCCCGTCCATCTACGCCGAGGACAAACACGACAGCCGATCGGAACGGTACAGCTACATTCCCACCGCCGCCGTGCTGACGAAGCTGCGCGCGGAGGGCTTCCAACCCTTCATGGTCTGCCAGACGCGCGTGCGCGATGAAGGCAAGCGCGAACACACTAAGCACCTGCTGCGGCTGCGCCACGCCAGCCAGATCAACGGCCGCGAGGCCAACGAAATCATCCTGCTCAACTCGCATGACGGCAGCAGCAGCTACCAGATGTTGGCCGGGATGTTCCGGTTCGTCTGTCACAACGGCCTTGTTTGTGGTGACACCGTGGCGGACGTGCGTGTGCCGCACAAAGGCGACGTGGCCGGTCACGTCGTCGAGGGCGCCTATGAAGTGCTGCACGGCTTCGAGCGTGCGCAGGAATCCCGCGAGGCCATGCAGGCGGTGACGCTGAACGACGGTGAGGCCGAAGTGTTCGCACGTGCCGCGCTCGCACTCAAGTACGACGATACCGACAAGCCCGCGCCGATCACCGAACGGCAAGTGTTGGCCTCGCGCCGCTTCGATGACAACCGTCCCGACCTGTGGAGCGTGTTCAATCGTACGCAGGAAAACCTTGTGGAAGGCGGCCTGCACGCCCGCACCAGCAACGGTCGCCGTCAGCACACCCGCCCCGTGCAAGGTATCGACCAGAACCTGCGACTTAACCGCGCCCTGTGGTTGCTCGCCGATGGACTGCGGCAGTTGAAAGCCGCTTAGACCCCCAACGCGGAGGGGCGGATAGCCCCTCCGTTTCTTCCGCTGTTGTTCATTTCACCGATAGGAGTTAGATCATGAAAACCGCTACCAAAGACACCACGTCCGCAGCACTGGAAGTGGCCGATCCGACCAAGAACCTGATCCTCGTGCCGCTGTCGCAGTTGCGGCCCTCCCGGCGCAACGTGCGCAAGACGAAACCCAAACTGTCCATCCCGGAACTGGCCGCGAGCATCCAGCGCGTCGGTCTGCTGCAAAACCTCATCGTCAGCGAGCCGGAGGACGGCGACTACTACGAAGTCGAGGCGGGCGGCCGACGTCTCGCCGCGTTGAAGTTGCTCGCAAAGAAAAAGCGCATCGCCTCAGACCATGAAGTACCGTGCCTGCTGGTGGCCGATGCGTCCGCCCGCACCGTCAGCCTGACCGAGAACGTACAGCGCGAGGCGATGCACGCGGCCGACCAGTTTGAGGCGTTCGCCGCTCTAGTGAAGGAGGGCCGACCCATCGAGGACATCGCTGCCGATTTCAGCGTGACGCCGCTGGTGGTGCAACGCCGACTCAAACTCGCCAACGTCTCGCCGCGCTTGCTCACCGATTATCGTAGCGACCGCACCGACGCGGTGACGCTCGAGCAGTTGATGGTGCTTGCCATCACCGATGACCATGAGGCGCAAGAGGCCGCATTCTTCGGTGCACCGGAATGGCAGCGCGGCCCATCCGCGTTGCGCGAGCGTCTGACCGCGCGCGAGATCGACGCCTATCAGCATCCGTTGGTGCGCTTCGTGGGGCTCGCCGCCTACGAAGCAGCGGGCGGCGGCACTCGCCGCGATCTGTTCGCGGAAGGTGAATCGGGTGTGTATCTCACCGATTCGGCGCTGTTGGACCGATTGGCGCAGGAGAAGCTGGAAGGAATTGCCGAGGAAGTCCGCGCCGAGGGTTGGGCCTGGGTGGAGGCCGCACCGTCCGCCACCTACGGGGACCTGCAAGCCTTTCAACGCGCACCGCAGGATAGACGCCAGCCCAACGCCCGTGAGGCCAAGCGCATCGCCAAGCTGAATGCGAAAGCGCAGTCGGTCGAGACCGCGTTGCAGGCGGCCATTGACGCCGAGGATGAGGACAAGGCCGATGCCTTGCACGATAGAGGCGAACGCCTGAGTGAACAACTCAGCGACCTCGATACGCATCTGATGACCTACAGTCCCACCGTGCGCGCCGCTGCCGGTGCCGTCGTCACCATCGACCGGCAAGGCGAGGCGGCCATCCATCGCGGGCTGCTGCGCGAGGTCGAGGCCAAGGCGCTGCGCATGCTGGCGAGGGCGCAGGCCGGCATCGAGGACGAAGAAACCGAGCGCGCGGATCGGCCGGCGTCGGACAAAGCCAGCCTATCGGAGAAGCTGACGCGGCGGTTGAGCGCCCACCGCACGGCGGCACTGCAAATCGAACTCGCACACCACCCGCAGGCGGCGCTCGCCGCGCTGGTGCAGGGCATGGTGCAGACCGTTTTTCAGGATGGCCCTGACCACGAACTCCCCATCGGCGTGACGGTCCGCGCACAGGACCGGCTGGAGGCCTTTGCACCGGACTACCCGCAGTCGCCGGCTGCGCTCGCCTTGCGTGAACTGAGACAGGCATGGCTTGAACGGTTGCCACCTGATGATGCCGAACTGTTCGCGTGGCTCCTGGCGCTGCCGCAGGAGGAACTGGTGCGGCTGCTGGCGCTGTGCGTGGCATCGACCGTCGATGTGGTCACGTCGCGAGCGCGGGAAGATCGAGGCGCGGCACTGGCGCAGACCGTCGGGTTGGACATGCGAGCGTGGTGGGCACCCACTGCCGAGGGCTATTTCCGTCATGTGCCGAAGGCGGTGATTCTGGAGGCTGCGCGGCAATTTGCTCCCGCGCATATCACTCGGCTGTCCAAGCTCAAGAAGGCCGATCTTGCGAGCGAAGCGGAACGGCTGGCCGCAGGGACCGGCTGGATGCCCGCCGCGTTTCAAGCCGCACAAGCGAGCGGTGCGGAGCTGATCGATTCAGCGGAAACCATCGAGAGTGAAACAGCCGAGGACGCCGAAGGGGAGGATGAGGCCGACGCGCGCGTGACGCCAGCGCCTGAAGGGTATGTCAATGCAATCCAGGTGTGGCCGTACTCGGATGGGGCGCTCTACCAGGTCTACACAAGCCCAGGGCGCGTCACGGTCATTGCATTGCAGGCCGGGGAAGAGCTCGTCACCGTCGCCGCCGGAGATACGGTTCGCTGGATCGTGGGCGATACGACGAGCGGCAATGGAGTCAGCCGCCGCGTGAATGTGATGGTCAAGCCTACGCGCAGTGGCCTCAAGACAAACCTCGTCATCACCACTAATCGCCGGACCTACCTAGTCGAGCTCGCGTCGTCGGAAGCGGCCTGGATGGCCTCGGTATCGTGGGACTACCCGAGGGACGAACTCCTGGCCTTGCAAGCGCAAGCACAGGCCGCCGACGCCGCCGCGCCCGTCGCCACCGGAATGTCGCTGGATAATCTTCGATTCCGCTACGCGATCACCGGTGCGAATCCGCCGTGGAAGCCGCTACGAGCCTTCGATGATGGTCAGCGCGTCTACATCCAGTTTCCGACCGGGATCGCGCAGGGCGAGCTACCCCCACTGTTTATGATCGGCCCGCAGGGCGATGGGCAACTGGTGAACTACCGCTTCCACGCCCCGTACTACATCGTTGACCGCCTCTTTGGAGCGGCTGAGCTGCGACTGGGGGGCGACAGGGCGGCCGTCGTGCGAATAGAACGCACGGATGGCATCGCCGCACGGAACGGATCATGACCACGACAGATTCGAGCCCTTCCCCTGCGCCGAAGGCGAGTCCCGACAGTCTGGCGCTGCGAGCGCCACCGCGCCCGGTCTTGCGCTTGAATCGCCGGACCCTGATTCTGGTTGCCACCGGATTGGCGCTGGTGGTGGCGATCTCGGCGATGTGGGCCTTGCAGCCTCGACACGGACGGCATGGCTCGGCCAACCCTTCTGAGCTCTACAACGTCGATCGAGTTGCAAGGGCCGACAATCTTGATCGCTTGCCCGAGGATTACTCGAAGCTTCCGCCGAGATCCGCGCCCGCCGCCGAGCCAATGCCGTCGCCGCCCCAGCTGGGTCCGCCGCTGCCCGGAGAACTGGGCGGTCCCGTGCTGAAGGCCAGCGGCAACGCCCCATCGTCGGGCGCTCATTTCACGACAGGCGGAACCGGCGCCGATCAGCACGGCACCATTGATGTCGCGCGATCCCCCGTCTTTTTCCGGACCAGCAGCACCGTGAGGTCTGATGTCACGACCGCGTCATCGACATCCGCGGCACCGACCGCCCAGAATGCGCTCGCGGGTCCATTCAATGCGATGAGCGGCGCTTCGTCACCGCCGTCCGTGCAGTTAAACGACCCGACGACCATGCAGAACCGCCAAGAACAGAAGGAAGCCTTTGCCGGAAACGGCGGCGACGCGAGCACGCGAAACGCCGGGAACCTACAGTCGGCGGCCTCCCCCTACACCGTGATGGCCGGAACCGTCATCCCGGCGGCCTTGGTGACCGGCATCAACTCCGACCTGCCAGGCCAGGTCATTGCCACTGTCACCCAGCCGATCTATGACACCGCATCGGGACGCTACCTCCTGATCCCCCAGGGGTCGCGTTTGATCGGGCGATACGATAGCCAGGTCGCGTTCGGCCAGCGGCGAGTGCTTCTCGTATGGTTGCGCATCATCCTGCCGGACACATCCTCGATCGCACTGGACAAGCTCCCCGGCATCGACCAGGCCGGCTACGCCGGCCTCGAGGATGACGTTGACTGGCATTGGGG
>Ga0181516_10001659_pt1 | contig 16764 bp, 12 predicted proteins | sample PEATcosm2014_Bin_25_FD_121104 | JGI IMG/M metagenome (GOLD analysis project Ga0181516, IMG submission 121104) | Peatland microbial communities from MTU Mesocosm Facility, Houghton, MI, USA - PEATcosm2014_Bin01_10_metaG | ecosystem: Environmental > Terrestrial > Soil > Wetlands > Peat | place... | reverse complement strand
TGGGTCGCCGGGTGGCACACATTTGGCGCACTTTTATTGAATCACGCCCATTTTGCCTAAAAAACGGACAATTTATGGAGCAAGACGTGGATTTTACGACGTGAGACGCGCGTCTCGTGACGTTTGACGCGCGTCTCATGACGCGAGACGCGGATCTCACGACGTTTGCTTCGCGTCACGTGGCGTGTGACGCGGATCTCGCGGCGTTTGCTTCGCGTCTCCTGACGTGAGACGCGCGTCTCACGACGTTTGTTCCGCGTTTCGTGACGTGTGACGCGCAGCTCGCGGCGTTTGCTTCGCGTTTCGCGGCGTGAGACGTGCATCTCGTGTCGTTTGTTCCCCGTCTCGTGACGCGAGAGGCGCGTCTCGCCAGGCTTTTCTGGCCGGCAAATCGAATTTTTGTGCGACAATCTGGCACTATCGGGGCCGAGCAAAAGGGAACCAAAGGACACGAATTTCACGAATTTTCACGGATTCAAATTTGCTGACTTGAGCCGATTGGGAATCGGCGAAAGGATTTTGTCCGGGGCCATTCGTGTCAATTCGTGCCATTCGTGTCTGATTTCGGCATTTCAGCTTTCCAAATTTCCGCTTTTCTTTTTTTCCGACGGGCGTAGCATCGCCGAAACAACTCAACGGGCAACGCGGCCATGAAATCAGAACATCAGAACAGAAAAACGGAACCGGCTTTTCAGGCAATGGTCTGGGACTTCGTCGTCGGCACAGATCAATTCCGCAACCATTGGTAAAAACGGTTGAGCCACGAATGACACGAATGGACGCGAATTCAAACTTCGAAGCCCGTAGGGCTGGCATCGTTGTAGCATCGGATTCGTCAATGGTTTTAGCTCCGTTCAGGAGCGACATCATGGTCACCCGCGAGGACGATGCCGCCCCGACGGGGCTGGAGATTCTTTGGGCGGATATTCTACAAATATGCCGCGCCGCTGGCGCTACCGTAGCGCGGCCGTCCCCGGCTGCGGGTGCGGGCGGCGTCTCGCCGCCAGTTCCATCGCCGGGCGGGACGCCCGGCCAACCCGCCGGCGGGACGCCTGCGCTACAAGGTTCACGCCGGACGATGCCGCGCCGACGGCGCTGGGGCGCATTGAATTGAAAATCCCAATAAAAATTCTCGACTCGGTTCGGAAATGGGCGTAAACCGTAAATTAATCAGCAAATTTGGGCTTCAAATTTATGCCAAATAATTTTTCCGTGACTGACGGACTCCTTGTTCGCAAAAGCGGCGAGTGGGCAAGGCGCAAACATCATTACCTGAAAAATTATTGTGGCATCACCACCATCTCAATGCGCAATAAATTCAAGCATGGCGTTGTGTATCTTGATGTCATGGCTGGCCCCGGCAGATGCAAAATCGAAAAGACAAACGAAGAATTTCCCGGTTCGCCCTTGGTGGCGCTTGACTACAACTTTGCGAAATACATTTTCATCGAAGCGGAACCGGAAGCAGTGACCGCGCTAACACAACGTGTCGCCAGCCACCCGAAACGGGACCGCATCGAAATTATTCCCGAAAACTGGATAGAGGTTGCAGAATCTGGGCGGCTTGACTTTGATGCTTCCACACTTGTCGTGGCCTTCGTTGATCCCACCGGCATCTCGCAAGTGCCCTTGTCGGCGATGAAGGCTTTGGCCCGAAGTCCCAAAATTGACCTGCTCGTCACGATTCAGTATCGCTTGGGCATCGTGTGGAACGCGCCGCAGTATCGCAAATCCCAGAGCGGACAAACGGCGCTCGATAATTTTCTCGGCGACCCGGCTTGGCGCCAATGGGAAGACAAGGAAGCGGGCGAATTTGGCCGTTTGGCGGTGGAGTATTTCTGCGACAAATTTCAACGGGAGGAAGGCTTCCGAGGCACCCGGCACGTTCCCATTCCAGAGAACAATCCGCTTTATCGCTTTACGCTGTTCAGCCGGCATCCGCTGGGCGAAAGTTTCTGGCTGAAAATCATCAAAACCGATGAAAAAGGCCAGCGGGAACTGCTGTGAAAAATAATTTACCTTGGACTGTATTTGTCCTACCTGCTGTGAGAAACTTTTTTCGATGAGCGCCAATTCAAAAATCGAATGGACGGATGCAACGTGGAATCCGGTTCGCGGCTGCACCAAGATCAGCCCCGGCTGCCTGCATTGCTACGCCGAGACGTTTGCCGAGCGCTTTCGCGGCGTGCCCGGCCACCCGTTTGAACAGGGATTTGACCTGCGCCTCGTGCCGGAAAAACTCGGCGACCCGCTGCGCTGGTCCACCCCGCAACGGATTTTTGTGAATTCCATGAGCGATCTTTTTCATCCCGGCGTGCCGGATGAATACATCGTCAAGGTGGCGCGCGTGATGAAGGCCGCCAACTGGCACACCTACCAGATTCTTACCAAGCGCGCCGGGCGGATGCAGAAATTGTTGAAAGGCAAGTTGAAGTTCGCGGCGGAGCAACCGCATATCTGGTGGGGCGTGAGCGTGGAAAATCGCCAGCACGGATTGCCGCGCATTGATTTGCTCCGCGATTCGCCGGCACAAGTCCGATTCTTGAGCATTGAACCGCTGCTGGAGCATCTCGGCCCAGTCAATTTGAAGGGCATCAATTGGGTGATTGTCGGCGGCGAGAGCGGGCCGGGCGCGCGGCCAATGACAGCCGACTGGGTGCGGGACATCCGCGCGCAATGTCACCGCGCCAAAGTCGCCTTCTTTTTCAAGCAATGGGGCGGCGTCCGCAAAAAAGAAACCGGACGGGAACTGGACGACCGCACCTATGATGAATTTCCGGAACGGCCGCAAGTTCGCGTGCCCAATTTGGAATTCCGGCGAAACACTTTGGAACTATTGGAATTGGTTTGATGAAAAATCTCGACTCGGTTCGGAAATGGGCGTAAACCGTAAACAAATCGGAAAATCTGGGCTTCAAAGTGCCGATGTTATTTCGGCTGCTTTTGATTCAAGAATTCCCCATCTTTTGCGCTGATGAAAATTTGTCCCAATTGTGGCAAACCGCCAATTCAAGAAGGTTTGATTCAATGTCACACCTGTAAAGTGCCATTTATAGAAAAGTCAGAAATAGGACTCGTGCTTTCAAAGGACGATTTAGATCAAATTTCAAAAAATGTAATAACATCAAAGCGATTCTGGATTCAATTGTCACTTGCAATAGGAATCCTCATTGTTTTTGGTGGCGTTCCTGCCGTCACGGTGATCAGTTTGCATTACGCGAATAAAAGCCTCCAAAAATCACTTTACGAATTTGATGAAAGGGCCAGCAATCGCCTCGCTGCTGCATATTTAGATGTAACAAATCGAATTTCTATCGCCCTTCAAGATTATGAACAGAAAGCCGATGCCCAACTTGCGGCAGCGCATGAAGATATGACCAACAGGATTGCAAATGAGTTTGAAGAACCAAGGATTAAAGAAATCGTCGCTCAAGTTGCGGCAATGCAAGCAAGCAATCTTCTCAATCAGCAGATAAGTCCCGAAATCGAAAACTTTCGCACAGGGACAAGCAATACACTCGCTCAATTCGACAATTCGCTTCAAACATTTCGAAAAGAATCCACAAACGCATTAGCCGATGTTCGGACGGCAACGGAATTTGCATTGATTGTTTCAAAAGCTCAAAACGATGATGCGGTGGCTTTTAATCAGTTGCAACAAATTGCGAACTCGGGAAGTTCTTCCTTTGCACAGTCCGCAAATGATATTGCCCGAACAATTATCCAAGAGGTTGAAACTTATGCCAGGACTATGGAACCGGATACAATTGTAAGTTTCGACTGGCACACGGCGGGAATTGATCCCTCAAAAGCATCTTTACAGCAACTTAAAGATTTTTATTCATCCAATTCATTTGATATGCAGGGTCGGTTTAATGCCGTTAAACAAGTCTTTAACAACACCCGATTTCCAGAGCAAGAGCGATTTGATTACGTAGCTTTGATCCTGCAAACAGACAAGAGTTTAAGGGTTCGCGAACTTTGCTGTGACCTAATGGACACCAAGGCTAACAGCCATCTGAATTTTACGCAGATGAGTTCTTATCTTCAGTGGTTGATGCAGAATCGGTCCAGTTTGACGAATAGTTCGACCACAGTTACTAAATAACCAAGCTATGAGCCGCTTTTTTGGTAACAGTCTTCAATATCTTTGCGACCCGAAGTTTCTTTCTGATACCAGCTTTAAACTCGCCCCATGACCGTTCCCCAGCCATTTCAATATCAAGGCAGCAAGCGGGCGCTGGCACCGTTGATTCTGCAATATTTGCCCGTGAACACCACGCGGCTGGTGGAGCCGTTCTGCGGTTCCGCCGCGTTGTCCATCGCCACGGCGGCGCGCGGGCGGGCCAAGGAATTCTGGCTGAATGATTTTAATGCGCCGCTGGCCAAGCTGCTGTCTTTGATCGTCAACAGCCCGAAGGAACTGGGGAAATTTTACCGGGAACTCTGGCGGGCGGACCATGCGGATGCCCTGGAGCATTATTATCAGGTGCGCGAGTCGTTCAACCGCACACAGGATGCGCAGTTGCTGCTGTATCTGCTGGCCCGCTGCGTGAAGGGCGCGGTGCGCTACAACGGGGAAGGCTTGTTCAATCAAAGCCCCGACAAGCGCCGTCTGGGCACGCAGCCGGAAACCATGCAGGCCAACCTCAACGCCATTTCGGCGTTGCTGCGCGGCAAAACCATCGTCACCTCGTTGAGCTACGAAAATGTGCTGGCGAATGTGCGCGAGGATGACGTGGTGTATATGGACCCGCCCTATCAAGGCGTCTGCGGGGAGCGCGACTCGCGGTATTTCGCCGGCATTGCGTTCGATGATTTTGTGGCACAGCTCGGGGTATTGAACCTGAAAAATGTCCGCTATCTGGTGAGCTACGACGGGCGGTTGGGAACTCGCAGCTACGGCAAGCCGCTGCCGGCCAAGCTGCATTTGACGCTGGTGGAGATCGAGGCCGGACGTTCCTCGCAGGCCACTTTGCTGGGCCGGGATGAAATGACGGTGGAATCGTTGTATCTCTCGCGGGCGCTGGCGGAGGAGTTGGAAGTTGTTCCCACGCTGCACCGGCACCGGCAGGATGAGCAGATGCAATTGATGGAAAAACCTGTTCCTTATGGCAAAGCCAAAATACCCAAAAGAATTCCTTGAACTGTGCGCCTCCGTCACCGGCAAGCGCCCCAAGACGGTGATTGACCACATTCTCAAGCACGGCCACATCACCACGGAAGAGTTGAAGAACAAATACGGCTACGACCATCCACCGCGAGCGGCGCGGGATGTCCGGGAGCTGGGCATTCAACTCGAAACCTTCCGGGTGGAGGCGGCCAATGGCCGGAAGATTGCCGCCTACCGATTTTCCGATCCGACGAAGAAACAGTTCCGGCGATTCAGCGGGCGCACCGGTCTCTCCAAGGAGATCAAAGATCAGCTCATTGCCAAGTATGGCTGCCAGTGCTTCATTTATTTGGAAAAGATGGAGGCGGCCAATTTGCAGATTGACCATCGCGTGCCTTACGAGGTGGCCGGCGAGGCGGACGAACTCAAGACCGAGGACTTCATGCTGCTGTGCGGTTCCGCGAACCGCGCGAAATCGTGGTCGTGCGAACATTGCGAGAACTGGAAAAGCACCAAGGACAAAACCGTTTGCCTGTCGTGCTACTGGGCGTTCCCGGAAAAATATAGCCATGTGGCGATGCGGCAAATCCGGCGGGTTGATCTCGTTTGGCAAGGCGAGGAAGTTGCGCAATATGACAAGTTGAAAGCGGACGCGGTCAAGGCTGGGTTGGAAATTCCGCAATTTGTCAAAAAGGTGCTGGCAAAAGGGTTGAAATGAATTTTCTAAATGATCCGCAATATCAAGGCAGCCAGCGGGCGCTGGCTCCGTTGAGTGTGCGGTATTTGCCCATCAGCACCACGCGGCTGCGCGCCTGCGCTGTGCTACGGCGCGGTTTCCTAGTGGAGCCGTTCTGCGGTTCCGCCGCGTTGTCCATCGCCACGGTGCGCAAATGTCCAATTTACAAATGGCGGCCCTTCGGCAATTTCAAGCAGGCGCGCCTGCTGGCCTGGGCGCGGCACTGCGCCCGGCAAACTAACAACCCCGCGTGTGCGTAATATGAACCGACGTTATAAAAAAAGAGCATGGATTGGGGTGGTGGCGTGGGTGTTGTCGCCGTTGGCAGTCTTTTTGCCGGCCGTTGTTCTCAGTGCGATTTTTGAACGGGGAAACAGTTCGTTGATGGGAGGAATAATGGGGCTTTCAATCCTCGCGGCGTTCTATTTTACCTTCTTCTGGGGCGGCAGCCAGTTGGCCAAGGCCAAAGGCTATTCCAACGCCATCCTGCTGCCGGGCATCCTGGGCCCGCCTGTGCAACTGGTCATTCTGGCGCTGCTGCTGTTTGCCTTGACGGACAAATGCCCGGAGCCATCTCAACCAAAGTCCCGGCGGCAAAACCGCCAGAGCGAGTCGCTCATTGAACGCACCGTCCGCTACCGGAGAAATGCCTTTGCCGGCAATGTCTTTGGCCTGACGGGAATTCTTTTGGCCGTGGGGCTTTATTTTCTGCCCATCCCGCTGACCCGGACGGCGGACGGACGGCACGTGGTTGCCTTGTGTTTTTTTGTGCCGGGTTATGCCACGGTAATATGCGGATGCGCTTATTGGATTAAGGCCAAGTTTTGGCCAGATGCGGTCCTTTTGATCGGGCTGCTGCCACTGGCGATACTGCTGGTTCCTTACGTCCGTTTGGTTTATAGGTTGGTCCCAATGCTCCTGCCCATCGGCATGGTGTTCATGCCGGTGATTATGATTGGAGTCATAGCGGTTTTACCGGACAAATCCGGCATGCCAAAACGCAAACGCTGGGATCGGTGATGGGATCAGGCCCAGAATGAATCTTATCTCATGACCGTTCCCCAGCCATTTCAATACCAAGGCAGCCAGCGGGCGCAACCAAAGCAAAAGTTGAAATCTGAAACGCTGAAACCTGAAATAAAAATCTGCCGGCGCGCTTTGCTTCGCGTAGCGCAGCCGTCCCCGGCGGCGGGTTGGAGCACCGTCCCGGTGCGCGTTTCTGGAACTGGCGGCGGGACGCCGCTGCAACCCGCAGGCGGGACGCCTGCGCCACTAATTGCCCATGACCGGTCGCCATCCATGAATGAGCCGGAACAACTGATGCCTTTGGATGGCGGCTACAAGCACTTGAAAAGTTTCCAGTGGCGCAACGAAAACAAAAGCTGAAATCTGAAATTATGAAAATGCTGACATCGTTTATTGCCTTGTTACTGCTGACGAGTTTGACCGCGAGCGCCGAAATCCAGCGCGCCGATACCAAGGAATCGTTGCGGGGGCTGGACGGAGTTTATCTCATCACCCAGATGGTGGACGAACAGCCGGAGGGAATGACCACCAATAGTCTGCTGGCGGTGGTGGTGGCCGCGTTGACCGACGCAGGAATCCCGACCAATGCGGTGCCCAAAAAATTCAACGGGGATGCGAACCTGTCCATCACGGTGGACATCTTGAAACAGCCGCAACTGGACGTGTATGTGTTCACCGTGGAGGTGGTAGTGACGCAGGATGTGAAACTGACGCGGCTACCACATGCCGAGTGGTCATCGTCAGAAACGTGGCGGCGAACGATCCAAGGCATCACCTCGCCAGATCGGACGGATGTCATTGAACAGGCGCTTAAGAAATGCGTGGATGCCTTTGTGGCGGATTACCGCGCGGTGAACCCGAAACCGGCGCATTAACCCAAAAGGGGGCAGAATAAATCTCGCTCCATGACCGTTCCCCAGCCATTTCAATCTCAAGGCAGCCATCGGGCGCTGGCTCCGTTGATGCTGCCATATCTGGGGTAAGGCGCACGCGCTTTGCAGACGGCTGGCGGCGCGGAATGCAAAAGCTGAAATTTTGAAAACTGAAATGCTGAAAGTCCATGGCGGACGGGCGAAAATTGAATTTTAAAATGAAAATAAAATTGCTCCTGCTGGCAGGGTTGCTGGTTTCAGCCCGCGCGTTGCGGGCTGACGGACTCCCGGCCGACCCGGATGGCGCGCAGCTTTTGCAGGCCGCGCAACGGCTGGTGGCCGCGTATCATGCCGGCCAACCGCCCGCGACCAACCGGTTGCGCGTGGTCTATTTTGTCCCCGCGGACGGCGAACCGCTGCCGCATTACGCGGAGCGGCTGGAGCGCGTGCTGGCGGACGTGAGCGACTTTTATCGCGACGGTTTCCGGCGGTTCGGCCTGGCTTCGGACGGGCTGCCGCTGGAACGGCCGGATGGCAAATTGTGGCTGCATCTGGTGCGCGGAAAATTGCCGGCCAGCCAGTATCATTATGAATCCGGCGATGAAACCGCGGCGGAAATTCAGGACGCGCTCAAGGGCACGCTGGACACGCAGCGCGAACATCTGCTGGTGTTTTATGCGCTCTGCCGGCAGACCAACGGCGGACGGTATGTGTTCAATGCGCCGTATTACGGCGGCGGTTCGCAGCAGAACGGCTGGTGCCACGCCGCGGACTGCGAGCTGCTTGATCCGCAACTGCTGCTTGAGACGAACCGGAGCATTGTTTACACGGAGCATTATTATCCGCGCATGGAGCAGACGCTGGCCCAGTTCAACAGTTACTATCTGGGTGGCGTGGCGCATGAACTCGGCCATTGCCTCAGCCTGCCGCACGATGACGGCGGCGTGGCGGAACAGCCGTTTGGCGTTTCGCTGATGGGCGGGGGCAATGCAACTTATCGGCAAGAAGTCTGGGGCGGCGGCCCGCCGACTTATCTGGGGCGCGCGTCGGTGCTAAAACTCTTGTCGCAGCCGCTGTTCACCGGCTCGAATCGCGGACGCCGGGACGATGTGAAATGGCTGTGCGATGCGCTGACGTTTTCCGCCTCGAACGGCGTGGTGCAGGTGGCAGGCGCGATCACCGACGCCATCCCGGCTTACGCGGTCATTGCCTACGTCTGGAAAGACAAAGGGGATGACCATGAGTCGCGCACCTTTTGCGGCCTGGTCAAGGATGGCCGGTTTGTGCTGGCCTTGGATGGCATCGAAACGAACCGCGCACAGCGATACCGGCTGCTGTTGTCCAAGCTGCATGTGAATGGCGCGGCGGCGACGGAAGGTTTTCCGCTGACCTACCTGGCCTCCGGTCCCGAGGTGGCGGCCTTGAACGCCGAATGGCTGGTGGATCGCGCGGAACGGGCGGTGATGACGGCGCGGCCCGAGGCGCGCGATTTCGTGAGCGACGCGGTCATTGGCGCGGCGCCCACGCCGGACGGCGCGCGCAAGCTGCGGGCGTTGCGCGCGGTGCTGGAGCCGGCCGCGCCGTTTGATTTGTCGTCGGTGGCCGGCGACAGCGCGCTGCTCTCCGATGCGGCGTGGTCGGACGCGAAGGTTGGCTGGGGAGAGGTGGCGCGAAATCATTTCTGGTTCGATGCGCACATTCAGAACGGCGTGCTGTTCCGGCTCAACGGGCAGTTTTTCGACAAGGGCCTCTACGCCCATTCGTCGGCGCGCTATGTTTTTCCCCTGGACGGCAAATGGAAAACCTTCACCGCGAAGATCGGCTTGCAAGACGGCGCCGCCGACCAAGGCTCGGCGATTTTCACGGTGCGCGGCGACGGGCGGGAACTTTACCGCTCGCCGATGTTGCGGGCCGGCCAGGTGGCGAAGGTGAAGGTGGCGGTTACGCAGGTGAAAACGCTGGAGCTGGTGACGGAAGGCGGCGAAGGTCACAATCATAATTCGTGGGCCGTCTGGGCGGAACCGAAGGTTGAACGCGAAACAAAACCAAAGCTGAAATTTTAAAGCGGAAACTAGAATCCACCAAAACCATCCAGCACATCAGCGGTCAATGGAAATCAGGCTGCCTCGACTTGAAATTTTGAATTTATGAAGTTGAAAAAATATTTTACGAAATCGGCGCCGGTATTTTTGACCGCCGCTCTCTTGTTGTCCGGATGTTCCAAGGAGTCGGCGGATACCCCGCCCAACGACGGCAATGTGCATAATGTTACAACGAATGGCCTGCCATTCGCGGTGACCGTGGTGGAAACGGACCAGGGCAAGGAATGGAGCACGCTCTCAAGACTTTCCTTGATGTATCTCGAAAAACAGAACTATGACGAGTTGGAAAAGCTTGCCGATGACGGGCGTTCCGCCGAGGATGCATGGCCGAGTGGCGACTGGAAGGTCGTGCCAGTTTATGTGGGCCTTGAATTGTCCGCCAGCCAGGATGACAGCGCATGGCTGGCCCGGCAAAAGGCCATCGAAGCCTGGATTCAGGCGCGACCGGAATCAATCACCGCCCGGGTCGCCTTGGCCCGGCATCTGACCGATTACGCCTGGAAAGCCAGGGGTGGTGGCTATGCCAATACAGTTTCCGACGAGGCCGAACGGTTGTTTGAGGAACGGCTGGGCCAAGCCGCCGCCGGGTTAAAAGAGGCGAAAGATTTGAAGGCGAAATGCCCGGTTTACTGGACGACGGTAATGAAAGTAGGACTTGGATTGGGGATTCCGAAGGATCAGCACAACCGCCTTTTCCAAGAGGCCACCCAAGCCTATCCCGACTATACGCCGATTTACATCCAACGAGGAATTTTTCTCCTGCCCAGATGGTATGGAGACGATGGGGAGTGGGTGGCTGATCTCGCAAAATCTGCGGACAAGATCGGCGGCGAAAAGGGAGACATTTTGTATGCCCAAGTGGCTTGGGCGGAACGCGGATTTACGAGTCAAAGGAATATTTTTGAAGAGAACACCAATTTATCCTGGGAACGCATTGATCGCGGCTGGAGTGCGCTGGAGAAGAAATTCCCGGATTCCCTCGAAGCCATCCACATGCACGGACACATGGCCGGCCTGGCTGGCGCCGGCAAAACGGCCAAGAAATGTCTGCTGAAAACCGAAGGCAAAGTGACGTTGTGGGCCTGGGGGTCCAAGGGCGAATTCATTGATTTTGCCAACTGGGCAATGGCACAGTGAGCCTCTCAGTGGGCGCGGTCAGAATGGAATGCCGTTCCATCAGGATACAAACATGCCGTTCACGAACTCGCGCTGGTGTAACGCCGGACGGACACGCGCCAGAAGAATTCAGAAACGGCCGCCCAGGCCAGGCCCACGCCGACGAGCAGCAGCCATGCCCGCGGCGAGCTGACTTTATCCGCCAGCACGCGCACCGGCACGTTGCTCACCAGCAAGACCGGCAGCGCAAAGGTGAACACGGCCTTGAACGCGCCGCGAAACGCCTCGTCCGGCATCCGCGCGATGTTGAACAAATTGTAGTAGCCCCAGACAATGCCCTGCGCCCGCACGGTCCAGAAACAAATCGTCGCGAGAATGAACATCAGCGAGTAGTGAATCAGCACGCCCACGACGCACAGCGCGCTAAACCCGGCGACTTGCAGCGCGCTCGGATGCAGGCTGAGCCTGGCCGCCGCATACAGCATCACGGTCAGGCCGAACAGCGCGTTGACAAAGGCGCCGAGATCCACAACGCGCAGCGAGACGAGGAAGCGCGTGTTGACCGGCAGCAGCAGCAGGAAATCCATCTTGCCGGTGCGGACCAGCTCCGACAAGTTGGTGCAGTTGGTCAGGAAAAAGGCCTGGTAGATTTGCTGGATAAAGTTGCTCGCGCCGACAAGCAGGACCATCTGCCATTTGGTCCAGGTGCCGACGGCGGCGGTCTGCGAAAAAACAACGGTGACAAAACTCAATTGCAGCCCGAACCATAAAACCTCGACCAGAATCCACAAGATGAAGTTGCCCTTGAAGGACATTTCGCGCGCGACGGAGTTTTTCCACAGCGCGGCGTAGAGTTTCAAGTATCGCTTGAGGTTCATGGCAACTGGCCGCTGAAGATTTAACCCGAGTCCAGCCCCGGCTCAAGGTCGTATTCGCAAAAACGACCCGATGGCTGCGGAAAAATTTTGCCGGAGTGCCGCCGCTGAACCGGCGGGCGAAATTCAACGCCGAATAATTTTGGCGGATTTGGTGCCGTCGGCCTGGGTGGCGCATTGATTCATCAGCGCCCAAAAGACGCCCTGCGCCGCGGTGGGATCGTCCGTGATGCTGAGGGTGGGCTGTGAGAGCCAGTCGGTGAAAGAGCCCGGCACCGCTGGGTCGGCTTCCAAAAAGCCTTCGCTGTCCGGCAAAGACCCTGAATCCTTGCGGACCTCAAACGGGCTGTCACTTTCAAATCTTGGCATGACGGGATTGCAGCAAAGCACGGCGAGCCTAACCCACCTTGAAAATAAAACAAGGCACTTTTTCCGAAATTGTCAAAAAAAATTCCGCAGCGGCAAAATCAGGCGGCAAGTTTGAGCCAGTCCCTTGACTTTCACGGTCGCGAGAGGCACGGTGCTGGCAACTTTGACTCCACTGCCCCTCAACGAAGCCCAATCTGCGTGCCGACGGAATTTTTTCCTGGGAACGGTGGGAGCTTTGTTTCCAGCCAAGCTGTGGCGCGCTTCGGTTGCGCTTTTGCTTTTACTCCTGGCCGGCTCCGCCCCGGGGCAAATGATTGATTTAAACGGGAACGGCCTGAGCGACGTTTGGGAATGGCTTTACAACGCCAACGGTGCCGATCCCAAGGCGGACCCGGATGGGGATGGCTTTTCCAATTTGCAGGAGGCGCTGGCGGGCACCAATCCGTTCAACTCCAATTCCTATCCGCACATCACGGCCACAGTTTATTCGGGCGGTAATTTCTCGGTGACGATGCCCTGCGCGCCGGGAAAACTCTGCCAGTTGCAAAGCGTCCCGGCGCTGGGCAGCACCAGTTGGTTTGTGGAAACCAATCTGGAAGCAATGTCGGGAACCAATGTGACGCTGACCGTGCCGGCCGCCTTGGCGATGAAATTTTATCGCGTCAGCATTGCGGATGTGAATTCCGACGGCAGCGGCCTGATGAATGACTGGGAAAAATTTCAGCTCGGCCTGAATCCGACCAACGCCTTCAGCAACGGCCAGCCGGACAGCTTCGGCAATCCGCTGAGCGATTATGCCTACGCCACCAACCTGCTCGCCTCGCAAAATGTCATCAGCCTCACCGCGAGCGACCCGACGGCGACCGAGCCGGATCCCGGCCAGCCACCATCCGCGACGGGCCAGTTCACCATCACGCGCGGCGGCTTTCCGCTGAACGCCATCACCGTGACCAATCTACTCGGTGGCCCGGGCGTTGGCTATGCCACGGCGGGTCTGGATTACAGCAACAATCTGCCGGTGACGGTCACTTTGCCGGCGGGAACCAGTTCGACGAGCCTCACGCTCACGCCGCTGGCCAATCCCAATCTGCAAACTCCGGTCATCGTGCAATTGCAATTGTTGCCCGGCGCAAATTATTCCGTCGGCCCGCAGAGCAACGCGGCGGTGGTCATCTATCCTTCGCCCACGGCCAGCGGCACCGGTTTGTTCGGCCAGTATTTCACCAACTCGAGCACGGTTTATTCGAGCACGAACAATTTCAATCCGGTGAATCTAATCACCAATCGCGTTGATCCGGCGGTTGATTTTGTCTGGGCCGGCACGAATGTGTCGCCGAATTTGAGCAACGGGCTATACTCGGTGCGCTGGACGGGACAGGTGCAACCGCAGTTTTCCGAAACTTACATTTTTGACGTGCTCTCCGATGATGGCGTCAAGCTCTGGGTCAACGACCAGTTGCTCATAGACAAATGGCAGACGCAAAGCGGCGGTTCGGAATGGACAAACTCCATCACCTTGCAGAGCGGCACCCGCTATGACATCAAGCTGGAATACCTGCAAAACGGCAGCAAGGCGCAGGCGCATCTGTATTGGTATAGCGCGGACCAGCCGAAAGTCGTGATCCCGAACACGTCGCTGTATCCCACCAATAATGCCGGCTCCGGCAGTTCCAACGCGCCCGCCGTCGTGACCAGTCCGTTGAGCGCGGTGGCGTTTTTGGGCCAGCCATTTAGTTTCACGGTCACGGGCGCGAACACGCCGCTCGGTTTCACGGCGAAAGGTCTGCCGCCGGGACTCGTCTTCAACAACACCAACGGCCTGATCGCCGGCGTGCCGACGCTTGCCGGCAATTTTCAAGTCACGCTGACCGCGAGCAATTTGGTCGGCACCGGCGCGTCGGCCGTGAACATTCTGGTCTTGAACACCGGCAGCTCCGTGGTTCAAGAAATCTGGACGAACGTTCCCGGCACCAACGTCACCGACATTCCGACCAGCACGCCGGCCAATTTCACCAATGTGCTGGGCGCGCTGCAAGGCCTCGCGAATTACGGCGACAATTACGGCGAACGCGTGCGCGGCTATTTCACCGCGCCGGCCACGGGCAATTATTATTTCTGGATCGCCGGCAGCGACTCGGCGCAGCTTTGGATTGCCGACGACAATAACCAAGTCAACCAGGTTTTGCGCGCATGGGTCACGCCGACCAATAATCCGACGGCGCCGGGCCAAAACGGAACGTCACCCGGCCAATGGAATTTGCAGTCGTCGCAGAAATCCGGCTGGCTGACGCTCGTTGCCGGCCAACAATACTTCATCCAAGTTTTGCACAAGGCCGGCACCGGCACGAACGCCAACTGGTCTGTCGGCTGGCTGCAAGATCCGACCGGCACCAACAGCACGCCCGCCGGCGTGGTGCCCAGCTATCTCCTATCACGCTATTATCCGCCGTTGCCCGCCAACAACCAGGGCACGCTCTATTCCGCAAACCTGCTGGCGCTGCCCGGCATCGTGAGTGACGGTGTCGGCTCGGCGACGTTGCGAGTCAGCGCGGACGGCACGCAGGCGACGTTGAATTTTACCGTCACCAATCTGGACGGCTCGACCGGAGCCGAAGCGATCAACTCCGATCCGTATTTGAATTTTGGCGTCCAGCTCCTGTTCGACATTTCCGCCTCCAAACCGCAGTCTGACGGCAGTTACCTTTGGAAAATCAAGTCCATCGGCGAATTCACCAATCCGCCGACCATTTTGCAACAGATCAACCAAGGCGCGACGTTCATCAGCATTGGCAGCAGTGTTTTTCCGGCCGGTGAAATTGGCGGGCACTTCACGCTGGCCAACGGTTCGCAGACGTTCACCCCGCCGCCTGCGCCGCCGGCCTGGACGGATGATTCGGCGAATCCCGCCGCCGCCGTGCGCTTCCTGAATCAGGCAACCTTCGGCGCGACCTCCAACGACCTCGCGCTCGTGCAGTCGCTGGGTTATGCCGGCTGGATCGTGAATCAATTTTCCCTGCCCGTGACTAAGGCCCTGCCGAACGTAGTCGCCCATCCGTATTCCGATCCGACCGACCTTTACCAAAGTCCGTTGTGGTTCAATACCTGGTGGCAGAATTCCATCACCGCGCCGGACCAGCTGCGCCAGCGCGTCGCGTTCGCGTTGAGCGAAATTTTTGTCGTGTCGGAAAACAGCATTCTCGTCAACAACGCCGACGCGCTGGCATCTTACTACGACATGCTGCTCGATCATGCCTTCGGCAACTACCGTTCGCTGCTCGAAGCCGTCACGCTGCATCCGGCGATGGGCCTGTATTTGAGCGCGCTCGGCAACAATGCCGGCAGCATCATCACCGGCCTGCACGCCGATGAAAATTACGCGCGCGAAATCCAGCAGTTGTTTTCCATCGGCCTGAACCGGTTGTGGCCGGACGGTTCGCTGATTTTGAATGCGCAGGACAATCTCGTGCCGACCTACAGCCAGAATGAAATCATGGGCTACGCGAGCGTGTTCACCGGCTGGAATTATTATCAGACCAATCAAGCCAATGGCCGGCTGCCGTTGAATTGGTATCCGCCTTACAACGGCACCAATCCGATGGTGCTGGTGCCGGCGCATCACGAACTGGGCACCAAGCTGCTGCTCGACAATGTCATGCTGCCGCCGGCCTGGGGCAATCAGACGGTTGCTTCGACGACGAACGACGCCTATTGCTCACAGGATTTGGAGCAGGCGATGAATTCCATTTTCAACAACCAGAACGTCGGGCCGTTCATCTGCCGCGAGCTGATTCAACGGCTCGTCACCAGCAATCCCAGCCGCGATTATGTTTATCGCGTCGCGCAGGTTTTCAACGACGATGGCACCGGCGTGCGCGGTAATTTGCAGGCCGTGGTGCAGGCCATCCTGCTCGATTACGAGGCGCGCAGCCCAAATCTGATTTCGGATCCCACGTATGGCAAGCAGCGCGAACCGCTGCTGCGCGTCACCCAGTTGGCCCGCGCGTTTCCCGCGCCGCCGACCGTCAGCGGCACCTACAGCCAGACCACCAACCAGACCATCGCCATCACCACCGCCAGCCCGCATCTGCTCGGCACGAACGACACGGCGTATCTGACATTCACCGACACTTCCGGCAACGCCGCGCCGACGTCGCAGGGCTACGGCGTCACCATCACCTCGCCGACAACTTTCACCGTGACCGCTCCGCAGTTGACCACCGGCACTTACGGCCAGACCAATGGCGTCATCACGGCGGCGTTTTCCGGCAACGGACTCGCCGCCGGCAATCCGGTTTATATCGTGTTCACCACCGGCGGCGCGTCGAACGCGTTGTTTCAAGTGGCCAGCGTGATTGACACGACGCACTTCACCGTCGCGACCACGGATTTGGTTCAGCGAGCGGGCAGTTGCCTGCTGCCGAAATTGTCCGCCGGCGGCTACACGCAAACCGGCACGAACATCGTCATCAGCACAAGCGGGCCGCATGGTTTGATTGCGGGAAACAGCGTTTATATCAATTTCACTTCCGGCACGGCGGTGGATGGAACGTATCTC
>Ga0181516_10001658_pt1 | contig 16768 bp, 18 predicted proteins | sample PEATcosm2014_Bin_25_FD_121104 | JGI IMG/M metagenome (GOLD analysis project Ga0181516, IMG submission 121104) | Peatland microbial communities from MTU Mesocosm Facility, Houghton, MI, USA - PEATcosm2014_Bin01_10_metaG | ecosystem: Environmental > Terrestrial > Soil > Wetlands > Peat | place... | reverse complement strand
GCATCCGCGCCACCGCAAGACGCCGGAATTCCTCCGTGTAACTCCTATTCCTTCGCATTTGCAGCCCCCCATTCGCTGCAAACTGTGACTTCCTAAAATGTCTCACTTTGGGGGTTCACTCCATCCTCGAACCTCACTTACCACTACCCACTTACCACTGTTCTTCAAAACCCCGCCTGCGCCTCGCTAAGCTCCACCTGCGCCACCTGCACTCGTGCCACCGCAACCGGCTCGCCATAATGCTCGGCCACGATCTCCGCCGCCTGATTCCCGTTCAGAAATGGCTGTACGGCCGCCATCTTGATCGTCGCCCGAGCAGCCATCTGCGCAACCGCACTCTTGCTGGATACCGATTGAGCCAGCGCCAGAATCGCGTTCACAACCGTTCCCACTGCCTGAATCGTCGCCATTGCATGTTGCTGGCTTGCCGGATTCACGATCCTTGCCGCTTGCAGCAACGCTGTGTTCACCTGCTGTTGCAGAGTCACAATCTGGTTCTGTATTTGCACTAGTGTACTTGCCGATGGGTTGGCAAGATACGCCTTCGCCTGCGCCGTCATCAGGTTTGACGCGGCGTCGAACCCAGCCGTTGCCGCGGCAAACGCCGCCGCATCCGCAGGCGCAAGCAATGCCGCAGTTGAATCCACCGTCGTCACCGCGCTCTGCAACGCAGGTGTCCAGTCAACAATGTTCTGCGCGACTGTTGTTTCCGTGCAGCCGCCCAGAAACGGCAATGGCAGCAGCAGCGCGATCAGCGCCCACGCGCCCAGCTTAGCCTGACCCCCTGAAGACGATGGTGCGTCACTCGGGTCTTTGGCCAGCAGCCCCAAAAGGGCGGATGCGAGAGCACCCACCAGGGTCACCATATTGCCTGTGCCTGCAGCGCCCAACGTGATGCCTTGCTGCGAAAGAACTCCAGCGATGCTTACAAGGGCAATCAGCAGCCCCGCGACCGACGTCTTCGGATGATTCCAGATATTCGAAATGAAATTCATGAAAAACTCCTTTGCTTCATAAAAACCCCAAGTCCGTTTCAAGCCGGACAAGGCAACGACAACTCGCTCGGAAATTCAGCCCGCTAGCTTGCGGGCTCGCCAACGCTTCCAAGCAGCTATAAGCGGCCGCGAATTCTCAAAACTTCACGCCGAGGCTGCTGAGGAACGTCTTCACCTGTGGCCACGCTGCCTTCAAATCGGTCGCCGTCTGGATGTCCAGAGAAATGTTGAGGGGGTTGGCAGCCGCGCTCGCCAGTTCCGTAAGCGGCTTCTCCATCGCACCCGCCAAAGTGGCCAGCGCCGCAATCACCGCGGGCGCCGCGATCAGAACCTTCTCAGCACCTGTCAACCACTTCAGGACATCTTCCGCACCCAGCTCGATGCCCTTTTCGATATTCACAAGAATGTTTGCCATTCCATCAGCTCCTTTCTATCTCCCGGGTTCATTCCCTGGGCCAGCCCGCTACGAACCGGCCCAGAGAATTTAGGCAGAAGCGACTCTAAGCGTCTCGATAACGCCGTCGTTAGGGCTTGTCATCCAATTCAGAGCCGCTTCCTCGCAGACACCCACGGTCCCGTACCCCGGGGCCCCCCAGGAAGCGGTTTTTTCTTCCTGGGGTGGTTCACCCGAGCGCCATCCGCTCCAGATGTTCTCCATTTGCCGTTTGCCGATCCCTGTGCCCCAAGGCGCCCGCCTCCCCAAAACAGGAAGCAAGGTTTACCCTGCCTGACACCGGAAACGGCCAGCAGATTAGAGAACCGACTTGTTGGGGGAGGGCGTACTCAATCGCCCGGCGCGGCACTTCCGTCGTTTGTCTGATTACTCTTAAGGTTAGGCGGTTGGATGTATATCTTCGGCAAATCAATCTGCAAGAGTAACGATCTTTAGAACCATGTATTTATGCGGTGCTAGCCGTCTGTGCAAGCTTGACAAAAGGGGAAGCAGTTCAGGAAACTGCGCGCCTTCTGTCTCTGCGCCCTCTGAAGCCACCCTCTTATTTCGGCTCTTCCGGCCGCCTTTTTACAAACCGCCGCCCGCGTACCTCATACTCTTCGCTCGCCACCTTCCCGATGGCTTCGGTGTACGCTACATGCTCCTCTGCCAGAATCCGCTCCGCCAGCGAGTGCGCATCGTCGCCCTCCAGCACCGGAATCGACCGTTGCACCACAATCACCCCGTGATCCAGATCCTCATCCACAAAGTGAACCGTGCAGCCGGCCACCTTCACCCCGTACGCAAACGCCTGCTCCTGCGCCTCCAGCCCAGGAAAAGCCGGTAGCAGCGATGGATGAATATTTAAAATTCGATTCGGAAACGCCTCCACAAACCCCGGCGATAACAGCCTCATGTAACCAGCCAGGCAAACCAGGTCCACGCCGTGCGCCTTCAGGCACGCAATCATCTCGGCATCATGATCGACGCGACTTCGTCCCATAGACACCAGAGTTTCATTCGGCAGCCCAAGTTCCTGCGCAGCCTTCAGCCCCCCGGCCTCGGTCACGTTCGAAATCACCACCGCGATCTCCACGCCCTTCAGCCTTCCACCTCGTATCGATTCAGCGATCGCCAGAAAATTCGACCCCCGTCCAGACAGCAGCACGCCCAGCCGCACCGGACGGTCGGCTCCCTTCGAGGAAGTTGCATTCATGTGTACTGTACTCGGCGCTCGCCCTTCACCACGCGCCCAATCACATGGAACTTCTCTTCCGCCCTGTCCAGCAGATTCTTCGCGCGCGTAAACTTGGCCGCTGGAATCGCTGCAATCAGTCCCACGCCCATATTGAATGTGCGCATCATCTCTTCGTCCGAAACCTGTCCCAGCGTCCGTAGGTGTTCAAAAATCGGCAGCACCGGCCACGAACCAATCTCGATCTGCGCACCCGTATTCTTCGGCAGAATCCGCGGCAGGTTCTCTGTGATCCCACCGCCCGTAATATGCGCCATTCCCGTTGTCAGCCCCGCCGTCACCAGCTTCTGAATCACGTGCAGATAGCTCCGGTGCGTCTTCATCAGCGCCGCTCCGGCCTTTTCCCTGATCGCCGTCACATATTGCGTCGGCTTGTATCCGGCAACCTCAAACAGCAGCTTCCGCGCCAGCGAATAGCCATTTGTGTGCAGTCCCGTCGACGGTAACCCAATCAGCACATCGCCCGCCTTGATCTCCGCGCCCGTCACCAACTTGTCCCGATCAACCGCGCCCACAATAAATCCCGCCAGGTCGTATTCGCCATCGGAATAGAACCCCGGCATCTGCGCCGTCTCTCCGCCGATCAGAGCGCATCCATTAGCCCGGCATGCGTCGGCCAACCCTGACACCACGCTCTCTGTCACCTCCGGGTCCAGCCGCCCTGTCGCCAGGTAGTCCAGAAAGAACAGCGGCGTCGCCCCCTGCACCGCAATATCGTTCACGCAGTGGTTCACAAGGTCCGCACCCACCGACCGGTGCAACCCCAACTCAAATGCCACCTTCAACTTGGTCCCCACACCATCCGCCGAGCTCACAAGAATCGGGTTCTTCCAGCGCTGCATATCCAACCGGAACAGCGCGCCAAATCCTCCAATTCCGCCCAGCACGTTGCGGTTAAAGGTCTTCTGCGCTAAGAACTTGATGCGTTCCTTGGCGCGATCGCCGCGGCTGATGTCCACGCCGGCGTCGGCATATGTCACCGGTTTTTGTTTGGATTCGTCAGGCAATGTAAGGACTTTCTGTCTGTGGAGTATAGGCCGCAGCGGATGCCCGGAAAGGTCGATTCTAGCAGGATTCGCACCTCACGAATTCCACCGCCCGTCCACCCAATTGCTGCCCTAAAGCACCAGTCCCTCCCAAGAAATGACAAGCCGGCTTGACATCAAGACCCACCCGAGGTACTCTTGCCTGGAAAGTCAGCTTTACATGACGCCCTCAATCTCAAACCGGGTCAAGGAACTCCGCACCGCCCGCAACTGGACTCAGGAACAGCTCGCCCATGCCGTCGGCGTCTCTCGCCAGAGCATCAACTCCATCGAGCGCAATCGTTACGTTCCCAGCCTCGAACTCGCCCTCACCTTCGCCCGCATCTTCGCCTGCCCCACCGACCACATCTTCCAGTTGGAGAACCAACCATGACTCATCCCATTCTCAGCAGAATCCCCATCCTTCGCGCCTTTGTCGATGAGCGGTTTCTCGATCATCGCCGCCGCTCCAGTTCCATCGCCGGCTTCGCCACTCTCTTCATTGCCGGCTTCCTGTTTGAATATCACCTCTTTGTCGATAGCAAAATCAATTGGGATCTGCTCATCGTCATCGCTACATTTGCAGTCTTCAAGACCTCTCTATTTGCCTGGTACCGCTTCAACGACTGACCAATTCAGGAGATCCTGCTTGTCGCTCTTCCAAGCGCAAAATCCGCGCACCTACCGCACCATCGGCGCCATCTGTCTGGTCATTGGCCTTTGCATCTGGCTCTTCGTCAACCCGGTAACGCAACAGGGAAAAGACCTGACCCACTTCCTCGTTGGAGCCCTCGTCGGTTTTTCGTTCGCCATCAACATCATCAGCCTCCGCCGCGGAGCCCGCACCCGAAGCCTCCTTAAGCAACAACCGCCCGAGTCCCCGTCCACTCTCACTTAGTCCGCTCTAGAAGAGACACACCCCGAAAGGATATACACCATGTGCATCGCAAGACGCTCCCTCTCTCCCAGGGCCCGTCGCTTCCTCGCCATCGGCAACCTCTGTCTCTCTGCCGGCCTCTTAATGCCGATCCCGGCGAAAGACTTTGCCCTCCATCACGCAGACATCTACGACGGCCTCCGCGGACTTCTCCTCGGCCTCGCCATCGGCTTCTACTTCGGAGCGCTTCGCCTTGCCAGAAGCTGTCCAGAGAACCACGCACGATCCTGACTCGTTCAATCAGCTCTCAACATCCCTGTATCATCATTGTCGAAACTTCAAAGGCCCAAAAAATGATCCTCGGCAAATTCAAAAACTCGCCGGAAAAGACGATCCCTGTCGCCATGGCGCTTATCGTGGTCGGCCTGTCGATTCTCGCCATCGGCATCGCCTGGCCTCATTTCTCACCCTCGGTCCCGCACCTGGGCACAGATTGGAACGACTTTGCGCGCGGTTTTTTGTTCGGTCTCGCCATCGCCATGGAAGTCTCCGGCGTCGTGATCGCCGCAACTGCCGCAGCCTCCGCATCAAAGAAGCGCAACCATCTATAGAAACCGCTTCCGCTCCTCGACCGTGGGCACCGGGCAGATATCCATGCGGCCCCGGATCCGATAACGCCAGCGTGCAACCAGCCTGTAACCCAGATCGCGCAGCGGCCGCGGAATCCACTTCATCGCTGCACCAACCCCTGACCATGGCCGCGGCAGTTCCCGCAACAGCGCCACCACTGCATCCGACCGCACCAATACTTTCTCCGCCGCTCCGCCGGGGTCCCGCACCACCAGCATGGTCCCCGTCGCTGAATCCAGTCCGCTCAACGAGTGCCTCTCCAGCACCCCTCCCACCAGAGCCGACTCCATCGCCACAAACCGCAACCGGTCCCACCCGTCGCGTCGCAACAGCCACCGCACCGACCCGTTACAAAGCCCGCAGTGCCCGTCAAACACAACCAGCAACCGCCCGCCGATATTGAGTGATTCTTCCATTCTCCCTCTCGCCTTCGAGATGACCCAACCTCAACCTGCGATTCGGAATTGCCCGCTAGCCCGCCACCCCGCCGGGTGCCCCATCCTTCTCGCAGCCTCACCGCGAGAAGGGTGGGATAGCAATGCACTGTGCTCACCGCTTGAAACCGTGCAGACTCGCCGATTAGCCGACCCGCGAATCTCACGCACCTCCCTCTATACTGAACCCACCATGACTTCCCAGTCTCAAGCCCCCAACCGGACTCGCTCTCAAGCCCTCCAGCAACGCGCCGAGCGCTTCTTCCCCGGCGGCGTCAACTCCCCGGTGCGGGCCTTTCGTGCAGTCGGTGGAGCACCGCCCTTTATCGAGTCCGCCGCAGGCGCCTATCTCACTGACGCCGACGGCAACCGCTACATCGACTACTTCGGCTCCTGGGGACCCATGATCCTCGGCCACGCATTCCCGCCCGTCGTCGAAGCCATTCAGCGCGCTGCTCGCAACTCCGTCAGTTTCGGCGCCTCCACTGCCGCCGAGGCCGACCTCGCCGAGCGCATCGTCGCCTGCTGTCCCGCAATCGAGAAATTGCGCTTCGTCAGCTCCGGCACTGAAGCCACCATGTCCGCAATTCGTCTGGCCCGCGCCGCCACCGGCCGCAAGGTCATCGTCAAATTCGAGGGCTGTTACCACGGCCACGCCGATGGCCTGCTCGTCAAGGCTGGCTCAGGCGTCGCCACCTTCGGCATCCCCGGCTCTGCCGGCGTTCCAGAGGAAATCGCCAACCTCACCCTCGCTCTGCCCTACAACGACATCGCCGCCGTCGAAGCCGCCTTCGACGCCCGCCCCGGCGTCATCGCCGCCGTCATTATCGAACCCATCGTCGGAAACGCCGGTTGCATTCCCCCCGCCCCTGGCTACCTCGCGGCCCTCCGTGCCCTTACCAACCGCGAAGGTGCGCTTCTCATCGTCGATGAAGTCATGACCGGCTTCCGCGTAGCCCTCGGCGGAGCCCTCCAACTCTATGGCCTCGACGCCGATCTCGTCACCCTCGGCAAAATCGTCGGCGGCGGCCTGCCTGTTGGTGTCTTTGGCGGCAAGCGGGCCCTCATGGACCTGCTCTCCCCGCTCGGACCCGTCTACCAGGCCGGAACCCTCAGCGGCAATCCCCTCGCCATGGCCGCCGGCATCGCCACCATCTCTCACCTGCAGGCGAACGCCGCCGAAATCTACCCCCGGCTCGAAGCCACCTCGAAAGCCCTCTTCGAAGGCGTAGCCGCCGAAGCTGCGGCCGCCGGCGTCCCTCTCACCACAAACCGCGTGGGCGCCATGGGTACCTGGTTCTTCACACCCAACCCCGTCACCAACTACGAAGAAGCCGCTACGTCCGACACCGCCGCATTCGGCCGCTTTCACAACGCGATGCTCAACGCCGGAATCTGGCTCCCCCCCAGCCAATTCGAAGCCGCCTTCCTCAGCACCGCCCACGGAGAGGAAGAAGTAGCCGCCACCATCACCACAGCCAAAGAAGCCTTCAAATTCATGAACAGCCAATAAATCCCCACTACTGAATAGCTACCTTTCCAATCACCCCGGCCTCTCGCGACAATCAGCAACCGGCTCACTGCGCCGGTTGGGTAGCTGCCCCAGGTCTTCCGCCGTGGCGGACCGCGGCGGAGGACCTGGGATTCAACCAATCGCGATCACGACGCTCGAACAGTCCCCCGAGCATTTGCCTCTACAAATCGACGCCTCCCAATGAAGCGCTCAACCGGCATCCCCGCAGTCACAACGGAAGCCCGATATCTTTACAAATCAGACCTCAGAACTAAATTTGTCCCCGCTTGATCGTCTAACTGTGATCCACCCTTTCGTAAACCGGAAACCACGCCGCACTTTTCCCCTGTGTCCTGAGCCTGACGCTTGCTTCAACGTTCGAAGCAGCAAGACTTGCGGTGCCTCATTGCCGCAAAAGTAATTGCCATCCGAGGCCTCACCCCTTCGTACAAATCCGCTGGCTCGCTAACCCCGAGAAGCGGGGCTGACCTGCTGTCTTTATCGAATGACTTCCACAAACTTATGCGATCGACTTCTGACTCACTACAGAGCATTTTTTGTTTTTATCGTAGACCGGTTTTGAAAGGGCACGGCCGGGGTGCCTCGGAGTCCCTTGGGCCGGGTCGCCGTGCCGCAAAGCGCCAATGAAATCACTAAGCTTTAGCCCATCAGGGAAAGCCCTGCGGTCTACACCATCTCCGAATCTGCTCTAGCAGACAACACCCCATGAAATGCGCTTAATCCATCTGGCTCCATCCAATCCAATATTTGGGGTTCGGCCCGTGATAACGAACGTCTTCAATATGGAGCACGCCCCCCGAAGACTGCCCGTTCAGGATTCCGAGCGGTTTGTCGCCTAACCGTCAGTGATTCCTAAGTAAACAGAATTTCGGCTGAAGCAGCCCTCCCTGCCGGGTCGCAGAGCAGCAACCTTCCAGGACGGACCCAGGTCGGAGCACAGCACTCTATCCGGCGGCTCTACGGCGCGGTAGCTGGCGGGCTGGAGAGGGGCTTCGGGGTGCGGCGGTCGAAGATTCGATAGCCGGCCGGGGCCTGAAACGCCGCGGGATCGGCTGCGGTGGTGGAGATCTTGGTGAGCCACAGAGTCTGGTCGCCATCGCGGGGGTCGTGGCGCACGACCTTCACGTTGATGCCGAGCGCGGGCGAGTACCAGTAGTCGACGACACGGAGGATGGTCTTGGTGTTGCCGATTTTGTCTTTGAAGATGGTAAAGGTTTCGCGCGTGCGCTGGACTTCGAGCCCCTCGAATGTGTCTACGCCCATGTTCTCGCGGGTCAGGAAAGAGATTCCATCCGGTTGCGGGCCGGCCGGGAGAACCGGCTGGTTCATTGGATCGAAGTAATTCTCCAGGTTGCAGAACTTGGAGCCTGGATAGCAGCTGTAAATGGTGTGCGCAACCGGGTCGGAGTATTCGTTCAGGTAAGCAAGCGATTGCTCCTTTCCGTCGCTGGGCACGGGGACAAAGGTGCGCCGTTCCTGAAAGATGCGGCCGTCCATATCGCGCGCGACGACGCGCTCGTTCTGCCGCGTGACCGTAGACCCGTCAGGCAGAGTCTGCATCCAGGTTGTTTTGGCAAGGGCCATGAAGGGCGCATTGGGCTTGGGCGGGAAGTAAAGCGGCGCAAGCTTCTGCTGCGCGCGAAAGTCGGGCGCGTGGGTCGGGGCGGCATTCTGGGCGCACAGAAATCTACCCGGAAACAGAAGAAAGAGGGCTGCAACTAAAGATAAGGCGAGGCGCCCCACGGCGGAACCTCCATTTGCGTCGAATTATAGCGCGCTTCAAGAACTGCTTCATTGACGAGTCTATAGGTCTCCCCAAGGAGCTGGCCGGGGACGTAAAGCCAGCGGCCTGGCACTATTTCGGCGGTGCGTTGGGTGGCTGGCCCTGGTTGGGGATGCTCTGTCCGTTGTAGATGATCGTGCTCGTGGAGCCAAAGCGCTTGTAGTCGGTGTACTTGACCGTGTCGCGGATGTGCACGTCCTGAGACAAATAACCGTTGCCGCCGGAAAAATGCAAAACGCCCTCACCCTTGGTGTAAACGGGGAACCAGTAGTGGCCGTCCACCTGCTGGCGCCAGGTCATGAAGGGCGGGTGCAGGTCTTCACTATTCTTGCGCGTGTCGTCGGGGACCATGCGGCCGTTGGTGACTACGATCTGAAGGTCGGTGGCGTCTACCCAGATGCGGCCGTCAAAGTAGCGCTTTTTCTTTTCAATTATTTTTGGGCTCACCCTGAAGACATAGCAATCCACCTCGTCCACCTTTTGCCGGCCCACATAGCTGACGTCGTACTGGGCGATATCCTCGGTGGTCAGGACGAATGGATAGCCGTGCGAGATATCCTGCAAATCGGAGGGCGACATCATGACCCGCTGCAGGGTGCTCCCCGGTGCGAAGACTACCTTTTCCGTGCGGCGGCCGGTGGAGTCGAAGATCACGTCGTCCACCTCATACCACTCGCCGTCGACCTTGTTGTCGTCGTCCAGGGTTTGTACGCGGGCGTAACGGCGATAGGTGTAGTGGTTCAGGGCGTCTTGGAATTCGCTCTCCTTGGCGGCAAACTGTTTGATGATCTGCTCCGGCGGAACAGCAGGCGCGGAGACGTCCATGTGCCCGAATCCGGCGTCCAGCGCCATGGGCGTAAAACTGTCATTGTTCTGCGCCGTTGCGGGCAGAGTGCACCCGGCAACGGCCAGCAAAATCACCCTCCAAAGGCTTCTCAACCTGATTACACTCCTCCCAAAGTTCGTTCGCGAAGACGCGGAACGAAGACATGATCCGCCGGCCTCCCGCTCCGTTGCAACTTTAGACGCATGTACATAGCCTTCGGGAAGTCTCAAAATGAAGGGTCGGGAATTCGGGCTACTGCGCGGCCAATGAGCGTGTGGCACGTGAAACGCACGCCGTTCCCGAGAATCATAACGGACCTCCGCCTGAAAGAGTCAAGCCGTCTTGCACTTCAAGACGATCGGGACGGAAGGAGATTCAGGCTTTTATGCCGGACTTTTACCATGTTCCCGCCCTCGTACTCAGCGCCCTTCTTCTGCCCGCCTTTGGGTATCTTTATCTGCGCTTCCGCGACGCGCGCACGCTGTTGTGGTTTCTGGGCTTCGTTTTTGCTCTCATCTCGATGACTCTGCGGTACATTGAATGGCCATGGAGGTTCACCGAGGTTCAGCATTCCTGGATGGCTGCGGCCGGGCAGACGACCATTCTGATCAGTTCAGCCCTTTTTCTCGCCTCGCTGACCCCATCGCGCTTTCGCATTGGCAGATATCGCGTTCTTTACGTCATTCCGTACACAATTCCGCTGATGATCGCATCGATCCTCTTGAACGGGGTCTTTCATGGCGTATCGCCCAGCGGACTGCGTCTCTGGATCTTTCCCGTTCTTGGCACTATCTCCTTCGTGGTCGCCTTGTTCTGGGGTGCGGCACAGAAACGTATGCCGGCCTGGCTCGGCGTCTCGTTTTGCGCCGCCATGTGTGGCGTGACTCTATGGGTTTGTTTTGCGGCGGGAGCAGCCTGGGCACTCACTTTTGCAGAGTCCGGTAACTTGCTGATGACCGCATTGCTGCTGGTCTTTGTTTTCCCCCGCATCTCTCCGGGCGCGGTGCTGAGCGCGATGGGCCTTATCGCCTGGTCGCTCTCCAGTCTGGAGATATTTCCCGCGATCGGGCTCAACCCGGCATTAAAACTCAACCTGATTCACATCATCGTGATGGGCAAGGTGGTTGCGGCGCTGGGAATGATTCTGCTGACGCTGGAAGATGAGCTCGACCTGAACCAAGCTGCCAGGGAGCGCGAACGCAGGGCACGCCGGGAATTGGAAGCCTATACGAATCTGATTCTGGCTCGGCGGCTTGTGGAGGACTTTGACCGCCAGGGAACGGATATTTGCGAGACGGTGGTGAAGCATAGCCGGTTTGGCCAGGCCGCGCTGCTGCTGGTGAGCGGGGGCAGATTTCATCTGGCTGGGGCTGCTGGAATCGATGAGGCCACTGTCACGGCGCTGAGCCGGCTGGCCGTCCGGATCCCGGCAGCGCAATTCCTGTCGCCCGGTTCTGCTTCCTCCGCGGTGGAACAAAGCCAGACGCTGAGCGTGGATCTTGCCCCCTGGCTCGGCCCCGGCGACGACCTGAAGCGGCTGCGATTCACCAGCGCCCTCGCAGTGCCCATGACGGGCCGCGCCGGGATGGAGGGCGCGCTGTTGCTTTCTCAAATGCGCCCAACACAGATCAACGCGAGGACTCTCGCCGAGGACCCGCTGCGCGCCGACGACCTGTTGCCGATCGAGATGCTGACCGCAAGGTTGCAGGCTACGCGCAGCCAGACCATGATGTTCGAAAAGCTGATTGATTCGGAGAAGTTCGCCGGTCTGGGTCAGTTGGCCGCCAGCGTGACCCACCATTTGAACAATCCGCTGACAGTGATTCTTGGCTATGCCTCACTGCTCGAAGAGACCGTGTCGCACGACGCACAGGAACGCAGAGGCGTGGAGTCCATCCTGACCGAAGCCCGCCGCATGCGGTCTACACTGGAGAGCCTGCTACGCATCTCGCGAACCAAGAGCGATCAGCTTGCAGCCGTCTCCGTCGCCGAGATGCTGGCGGACATGGAGCAGCTCCACCGGTCAGACTTTCTGGAACGTTCGATTGACTTCAGGCTCAGCGTCGCCCCGGCATTGCCCAGGGTTCTGTGCAGCGCCCAGCAATTGCGCCAGGCAGTGCTGCATTGCCTGCAGTATTCCATTAAAGCGGTAGAGAGCAAGGGTCCGGCTTCTGCTCCGGAATCGCCGAAGACCATTCGGCTGGAGGCAACCAGCGAGGGCAGCCTGGTGCAGATTCTGGTTTCTCACTCGGGCCCGGGATTCCTCAATCCCGAGCGCGCCTTCGATCCCTTCGTGTACGCGCAGGCCGCTGGGGAAACAGCAGGCCTCGGATTGAGCTTGTGCGCCACGATTCTCCGCGACCACAATGGCCGGGCTTCGGCGGTGAACCTGGAACCGCGCGGGGCAGCGATCATTCTGGAGTTGCGGGCAGCGTGAGAGGTTCGCTGCTCGGGCTCTTCGCCTTCTTCCCATGAAGCAGTCATCGCTGAGCGAAGTTTGGCGCGGCTTCTTGCGCCAAACGCGGTCGAAGGACCTGCATTTAGGGCATTTTTGGTTTTACCGTAGACTGGTTTTGAAAGGGCACGGCTTTAGCCGTGCCGCAAAGCTCTAATGAAATCAATGGGCTTTAGCCCCTGAAGGAAAGCCCTACGGTCTACACCATTTCCGAATCTGCTCTAGGCCGGTGTCCAGGTCAATTCCTCAGGGGTGAACCACTCCTCGCTGAGATCGATCCACGTGGGATTGGTCTTCTTAATCAAAGCGATCTTCTGGGCCCGCGTCCAGCCCTTCAACTGCTTCTCACGCGCAATTGCGTTACTTGGGTCGAACAAGCGCTCGAATAGTACCAACCGGTCGCAGTTGTAAGTTGCCGTAAAGCCCTCGTGCAGTTTTCTCTTGTGTTCGAACATTCTCTTTCGCCAATCGCCGCTCAAGCCGATGTAAAGAGTCAGGCTTCTGCTGGCTACGACGTAAGTAAAGTAATATCCCTCGTGCATGCGACAACTCTAGACGTGAACACTTGGGCTTTGAGGTGAGGGCGAGCAAACAGAAAAGCAAATGCAAGTCCTTCGACTCCCTTCGTCCGCCGCGGCGGACTACGGTCGCTCAGGATGACTGCATCTTGAAGGAACCGACAGGAGTCCGTAGAAGTCCGTAGAATGGATACGGAGGGCTGTTTCCCCGACTCAATGGCTTTTACCGAACAATACGATGTGTTGGTGGTGGGCGCGGGCCACGCGGGGTGCGAGGCGGCGATGGCTGCGGCGCGCATGGGGCTGAAAACTGCGCTGATCACCATGAACATGGACCTGATTGCGCAGATGAGCTGCAACCCGGCCGTCGGCGGCGTGGCCAAGGGACACCTGGTGCGCGAAGTGGACGCTCTGGGCGGCATCATGGGCGAGGTAGCCGATGCGGTGGGCATCCAGTTCCGGCTGCTGAATACATCGCGGGGGCCGGCGGTATGGAGTCCGCGGGCGCAGTGCGACAAGCAGCTCTACCGCGTGAAGATGCGGGAGGTGCTGGAGTCGCAGCCGGGATTGCATATTCGACAAGCCGAAGTCGTCGACCTCGTGATCGAGGATGTTCCTCTCCCGGAGGGAGACTTCGAGAATAGCCCAGGGTGGAACCCTGGGTATGCGATTCCGCCAGAACTGCCCCGGCCCGTAGGGCCGGGACGAAATGAAGGCGCAAACCGTTCGCGGCGGCGGGTGCTGGGGCTCAAGCTGCGCGACGGGCGCAACCTGCTGGCCGGCGCCACCATTATTACCACCGGCACTTTCCTGAACGGCCTGATTCACTGCGGCGAGGAGCGGTATCCGGCAGGGCGCAGCGGCGAGCCGGCCTCCGTGCTGCTCGGCGAGGCCCTCCGGGCACTAGGGCTTCGGACTTGCCGTCTCAAGACGGGGACGCCGCCGCGCCTCGATGGGCGGACGATCAAGTGGGACACATTTGAAGAGCAACCGGGCGACGCGGACCCGACGCCCTTCAGCTTCAGGACGAAGAAGATTGTGCAGCCGCAGGTGAGCTGCCATATCGCCTTCACTACCCCGGAGACGCTGCGCATCATTCGCGAGAATGTGCACCGCTCGGCGATGTATTCGGGACGGATCGAGGGGATCGGGCCGCGCTATTGCCCGTCGATTGAAGACAAGATCGTCAAGTTCCCTGACAAAACGCAGCACCAGTTCTTTCTGGAGCCGGAGGGGTTGAACACGCACGAGGTCTACGTGAACGGCATGTCGACGTCGTTGCCGATGGAGGTGCAGTGGCAGATTGTGCACTCGATTCCCGGCCTCGACCAGGCGGAGTTGCTGCGCCCCGGCTATGCCATTGAATACGACAGCGTCGACGCGACGGAACTGGACCGGACGCTGCGCGTAAAGGCCTTCACAGGTCTTTATCTTGCGGGGCAGATTAACGGGACAAGTGGATACGAAGAGGCGGCGTGCCAGGGCATCATGGCCGGCATCAACGCCGCGCTGTGGCTGAAGGGCGAAGCGCCTTTCACCATGGATCGGAGCGAGGGCTACACAGGCATCCTGATCGACGATCTGATTTCGAAGGGGACGAACGAACCGTACCGGATGTTCACGTCGCGGGCGGAGTTCCGGCTGCACCTGCGCATCGACAACGCCGACCGGCGGCTGACGCCATATGGCCGGCGGCTGGGGCTGATCGGCGACGCGGCCTGGGCGGAATATGAGCTGAAGCAGGAACGGATGGCAGCCCTGGAGCGGTTGCTGACCAATGGCAAGGTAGACGCAGAGCGGCTGGCGTCGGCAGGACTGAGTGCGCAGACGGCGACCGCTGGATTGACCTGGGCGCAATTGCTCAAGCGGCCGGAAGTCACCATCGAACCGGTGCTGGGTGCGATGCACGACGCGCTAGCAGCGGATCCGTTGCTGCGAGAGATGGGGGCCGAACTGGAAGAGATTCTTCACTCCCACCCTTCGAGCAAAGGGCGCTCGGAGGATGGGGCACCTGAATATTCTTCGTCGACAACCGGCCGGGTGAAGATCGCAATGCTGCGGAACGAGGTGCGGGCCGTCGAGACCGAGATTAAATTCGCTGGCTACCTGGAACAGCAGAAGAAGTCGATTGCCAAGCTCAAGGCCGCCGAAGCAGTGGCGATTCCGGATTGGATTGAGTATGGAACCATCAGCGGGCTCTCGCGCGAGATGAAGGAGACGCTCGAGCGGGTGCGGCCGATCACCATTGGCCAAGCGAGCCGGATTCCCGGGGTGACGCCGGCAGCGATGAGCCTGGTGCATGTGTCGATAAAGACGCAACAGATGCGGCAAACGCGGCGGCTGGTGAACTGAAAACCCCGTGTCCTCAGTGAGTTTGCGTGCGCGGCCCTATTGCGGGCCCTTGTCGCTCTTGGAGAAGAGCGGGATATGGAAGGGCATTTCGGCAGTCGAGGACTTCTTCTGCTTCGCATTCCCATTCGTATCTTCGCGCAGGGCGGTGCGCTGGGAGTTGACACACACCCAGCCGCCGCGCAGACGCTCGAAGACGTGCGTAAAGACACCCTTCTCATCCACCTGGGCAGTGTTGACCTTGTGGTGCAGTGTGTATGTGCCATTGGCGACGGCGATATCGCCTAGCATGCGCACAGTGATCACCTTCTGGGTGAGATAGAGGGTCTTGTCCTCGCCGGTCATCACCTGGACCAACTGCTGATTACGGGTGGTAATGTCTCCGCTTGCTGCAACATCCACAAAAAGAGGAGAAAGCACCAGCTCAAGACCATACTGGTCGTGCCGATTGACGGCGTCGGCCCAGGAGTCCTCGATCTTCTGAAACTGGGTAACCTCAGGGCTCTGGGCAGAAGTGACAGCCGGTTGGGCTGGAGCGGAAGGTGAGACTGCGGCAGGTGTTTGGGCGATTGCGATGCAGCAGAGGAGAAAGAGAGCAGAAAGACAAGCAGAAATACGGATCATCTGTGGTATGTACTCCCAGCTAATATGATAACGCTCCGGAACGTGATTGTTTGACTCGAAAAACAGGCCCGGGGGAGCGGAGGGGAAGCGTCGATCTAGAGCAGTGCCTGGAGGCGGTCTGGGTGATGGAGAGTCACGAGGGAATCTTCGATGGAGATCCATCCGTCTTTGCGGAACTGGCCGAGGGTGCGGGTGACGGTCTCGCGGGTGGTGCAGGTCATGGAGGCCATCTCCTCGTGCGTCAGCAGCAGCGGGAAGCGGAACTCGCCGGCGTCGAGGTGCTCGCCGATTTGATTGGCCAGTTCGAGCAGCAGCCGGCCCAGGCGGGCGGCCACGGTCTCAGACAGAGCGATGCGGCAGGCATCCTGCAAGGCAAAGCGGTATTCCTGACAGATGCACTGGACGGCGCGCATTTGCGCCTCTTTATGGCTGCGCAGGAAGTTGAGGAACCGCTCCCGCTCGACGGGGCGCAACTGGGCGGTGGTCAACGATTCCGCTGAAACCTCATAGAGCCCGTGGGAGAGAACGGCGTAAAGGCCGAGCATCGAACCGGGTCCGGCGACCCGGACGATCATTTGCTTCTCTTCCGCCCGGCCCGTAGTGAGTTTGAGATAACCGCTGCAAATGAGATAGAGGCAGCGGGCATCCTCACCCTGATTGAAAAGTGAAGCTTGAGCGGGGAGTGAGATGGTGCTGGTGGCGAGCTCAAGATCGGCCAGAACCGCGCTTCCCAGGGAACAAAACCAGCCGGGCCGGCGATTGGAACAAGCTGCGCAACCTGCTGGAACCTGCCGGGTAACGTGTCTTTGCCGCGTCTGCGATTCTACCAAAACCTGAGAGTGCGCCATGTTCTTGCCCCGTCCGATTCCAGTGCAACCCCTCGCTCCCGTCATCTTCTGTACGCCGCACATGATTGCAAGGACGCCAGTTACGGTGAAAAATGCTTCGGGCCCACGGAAAAGAGGCTTCTGCTCTATAGAAAGTCTGCCGCAGCAGGGGAAGTAATTGATGTGATGGGCCTCACGTCTAT
>Ga0181516_10001653_pt1 | contig 16808 bp, 16 predicted proteins | sample PEATcosm2014_Bin_25_FD_121104 | JGI IMG/M metagenome (GOLD analysis project Ga0181516, IMG submission 121104) | Peatland microbial communities from MTU Mesocosm Facility, Houghton, MI, USA - PEATcosm2014_Bin01_10_metaG | ecosystem: Environmental > Terrestrial > Soil > Wetlands > Peat | place... | reverse complement strand
GAGCAGGTGCGCCGGCGCAGACCGGGCGGCGAGGCGGACATCCCGCACCTGGACGAAGCCTTCCTGCACAAGTACCTGGAGGACCTGCGGGCGCTGGGGATGGTGCCGCCGGCCCGCTAGGGCAGGTCCATCGCATCCACGGAACCACGCCATTTGGCCTTGCCATTTTTTATTAATGTTACATATTGATGGGCACCTTTCCCCGGAGTTGCCCATGTTGCTTCGCCGCGCCTTGCTCATCACCGCCGCCTGCATGGCGGTTGGTTCCGGCCGACTCCTGGCCGGCACCGAAGAGATCGAAACCAAGCTCGACATCCGTAACCATTCGCTGCATAAACTCCAGTTGCAGATATGGTCGTTCGGCAAGCCGAAGGAGAATTCCATCTCTTACAAACATCACATTGGTTGGGATGGCGAGGGCAAGACGTTCAGCATCGACCCCGCGTTTTCCGACACCTTGACCTTCAAGTTCAAGATCAAGGACACCAATTATGGCGGCCAGCTGGGTTTCACCTTGGCTCGGAAAGACACGCCGGACAAAAAGGTCATGTTCTATTTCAAGCCGGCGCAGGTGGGGGAGGGCAGCGGCTGGTGGGTTTGCGCCCCCGCCGGCACGCTCAGCAATATCCGTTTCAGTTCGATCAGTTTCAAGGATGGCACCACCCCCGAACTCACGATCGATGAAATGGGGCTGAACAAATGATGTCTTGACGACGGCCTACCCCAGGGCGTGCAGGGTGGTCCCGGTCACTTCGCTGCGCAGGGACGGAATGGTGCCCCCGGGCCCGGGGTCGAGCCGCAGGATCTTCAGGTCCACGGTGGAGCCCAGGTCCTTCAGCTCGCTTTCCATGGCCTCCCGGGTGGCTTCCAGCCCCTCGGGATGCTCCGCCCACACCCGCACCTGCAGGTTGGCGCCGGACTTGGCCAGGCCCAGGCGGGTCTCGCCCAGGTTGCTGAAGGCCAGCCCCAGCAGCACCCGGTGGGTCTCGGCCCCGGGCTGGCCCGGGTCCCTGGGGTCCCGGTCGGACTCCAGCCACATCTGCAGCGGATGCTGGGGCGACCAGGGCAGCGGGATCTCGTAGAACGCGGTGCCCTCCTTGGCCTGGGCAGCATGGAACGCGGCGCTCTGGGGTACGGTGGCCGGGTCGGACAGGACCTTGACGCTGCTCCGGATCCAGGACTCCCAGGTCTCGGGCGCCGAGGCCGGGGCGCCGGCGCGGCCGCCGAGCAGGGTCTGCAGGACCTGGGCCGGGCTGTCGGCGGCGGCGGGCCGGTCCTGGGCCGCGGCCGTCCGGGCGTCGGGGGCGCTCACCAGGTTCCTCAGCCATTGGGTCAAGGTGTCGCCCTGGGCCGCGGGCACCTCCGGATGGCGCTCCAGGGCGGCCTGGAACCGCTGCAGCACATCCTGGATGACGGCCTGGGCCGGATCCGCGGGCCGCTGGGCGGCCGCGCCGGAGGCCGCCGCCGGGGCCGCGTTCAGCCACGCCTCCAGGGCCGCGGCCAGCCCGGCGCCCTGCCCCGCCGGGGCTGCGGCCGCGGCGCTGCCCGCCGGGGCCTGGGCCAGGTCCAGGAGGCTCTTCAGGCTGGCCAGGGCCGGGGCCGGGAGGGTGTCCAGGGCGGCCTGGAGCTGAGCCGGGTCCGGCAGGGACGGCTCCTGGCCGGAGCCGGCCCCCCCCAGGAACTGGAACAGCTCCGCCAGGGACGCCAGCCCCGGCGGCGGGTCGGGCTGGGCCAGGCTGGCCTGGAGCGGGGCGGCCTCCCCCTGGAGCAGCGGCGCCAGGATGGCCGGCGCGGCGGGCGGCGCCGCCTGGAGGGTCTGCAGCCGGAGCGGGGCGTCCGCGCCGCTGCCGGCCAGGATCCGCACCAGCAGCTGGGTGCCGTCCGGGTAGGGCATCTGGCCCTGGGCGGCCAACGTCTGCCCCGAGGGCAGCTGGAGCAGCAGCCCGCCGTCGGCAGTCTGGCCCAGGTACAGCAGGCTCACGTCCTGGTCCACCATGGCCAGCAGCTCGGCCATGGGCACCGCCGTGGGCTGAGCGCCCTGGACCGGGGCCGCGGCCTGGCTCTGGGCCGCGTTCTGCAGCGCGTTGACCAGGCTGGAGAGGGCACTGCCGAGCGGATCCATGACGGGCGTCAGATCTGGAAATGCCGGCGCAGGATCCCGGCCATGTCCTGGAGCGGCGCCACCTGGTCCACGCAGCCGCGCTCGAAGGCGGCCCGGGGCATGCCGTAGACGATGCAGGACTCCTCGGCCTCGGCCAGGGTGTGGGCGCCCTTGGCCTTGAGCGCCACCATGCCCCGGGTCCCGTCGGAGCCCATGCCGGTGAGGATCATGGCCAGCACCTGGCGGGTGCTGTTGTCGGCGATGCTCTGGAACAGCACGTCCACGCTGGGGCGGTGCAGGCTCGCGGCGGGCTCGGCGCTCAGCTCGATGACCCCGGTGGCGCCCCGCTGCCGGTAGAGCATGTGGTGGCCGCCGGGGGCGATGTAGACCACGCCGGGCAGGGCCGTCTCCAGGTGCGACGCCTCGCGCACTTCCACCTGGCAGATGCCGTTCAGGCGCTCGGCGAAGGCCTTGGTGAAGGTGCCGGGCATGTGCTGCACGATCAGGCAGGGCACCGGCAGGGACGCGGGCAGGGCCGGCAGCAGGTCCTGGAGGGCCTTGGGCCCGCCGGTGGAGCAGCCGATGGCCAGCAGCTCGGCCCGGGGGCCGGACAGGGCCCCCACCCGGGCCACGGCCTGGGGCGCCGGGATGAAGGCCGAGGGGGCCGGGGCGGGCGCCAGGCCCGGCAGGGCCGGCGCCGGCGCCGCCGGCGGCGCCGGCCGGTCCAGGCGGAACCGGGGGCTCCGGGCCAGCTTGCGCACCTTGTCCTGGAGGTCCTGCTGGATCTGCAGGATGCTGGCGCTGGCCAGGCTGGTCTCCTTGGCGATGAAGTCCAGCGCGCCCAGGGCCAGGGCCTCCAGGGTGGCCTGGGCCCCCTCCTGGGTGACGCTGGACACCATCAGCACCGCCCTGGGCATCTCCGCCATGATCCGCTTGAGGCAGCCCAGGCCGTCCAGCCGGGGCATCTCCACGTCCAGGGTGACGATGTCGGGGTTGAGCGCGCGGATCTTGTCCAGGGCGTCCAGGCCGTCCCGGGCGGAACCCACCACTTCGATGTCCGGGGCCTGGAGCATCCGCTCCAGCGCCTTCCTCATGAAGGGGCTGTCGTCCACGACAAGTACGCGAATGGGATCCATGGTCAGTCCTGGAAAACGAGTTGCACGAAGGTGACGGCGTGGTCGAGCTCGTCGTCGATGCCGAAGGTGAGCCGTTCCTCGTCCAGGGCGGCAGCCGGCGTGCCGGCGAACACCTTGCGGAAGGACGGCTCGTCGCCCAGGACGAAGGCCAGATTCTCGTCGGCCGGGCTGTTGGGGATCCGGGTGCGCACCAGCAGGTCGGCCAGCTGGATGGCGCAGGTGAGGTAGTCGTCGCTGGCGGGCTCGTGGTGGTCGCGGATGGCGTTGACCATGGGCTCCGGGAAGTTCCACTGCACCGCCACCATGGCCCCCACTTCCGCGTGGGTGATGCCCAGGATGGCGCGCTCCGCATCCAGGCACACCGCCCCGCCGGCCATGGCGTCCACCACCGGGCCGTACTGGTCGGAGAAGCACTGGTCCAGGGCGATCTTGCCGATGTCGTGGAGCAGGCCCGCCAGGTAGGCGGCCTCCTGGTGCTGGCCCTGCCCGGCCAGGCCGCAGATGCCCTTGGCCACCTGGCCCACCGCCACCGAATGGCGCCAGAGCCCCAGCGGGTCCAGGTGGCTGCCGCCCCGGATGGAGCGGATGATGGCGGCGGACTGGCCCAGCTTGAAGATCGAATCGAAGCCCAGGCGCATGACCGCGCTGCGCAGGTCCATCACCCGGTCGTCCCGCACGTAGGCCACCGAGTTGGCCAGGCGCAGCAGGGCTGCCGACAGGGCCACGTCCTGGGCCAGGATGCCGAGGATGCGGTCCACCGTGCAGCGGTCATCCGCCACCGCCCGGCCCAGGGCGAGGACGGAGGTGGGCATGCTGGGCAGGGTTCGCACCCGCTGGCGGACGAGTTCGGCGGTGATCATGGTCAGAATTCCCGGATCAGGTCTTTGTCGGTTTCCAGCGCTTCCACCACCTGGAGCCGGTAGGCGTCGAGCGCTTCCGGGGCCAGGTCCAGGATGGCCAGGGCCTGCCCGGTGGCGCCGTGCAGCGCCTCGGGCTTGCCGATGCCGACGTTGCGGTCCAGGGCCAGCTGGTTGCCCAGGGCCACGAAGGCGGTGAGGGTCTGGTCCTCCTCCGGGGCGTGGGCCGGGTCGTGGTGCCAGCGGACCGTGTTGCCCAGGCTGCGCGGCAGGTTCCAGGCGTGCAGCAGGGCCTCGCCCACCATGGCGTGGTCGAAGCCGAACAGCTCCAGCTCCGCTTCCATGCCGTCCACCCCCTCGTTGTAGACGTTGCGCACCAGGGTCCCGTAGCGTTCGGGAAACTTGAGGCCCATCACGGTCTTGCCGATGTCGTGCATGAGCCCGGCCAGGAAGCACTCCTCCATCCTCGGGCTGCGGAAGGCCCGGGCGTAGGCCCTGGCGGAAAGGGCCGTGACCAGCGCGTGCTCCCACAGCAGCCGCTCCTGGAGCCCGGTGCCTCCGCGGTTGTAGAGGTTCCGGGCGCTGGAGGCGATGGCGATGCTCTTGATGGTGGAGAAGCCCAGGGTCATGATCGCCTGGGTGAGGGTCTTGACCTCCCGCACCATGCCGAACATGGCGGAGTTGGCGATCTTGAGGATCTGGGCCGAGAGCGCCTGGTCGGTGGCGATGACCCGCTGCAGCTCCTGGGTGGTGGAATCGGGATCCGCGGCGAGCCGGAGCACCTGGGCAGCCACCTGCGGAAGCGGCGGCAGGTCGCCGAGATTCGCGATGAGTTCCTGGGGTGTTATGGGCATAGTGCGCTCCTCCTAGTCCTGGTCACGCTTGCGGTATCCCATAGCCTTGCTGAAGTGCATGAGGTCGAATCCGACGTTGAAAGAGTGGATGGACTCCGAGTGGCCCACAAGCAAAAACGCCTTGGGGCTGAGCGCCTCGTGGAAGCCCTTGATCACCTTGGCCTTCACCGCGTCGTCGAAATAGATGAGCACGTTGCGGCAGAAGATGACGTCGAAGCTGCCCAGGGTGCGGTAGTTGCCGTAGTCGACCAGGTTGAAGTTGCGGAAGGTGATCAGCTGCTTCAGCTCGGGCTTCACCTGGAAGCTGTCCTGGCCGAGCGGGGTGAAGTGCTGGGCCACCTGGGCCGGGGTCAGGTTGCGCAGGGTGTAGCTGCCGTAGCTGCCCTCCCGGGCCTGGGCCAGGACCTTCTCGCTGATGTCCGTGGCCAGGATTTCGACCGTCAGGCCCCGCAGCAGGTCCCTGGCCTCCAGGCAGATCATGGCCAGGGTGAAGGGCTCTTCCCCGGAGGAGCACGCGGCGGACCACAGGCGCAGCCGGTTGCCGCCCCGGGCCCGCACCAGGGCCGCCGCCTCGGGCAGCACGATGCGCTGGAACGCCTCGATCTGCGGCGGATTGCGCCAGAAGCTGGTCTCGTTGGTGGTGATCTCGTTGAACAGCTGCTTGAGCTCCTCCTTGCCCTGCTGGCCCTGGAGCAGTCCCAGGTAGTCCCGGTAGGAGCCCAGGCCCACCTCCTGGAGCCGCCGGTTCAGCCGGTTCTCCAGGAAATACTGCTTGGCCTCGCTGAAGAAGATCCCGGTACGGCCATAGATGAACTCCCGGATGGACAGGAAGTCCTGGAGACTCATGGTCTGGTTGGGGAGGGGTCCGGTCATGGGTGGTCCTTGCAACGGAATCGACTGCTTTGGCCCGAGGCATTAATCAAGATGATGCTTGCTTCCCTCCAGGATCACCACAGCAAAGGCCATCCCCCCCTCATGACTGACACTGGCATGGAGGCGGTCCACCCCCCGCCGGTCCAGGAGGGCCGCCAGTTCATCCTCCGCCCACAGGCGCCCGTCCCGGAACCGGAGCTGCTTCCAGCTCCACCCGTCCAGTCCCACCCCCAGGGCCTTGCCGAACGCCTCCCGGAGCGCCCAGCGCCCCGCCAGCCGTTCCGGAAGCCGCTGGCGGTTGCCGGCCAGCAGGTAGGCGGCTTCGGCCTCGGCCAGGATCCGCCGGGGCGCCTTCTCCCCGAAGCGCCCCAGCAGGTGCTCCCAGCGGGCGGCGGGACAGAGGTCGGTCCCCAGGCCGATGATCAAAGCGGTATCTCCTGGTCGGGGCATCCGGGCCGTTTCGCGGTGCTAAGCATAGATAATGCAGACTCCTGACCCATCCTACCCGCACTTGTGACCCCAAGCACTGAATGTGGAACTAATACTTCAGCGGAGGCTCGAATACACTCGATTTAGCACCATGTTGGCCGCCAAGGCTTAAGGAGCGTGCAAATTGGCTCAGCTGAAAGAACGACCCAGACCCTTCCTGCTCCCGGACTACTGCAAAGGCTGCGGGCGATGCATCAGCGCCTGCGCCCAGGGCTGCATCAGCATGGGTGAAGCGATCAACACCGGCACCGGCCTGGTGCCCGTGGTCCTGAACCTGGAGCACTGTACCGGATGCGGGCTGTGCATGGACGCCTGCCCCGAGCCCTACGGCCTGCGGGAGACCCCCGCGGACGTGGACTTCGAACTGCAGGACCCGGCCAAGTTGTTCGGCGCCAAGAGTTCCACCGCGGCTCCAGCGGAGGACGTCCCGGGCGAGCGGGTGCCCCTGCCCGCCACCGGGCCGCTGGTGATCAAGGGCAACTACGCCAGCGCCCTGGGCGCGCTCCTGGCCGGCTGCCGGCACGTCTTCGGCTACCCCATCACCCCCTCCACCGAGGGCGCCGAGCTCATGGCCAAGCTGCTGCCCAAGCTGGACGGCACCTTCCTCCAGGCCGTCTCCGAGGTGGCCGCGGTGAACCACATGTACGGGTCCGGCGGCAGCGGGCACCCCTGCATGACTTTCACCTCCTCGCCGGGCTTCAGCCTGATGCTGGAAGGCATCTCCTACATGATCGGCGCCCAGGTGCCGGGCGTGTTCGTCAACATCATGCGCGGCGGCCCGGGCCTGGGCAACATCGGCCCGGAACAGGCCGACGTGAAGCTGGCCTGCCGCGGCCTGGGCCACGGCAACACCCACGCCATCACCCTCATGCCCAGCACCCCCCAGGAGATGCTGGACCTGACCATGCTGGCCTTCGAGCTCACCTTCAAGTACCGCAACCCCGTGGTGATCCTGGGCGACGGCTACCTGGGCCAGATGACCGGCAAGGTCAAGCTGCCCCGGGCCATGGTCAAGCCCGGCATCCCCGCCTGGGCGGTGAACGGCACGGCCTCGCACCGGGGCAACCTGATCAATTCCATCGTCCTCAGCGAAGCGGACCTGGAAGACCACAACGTCATGCTGAACGACAAGTACCGGCAGATGGCCGAGCACGAGAGCCGGAGCGAGAGCTTCATGGCCGAGGACGCGGAAGTCCTCATCATCGCCGCCAACACGCCGGCCCGGGCGGCCAAGGGCGCCGTGCAGGACCTGCGCGGCCGGGGCATCAAGGCCGGCCTGTTCCGCCCCGTCACCATCTGGCCGTTCCCGGTGCGCCAGCTGCTCGCCGAACTGCCCCACGTCAAGCGCATCGTCATGGTCGAGGCCAGCAACGGCCAGATCGAGGACGAGGTCCGCCTCGCCCTCAGCCACGCCGGCTGCCGGGATCTGCCCGTCATCTCGTCGATCCGGCACTTCGGGGGCGTGCTCCCGCAGCAGACCGAAGTGGTGGCCCACATCGAAGCGTCCCTGGCCCAGGAGGTCCGCTAATGTCCGTCTTCTACGACAAGTTCCTCCGGCACAGCGAAGGCCAGGGCCTCAAGGGCAACTCCACCCACTACTGCCCCGGCTGCGGCCACGGCCTGGCCCACAAGTACCTGGCCGAAGCCATCGCCGAGCTGGGCGTCCAGGACAGCACCATCCTCATCTCCCCGGTGGGCTGCGGCGTGTTCGCCTACTACTACTTCGACGTGGGCAACTCCCAGGCCGCCCACGGCCGCGCCGCGGCGGTGGCCCTGGGCCACAAGATGTCCAACCCCGAAGCCACCGTCATCAGCTACCAGGGCGACGGCGACCTGGCCTCCATCGGCCTGGCGGAGACGGTGTCGGCCGCCCAGCTGGGCGCGCCGATCACGGTCATCTTCATCAACAACGCCATCTACGGCATGACCGGCGGGCAGATGGCCCCCACCACCCTCATGGGCCAGCAGACCGCCACCACCCCGGACGGGCGCAGCCTGTTCAACGGCCTGCCCCTGCGCATGGCCGAGCTCATCGCCGGGCTGGACGGCCCGGTGTACGTGGAGCGGGTCGCCCTGTTCGACGCCAAGAACCGGCGCCTGGCCAAGAAGGCCATCCGCAAGGCGGTGCAGAACCAGGTGGAGAACCGGGGCTACTCGTTCGTGGAGGTGCTCTCCGAGTGCCCCACCCACCTCAAGCTGAGCCCCGAGGAGACCGAGCGCTGGGTCAAGGAATGCATGGTGCCTATCTTCCCCCTGGGGGTGAAGAAGGACCTCCAGGTGGAGCCCTGGTGGGTGCGCCCCGAACCCAGCTTCGACCCCGAGCGCCTGCTGCACGCCATGGGCGCCACCGCCGAGGCCGCCGGGCACGTGGCCGCGGATTTCCCGGTGCACCTCAACCCCTCCGACATCTCCCTGAAGCTGGCCGGATCCGGCGGCGACGGCGCCCAGACCGCGGCGATGCTCATCGCCAAGGCCGCCATCAACGAGGGCTTCGACGCCACCCACATCCCCAGCTACGGCCCCGAGAGCCGGGGCGGCACCAGCTACGCGGACGTGCACATGGCCAAGGAGGAGGTGCTCAACCCCGCCAGCCCGCACCCGGACATCCTCATCGCCTTCAACGCGCCCAGCCTCGCCAAGTTCGCCCCCACCGTGCGCAAGGGCGGCACCGTCCTCTATGACAGCTCCGTCATCAAGGAATGCCCGGCCCTGGACCCCTCGGTCAAGGTCCTGGGGCTGCCCTTCACCGGGATCGCCGTGGACCTGGGCAAGGCCGTGGTGAAGAACATCGTCGCCCTGGGCGCCCTGCAGGCCGCCACCGGCCTGTTCCCCCGGGAGACCCTCATGGCCACCGTGCGCCAGATGCTCAAGGACAAGTGCGCCCTGATCCCCTTGAACGAGCAGGCCTACGCCTGGGGCATCAAGGCGGCGGAAGAGCTGGCCCGGTAGCCCCCATGGCCCAGGCGCCGCTCACCCTCACCGTCAGCCCGGACGAGCACCGGATGCTGACCATCCTCCGGGACCTGCCCGAAGGTCCCCTGCGGGACCGGATCCAGCAGCTGCTGACCCAGCTGCTGGAGATCGCCCGCAACCCCCGGTGCGGCGGCTACCAGGCGGACGGCGTCCCCTGCGGCGAACCCTCGGCCGACTGCGGCCAGTGCCCGGAAGTGTCGGGCCAGCTGGACCGGCTGGAAGCGGATCTGCCGAAAGCCTAGCCCGGTTTCCCGGCCGGGGCGAATGGTCCGCGCCTGGCCGTCGCACCCGGCCGCAACAGCCAGGCGCGACGACCAGGACCACGGACGCCTGCTAGTTGAAAATCACGGAGGTATTGGAATCGATGGTGTTACCGGCGCCATCGGTCCCGGCCGGGCCACCGGGCAGCAGCGCCGCGCCATTGGGCAGCAGGACCGGGGTGCACTCGCTTCCCGCCACGGTGATTCCCTGACTGGCATAGGTGCCCGCGCCGCCGTTGCCGGCGGGATCAAAGATCTCCGCGCTGGAGAGAATGGTGAGGGGAAGGGTGATGACGCTTGGCATCCCGCCGGACACCAGGACCTTCCCGTCAGCCAGGGTCACCATGTTGGGCAGGATTCGGGCTACGTTCAGACTGCCGGTGGCGGTGAAACTGCCCAACCCATTATTCCCGGCGGGATTGAAAACATAACTGTTCGTTGAGCCGTCTAGCCCGTTACTCGTTCCGCCAGCCAGGAGGAACGTGCCGTTCTTCAAGTCCGACCAGGCAAAGAAGAAGCCCAATCCCGAAGGCAAGGCGGCACCTTGGGTGATGCTGCCCGTGGCCGGATCGATGATCACGACGTAGGGCACCAACGACGTGTTGCTGTTCACGATTTCGAGCCCGCCCAGCAGGTAGACCAGGCCGCCCGAAACCACCGACGCGCTGTAGGCCATGGGCACAGGGAGATCGCCGAGCACGAAGGAGCTACCCTGGCCTGCATCAGCGCTGGGGTCGTAGATTTCCACCTGGGATGTGGCCGAAGCGTTGGACGTTTGGCCTCCGGCCAGGAGGATTGTCCCGTTGGGGAGAAGGACGGAACTGCAATTCGTCCTTCCCAGGGTGACGGGATTCATGGCCGTGGCCGCCCAGGAGTCGTTGCCGGGAGTGTAGGTGATCAGGTCCACGCTGCTGGTGGGCACCAGGCTTGGTGAATTCTCGCTGGTGGTTCCGCTGATGACCAGGACCTGCGTGCCGCCGGGAAGCGCCTGGACCGTGGTGTAGGCGTGGACATTCGCCATGGTCGGACCCGCCGCGACGGTTCCGGCGGTGATCTTGTAGACCTGGGTGGCGGTCGTCCCGGTCGAAGGCATGAATACCCGGTCGTCGCCCACCACCGCTGCGATTCCCGCATCGAGGCTGGGGGTCCCAGTGAACTGATCGGCATAGGTGACGGCACCGGTCACGGTGACCGCGGCGGCAAGTACCGGAGCGGTGCCCGCGGCGTTCTGCGCCGTGAGGTGGTAGGTGGTGGTGGTGGTGGGATAGACCCTGACCCAGGTGCTGCCGGTGACCGTTCCCACGCTGTGGTCGATGGTCAGGGAGGTGGCCCCGGTCTGGGACCAGGAGAGCACGGTGGGGACACCGCTGGCCACGGTCGTCTGGTCGCTGGTGAACCGGGCGAGCGAAGGCGCCGCGCTGGGGAGGTTGACGGTGATCTGCACGGAGCCCGTGGCATGAGTTCCCCCCGCCAGGTCGGCGGTCACCGAATAAGGGGTCTGTGCGACGGCCTCCAAGGCTGTGCCTGAGATGGTCCCGTTGTTCTGGTTGAGGACCAGTCCGGTGGGCAGGGCGGGAAGGACTGAATACCCCGTGACCGTCCCAGGGACCACCGGGGTGTCCATGGCGATGGCAGTGCCCGCGGTGGCCAGGATGGTGGTTTGGGGATAGGTCAGATGGGTGTCGCCGCCCGTGGAGGAACCTCCGCCACCACCACAGGCCATCGCCAGGCACAAGGCGCCGGCTGCGAGTGGACGGCGAAATCTTGATAAAAGCAACAGGACGAAGCCGGAAGCTTCCATGTCTTCTCCATAAAATTGATGGGTTTCGATCATGTTACCGGCGATGGGCGAATTTTCAATGAACATTTCAAGCAGGTCGCCACTGTTCTCAAAAACATCGAGATGGTGTGAAGGTTGATCGGCCGATCAAGACAACGAGCCACTGCCAAGGTCCGCCGGGGGGCTGCACAAGCCGCCCAGCGGGCTCTTCCGAGCCTTCAGTCACCCAGCCTCGAACCAGGTAAGCCGTCGTGACAAAATAACCTTGTCCGTTTCGGGCGGCCCCGGCATAAGGTGCCGTAACAAAATTACCTGAAAAGCCCAGGTAATTTCGTAACGACACCTAAATCTCCTGCCGGATCGGCTCCGGGCGACCCGAAAGCGTGACCCGAAAGCCAGCGTTCAGGCGGCCCTTTGCCCGCCTGGCACGGTTTTATTTGTCAAGTTCAACCTCGGGTCTACCGATAGGGAAGCTGAACGGTAGTCAGAAGGTTTTTTCGAGGAGGACATGATGCCAGCCGTTTCCAGCATTCAGCAAACCAGCGCCGCCCAGCAGCTCCTGCAGACCCAGCAGACCCAGCAGGCCCAGACCATCCAGGCAGCCCAGCAGAACCAGAAGCCCCAGAACCTGCAGACCCTGCAGGCCCAGCCCACGGACCAGAACGCCGCCCTTCCCCCCGCCAACCCTGCGGTCGGGACCCACATCAACACCACCGCCTAGTCGCTGGTCCGGGTCCCGGACTTCCGTCCGTGGTCGCTTCCGGAACGAGGCGCGCACTGGCGCGCCTCGCCGGAAGCGTAACGGAGAGGAAATTCGGGAGCGTGTCCCATTGGCCAGGGGCCAGGGCAGGTCTCCTTGACTGGGCAGTCCCGATCCTTTCGGGGATTGGGTGGTTTTTTGTCGGCAGTGCTGCATCTTCAATTCTTCTCTGTGCGGGCCGGTTTCGGGCAAACCAAGGGCAGGAAGATGTCGTCGATGATCTCGGCAATGACGTTGTTTGGCACAGGTTTCAAGGTCATCAGGATATCGTGCCGCAGCAAATCCACAGGCAGCGACGCAATCCTGGGCGTGAGCCTGCTTCGGTCGATTTCACCGCGATCCATTCCTCGCGCAAGCATCACATCCAATTGGCTGTGATGGCCCTGAAGGACTCTCGTCCTCAGCTCGGCCAGGCTGGTGTGGGTCTCCGAGAAATATTCACTCATCTGCAGCGAGAAGAAGACGGCGAACAGCGCGCGGCTTTCTGAGAATTGCTGCAGCAAAGCAATCAGATCATCACGCACATTTCCCGTGTCGGGGATGTCCAGCGGATGGTTATGCAAGATGTGGCGTATGGCTGCGATGGCGAGATCGGCGCGATTCGGCCAGCGGCGATACAGCACGGGGCGGCTGGTGTGCGCGCGCGCCGCCACGGCCTCGATGGTGAAGCTTGAGTATCCGGCTTCGAGCAGTTCGCCCCACGCCGCGTCCAGCACAGCGTCTTCCAACGCCTTGCCGCGCCGCCTTTCGACCGTATGACCCTCCATCTCGCCTCACCACTAGATACGTGATTGTACCATATTGACATCGACCGGTGGTTCAGATTAGATACAGTTGTGTATCTAATCTGCAACCAGGGCTCGGATCGTGCAGCCGAGCGGTATCCGAACAGGAGAAAATGTCGATGCAAAAGATCCGATCCGACGACCTCCAGGGCGTCTCCAGGACGCTGCTCATCCCGCTGCACTACCGCTTCCAGGAGAGCAGAAACGAGTCCAGCGGCTTCAAGGACGAGATGGCCGAGCGATTCCACGATGCCATCGATTATGACTGGGCCGAGTTCGACCTTGACCCAGCACAGAACGGGCTGGCGGCCGTGGCAGCAGCCGTCTCGAGCCGAAGGTTCGCCATCTTCGACGAACAGGTGAGCGCCTTTCTTGACCGGGCGCCGGACGGATGGGTCGTGAACCTGGGTGCTGGATTGGACACGCGCTTTCATCGTCTTGATAATGGCCGCCTGGAATGGATTGAACTGGACCTGCCCGGCGTGATCGCCTTCCGGCGCAAGCTCCACGAGCCGGAAAACAGGCGGCACCATCTCCTTGCCGCATCCGTCCTGGATGACCACTGGGTTGTGAAGATCAAGCGGTACGCGAGAAGCCCGATCCTGTTCGTCGCGGAGGGGCTGTTCATGTACTTCACAGAGGAAGAGCACCGCAAGCTATTCACCTGCCTCGCCGAGCATTTCCCCGGCCAGGAGATGCTCTTTCACACCATAGCGCCATCCCTCTTCCAGGAACTCGTCCCGTACCGGCTTACGCTCATATCCAAGCTGAGCATGAAGGTAGAGATGCAATGGGGACTGGAAGACAGCCAGCAGGTATCCGCCCTGCATCCGAAGGTGGAATTCATGCACGAATTCCCCCTGCTGGACGGACGCTATGACCAGTTGCCCGGATTCATCCGGCAGCAATTCTCCCCGGCCATGGCCAGGCAGGTCATGAAGATCGTCCACGTACGGTTCCGCGAATGACGTCATCGGTCCCGTATCCGCAACATCTTCCATAAAGATTGCGTTCACCCATTAACGCTGGGACACGCCCCACCCCTTCCCTGCCGCCCGCTTTGGGGAGATTCGCAGCGCAGCTGCGGTGCGAATCTTACCCAAAGCGAACGCTGGCCCGGGCCCCGAACCTACCGCAGGGCAGCCAGGAGGGCTTCGGTCTTGTCGGTGCGCTCCCAGGTGAAGCCTTCGCGGCCGAAGTGGCCGTAGGCGGCGGTGGGGCGGTAGATGGGGCGGCGCAGGTCCAGGGTCTCGATCATGGCCCGGGGGGTGCAGCTGAACACTTCGCGCACGGCCTTGACGATCTGGGCGTCGGACACCGAGCCGGTGCGGAAGGTGTCCACGGCGATGGACACCGGCTCCGCCACCCCGATGGCGTAGGCCAGCTGGATCTCGCAACGCCGGGCCAGCCCGGCGGCCACGATGTTCTTGGCGATGTAGCGGCCCATGTAGGCCGCGGAGCGGTCCACCTTGGAAGGATCCTTGCCCGAGAAGGCCCCGCCGCCGTGATGGCCGCTGCCGCCGTAGGAATCCACGATGATCTTGCGGCCGGTGAGGCCGGTGTCGCCCATGGGCCCGCCGATGACGAAGCGCCCGGTGGGGTTCACGTGGTAGATGGTGTCGGCGTCCAGGTACTCGGCGGGCAGGGCGGCCTGGATCACCTCCCGGATGATCCGCTCCCGGATCTCGCTGTTGCCGGCCGATTCCGCGTGCTGGGTGGAGATCACCACGGTGTGGATCCGCGCCACCTTCTCGCCGTCGAACTCCACCGTCACCTGGGACTTGCCGTCCGGGCGCAGCCACTGGATCTGGCCCGACTTGCGCACCGCGGCCAGCTTGCGGGTGAGGGCATGGGCGTAGTGCAGCGGAGCGGGCATGAGCTCGGGGGTCTCCACCGTGGCATAGCCGAACATCAGGCCCTGGTCCCCGGCGCCGCCGGTGTTCACGCCCATGGCGATATCCGGGCTCTGCTGGTCCAGGGTCACCACCACCGCGCAGGTGTTGCAGTCGAAACCCTTGGAGCTGTGGTCGTAGCCGATTTCGCGCACCGTCTCCCGGGCCAGCTGGGCCACGGGGATGTAGCATTCGGTGGTGATCTCGCCGGCCACCACGATGAGCCCGGTGGTCACCAGGGTCTCGCAGGCCACCCGGCTGTTGGGGTCTCCGGCCAGGGCCGCGTCCAGGACCGCGTCGGAGATCTGGTCGGCGATCTTGTCGGGATGCCCTTCGGTAACGCACTCTGAAGTAAAAAGGATCCGGTTGTCTGCAACCATCGTGTGGCCCTCTCCATTGATGTTACCAGACAGCCCGTTTCGGCGTGCGTAATGCCGGGATCCCGCAACGGGGACCCGCCCCCGCACTTGCCAGCCTCCCTTCGTGCCCGTTATGTTGAAAAGGCTGGACGGCAGTCTTCCGTTTCCCACCATGGAGTCGTCACATGAGAGCCCATCGCGCCCATCATCTTTGCCGCTTCCTGCTATGTGCCATGACCCTGGTCCTGCTCCTGGTGGCCCCGGCCTGCAAACGGTCCGGAGAGGACAAGGAGATCCGGGACCTGTCCCAGAAAGCCGCCGAACTGGACAAGCTGAGCCAGCAGGCGAGCACCGCCGGGGCGGACCAGACCCGGAAGCTGAAGGAGGCGGGCGTGAACGACGTGCGTCCCAATGCCGCCACCCTGCAGCTCACCGAGGAGCAGAAGGCGGCGCTGGAGCAGCGCATCAAGGAGGAGAAGAACAGCTCCTACCAGGGCCTGCTGCAGGAAGTCCTGGACAACGACAAGGAGATCAAGAGCCTCAACGAAAAGATCACCCAGCTGCGCGCGGTGCTGCCCCGGCCCGACATCGCCGGGCCCAACGACAGCCACTACGGCATGGCCATGCGCTTCCTCAGGCGCAAGGGCGTGCCCGAGGCCAAGGCCCGGGAGCTCATCAGCCGGGTCCTGATCATGGACAAGATGGCGCCCGGGTTCGAGGTCTACCATTTCTACAACCACGGGGTCTACGGCTCCTGGGTCTCCCAGGGCAAGGCCGCGGTCAGCCCCACCGAGCTCCAGGCCGAAGCCAAGGCCAAGATCGAAGGCGAGCGCGACACCGCCGTGGAGAAGAGCAAGCAGCTGGCGGAGGAAGTGGCGGACCTGAACGCCCAGAAGGCCAAGATCAGCGCCGACATCGATGCCTTGCGCGTGGAAAAGACCAACATGATCAAGGAGATGGACTCTCTTTCCGCCGCCAACGAGGCGCAGAAGGCCCGGCTGAACTCCCTGCACTACGTGGTGGGCGAGCGCAGGGCCCTGGAGAAGGACGGCATCATCGTCGTCCCGGTGTTCGCCAAGGACCGCGCCGGCGCCAACTGGGGCGACGGGGTCTTCACCAAGTCCCTGGACCTGCGCAACGCCGACAGCATCACCCTCACCGCCGCCGAGGCCGGCATCACCAGGATCGGCAAGGTCAGCGTGATCCCCGGGTCCCTGGAGAAGGACAAGCACTACACCCTGACCATCGCCGCGGACAAGGCCAGCGCCACGGTGAAGATCCTGGTCAAGGACCGCTTCCTGAACGAAAAGGTCGTCTTCGCCCTCGCGGAATAGAGGGGTCGGGAGTTTCGATTATAGGACTATGGAAATAGCGGAATCACTTTGGGTCGGTTCATGCTGCCAAAAGCGTGGAAGCGCAGGGCCGGCAGCATGGACCGATCCGAAATGGTTCCGGTGTTTGGATGATCCTACCCTAGTAGATCGATTCTGAAATAACATTGCTTAAGGGTTCCAACCATCAGCTGAGCCATACCTGCTTGGCTGAGACATTTCAGTTTTTATCCCTTTTTTATCCCCGTTCATCCCCGTTCATCCCCGGCTGAACCTTCCTGGGTTCTGCGGCAGGTATGAATCGGGGAGGAAATTATGACCATCCAGGATCCACTGACCGAACTAATCATTGGCTGCT
>Ga0181516_10001652_pt1 | contig 16814 bp, 16 predicted proteins | sample PEATcosm2014_Bin_25_FD_121104 | JGI IMG/M metagenome (GOLD analysis project Ga0181516, IMG submission 121104) | Peatland microbial communities from MTU Mesocosm Facility, Houghton, MI, USA - PEATcosm2014_Bin01_10_metaG | ecosystem: Environmental > Terrestrial > Soil > Wetlands > Peat | place... | reverse complement strand
CGGCCGCGCCGAGATCATGGCGGGGCGCGGCTCGTTCATCGAGTCGTTTCCCCTGTTCGGCTACGACCTCGACGACTACGACGAGCTGTTCACCGAGAAGCTCGAGTTGCTGCTCGCCATCCGCGCCAGCGAGCGCGTGACTTGGGAGGGGCGGCTGCGCGCGCCGCTCAATGGTCTCGGCGTTTATCCGCGCGCGCTGCAGGACCCGCTGCCGGTGTGGATTGCGGTCGGCGGCACGTCGCAATCGGTCGCGCGCGCCGGCGCGCTCGGGCTGCCGCTGGCGCTGGCGATCATCGGCGGCGAACCGGCGCGCTTCGCCTCGATCGCCAATCTCTATCGCGAGGCCGCCAAGCGCGCCGGCCAGGATCCGGCCAAACTGGCGTTGGGAATCAACGGCCACGGCTTCCTCGCCGACACGGCGGAGGCGGCGAGCGCAGCCTTTTACGAGCCCTACGCCGAGACGATGTCGCGCATCGGCCGCGAGCGCGGCTGGCCGGGGCTGACGCGCGCCCAGTTCGAGGCCGGCCGCGCGCCGAACGGCCATTTGACGGTCGGAACCCCGGAGCAAGCGATCGCGAAGATCCTCGCCCAACACAAGCTCTTCGGCCACCAGCGCACTCTGATGCAGATGCGCGTCGGGCAGATGCCGCACGCGGCGGTGATGCGCTCGATCGAGTTGTTCGGGACGGTGGTCGCGCCGGCGGTGCGCCAGGCGCTGGGCGAAAAAGCGGGCGCGACCGCATAAGCCCTCAGTAGCGGAGCTGCTCGTGCCCCAGCACCGCATGCAGGAAGCGGGTCAAGCCGAACAGCGCGCAGAGGATCAACGCCACTTCGAGAACATGGGTGATCAGGTCGCCGAGCTGAAACAGGCCGCCGATCGCCCAGCCGGCCGCCCCCGCCGCGCCGACCAATTCCGTGCCGACCAGCACGGCGACGCTGACGATCGTCAACACGTTGATCCAGTTGATCGAACCTTTGGCGTGCACGGCGCTCTCCGAGCCTCGAAGCGGCGCAAGGGCTATACCAACCGGCCTGAGCGTGCAAGCATCGCCCGATTCCCTGAAACGAGCCCTCGCCCTTGTCGGAAGTCGCCGTCTATTCCCGTTCCGCCGTCGCCGCGCCGCATGTCTTCGCCGCCGCGGCCGGCCGCGAGGTCCTCGCGCAGGGCGGCGACGCGATCGAAGCCATGGTCGCGACGGCGGCGACGATCTCGGTCGTCTACCCCCATAACGTCTCGATCGGCGGCGACGGTTTCTGGCTGATCCGCGAACCCAGCGGCCGCGTGCGGGCGATCGAAGCCTGCGGCTACGCCGGCGCCGGCGCGTCGATCGCCGCCTATCGCGCGCTCGGATTCGACGCCGTTCCGATCCGCGGCGCGAAAGCGGCCTCGACCGTGCCGGGCGCGCTCGGCGGCTGGACGCTGGCGCTCGAACTTTCCCGCGCCCGCGGCGGCCGGCTGCCCCTGTCGCTGCTGCTCGAAGACGCGGTGCGGCGCGCGCGCGACGGCTATCCGGTCTCGGCGTCGGAGGCGCGCTTCGATCCCCGCAGCGATGCCGACCTCATGGCGGCGCCCGGTTTCGCCGGTGCGTTTCTCGTCGACGGCAAACCCGCCGAGGCCAAAACGATGCGCCGCGCGCCGGCGCTCGCCGATACGCTCGAACAGCTCGGGCGCGCCGGCCTCGCCGATTTCTACCGCGGCGACGTCGGGCGCGAGATCGCCGCCGACCTCGAACGCATCGGCGCGCCGATCACGCGCGACGACCTCATGCGCTATCGCGCCGAATGGCGTGAGCCGCTGTCGCTGCGGCTGAAGCAGGCGACGCTCTACAACACGCCGGCGCCGACGCAGGGGCTCGCCTCGCTGACGCTGCTCGGAATCTACGAACGGCTGGCGCCGGGCAGGCCCGAAGGCTTCGCTCACGCCCACGCGCTGATCGAAGCGGCCAAGCGGGCGATGGCGATCCGCGACCAGGCCTGCGTCGATTTCGCCTACGCGACGCACGACTTCGCCGCGCTGCTGTCGGCGGCCAACCTCGACCGCGAGGCGGCGCGGATCGACATGCGCCGCGCCGCGCCCTGGCCGCTCAAGCCCGACAAGGGCGGCACGGTGTGGATGGGCGCGATCGACGCCGCCGGCCTCGCCGTCTCCTTCATCCAGTCGGTGTTCTGGGACTACGGCTCGGGCTGCGTCCTGCCGGCGACCGGCGTGCTGCTGCAGAATCGCGGCGCCGCCTTCTCGCTCGACGCCAAGGCGCGCAACCCGCTGGTCCCGGGCCGGCGGCCGTACCACACCCTCAACCCGGCGCTCGCCGCTTTCGACGACGGCCGGGCCCTCGCCTACGGCTCGAAGGGGGCCGACGGTCAGCCGCAGTTCCAGGCGCAGGTGTTCACCCGCATCGCCGCCGGCGCTGCGCTCGACGCCGCGCTCGCCGCGCCGCGGCATTTCTTCACCCGCGCCTCGGGCGAGCCGGCCGCGACCGTCAAGCTCGAAGAGGGTTACGACGATTCGACCGCGGCGGCGCTGACGGCGGCGGGCCACGCGATCGAGCGGAAGAGCGCGACCGAGCGAGACATCTTCGGCCACGCCGGCGCGCTGATGCGCTCCGCGAAGGGCGAGATCGCCGCCGCGCACGACCCGCGCTCGGACGGCGGCGCGGCGGGACTCTGAGGCTCGCCGCGGTCCTTCACGAAACCGTCGTCAAAACGCGGCAAGTCCGCAGCGCAGGCCGACGCGGCGCTCCGCCTATTGACGCGCCGGGCCTGGCTTGCTTTGAGAGCGCCGCGCCGGACGCCCGGCGTCCCCGCCCCACTGCCAGGAGAGAGACCATCATGCCGCATTGGCGCCGCCACGCTCGCATCACCGGCCCGATCGTCATGATTGGCTTCGGCTCGATCGGCAAGGGAACCCTGCCCCTGATCGAGCGCCATTTCGACTACGACAAGGACCGCTTCGTCGTCATCGATCCCGACGGGTCGGACCGCAAGCTGCTCGACGAGCGCGGCGTCCGCTTTCTCCACCTCGCCATCACACCCGAGAACTATCGCGAGACGCTCGGCAAGCTGCTGAGCGAAGGCGGCGGCCAGGGCTTCTGCGTCAACCTGTCGGTCGACACCTCGTCGCTCGACATCATGCGTTACTGCCGCGAGATCGGCGCGCTCTACATCGACACCGTGGTTGAGCCGTGGCCGGGCTTCTATTTCGACAATTCGCGCGGCAACGCGTCGCGCACCAATTACGCTTTGCGCGAGACGGTGCAGGCCGAGCGGCGCGCCAACCCCGGCGGGACGACGGCGGTCTCGTGCTGCGGCGCCAATCCGGGCATGGTGTCGTGGTTCGTCAAGCAGGCGCTCACCAACCTCGCCGCCGACCTCGGCGATGCGGCGGACGCGCCGAAGTCGCGTGAGGACTGGGGCCGGCTAGCGCAAAGGCTCGGCGTCAAAGGCGTCCACATCGCCGAGCGCGACACCCAGCGCGCCAAGAGCCCGAAGCCGCGCAACGTCTTCGTCAACACCTGGTCGGTCGAGGGCTTCCTGTCCGAGGGCATGCAGCCGGCCGAGCTCGGCTGGGGCACGCACGAGCGATGGACGCCGAGCAACGCCGGCTTCCAGACGGAGGGCTGCGGCGCGGCGATCTATCTCGACCAGCCCGGCGCCAACACGCGGGTGCGGTCGTGGACGCCGACGGCGCAAGGCCAGTTCGGCTTCCTCGTCACCCACAACGAGTCGATCTCGATCGCCGACTACTACACGCTGCGCGACGGCCAGGGCGAGGCGGTCTACCGGCCGACTTGCCACTACGCCTATCACCCGTGCGACGACGCGGTGCTCTCGCTGCACGAACTGTTCGGCCGCGCCGGCGCGATGCAGAAGGAGCACCACATCCTTGGCGAGGCGGAGATCCTCGACGGGATCGACGAGCTCGGCGTGCTCATCTACGGCCACAAGCGCAACGCCTATTGGTACGGCTCGCAGCTCTCGGTCGAGGAGACGCGGACGCTCGCCCCCTACCAGAACGCGACCGGCCTGCAGGTCACCTCCGCGGTGCTCGCCGGCATGGTGTGGGCGCTGGAGAATCCTGAGGCCGGCATCGTCGAAGCCGACGAGATGGACCACCGCCGCTGCCTCGACGTGCAAACCCCCTACCTCGGCCCGGTGATCGGCGCCTACACCGACTGGACCCCGCTGACGGGGCGGCCGGGGCTGTTCCCCGAGGACATCGACGAGAGCGACCCGTGGCAGTTCCGGAACGTGCTGGTGCGGTGAGGCGGCGGCGACAAGTTCGTTGCGCGAGCGGGGGATATCAACGGGTTGGGCGCCATTTTGCGCGCGGTGGTGGGGTGGCGGAGAGCATCGCATATTACATATATGTAATGTATATTGCAGCAGGCGTCGCCAGAAGCAGGGCGACGAAGCACGCCACGCGCGCCCTGCAATCCGTCGTGCGCTGGATCGTTCGCTGCGGTTGCGGTGGCGGGTTGCGGATCGAGCCGATCGCGGCCGGCTAATACTGCCCTTCGAGCGAGGCTTCCAGAAGGGCGATTTCCTCGGCCGTCAGGTCGAACAGGCAATAGACGACCGCGTCGATCTCGCGCTCCGCCGCGGCTATCTGGTCAGATAGCGACCGAACCTTCGCGGCGTTGTCGGCGAGATAGGCCTCCCACTCGCCACGCTCCTTGACCGGAATGTCGGCATGGAAAGCGCGTTTGACCTCGGCGCGAAAGGCGGCGAAGTCGAGGTCATACCAGACCTCCAACTTGCCGGTCGGCTTAGCGCGTTCGGGCGGCGCGAGATCGAGGAAACGGCGGCGAACGGCGGATTGGATCGCGAAGCGCAGGCCCGCGGCGTCGGTGCAAGTTTCGCCGAGGGCCGCGAGGCGTTCGCGGGCCGAAGGTGGCAAGTCAGGAATCGGATGCTGCGAGACGTGCTGCTCACGCAATTCGAGACGCCACCGACCGCCGCGTAATGGCGAGGCCTCGCCGAACATCCAAAACCACGATGCCTTGCTGTTCAGAAGAGCAACGAGTTCGAACTTCCCGGCAATCATAAAACACTTGTTGTTGATATATATACCTTTCGTTTCGACACAGTATTTTGGTCCCTGTGATAACTCTGGGTAAACTATTTTTGTTTTTTCAAATTTCGGCTGATACGCCAATTGCGCCTGCTGCAACTCAAACCATTCTTGCTTCGCCGCGCGCTGCTCCAATGCTGGCTTGAAGGGAAGAAGCCAGTCGCGGATCGCCGGATAGTCGTCTATTTCAACCTTGCCTTTGGGCGTGTTGATGAGCCACAGCCCTTCCGGCTCGACGCGCCAGCGCTTGACGTCCTCGCCGCGTACGAACGGCTTTAACAACTCCGCCGATCTTTTGTCCGCCTTCACCAGTCGGTCGTGCGTCGGCGTGTCGATGACGAACGCTTCGTTCAGGCCGGTCTTGATGCCCCAGAGCGGCGCTCCATAGACCTCGCCCAGCGTCTTACGCCCCCCGCTGATTTTGTCGCGCAGCTTGGCGAGTGGCTCGTCCTCGAAACGCCACGAGCCGGCGGCGAGCCGCGCGCGCGGCATCCCGCGCGCGCCCGTATCGAAAGCGCGGCCGAGCTCCTTGGGCAAATCGTCTGCGACAACAAGAAACGCCAATTCGCCGGCTTCGTCGCGCGCTTTTCGTAAAGTCAAGATTGCGGGATAGATCGTTACGCCCTCAAAGACCTGAGCGTCGCCGAAGTCGACGAGCGACTCGATCGACGTCTTGTCGCTGAGGAACTTGCGCAGCGCCTCGCCGGAGCCAGTGCGGAAGAAGGTCGAAGACGAAATGAATCCGAGCCGCCCGCCTTCCTTCAAGAGCCCGACGCCGCGCTCGAAGAAATAGGCGTAGAGGTCAGCGCGGTCTGTCGCGACGACGTAATGCTGTTCGAGATACGGCTTCACCGTCTTGATCAACTCCATCCGCACATAGGGCGGGTTGCCGATGACGACGTCGAAGCCGCCGCGCTCGAAGACCTGCGGAAAGGCTGCGCGCCAATCGAAGGGGCGGGCCGTAAAGGCCGCGTCTTCGATCAGGCTGTCGCCGACGCGGATCGTCGCTTCGAGGTTTTGCAGCCGATGGTCGCGCCTCGCGGTCTTCAGCCACAGCGACAGTCGGGTGATCTCGACCGACTCGGCATTGACGTCGACGCCGAATAGGTTCTTGCCGACGATCTCGTCGAACACGTCGAAGTCGACGGGTTCGCCGAGCGCCTCCAACGCCTTCTCGGCGCGCCGATATTCGGAGGCCAACGCGTCGAAGGCGGCGACCAGAAAGGCGCCCGAGCCGCAGGCTGGATCGACGATCGTGACGCCGCGAAGAGTCGCGAGATAATCCTTCCAGAATGCCCGTTGCGCCTTGTCGCCGGCGCCTTCGCCCATGCGATGGCGCGCCCAGGCGTCTTCGAACGCCTCGTGCAGCGTCAGGCCGACGGTGCGCTCGACGAGAAAGCGCGTCACCATGTCCGGCGTATAGACAACGCCCTCGCGCTTGCGCTTGCTGACGGTCGGGGGCGCTTCGCCGCGGCTTTCCGCCTTCAGACGCTCGATGTCGGTGATCGACTGTTCGAAAATGTGCCCGAGCACGGTGACCGGTACCTCGCGCCGGTAGTCCCAGGCGCCAAGCGCGGCAACCTCGCCGGCCAACGCGTCCGGCAGCACGAGCGCATCGGCGACCGCGTCGTGGGCGAACAATCCGCCGTTGTAAGGCCAGATATGGAGGTGCTTCGCGCCCTGATCGACTGCGCGAAACAGAGCGGTGAAATTTCGCCAGATCGGTTCGGGCGAGAATTCATTCTGCGCCTTGGCCGCGCGCTCAAGGAGTCGGTCCGGCAGCAAGTCGGTACGCTGCGCGAAGGCGATGAAGAGAATTCGGTCGAGAATTTTCTGCGCGGCCTCAATCGCGACCAGATCGGCGAGTTTCGGACCTTCAGCGGAATTGCGGGCGAAATCGATCAACCGCTCTCGCAGCAATTTGTAATCGACATAGAGCCGCTCGGTGATGTCCTTGGCCGCACTGTCGCTGTCGCGCAGCAATTGCTCGAGTGCGCCGCCCAGCAGGCGCTCTGCGGAGAGCAACAGCCACAAACGTTCGTGCTCCGCCTCCTCGTCCAGCCGCGCTAGATCGAAGACCTCGTAGGCGTCGCGACCACGGCCGAAACCGTAAAGCCGGACTTCCAGACAATTGGTGACAAGCACCCAGCGCGCGCCGGGCGCGTCCATGGCATAGTCCCATGCCTGCTGCACAGGACTGCGGCCCCGCCCCGGCGTCGGCGCATCAAGATCGGCTCTCGGGCCCTTGAACTCGAACGGAGCGACGATTTCGTTCAGACCATCAGATTCGCTGAAGCGCCCCAGCGCTACATCGACCTGCCCGCGCCGAATCGGGCGCTCGAACGCCAGCGTATAGATGGAATCCGGGTCGGCGGTCTTGTAGCCCAGGAGCTTTTCGAGGATCGCGGCGAAGAAGATCGGCCGGACGGCCTCCTCGTTCAACTTGCTGAAAGCCTTCTTCGCCTTTCGGGCGTAGTCGCAGGCCGCGGCGCGCTGCTCGACCGTCGGAGCGAAGTTGACCTTTGCGCGCGCTTCTTCGACGACCTTGTAAGCGAACAACGGCACACGCAGAGACCGCGGCACCGAGGGTCGCCGTCCCGGCCCTCCCGAATGCGGCAAGTCCATCCCAGCCGAAGCAAATAGGTCCATGCGCCCGGAAACTAGGCCGCCAGCCGCGCCCCGTCGAGTTCGTTCGCGGCGGAATCCCCAGTCCGTGGGCCGCTGACAAACGGCCAAGGACTGACGGAAGCCCCGCGGGGCCTTGCGGTGACAGGGCCTCAGGGCCTTACGCAGAAAGGTTGCAAATTGCCTATTTCTTCCGCAGCCGACGCCAGACCTCCCTCGCGGGAGCCCCTTGCCTGTCTCCGCCACGCACCAAGCCGTCAGCCTCGCACCCCCTGACTCGACTTGGCGACGCCACGTGGATGGCCGGGTCAAGCCCGGCCATGACGATTGTTCTTTGCGTGCGGGCGCTGCCGTCGCGCGGCGCGCGCCCACAGCGCTCAGAACTTCTCCCCGACCGGCTCGAAGAAGGCTTGCGGGTGCTGGCAGGCGGGGCAGAGCTTGGGGGCCATGTCGCCTTCGTGGATGTAGCCGCAGTTGCGGCAGCGCCAGTAGATCTTGTCGCCGCGCTGGAACACCGTCCCGTTGACGACGTGATCGTAGAGGCGGCGATAGCGGTCCTCGTGCGCTTTCTCGACCCTGGCGATCAGCGTGAAGGAGCGGGCGACGTCGGCGAAGCCCTCCTCCTTGGCGACCTTAGCGAATTCCGGGTAGAGCGCCGACCACTCCTCGTTCTCGCCTTCAAAGGCCGCCTTCAGCTGTGCGGCGGCGTCGCCCGCGACGACCGGGTAACTCGCGGCGATCTCGAGGGCCGCAGGCGCGAGGGGAGCGAGATGGCGGAAAAACACCTTGGCGTGCTCTTTTTCGTTGTCGGCCGTTTCGAGGAAGACGGCCGCCACGTGCTCCAACCCTTCCGCGCGGGCGATCGACGCGGCGAACGTGTAGCGGTTGCGCGCCTGGCTTTCGCCGGCGAACGCCTTGAGGAGATTCCTGGCGGTGCGAGAGTCTTTCAGTTCCATGCGATGCTCCTCGAAGGCGCTTCGTCGTCCGGCGTGCGGTCGCGCGCCGATCGGCGCGCCGGCGCCGAACCACACGACGCAACGGGTCACGTGGCGCTCGATCGCCAACGGCCACAATGACGGCGATCAACCCGGTCGAAGGGATTTGGCTCGCGATCGAGAGCCGGCGCCCTCACAAGCGCGTCTGCGACCCTTGGCGATTCCACCTCTTGCGGTCAGCCGCCAACGCCCGCAAGCTGCCCCCGAGGCCTCCAGTTGGAAAATCTCCGTCAAGAGACTTCGATGCCAACGAGAAACAGGACGAAACCCTCGATCATCGGCGCATCTGGGTTGCTTCTCTGGGCGGCGTTCCCTGCCCATGCGGCCGGCAGCGTGACGTTCGACATAACTTATGTCGACCAAATGCAGGGAATATCGCCGATCACGGGCAGTTTTCCGGTGCACGTGCACGCTGTCGTGACCTTGCATGATGGCAATTGGGTCACGGAGCAGCGCACCTGGCGGTCGCCTATCGATTGGGGCTCGACGACCAGCGAAAGCGCAATGGGGACCGAAGTCGCGGCGGGGGGAGGAGCGGAGATCAACGTAACCTGGCATGTCGAGAGCGCGACTTCGCTGTTCCGCTATCGCGATTACCCGCAGCATATGGAAACGCTTCACATCGCCGTGTCGGACCAAACTTGCGTCGCCACTGTGCAGCACCGCCTGAAACCCGGCTTCACAAGCTACGAACGTTTCAGCAGGACCGGCGAGCCGCGGTATTTCAGCTCAGTGGCCTCCAGCGGAATTTCGTGCCGCGTATCCTCGCAATGAGCCGGGGAATGCGGGACATCGTTACGGCCATACGAATTGAACGATCGGATTGGTCGCCAAGGCTTTCAGCCTGACGACCCTGACGGGCGCAGGAGACGAATCGCCGCGTTTTCCCGCTCGCGGTCGACGCCAAGCCTCCCTACCCCCGCCGCCCCGCCTCTCAAGGCTCCTGTCGTGCGTCGCGCGCGTCGCCGCCATTGACATCCGCCGCGCCGGCGAAGAAACCTCCCGGCGCAAAAACCACTCTGGAACCCGTGATGTCCGACGCCAAGCTGCAAGCCCTGATCGAACACGCCTACGAGGATCGCGCCGCCATCGGCCCGCAGACGACGGGCGACGTGCGCGACGCGGTCGAGCGGGCGCTGACCCTGCTCGACAGCGGAAGAGCGCGGGTGGCGGAGAAAATTCCCGGCGCGACGGGCGTCGGTTCGTGGAAGGTCAACCAATGGCTGAAGAAGGCGGCGCTGCTGTCGTTCCGGCTCGCCGACAACGCCATCGTCCCCGGCGGGCCGGGCGGCGCGACGTGGTGGGACAAGGTTCCGTCGAAGTTCGCCGGCTGGGACGAGAGCGCCTTCCGCGCCGCCGGCTTTCGCGCCGTGCCCGGCTGCATTGTCCGCCGCTCGGCCTATGTCGCGCCCGACGCGGTGCTGATGCCGTGCTTCGTCAACCTCGGCGCCTATGTCGGAGAGAAGACGATGGTCGACACCTGGGTCACCGTCGGCTCCTGCGCGCAGATCGGCAAGAACGTCCATCTCTCCGGCGGCGTCGGCATCGGCGGCGTGCTCGAACCGCTGCAGGCCAATCCGACCATCATCGAGGACGACTGCTTCATCGGCGCGCGCTCGGAAGTCGTCGAAGGCGTCATCGTCGGCGAGGGCTCGGTGGTGTCGATGGGCGTATTCATCTCCGCTTCGACCAAGATCGTCGACCGCGCCACCGGCAAGGTCCATGTCGGCTACGTGCCGCCCTACTCCGTCGTCGTGTCCGGCTCGCTGCCCGGCAAGCCGCTGCCCGACGGCGCGCCCGGCCCGTCGCTCTATTGCGCGGTGATCGTCAAGACGGCCGACGCCAGGACGCGGGCCAAGACCAGCATCAACGAGCTGTTGAGGGACTGATGGCGGAAGGCCGGCGCGCGGCGCGATTCCGCTTCCTCTATCGCGAGAGCGAGGGGTTCGTCGACGGGCGCGCATGGGCGCTGGCCAGCGTCGGCCCGGTCGGGATCGCGCTGCTGCTGACGATCGTCGCTTTGGCCGTCGCGCCGGACGCGCCGCGCGACCTCTCGCGCGAAGCGTTCATCGACCCGCTCACCGTCGCGCGGCACGCCTATCTGATCGTCTACGCCTTTGCGCTGATCCTGTGCGCGGTGGCGGAGTATTTTCTCAGCGCCAAGCGCTTCGCCGACCGCGGCAAGCCGCCGGCGCTCGCCGGCCTGGCGCCGTTCTCGCTGCTCATCGCCGGCGCGGCCTATTGGTATCAGCCGCGCTCGGAAGGGAGCATGCCGGTCGGGCTGGTCACGGTCTTCGCCGCGCTCGCGGTCGCGATCGTGGCGTGGAACGTGCTCGAACTCGGCTTCGGCGTCAGCCGCAGGCGGTGAGTCGTCGCCGTAAGGCATGGCGCCTCTGCTGACGCCACGCAACACGTCATGGCCGGGCTTGACCCGGCCATCCAGGCCGAGGCGACAAGCGCGTAGCATGTCGATGACGACCCAGCGGCGCTTGGATGGCCGGGTCAAGCCCGGCCATGGCGGCGGAGAGGGGCGGCGGCGGCGTAAATCGCTGATATCGCTAGCGTAAATCCCGCTCCCCTGCCCTCGCGCCGCAACAATTGCTTGTCCTCTTCCGCGGCTTGCGGCATATTCATCCACAGTGGAGATGGCGCGTTTGCGGCGCCGTCCGCTTCCCCTTCCTCGCAGGAATCGCCCATGCCGCCTGCCGTCGCGCCGGTTCGCGCGCGCAAAGCCGCGGCCGCTCGCTGCGGCGCGAATATCGTCGCCGCGCGGATCGCCGGCCAGTCGATCGAAGCGATCGCCGCAAGCGAGCGCATGTCGCGCAAGCGGGTCGAGGCGTTGCTGCGCGACGAACTCAGGCGGCGCGGAATCGCGCGGCCGGCCGACCACGCGCGCCTGCAGATCGCGCGGCTGGAAGCGATGACGGCGGCGCTCGCGCCATCGGCCGTCGCCGGCGATCTGGCCGCGATCGACCGCGCGCTGAAGATCCTCGACCGGCTCGACCGCTATCACGGCTTCAACACGCTCGCCCCGGCGAACGAAGACCCCGACGAAGGCTCGCGCGAACGGCTGCTCGCCAAACTCAACATGATGGCCGAGCGGATGATCGCGGAGCGAGAGAAAGAGCCATGAGCGAGCGTGAACCGCCAGCGCGAAAGCCGCGCGCGCCGCCCGGCCACGGCTGGCGCGACGGCGGCGGCGCGCCGCCGCTGCTGCGCAGCATCGGCGCGCTGCTCAAGCTGTCGCCCGCCGAACGCGCCAAGCTGCTCGGCGCGTTCAGCGAGAAGCAATGCGCGGAGGTCTTCTACGACTGGTCGCTGTGGGCGCGCGACGACCAGCGGCCGCCGCCGGGCGACTGGATCTATTGGCTGATCCTCGCCGGCCGCGGCGCCGGCAAGACGCGCGCCGGCGCCGAGGCGGTGCGCGAATGGGCGAAGAGCTTCGCCATCGTCAACCTGATCGGCGCGACCCACGACGACGTGCGCGACGTGATGGTGCTGGGCGAATCCGGATTGATGGCGGTCTGCCCGCGCGACGAGCGGCCGCGCTATGCGCGCGCGGCGGGGCGGCTCGCCTGGCCGAACGGCGCGGTGTCGCTGCTGTTCTCGGCCGAAGAGCCGGACCGTCTGCGCGGCAAGCAACATTCGGCGGCGGCCTGCAAAGCCTGGCGAACTGCACCGCCTATGCCTACACCGTCATGGGCGCCGGCGCGAGCGACCCGATCGCTCAGCAGCTCGCCAGCGGCCTGCCGACCGACCTCGGTTCGGTCGCCGCGAGCCCCTCCGCATCCGACGACTTCGGCGCCGCGGCCGGCGTCGCGCTGACCGACATCGATCTGGGAGCCGCCTGATGACCGAACAATTGCAGCTTCGCCGCGGCACGGCGACCCAGGTCGCCGCCTTCACCGGCGCGCAAGGCGAGGTGGTCGTCGACACCACCAACAATCGCGCGGTGGTCAACGACGGCGCGACCGCCGGCGGCTGGCCGGCGGCCAAGCTCGCCGAGGTCGTCACCAACACGCGCGTTGTCGTGTCCGACGCCGCCTATGCGGCGCAAACGACCGACCGCCTGATCGCCTTCACTGCGCTGACCGCTGCGCGCATCGTCAGCCTGCCCGCCGCCGCCGCCTATCCGACTGGCGTGCGGCTGATGATCGTCGACGAGAGCGGCGCTTGCTCGGCGGCCAAGACCATCACGGTCGCCGCGAACGGCTCCGATCTGATCGACAGCGCCGTAAGCTACGTCGTCGGCGCGGCCTACGGCGGCGTCGAGATCGAAAGCAACGGGGCGAACGCCTGGACGATCCTCGCGCCGAAGCCGAACCTGCAGGCGTCGCTGGTCGGAATCGGCACGGCGCCCGATCCCAACAATGTCCTGTCGGCCTATGGCGCGAGCGCGCTGTTCAACGGCGCCGCCAATTTCAACGTCACCGTCAACAAAGCCGCGGTCGGCGACACCGCTTCCTTCATCTTCGAAGACGGCTTCTCCGGCCGCGCGCAAATCGGCCTCTGTGGCGACGACAACTTCCACTTCAAGGTTTCGCCCAACGGCTCGACCTGGCTCGACGCGCTCGACGTCAACGCCTCGACCGGTCAGGTCTCCTTCAACTACGGCGTAGCCGCCGGCGACGCGCCCGGCTTCCGCAACCGCATCGTCAACGGCGCGTTCGACATCTGGCAGCGCGGGACTTCCTTCAGCAACCCTGGCGGGTCGACGAGTTACTGCGCGGACCGCTGGTCTTATTATCGCAACGGCTACACATCGAATCTCTCAGCCCTTCAAACGACGGGGCTTTCCGTCAACGGCGTCAATCGCAATGCGCTTCGAATCCAGCGCACGTCCGGCGACGCCTCGACGGCCGTCATCAATCTCGCGCAATCGTTGGAGTCGTTGAACTGCCGCGACGCTGCCGGTCAGGCTGTCACGCTTTCATTTTATGTGAGGGTCGGCGCCAATTTCTCAGCCTCGTCGCTTGCAGCCTCTATCTTGTCGGGAACCGGGACCGACGAGAGTTGCCGCAATGGGTTGACTGGCTCAGTCGCCGTTTGCGGCGTGAGCGTTCCTTCAACGCAGACGACCTACGCGCGGTTTTCCTGCACCGGAACCCTCGCGAGCAATGTCAACGAACTCGCGGCGTTCTTTGACTACGCGCCGACCGGAACCGCTGGCGCCAATGACTGGTTTGAGGTTCTCGACGTCCAGCTCGAAGTCGGCGCCGTCGCGACGCCCTTTGAGCGGCGGCCGATCGGCGTCGAACTTATATTGTGCCAGAGGTATTTTGAGCCCGTTCCCGCAGTTTATAGCAGCACGTATAGCGGCGCTGGAATCGCGCCGTTTGCGTTTTTCTTGTTCAAAACACAAAAGAGGGTGACGCCAACACTGGCGTCTACAGCCTTTTATGGCAGCGCTATGACCTACAATTCACTTGGGAATATTTCAGTAAATGGATTTACGGAGCAAGCCAATCAAACGGGTGGATACGGGTATTTTACAGACGTCGTCACGGCAAGCGCGGAGCTCTGATCGATGGTCTATACGCTGCAGCCGCCGTCGTCTACCTGCGTTATTCGCGACGCGGACGGCGTGACGATCCCTGCCGACCCGCGCAACGCCGACTGGCAAGCCTATCTCGCATGGCTCGCCGCCGGCAACACGCCGAGTCCTGCGCCGGTTCCGCCGGCGCCGGTCCCGACGGCGCTGCTGTGGCAACTCGAAGCGATCTGCAACGCGGTCCCGGCCTCGCTCGGTTTCACGCCGCCGACTTGGACGCAAGTGCAGGCGGCGGTCGCGGCGCAGAACAATCCGGCGCTGACCGCTTTCTTCGCCGTCGGGATGAACCCGATCCCGGCCAATTCCAAGACCCTGCTGGCGCTCGCCGCCGCCGTTCCGTCGCCGCTGACCGCCGCGCAAGCGACGGCGCTGGTCAGCGCCGCCGCCGCGGTCGCAATCGACTAAGCAAGCCGTCTCCAACTCAAGAGAATCCGCCACGCCCGACCCGCTCCCGCCGCGGGGCGCTTTGACGCGCCCCGCCGGCGTCGCCGCCGGCGCATGGCGATGTGGATCCGGCGTCGCCGCCGACGCGGCGCGCGACCTCGGCGCGGGCAGGTTCGCCGAATGGCCCGGCGCCTGGTGCGCCGACGCCGTCTCGTTCTGGCTGAAGGCAACCGGCCGTGCGCCGCTGGCGAACCGCATGGCGGCGAGCGCGCTCGGCTACGGGCCGCATGTCGCCGATCCGCGGCTGGGCGATCTGGTGGTGATGCGGACGCGGCGCGGGCCGGCGGCGCAGTCGGGATCGTCGAAGCGGTCGCGGCCGACGGCTCGGTGAAGATCGTCTCGGGCGATTGGAGCCGTCGCGTCGCGCGCGGCGACGTGACGGCGTTCGTGGCGGTGAGGTGAGGCGATGTCGCTCGCGCTCGGAATCGCTATCGGGATCGGCGCGGCGATTGCGCTCGTCTTTGTCGCGCTCGTCGTCGCCGGCCGCGCCTTCGATCGGCTGTTTGGGTCGCGCTGACATGCGCTCGGCCCTTGCCTTCGTCGGCGCCGGGCTGGCGATCCGCGGCGTCGCCGATTGGGGCGTCGGATTCTTCGCTGTTGCGGGCGCGCTGATCGCATGGCGCGCGCGTTTGTCGCCGCTTCGCCGCATCGAGGCGGCGCTCGCCGTAGCGCTCGCCCTCGTCGGCGCGGCGCGCGGCCACCCGCTCGAAGGAACACTCTCGGCGGCGATCGCCGTCGGGCTGACTGAACTCGCGAGGATCTTCCAATGATCAACATGGGCGTCGTCAAGCAAACGCCGTCGCCGAACTATTCGCCGACGCCGATCGTCCACGACAAGGTCTTTCTGCATCGCACTGAGGGGCCGACCGCCGAAGGCGCCGACGCCTGGTTGTGCCAGAAAGCGGCCGACGCCTCGACGCATTTGATCTCCAACGCCGACGGCTCGATCACCTATCAGCTCGTGCCGCTGCAATTCGAGGCGTGGGCGCAGTGCAGCTTCAATCGGCAGGGGATTTCGATCGAATATCCCGGCTACACCGCGCAGGGCGTCCCCGAAGCGACGCTGCGCGCGATGGCGCTGCACACCGCGTGGCTGCTGCGCGCCTACGGCATTCCCTGCCAGCACGCCAAAGGCGGCCAGGGCCGCGGCTATTGCATGCACCACGACCTCGGCGCCGCGGGCGGCAATCACACCGACGTCTGCGGCGTCGAAGACGCGACGTGGCAAAAGCTCGAGGGCTACGTCAAGGAAGCCTACGACGCGTTCGGCGACGGGCCGCTGCCGCCCTGGGCGCTGCATGGCGCGCCGGCCCCGCACGCGGTCGAATTGCCGCCCGACGTTGCGCCCGAGCCGAGTCACGGCGGCGCGCTGCGCGTCGATCCCGCTTCGCCGCCGGCGGAGCATCCGACCGTTTCAGGCTATCCGGCTGGTTCGGTCGCCGATCTGCAATGGCGGCTCAACAAGGCGGGCGCGACGCCGGCGCTCGCTGTCGACGGCCACGCCGGGCCGCTGACCCGCAACGCCATCGCCGCTTTCCAGGGCAAGCACAGGCTCTCTGTCGACGGGCAGATCGGCCCGAAGACGTGGGCGGCGCTGGAGGGGGCGAGCGCGTGATGAAGACCTCGGATGCTCAGACCCCGACGTGCCGCTGGTGTGGCCTGCTGCATGGGCCGAAATGTCCGTCGGTCAAGGCGATCGAATTTGAGGCTGACGGAATCACCGTCAAGCGCGTCGAGTTCTTCGCCCCACACGATTATGGGCCGATCTTGGCTCCTGCCGTCGCGCCTTTCGGTCCCCTAAGCTTGCCGATCATCTAGCGCCCTGCCGCCGCGCGCACGCCGCGCCGTCGACCTCTTGATTGCGCCTCTTTCCGAGCCTTCGACCCTGTCAAGGGCGCGGCTTCGCCGCGCCGCGTCCCGCGGGCCTGCCCCTTGACAGGGTCGAAGGCTCGGAAACGAACGGTTTTCAAGAGGTCGACGGCGCTCTCTGACGGCTTTTGCACTTCCCGCGCGCCGGCGGCTTCCGGCGCATCCCCAACAGGACTTTGACCATGAGCAACCTCATCACCGCCAACGTGCTGCGTCATCTCGCCTGGCAGGTCGCCGCCGCGGCGATCACCGCCGCCGT
>Ga0181516_10001651_pt1 | contig 16827 bp, 14 predicted proteins | sample PEATcosm2014_Bin_25_FD_121104 | JGI IMG/M metagenome (GOLD analysis project Ga0181516, IMG submission 121104) | Peatland microbial communities from MTU Mesocosm Facility, Houghton, MI, USA - PEATcosm2014_Bin01_10_metaG | ecosystem: Environmental > Terrestrial > Soil > Wetlands > Peat | place... | reverse complement strand
CCGATCGAGGTCACCGAGTCAGGAATCGTCACCGTGGTCAGATAATGGCAATCGAGAAAAGTTTGGCCGCCAATGACGCTCAGCGAATCGCTGATGGTAACTGACGTCAGGGGATTGCTAAAGAACGACGCTCCACCGAGTGACGTGACCGAATTGGGAATGATCACGGAGGTTAATTCATCCTCCTGGAACGCCCCGCCCCCAATAGAGGTCACCGAATCAGGGATTGTTACTGCGGCGAGGCCAATGTTCGCAAAGGCTTCGTCGCCGATCGAGGTGACGGGATCGCCCCCCAGCGAGGAGGGAATGTTGATCGAGCCACCGCCGCACGATGGACTGCAACCGGTAATCGTGACGTCGTCGAGACTGACGATAAAGCTGAAGCCGTCCATCGGTGAGGCGGATGACGTGAAGGGGACGGCATTGAGCGTGAAGGGAGTCAGAGTGCTCGATTGGACGGAACCCCAACCAGTCGTGTTCTCGAAGTAGTTGGCGTCGCCACCAACATTCGTACTGAAGGCGAAGTAACCAAAGATGGGAGCCGAGCCCAGGAACGTTATCGAACTGAGTTGATTCTGTTCGAATGCGTAGTCGCCGATCGAGGTCACCGAATCGGGGATAGTCACTGACGTAAGTGCGTTGGAGAAAAACGCCGCGTGGCCAATCGAGGTGACCGAATCGGGGATAGTCACTGACGTGAGGTCGTTGACCGCGAAGGCACTGCCATTGATCGCCGTGATCGAGTCTGGGATGCTCACCGATGTGAGTAGGTTGTCCGAGAAGGCGAAAGCCCCGAGTGAGGTGACTGAATCAGGGATTGATACAGATGTCAGCGCGTTGTAGGTGAAAGCGTCGTTTCCAATCGTGGTAACCGTCGAGGGGATAGTCACTGACGTCAGACGGTTATCGTAGAAGGCGTCGTCGCCGATTGAAGTCACCGGGCCCGAGAATGTCACCGAGGTCAGCGCGTTGCCCTTGAAAACTCCAGTGCCGATCGTGGTGAGCGAAGAAGGTATGGTCACTGACGAGAGTTCGCCATCCTCAAAGGCGTCGTCGCCGATTGAAGTTAGCGACGAGGGAAGCGTCACTGAGATCAGATCATCCCCGGCGAACGCGTACGAACCGATCGAGGTCACCGAAGCCAAGAAGGTGACCGACGTGAGTACGTCGCCTTCGAACGCTTGCGCTCCAATTGAAGTGACCGGATCACTCCCGATGGAAGCGGGAATAGTAATTGCGTCGCCATTGCACGAAGGGCTGCAACCAGTGATCGTGATGTCACCATTGCTTACCGTGAAGGAGAATCCACCACTGGGCGAGGTCGGGTCGGTGGCCGAAGCACTCGACGTCCACGCGGGAGACGAGAGTAGGAGCAGCGGCAGTGCGAACACGAAGAAGAGAGTGCCGAAACGATGCTTGCTGAGACCCATTGCCTATCGACCTCCTACTAACTGTCTCGGACACTGTTTTGATTGCCCTTAAACATACTGAATATTTAGTACCGGCGTAGTTGTTTTGGTCTCGGTGTCGCGGTCGCACCATCGGAGCGAGGACTCTGACGGTGGCTTCTATCGAAAGGTCCGCTCACGTCGGTTCTTTTTGGAACGATCGTCCTTCGAACAGCGTGCGCGTCCGCGCAAATTTCTTCAAGTGAATACTTGATCACCCCCTGTCGTTGGCTCGTCGATGATCGATGGTCATTCAGTCCGGGGTACTGACGACGTTGCTTACTTCGCGAGGTGACCCCGGCGGCAAAGGGACGAAAAGTGGCGGCCGTATGGACGATTGTTGCGCGATCAGTACTGCACGAACAGGACCCGTGTCTTCACCGCTTGCGTGCTTTGCAAGTAATTCAGACTGCGCAGCACGGCAGTGTTGATGTCGTAGTCGTCAGAGAAGAAACAGAATGGCGGACGACTTGCTCGGAAATCTCGGAATCTTATGAACTCGGGAGGGGCGTTACGGCACTATCGCGCGGAGCTGGTATGCCCGCGACATTCAAGAACCAGCACATCATCACGAAATAACCAACGATTGCGGTCAGTTCCACGGCACCCGATTCGTCAAAATGATGAAGAGTTCTCTCAAAGACGTCGTCAGCGACCTCGTTCTGTGCCATCAGTGACGTGGCGAAGTCGTAAGCACACTCTTCGCCGTCTCGAAGATCGGGCGGTTTCTCGCCAACCCTCAACGATTGGATCTGCGCTTCAGTCACCCCCAGCGTGAGCGCCGCCGGTACGTGCACCGCCCACTCGAATTGGTTCCGGGTCGTGGCGGCGACCAAACAGACTATGAACTCGTGCACGCGACGGTCAATTGTGCCGAAAAACCTGAGCTCCGAGCCGAGTGGTTCTATTCGTTCGGACAGGTTGGGTGCGTACAACAAGGGGATAAATGGACCGACGACACCGTTTCGCGGGCCGTTCCTCAGCGCCTCGGCAACGCGACGCTGGTCGGCGTTGAAAAGGTCATCGGGAAGAAGTGGGAGACGTTCCTTCGCGGCTTTGCTTTCAGAGGTAGTGGGTTCGTTGGGAGTTGGTGAGCTCACGTCGCGTCTCCTGGTGCACCGGTGTAGTCGGCACGCGCCCATGGTAGCCAAAGCGCTGCGCATGACTCATGGTCATTCGTCGTATCGGGAACGACCATATATATATGGCACGAGCCGCCATATAGAGGGCGTCGATCACGAACTTCAGGAACCACACTGGCGATTCGCACGTCACGAATAGGACAATTTGCGTCCGGGCGGCAAATCGGGGGACGGCGAGTCCGGAAATGCCTTTGACATAATGGCCACATGCCCTTTGTGTCTGTAAATCCGACCACGGAACAAGTTCTTCAGGAGTTTCCCGCTCACTCGCGGACCCAGGTGCAAGACGCCCTAGCCCTTTCAGCCGAGGCCGCTTCGACTTGGCGCTCGACTCCCTTCGAGGAGCGGGGCCGACTCATGCTCGAGGCAGCGGGGATCCTCGAACGTGAGGGAACGGAGATCGCGACGATCCTCACGACTGAGATGGGCAAGACGTTGGCGTCGGCGAAGGGCGAGGTTGCCAAATGCGCGTCGACGATGCGCTACTACGCCATCCACGCCCAGTCCATGCTGGCTGACGAGTCGATTTCCTCTTCGGCGTCTCGAAGCGGCGTGCGGTACGAACCGCTCGGTGCCGTCTTCGCCGTGATGCCGTGGAACTTTGCTCTCTGGCAGGTGATCCGATTCGCTGCGCCGGCTCTGATGGCGGGCAACGTCGGCATCCTCAAGCACGCATCCAACGTGCCCCAAGCTGCGAACTTTCTAGAGACCCTGTTCCGCCGGGCTGGTTTTCCCGAGGGATGCTTCATCAATCTCTTCTTGACCCACGACGACGTGCCCCTCGTCATCGCCGACGAGCGAGTCGCGGCGGTCACGCTCACGGGCTCCGAAGGAGTGGGTCGCACGATCGCACAGCTGGCCGGCGAAAACCTCAAGAAGTGCGTACTCGAATTGGGTGGTTCGGACGCGTTCATTGTCGCCTCCTCGGCTGATCTCGCCCACACGGTGCCCATGGCGGTGACTGCTCGCATTCAGAACAACGGTCAAAGTTGCATTGCGGCCAAGCGATTCATTGTCGTGCGTCGACGAGCCGACGAATTCATCTCTCGTTTCGTCGCGGGCATGGAGGCTGCGATCGTCGGCGATCCGTTGGATCCATTGACCGTGGTGGGACCACTCGCGACGGCGGCGCAACGTGACCTCATTGCGAACCAAGTCGATCTGTCGGTTAGCGCCGGTGCCACGCTGTTGTGCGGCGGCGTGCGACCTGACGGTCCGGGTTTTTTCTATCCACCAACGGTGCTGACGGACGTAGCGACCGCGTCGCCCGCCGGTTGCGAGGAGCTCTTCGGACCCGTGGCGGTCGTTCAAGTGGTGCAAGACTTGGACGAGGCGATCGCGGTTGCGAACGAGACGCCCTGGGGACTCGGTGGATCAATTTGGGCGAACGATGCGCACGAGATCGATCAGGCTATCGCGGGGATCGAGGCCGGCATGGTGTTCGCCAACGCCATCGTCGCCTCGACGCCCGAACTACCGTTCGGCGGCATCAAGAATTCCGGCTACGGTCGTGAGCTCTCAACGATGGGCATAAGAGAGTTTACGAACGCCAAAACCTTTTACGTCGCGTGAGTGGTCACTCTCCAGGTCTGCCTGCATTGATGCGTACCGGACGGTTCGTCACGGGAAACGTCAAAAGCTCCGAACGCTGGTCGCAGGAGTAACCCTGCAGTATCGACCACGGGTTGGCGAAAGCCACGAGGAGCCCTGTGGAACCGTCCCAGGTGTCGTTGGCCGCGACGCCGTGCATTGAGTCAACATTGACGCCACGTGGTCGGGTCAGACGTGATGCCACTCTTGGTCTTCGTGACTCGTCACGTAGGCGACCAGTGCAATCACTGCGATGAGGAAGGTGGCGATCAGGAGGGGACTGTAGAGCGCGGAATTCAGTACGAGTACCGCTCCCACGAGCCCACCTAGAAACATGCTGAGAACGGCGATCAATCGTCGCGCGTTGGCGATACTGACATTCGCGACGTCACCGACGTCGGCGACCAGGCCGGTGATCGTGAGGGTCAGCACGGTCGTCGTCATGTCCGGTACCGCCAGTTTTCGCGCGGTCGCGTTTTGTATGCCCATCGCGGCTCCCATGACGCCAATGAGCGTGTAGCGAAAGCCTCCCGTCGCGGGATACCCGACCTGCACCGCCAGCAGTGTGCCCGCGAGTAGGAACGCTGCCTGAATAAAGGAGGCCCGAAAGAGGAGCGTTCCGCGATGGGAGCGCCCGTTTGCGTAGAGACGTCCGCCCACTGTCGCGCCGATGGCGAAGGCCACGATGGCCGAAAGTGAGGCCGAGACTGAGAAACCCGGGGCACCGGCCAGAGCAAATCCCAGGAACACCACGTTGCCGGTCATGTTGGCGACGAATACGTGTCCCAGGACCAGATAGCTGAAGGCGTCCACGAGGCCGGTCACGATGGTCATCAGCACGAGGAGTGCGGGGAGGGGGCCGTGGCGCACGTTGCGACGGGGGTTGAAAGTATCGACGAATCCGGCAATGAACGTGTTCATAGCGCTCCGGTCACGCGCCACGGGGCACGGCGAATCGTCGAGCAGCGCTGTGGCGTGGGAGCACGCTGGTCACTGTTCGTCGTAGTGGATGCGGTGACGCAGGGGCACGAGCGAGCGTCGGTGCCGGGGATCAACGGCCCCCCAAATGCCTCGCGGCAGCCACAGCGTGATGGCGATGGCAAAGGCGCCAAGTATGACGAGGTACCACGCCCCGTACGAGGCGAGGGATTGCTGCAACACGAAGAAGATGATCGCACCGATGATCGGACCTTCGAAGGACCCGATGCCGCCGACGAGCACCATGAAGATCATGAACGCCGAATACTGGACGGAGAACGCGGAGTTGGGCTGCACTTCGAGATTGGAGATGCACAGCAGCGCTCCGGCGCCGCCGCAGATGGCGGCCGACAGGACGAAGACCAGTCGCTTGGTACGAGCGACGTTCACGCCGGTCGCCGCCGCCGAGTGCTCCTCGTCTCGCACCGCCACCAGGGCCATGCCGACGCGACTGCGCAGAAGAAGTCCCGTGGTGGCCAACGCGAGGACCGTGAGTCCGAGGGCGAACCAGTAGGTGATGTTGTCGCGATTGATGGGGTTCAGGTTATTGAGATCGTTTAGTGACGCTCCCGCACCGCCGCCGAGATTGCTCTGTTGAGCGATCACGAGTTGGAAGACCTGCGCGATGACCCAGGTTCCAATAGCGAAGTAGCCACCGCGTAGGCGAAAGGCGAGAAACGAGACGGGAATACTCACGAGACCCGACAGGAGAATTGCCAGCGGCACGGCGTACCACGCGAGTATCCCGTGGATGGCGAGGTCCAGAACCGCGTAGGACGCGAAGCCAATGAAAGCCTGGTGGCCAATGCTGACCATCCCGCCGTAGCCGGCCGCCAGATTCCACCCAATGGCCATCAAGAGCAGAATCAGGAACTGGGTCAAGTTGTTCGTCGCAGAATCGCCGGCGACCGCGGGAGCGAAGATGAGGACGACGACCACGGCCAGCCCTAGGGCCAAGGCAATCCGAGAGCCCCGCGAACCTCGAGTGACGACGACGTCATCCAGGACCAGTGCGTCGACCGTCATCGAATGGCCACGTTCTTTGACGCAATGAGACCCTGGGGTCGAAACGCCAGCACGGCGAGAAAGACCAAGTCGCCAATGAGTATGCCGTCAGCGGGATTGATCTGACTACCGACGGTCTGGGCAATTCCGAGGACGAGGCCGCCAACCAGGGTTCCCCAGAGGTTGCCCAGACCACCGATGATCACCGCCTCGAAGGCAAAGAGGAGGTCAGCTGACCCCGAAGTTGGCGCAAACGATGTCCGCATCGCGAGAAAGAGTCCCCCGACGGCGACGGTCGCCAGGGCAATCGCGGTGGCGAGCGCCCTCGTGCGCTTGGGGTCGATGCCGCTGAGCGCGGCGGCCCGGCGGCTGTCCGCCGTCGCTCGAAGGGCTCTTCCGGCTCGGGTGTGGGAGAGGAAGAGCTGGAGACCGATTATGACCAGGACCGCGACGACGAAGATGATCACATTGAGGCGGCCCACGTAGATATCCGAAGCGACCTTCCAACTCTGATAGGACAGCGCGCCAATGTTGAGTGACTGGTCGTTGGCGCCAAACGTCTGCTGGAGCAGGTTCTCGATGATGATCGACAGCCCGAACGTGACCAGGATGGGCGAGAGCTCACCGCCGTTGAGGGCATGGTCGAGGAGAAATCGTTGGAGCAGATAGCCCACGAGTGCGGCCACGGGCACGACGGCGGTAAGGGTCCAGAGTGATTACCGCCGAGGTGTTCGACGAGGATGATGGGAAAGTACGCAACCAGGACACCCCAGTCACCGTGCGCGAGATTCACCAGTCGCATCACGCCGAACATCAACGAGAGGCCGCAGGCGAAGATCGCGTACAGCCCACCGAGCAAGAGGCCCTGGATGACCGCGTTCGTCCAGATCATGACGAACCCTTGGCGTTGGTAACGGCACCGCTACTCGCCTTATGGCCGAAATACGCCTCGCTTATCGCCGGTTGCGTGAGCGAGGTGGGTTCGCCTTCGAGAACGACGCGTCCTTCGAGAAGGCAGATGACGTAGTTGGAGACACTGAGCGCCTCGGTGATGTTCTGTTCGACGACCAGGAGCGTCGTGCCTTCGGCGGCGATTCGTTCTAGTCCCTCGTAGAGGTTCTTGATGACGACCGGCGCTAGGCCAAGACTGACCTCGTCGAGCAGAAGCAGTTTGGGGTTGGACATGAGCGCGCGTCCGATGGCGACCGCCTGCTGCTCGCCGCCCGAGAGCACGGCCGCGCGGTGCTTTCGGCGATCCTTGACGAATGGGAACAGTTCGTAGACGGCGTCAAGGTCCCAGGTGCCCGATCGTTTGGATGCGGTGCCGCAGAGCAGATTGTCCTCGACGGTCAAGGTGCCAAAGAGGTGTCGACCTTCGGGTACGAGCGCGATGCCTTGGCGGACTCGTTGGTGAGTGGCGGCCCGTGTGATCTCGACATCGTCGAAGTAGACGTGACCTTCACGGGGACGCAATTCACCCGAGATTATGGATAGCAATGTCGACTTGCCAGCGCCGTTGGCGCCAATGACCGCGAGGATTTCCCCGGCGTCAAGCTCGAGCGACAACTCGTGCAGGGCTTGGAGGTGCCCGTAGTACGCGGTCACACCGGCCAGGCGAAGAAGCGACATCAGTTGGCCTCGATGAAGGTCGAACTTCCGAAATAGCTCTCGATCACCAGCGGGTTGTCGAGTACCTCACGAGGCGTACCCTCAGCGATGATCGCGCCACCACTCAGACAGACCATTCGCTGAGCGGTTGCCATGAGAGCGTGCACGACGTGCTCGACCCAGAGGAAGGTTATGCCCTGGTCCCGCAACGCCAGAATGATCTCCGTCAGTTCGGTGACCTCGTTGTCGCTGAGTCCACCGGCCACCTCGTCTAAGAGCACGAGCGAGGGCGCGCCAGCGATCGCCCGTGCCACTTCGAGACGCTTTCGGTCGAGCAGGCGTAGTTGAGCCCCGGCGACATTGGCGAGATCTTTCATGCCGCAACGTTTGATTGCGTGGGCGGCGTGGGCCTTCGCTTCGCCGCCACGAAAGCCGCCCGCCTGTTGTGCGGCGAGGAGGGCGTGCTCGAAGACGGTGAGTCCCACGAAGGGCCGGGGTATCTGGTACGTGCGGGCCAGACCGAGACGCGCACGTTGCGTGGCGGACAGATGCGTGATGTCGCGGTCATTGAAGGTGATGGTTCCCGAGTCGGACCGGACGTCGCCGCCCACCATGGCGAGCATGGTGGTCTTGCCGGCGCCGTTCGGCCCGACCATTCCGACTATGGAACCCCGATCAACGGTTAGGTCAATGGCGTCAGCAACGACGACCGAACCCAAGCGCTTGTTAAGGCTTCGGATTTCAAGGAGGGATTGACCGCTCAGACCGTCGCTCCCGCGATTGGCTGCGGTGAACTGGCCACGGGAATGTTCGTGTGGCCGTTATTGGTGACAATGACGAGTGCGTAGCCCGACTGGGTATTGCCAGCGCGCCACTGTCCGCCCACCAATGGTGTCTTGGTCACGTTGGGCACCGGCCCAGCCTGCCAGTTCAGTGGTCCCACGATCGTGTTCAGCTTCAGCTTCGAAAGCGTTGAAACGAACGCCGACTTGTTGTGCGCCTCGCCCGACTGCTTCAGGGTTGCGATTGCTACCTCAAACAAGGCGTGCACGAAGCCAATCGGCTGGGTCCACTGGTCGCCAGTCGACTTCTCGTAGGCCGCAGCAATATGTGCGCAGTTCTGCTTCGTCAACGAGCTGATGAACGGGTGCGTGGGTCCCCACCAGTATTCGGTGCCGATGTTCTCCGCGAGCGAGCCGAGTGCCTGGGCCGAGCTCGGAAAGAGCATTGCCTTGGCGATGGTCGCAACCTTGGGAATATAGCCCTGTGACGCCGCCTGCTTGTAGAACGTCGTGAAGTCGGGTGGGATTGGCACGCCAGTCAAGATCTCGCAGTTTCCGTTGCGAAACGCTGCAATCTGAGCAGTGAAGTCCGTGGTCCCGTCGGCGTAACGGCCTGGGTCGGTGATGTTGTAACCGAGTGGTCTAGCGAACGCCGGGAAACCCTGCGTCGTGGACGCGAAGGCGTCACCGTCACTGTCGTTGGGCCAGAGCCCGCCGATGTTCTTGTTGTTCGCCACGCCACTCCAGATGCTCGAATACACCGCCTCGATGTCCTCGAGTCCCCAGAAGAAGTGATAGGTCCACTTGTACTTGGTCGTGGGTGTCGCGCCGCGACCAAAGAACCATGACTGCCAAGGTGCCACGGTGCTGATGCACGGCACTTGGTTTGCCTCACATTGATCCGATACCGGATTGGTGGTATCGGGAGTCGACGACACCAGCATGACGTCGACTTTGTCGTTCTTGATCAGGTCTTCGGCAACGCTCGCGGCGGTGGCGTCAGTGGATTGACTGTCCTTGACGATGATCTCAATGGGATACTTCACGCCCTTGATCGTGACGCCTTGGGCTAAGAGCGACTTCAGCGCCGAGATCACGAACGCGTCAGCGGCGCCGAATGGTGCCAGCGGTCCAGTCTCTGGACTGACGTAGCCGAACTTTATTGTCTTTCCTTTGGCGACCGCTGCGGCCCCGGCCTGTTCCAGGTCAACGGCGCCACTGAGGCCCACCGCCGCCAGGCCGGCGAGACCGCCCTGTAGGAGTGACCTTCGGCTCCATTCGCGCTCGGACGTGGACTGTTCACTGTTTTCGTGCATTCTAAATTCCCCCTGATCTAGAAACATCTTTGGCGCAACATACCACCGGCGGCAGCCAAATATAAGCCTTGATTTTGAAAATCGACTTGCTGTATGTTCTGGCTCTCGCCAGGTGTGGCGTGGCACGTCACGATTTGGTATGACGTTTTGACGCGGGCGGACGCTATGGTGTTTTCACTTGGCTCGAAGGCCGCTGGAAGTTCCGCGGGACCGAACGCGTAGGACGGCATGGCATAAGAAGTGAGTGCATTCAAGGGGGATGGATGACCAAATACAAGACAGTGTTCGCGAGTCTGGATCACTTCGAAAAAGGTGGCGTTGAAGTCATCAATGATGACCCGAAAAACTACGTGTTTTCCAACATGTTCGACGTCGCGAGCCGGTCCAAGCCCTGGGAGAAGGTGGCAATCGCACGCAACCAGGAGTATGTCTTGGAGGCGATACGAGCCGAGGGCACGTCATCGTGGCGGGTGACACCACACGACGAGTTCGCTCTCGTGGTCGACGGTGAGGTGGTGATTGACCTCCTGGACCCCGATAAGACTCTTGTCGATCCGTCGTCCTCGGGCTCGATTTCGCTAGCGGGTGAGCCAGCGGGCAAGCCGATGGGTACGATCACCGCAGGGCGCGGGCACCTGGCTTTGTTGCCCGCTGGCAAGTGCTACCGAATGAGTGCGCAGCGCCCTTCGGTCGTCGTGCTGCAGACCATCATGGGTCCCGAAACCATCGAACGCTGGTCGACGATTTGTCAGAAGTTTTAGAGAAAAGGAACTGTCATGACCGACACCTCAACTGTCAAGAGTGAATCGCCCAACGAACACGGCTACAAGCCCTTTACCCTGGGAGGATTTCGATTCGAGCGCGACGAGCACTTTGTACACGTGCAGTGGCCGACGGGTCGCCACGTAGCTGCGGCTGAACCGTTCTTGAAAGCCTTAATGCGTGACGTCGCGTGGAACTTCTTTTACGGCACGGTCAATTTTGACTCGGTGATCGGCACCTTGAATCACTACGGTGACGTTGACCTCTTCGCGGGACGTTTCAACGAGGAGTATCGCAAGGCGGAACTCGATCACTCCGAGAACTTCCCCCACGACGAGATCAAGGCAACATTCCAAGCGATGCTCGATGACTGGGTTAACGAGGACTTTGACCCCTTCGCCGCGCCAATGGAAACGGGCTCGGCCTACGGCGAGAAGACCGGCAGTAACGCGCCCGCGGTGACTCGCACTCGAATCGCCGCGAAGCGGATGGTGGGTCTACCCAACGATGAACCACTGCGCAGCGACGAGTCGGGCTATCCGGTCAATCGGGCGTTCGTAGACGTGGACCAGTCGGAGCCGAAGGTCAAGGTGAACAAAGGCTACGAGAACGAGGTATCGGCGTTCAACTTCTTCGCGTACTTGTCGCGAAGCGACGTGACCTGGAATCCGTCCGTGGTCTCGGTCTGTCGAGACAGTTTGCTGTGTCCGACGACCAAGGAGTTCATCCTTCCTATCATCCACGGCAATGACCGGGTGGAGTGGTTCGTCCAATTGAGCGACGAAATCATCTGGGAGGTCGAAGACCGAGAGACTGGAAAGCCACGAGCCAAGGTGGTGATGAAGGCGGGCGATTGCGCCGCGATGCCCGCGGACATACGTCACCAGGGTTACTCGCCCAAGCGGTCGATGCTGTTGGTCTGGGAGAACAACTCGGCCGACCTGCCGGGCCTGATCGCCCGCGGCGAGGCGCCCACGGTGCCCGTCACCTTTTAGTGACCTTGCTCCAGCGCGGTCTCTTCATTGACGGTGAGTTCGTCGACGCGATCGACGGCGCCACACTCGATGTGCTCAATCCCCACGACGGTTCGCTTCTCGCCGTCGTCGCCGAAGGCGGCGAGGCTGACGTCGACCGGGCGGTCGACGCGGCCAAGGCTGCGTTCCCGGCCTGGTCGTCCCTGGCGTCCAATGAACGTGGTCGAATTCTTCTTCGTCTGGCTGACATCATTGAATCGCACGCCGACGAGCTCGCGCGCCTCGAATCCACTGACACTGGTCACCCGCTCAAGGACACCACGATGCTCGACGTGCCCAGGACCGTCGCGACGTTTCGCTACTTCGGTGGCATGGCCGACAAGTACCAGGGCTTCGTGCCCCCCGTTGAAGCCGGGTTCCTCAACTACGTACTGCGTGAACCAATCGGCGTCGTGGGCCAGATCGTGCCGTGGAACTTCCCCCTGATGTTCTGCGGATGGAAACTAGGACCCGCGCTCGCGGCAGGCAACACCGTGGTGATGAAACCTTCGGAACTGGTACCGCTCTCGACGTTGCGGCTCTGCGAACTCTTCGACGAGGCGGGATTGCCGGCGGGCGTCCTTAACGTCGTGCCGGGGTATGGTCAGCGAGCCGGGGCTCGAATTGCCAGCCATCCCGAAATCGGCAAGGTCAGCTTCACCGGTTCAACGGCGACCGGGCGCTCAATCGTCACCGCTTCGGCGGGGAACCTGAAGCGCCTGCAACTCGAACTCGGCGGCAAGGGGGCCAACGTCGTTTTCGCCGACGCCAACTTAACGGCCGCGGTGAACGGATCGGCGTTCGCGATCTTCCACAACCAGGGTCAAGCCTGCATTGCGGGCTCGCGTCTGCTCCTGCACGACAGCATCGCCGACGAGTTTCTGGAACGGTTCGTGGCCTTGGCCGAGTCGATCAAGGTCGGTGATCCACTCGCGGCGGGCACTGAGATGGGTCCGCTCACGTCGTCGCTGCATCGTGATCGAGTCCTTAGCTACGTACAAGTGGCAGTCGACGAAGGCGGTGCGATCATCAGTGGTGGCGTCGCTCCCGAGGACCCGGCCCTCGCCGGTGGCTACTACGTGCGACCAACCGTGGTGCGCGCCCAACCCGAAAGTCGGGTGTGCCAGGAAGAAGTCTTTGGACCCTTCGTGACCGTGAGCACGTTCCACGACGACGCCGAGGCAATGGCGCTGGCGAACTCGACCGAGTACGGGCTCGGCGGGGGCCTCTGGACCAATGACCTGTCCCGAGCACACCGCGTGGCCAAGGCAATGAAGGCCGGCATGGTGTGGGTGAACAGTTACAAGCGGGTCAGTCCCGGCTCGCCCTTTGGCGGGGTGGGCCATTCTGGCTACGGTCGCGAGATGGGCTTCGAGGCCATGCACGAATACACCGAGCCGAAGTCGGTGTGGATCAACGTGGACGCGGCGATTCCGCCTTGGTACCCCCGATAACCCGTGGCCGAATTCACGTCGCTCGCCAGCGCCGTCGGTCAGCACGTCCACGACGGTGACCGGGTCGCCCTGGAAGGATTCACCCACCTCATCCCCTTTGCCGCGGGCCACGAGATCATTCGTCAGGGTCGCCGCGAATTGACCCTCGTGCGAATGACCCCGGACATCATCTACGACCAACTGATCGGCATGGGTTGTGCGTCGCGGATGATCTTTTCCTGGGCGGGTAATCCGGGTGCCGGCTCTCTTCATCGTTTTCGCGACGCCGTCGAAAACGCCAGGCCGCACGCGCTCGAGATCGAAGAGCACAGCCACGCCGGAATGGCTACGCGCTACGCCACCAGCGCGAGTGGCTTGCCATTTGGAATTCTCCGTGGCTACACCGGCACTGACCTGGCGACGGTTACCAACAACATCGCGTGGGTGGAGTGTCCGTTCACGGGTGAAAGGCTCGCCGCGGTTCCCGCGCTTGACCTAGACGTCGGTATTATTTGCGCCCAGCAGGCCGACCGTGAGGGCAACGTGATGCTGTGGGGGATTACGGGCGTGCAGAAAGAAACCGTACTCGGTGCACGACGCTCGATTGTGTTGGTCGAAGAAGTCGTCGACTCATTCTCACCCCACGTCAACGGCGTCGTCTTGCCATCCTGGGTGGTCGATGCCATCGCCGTTGTCCCATCGGGACCGTTTCCCTCGTACGCGCAGGGCTACTCCGAGCGTGCGAACGCGTTCTACGCGCACTGGGAGTCGATCAGTCGCGATGAAGAAGTATTTCGAACGTGGATGAAAGAGCACGTGTTAGGAACGGGCGATCACGAGCAGTTCCTCGCTTCCCTTGATCCTTCACTGCGCGAGGCGACCAATGCCTGAGCCGTCGACGACCGAGTTGACGTGGACCAGTGATGAGATGATGGCCGTCGCCGCGGCCCGCGAACTGAGCGACGGTACGGTGTGCTTTGTCGGCATCGGACTGCCGAGCACCGCGGCGAACCTGGCCCGGGCGACGCACGCGCGCCAGGCGGTGCTGATTTACGAGTCGGGATGCATTGGCGCCAAGCCCGACCATATTCCGCCATCTATCGGCGACGGCGTACTCAGTCGTAGCGCTGACGCGGTCGTCGCGGTCCCCGAGATATTCTCCTACTGGCTCCAGGCCGGTCGAATCGACGTGGGCTTTCTGGGAGCGGCCCAGGTGGACCGGTGGGGCAACATCAACACGACGGTCGTGGGCGAGTACGAGTCGCCATCGGTCCGGTTGCCGGGTGCGGGCGGTGCGCCCGAGATTGCCACCTCGTGCCAGCGAGTCATCATCACCCTTCGCCACAATCCACGTGCATTGGTTGAGAAAGTCGACTTTGTCACGTCGGTCGGTCACGGTGACGGTACGGGAACGCGCCAACGACTGGGTCTGCCGGGCGCCGGGCCCCAGGTGATCATCACCGACCTCGGCATCCTGCGTTACGACGCGCGAGCAGCCGAATTCTTACTCACCGAGGTGCACCCTGGTGTGCGTGTTGAGGACGTGGTCGCCAAGACCGGTTGGGCCCTGCAGGTGGCAGAGTCGGTGAGCGAGACTGCCCCGCCGAGACCGGTGGAATTGGCCGCGCTCCGAGCGTTCGTGAAGGGCTGACGTGGATCCGTTCGTCTACGACGCGTTAGCGGGCCGAGTGGTCTTTGGACCGGGTCGTCGCCGGGAGATCGGCGACGAGGTCGATCGCCTGGGCGTGGATCGGGTCTTGTTGATCGCCGACGGCTTTGACCTCGAACGCGCCAGCGAAATTGAGCGCGTGCTCGGCACGCGCTGCGTGGGCGTGTTCACGAACGTCGTCCAGCACGTGCCAGTCGCCCTGGCCGAGCAGGCCCGTGAACTCGCCACGTCGACCGGTGCCCAGGCAACGGTGACCTTTGGGGGCGGGTCGGCCACCGGTTTTGGCAAGGCGGTGGCACTTTCGCACCGGTTGCCGCAACTCTGTTTGCCGACGACCTACGCGGGCTCGGAACTCACGCCGATCTGGGGACTCACCGACGGGACCCAGAAGCGGACCGGCCGCGACCTGGGGGTCCAACCCGTCACCGTGATCTATGACCCCGAGTTGACCCTTGATTTACCGATAGACATTGCCGGTCCCAGTGCAATGAACGCACTCGCGCACGCCGTCGAAGGTCTCTACGGACCCGGCGCGAATCCCGTGATGTCCGCGGTCGCGCTCGAATCGGTGCGAGTCCTCGTTGAGCATTTGCCCCTCATGAAACAGGACCCGTCAGACCTGGACGAGCGTTCGGCGGTGCTCTACGGCGCGTACCTAGCGGGCGCAGTGCTGGCGGTCGTGGGTACGGCGCTGCACCACAAGACCTGCCACGTTATCGGTGGTCTGTTCAACTTGGATCACGGCCAGATGAACGCCGTCGTGCTTCCCCAGGCGCTGGCGTACAACGCGCCCGCGATTGCGGACCAGTACGGACGATTGACGTCGCTGCTGGGTGGCGACGCCGCGGGAACCCTCTTCGACCTGGCCCGAGCCCTCGACACGCCGTCGAGCCTTGCCCAGATCGGCTTTCCCGACGATGGCGTCGACGTCGCGGCGCCGCTCGTCGCTCAGGCGGCGGCGGACAACGTACGCTCGCTGACGGTCGACGACGCCCGCGAGTTTCTCGAAGCCTGCATTCGTGGTGAGCGACCGTGAGCCAGTCCTACGTGATCGACGCGGTGCGATCACCCATCGGGCGAATCAACGGGGCACTGGCGTCGGTGCGACCCGACGACCTGGCCGCGGCGGTGTTGTCCGAACTTTGGCAACGTCACAACTTCGACGACTCGATGCTCGGCGACGTCATAGTGGGCAACTCGAACGGTGCGGGCGAGGATAACCGCAACGTGGCGCGAATGGCCCTGCTGCTCGCTGGAATCTCGACGTCGGTTCCCGGGACGTCGGTCAACCGTCTGTGTGGTTCGGGGCTCGAGGCGGTCATCCAGGCCAGCCGCGAGCTCGAGGTCGGCGACGCGGACGTGGTGATTGCCGGAGGCGTCGAATCAATGACCCGTGCGCCGTGGGTACTGCCCAAGCCCGACCGGGCCTTTCCGCGCGAGAACGCGACCATGTTCTCCAGCGCGCTGGGCTGGCGCATGGTGAACCCACGTATGGACCCACAATGGACGGTATCGCTCGGTGAGGGCGCCGAGATCCTCGCCGACGAGTTCAAGATCTCGCGCGAGGAGCAGGACGTCTTTGCGGTGACCAGTCACCAGAAGGCGGCGCGGGCGTGGGATGCGGGACGGTTCGACCATGAGGTCGTGGCGGTGCCGGGCATTGACGTGGCGCGCGACGAGTGCGTGCGAGCCGACTCGTCGCTCGAGACGCTCGCCCCACTCAAACCGGTGTTCCGAGCAGCCGGTACCGTGACGGCGGGAAACTCGTCGCCCATGAACGACGGCGCCGCGGCGTTGCTGATGATGAGTGAACAAGGTCTGCGGGCAACCGGTGTGGCACCGATGGCGCGGGTGGCCGCTCGTGCGGTAAGCGCTCTCGAGCCCCATCGTTACGGTCTCGGTCCGGTCGAGGCGTCGTCGCTCGCGTTGCGTCGAGCCGGCATCACCTGGAAAGACCTCGACGTGGTTGAACTCAACGAGGCGTTCGCCGCGCAGTCATTGGCGTGCCTTCGCTCGCTGCCGGAACTCGACCCGGCTCTCGTTAACCCTAACGGCGGGGCGATTGCGATCGGCCATCCCAT
>Ga0181516_10001645_pt1 | contig 16870 bp, 14 predicted proteins | sample PEATcosm2014_Bin_25_FD_121104 | JGI IMG/M metagenome (GOLD analysis project Ga0181516, IMG submission 121104) | Peatland microbial communities from MTU Mesocosm Facility, Houghton, MI, USA - PEATcosm2014_Bin01_10_metaG | ecosystem: Environmental > Terrestrial > Soil > Wetlands > Peat | place... | reverse complement strand
CGAGGCTAGGCCATTTTCTGCAATAGTTTTTTCCGAAAACGCTTCAATCGACTGGGCCAGTGCGCGGCAAGATGAACGCGAGCCCGGCGCAAACCATGAGGCTGAGGAACGAACACACCGTGCCCCATATCTCTGCGGCAGGCGTGGCGAACGAAATCTCGATCCGATTGACGCCGCCGGGCAGAGGGGACTCCAACAAGCCGTCGGCATCCTGTGCCGCTGGAATGCTCTTGCCGTTCACCGAGATCTTCCAGCGAGGAAAATAGGCGAGATGATAGCGGACGAGTGAATTCACGGGGCAGTTGGTGGTGATGATCTTGTGTTCCGGCTGCCAGCTGAGAATCTGCAGATCTTCGGCACCGCAACGGCTCGAGCTTGCACCGGCCATGCGCTGGTCAAAAGAAGCTAGCGGCACGCTCCTTGGATCGGATTCAAAACTGAACTCACGCGGATTCCAATCGAAAACGACGCCCTCATAGCCTTGCCCGTTGGCGAGGGCGGCGCGTATTTGCTTCAGGAGACTGGTCCCACTGCCTCTTTTCTGAACGAGACCCGGCAATGCCAGGAGCGCTGCCAAAGCGACGACAGCGATGGTCGAGACCAATCGCGGCCGAGATGACCAGAGAAAGGCCACAGCAAATGCAAAGAGGGGCGACAAAACTGCCAGCCAGCGAAAAGGCAGATCCATAAAGTAGAGGATCGGGAGCTTCCAGATCGCCAGGCTGAGAGGCGAAATCATGAACAGGGACAGAATCGCGAGGGTCGGGAGCAGGAGCCGAAAGGATCTGTCCTTGTAGGTTCTATAGACGCATGCGGCGAGGTAGATGGCAGCAAGTATCGAAATGGAAAGAATTGCAATCAAGGTTGGCGGAAGCCAAAAATGTCCAATCGTCAGATCACCCGTTGCGAGGCGATCTGGATTGTTCCAAGCCAGTTCAGAGACGGCCGGAATCCAGTAGAACCCCGCCAGGCCGAGAGCGAGCAGTGAGGCGACGGTAAGTCGAAAAAGAGTCTGGACGTTGGGGCTCGAAACAAAGAGGACCAATGCCAGACTGGCCAGCGTCAGCGATGAAACCAGCGCGAGAGGAATGTCGGCCAGCCAGATCAAACTCAGGCTCACTGAAAAAAGCGGGAGCGACCGATGCCAGCCGCTTTTGCATATCTGGAGAAGAAAAAGCAATGAGGCGGGGAACAGGGCCATCGCAAGCAACTCCGCGTAGGCACCCCGCGGATAGATATCGAAGAGAAAATAGGGACTGAGTGCGTAGGCGGCACCGGCAATCAGTGACTCTCGTCGCGGCATGAATTCGCGGGCGAGTAAATACATCGCAATGCTTGCGCATTGGGTGCAAATCAGGACATAGACGCCGGGCGCCATCGAGAGCGGAAGAATCTTGCATAGATTGCCGCCGAGCCACCAGGAGAGCGGCGGATAAAAGATCAGTCGCGCATCGCCGAATTCCGAGTTGGCTCCGACCGCCCATCTTGGAAAGATTGCGTGTTGCGAGGCAACATCGATCCAGGTCGTGGCGTGAAAATAGAAATCGTGTCCTCCGGGTGTTCCCATCAGAATGAAGGCCAGGACGGGGATAAAGGCGCTTGCGCTCAAGAGAACCGGCGTTGAAAAAAAGATCCGATCTGCACGAGTTCGCAATGAATCGCCTTATAGTGGGGTTGAACGAATTTGAGGTGATTCTACTACGCGCCTCGGAGCAGTCCGTGACGGCATCGATCGTCAACAAAACCGCACCGCATCATCGACCAAGCGTGTTGTGGTTCCGATGTCGGAGATGGCGCACCGGTCTCCCGCCAGCCAACCGCGATACGCTACCATGCCTGAGTACGATGTCAGAGCCAATCTCAACCACTGCGCAGCCGTTGCTTAGCGGCTCGGTCCTGGTGCTGATCCAGTTTGATGTCTGCGAGGAGCTGCGCCTCGATCAGCTTCAGCAGTCGGTGAGCGCCCGGACGCTGCAGCAGCCCAGCATGAAGCACTCGGCGCCGGCCTATGTGCGGTATCAGCGGCCCCCGGTGATCGGGCCGCTCGAACCTCTACTGCTCGAGACCGGCGAACGGCTCGAAGGCGAAGTGAAGTACTACGACTACGGCGTGGCCAGCGTGATTTATCAGCTTCCGTTCTCCGGCGATTGGGAAAGCCTTGTGCGCCTTGCCAGCCGCTGGGTGTGGGACGTCGATTTTGCGTCGCGCGTCGAACCCATCGTTCGGCAGAAACTGGAGCGCGTCACCTCTGCCATGGTGAAGCCTTATAAGCGCTGGCTCAGCGAGGACTATTTCATCTTTCATGTGCGTGAGGCGGCCGGCACGCCCTCGGCGGCCGACGTGACGCGTGACCGCGGCCGCGAGATTGCCCAGGTGGTTCGCGGCGACCGGCTGGTGCTATCCGAGGGTGAAATACGCGAGGTGCTGCAATCGCAGGTGTCCTATTACGCGGGCGATGTTGCGGTCATCGGGTGGAACGCCGCGTTTCTTTACGACAGCACTTCGGGCGCAGAGACATCGATTCAACTGCTCGAATATGCCAATTCGCAGTTGCTCGAGTTTCGCCATTACGACGAACTTCTCACGGGGATTCTCGATAGCGTGTACGACCTGCTGGGACAGAAGACCGGCTTCTTCGCGCGCTGGGGCCTGGCGCGCTCGGCAACCAGCCTGCACACGGTGTTGCTCGACGTGGCCGAGCTCACCGAACGCGCCGATAACGCAATCAAGTTTCTCAGCGACATGTTTGCCGCGCGTTTTTACAAGCTTGCTGCCGGCAAAGTGGGCGTGCACGACTACAAAGATCTCGTTGCGCAAAAGCTCAAGACCGCCGAAGACCTCTACCACGACATGGTCGAGCAGTTCAACCAGAGCCGCGCATTCTTCCTTGAGGTGACGGTGGTGCTGATTCTGCTGATCGAGCTGTTGTATTTGTTTCGGGGCAAGCCGTTTTGAGCGTGCGACGGGCCGCTACGCTGCCATCGCCTCGGCAAGCCTGCGCACCGTCAGCACGGTGATGTCGTCTTCCTGACCGAATTCTTTGGCGGCATCGGCAATGTAGAACGCCGACTGGTTGCTGAGGTTGTGCACGCGGTCAAAGCCGAACAACTCCCCTGTCGGCCGCCGCGCCTCGACCACGCCGTCAGAAAGCAAAAGCAGCCGGTCGCCGGGATGAAGATAGAGGCTCACTTCTTCGTAGTGCGCATCGGGCAGCACGCCCAGCGGCAGCCCTCCGGGCAGCACGATCTCCTGGCTGTTGAGATAAGGCGGCAAATGTCCCGCACTCGCGATCACCAACTCGCCCCGCGGTCCAAACCAGAGTGCCTGGCAGGTGGTCAGGCTGTCGCTTCCGGCCAGCACGGGATTCAGCTGCTCCAGAATCTTTGCCGGCCGTTTCTCGGGAATTCGCCGCAGCGCGCCCATCAACATCGACACGTTCATTGCGGCTCTCAGTCCATGCCCTGCCACATCGCCGATCACAACCAGCAATCCACCGTCGGCCAGCGGCTGCACGTGAAAGAAATCTCCGCCCACCTCAGTGGCCGGATTGTAGACCGAATCGACTTCGAAGCCGGGGGTCGCGAGTTTCTCTTGAGGAATCATCAGCTCCTGCACGCTGCGGGCGGCGGCAAGTTCGCTGTTGGCGCGTTCCTGGTCATGCTGAATGCGGAGAAAGCGCACGAAGATGATCAGCACGATGGCCAGCAGCCCGGCGAAGTCAGCAATCGAGGCGAAGTGAATCGGCACGGGCCCCGCCTGAATGGTGAGCGGCGACCTATAAGGATGGCCCGATACCCCGGTGACCGCGCTGGTCATGATGGGTTCGACGATGCCGATGATGGTGAGCACCAGCGGAATCAACAAGAGGCCGGCCTCGAAGTTGCGGCGCAGAGTGGCTGCGATGAGCGTGATGAAGATGAACAGGAACCAACCGGCCAACCAGAACATGCTGCCGACATAGACAATGGACAGGGTTGTGATGATCAGCCAGCCTTGACCGCCGATCAGCGAGGTGCAAGGCCCTATTCCAGCCAGGATCAGTGCGCTCCAGCGCAGGGTCTTGATATACCAGCGCGGTCGCATAGACAGAAAGGCAACCAGAAATTCGAAATAAAGGTAGGCCGACAGCGCCAGGAGCTGGAGAAATAACGCCGCATACAAATATTGATCAATGCGGGCGAGGCTTCCGGCGAGATCGATAAATCCGATAGGCGCTTGCAGCAATTCGTGGAGGGCAAGCCACAGATACTCCTTGTGGCCACGCTGGGTGAAGTAGAGGGCCAGCAGGAAGAGCGAAAGCACCGTAAAGAGAATGGCGTTGACCAGCCGGGGCAGCCGTTCGAAGAGGCTGTGCATAAACCACAGATCCCAGGAGCGCCGCAGGTCTTCGGGGTTTCCCAGACGGAAGGCGCGCTTGGCAAAGAAGCCGGTGTATGCAAATTCACCAACGGGAATGTAGAAACTGCGAATCGCAAGCGTGAGATCGGTATCGGAAGGCGCCAGCGGGAGATTGTAAAGGCGCGAAATCTCCTGATATTGGAAAGGGACGTCTCCGTGCGGACCTTCGGGTTGAATCTTTTTTCCGTTGGCAAACACGTCGAGACTGGGACCTGAATCTCCGAGTGTCATCGACGTGAATTGGCTTACCGGCAGTTCGATGAGCAGGGCGATGGGGCCGTGCCCCGCGGAGAGTTTCAAGTGAAGCCTGAACCAGATGTAGCGACGCTGGTCGAGACCGGGCTCGCCAGATTCCGCGGTGCTCGTGATGTCCCGGATCGAGGGCTTGGCAGCACGAATGTCCCAGCTCGAATCGTCGAAAGTGGGCAGAGCCGCCGAAGGAACAGACGCGAGGACGTCGCCATGCGGGTTCTTATCGGTTGTAATCCCCACCCGCCAGCCCTGATCCAAAACGAGAGGCGAACCGAGGTGGGTCGCGTCAATCACCCTGGGGGGCTGGGGATTTGAGCCGTCCCTGGACCTGGAGTTGGATGGAGCCGGAGGTTGCGGAGCCACCAGCTTGTGCAGCAGGCTTCTCGGATGCATTTGCTGTGCAAAGGCTTGCAGACCCAGACACACAGACAATGCCATCACTATCAGAGACACCCTGTGCACACGACCCTCCGAGCTTCTACGTGTTCTCCACTCTAATTCACGCGCCCACGGCGCAAAAGGGGAGGGAAGCAAGGTGCAAACTCCTCGGCCGCAGGTCAGTTCTGCCTCGCTACCGGTCACGGATGCTCCCAGCGATTGCAAATTCTCTTCCCCCGCGCTCCCATTCAGGCACATACTAGCGTCTAATTGAATAGAGCGAAGCGGATCATTCCCTCGGAAAAGTTGTTCGGGCCGGAGGTTGTCACTATGCGAGCAGTTTTCACCGGGCTTAAGGCAGCAGCGCTAGCAGGCCTTGCGCTGGCCATCGTCACCACCCTTGGGGCGCAGTCCCCATCGCAGCCGTCTACCCCGTCAACTACCCCTAGCACTCAGCCCTCCTCGACGCCCGCAGACACCCCGAACGCCCAGCAGACGCCCAACGCAGGCAGCACAGCACCCTCGAGCACCCCGGCAGCGCAACCGGCGCCTGGCACGACGCCAGTGGCCGGCGATACTCCGCCGCCCGCACCGCAGCCGACGCAAAATAAGAAGGACAAGAAGAATAAGAAGGGCTCGGACGATCCGGAGCCCGGAACCACGCCGGTCAAGGGGGACACCGAGGCGAAGGTCGATCCCGACAAGGTCGTCGATGTGGGCAGCGATCCGGTCAAGGTAAAGCCCGGCAGTATTGAAGACGTCAGCGCCGTAGGCAACCGCGACATTGGCGCGCGCGGCCTGGGCAACTGGTACTCGACCGACACTGAAATCAAGATGGGCAAGCAGTATGCCGACGAGATCGAGAAGAGTACGCGGTTCATTACCGATCCGGTCATTGTTGAATACGTCAATCGAATCGGGCAGAACATCGTCAAGAATTCCGATTGCAAAGTGCCCTTCACCATCAAGGTCATCGACTCCGACGAAATCAACGCGATGGCGCTGCCGGGCGGCTTTTTCTATGTCAATTCCGGGCTGATCTTGAATGCGGATGAAGAGGCGGAGCTGGCCGGCGTCATGGCTCACGAGACGGCTCACGTCTGCGCCCACCACGCTGCCCGTGAAATGACCCGCATGAACTATGCGCAGCTTGGCACCATCCCGCTGATCTTTATCGGCGGCTGGACCGGCTACGGCATCTACGAGGCAGCCTCGCTGGCGGTTCCGATTACGTTCCTGCAATTCTCGCGCGACTTCGAGGCGCAGGCTGACTACCTCGGTGTGCAATACATGTATCGCGCCGGATACGATCCGCAGGCTTTCATCAGCTTCTTCGAGAAGATTCAGGCCCTGGAAAAGCGCAAACCCGGCCTGGTAGCCAAGGCGTTCTCAGACCATCCGCAGACCCCGGACCGTATCTTGCACTCGCAAGAGGAGATCGCCCGCATCTTGCCGGCCAAAGACGAGTACACGGTCACGACCTCAGAGTTTGACGACGTGAAGGCTCGGCTGGCCCGGATAGAGAACAAGCGCCGCCTGCTGGACAACAAGGACGGGAAAAAGCCCTCGCTTCGCCGCGCCAGCACAGGCCAGGATGACCCGAATAGCACTCAGTCGACTACCGACAATGGGGACGACCGGCCAACTTTGCATCGCCGAGACGACCAAAACTGATTTTCCTGCATCCAAGGGTTTGAGCACAGATCACCGCGGCTGCTGGGTCCCGTCAGGGAGTCCGCGCCGCGGTTCTTTTTTGCGCTGAAACAGAGCTTTCGGACCCTAATCGGGCCGACTCAATTGAGGCGCGTTCACATGGCCGCCCGGCGCCGGTGGCGCGGGAATAAACGCCGTGAGGAAGCTGATCAGCCGCTCAGTGAAGATCGTGCCGTGATCTGGAATCAGCTCTTTCTGCACTTGCAGCACCCAATAAGGGGTGCCATTGCAACGATTCGGCGCCGTCGCAATCGCATAGTTGAACTGGTCAATCGAGCAGGTCGCGTAATTGTTTCCTGTGCCCGGCGTGCAAATGGGATCGTTCGGCCCCTTGGTCTGCGATGCCGGTGCCTGGGTCTGGGTGACGGTGTGACTCCAAAGCTCCTGCTTATGGGCCGTCGTGCTCATGTAATAGGCGGCCTGGTTCAGATCGGTCCGCACCGTGGTCTTTCCCTGTGGATCGGAGGCGTCGTAGCAGGCACGCGCATACGCGGTGGTCGATTGCTCTCCAGCCGGGGGTTGCGCCGACGTGGAACGCATGCTGTCGTTCCATTTGTAGCGAAGGAGCGGGCCGCCGTGGCCGATCTTGAGAAACAACCCGGTGGCTAGATCTGCCTCAGATGTGATCGACAGAAACAGGGGGCGCTGACGCTGATCGCCCTCCAGGCTGTATCGAAACTGACTGAACGCGAGATAGTCCATCACTTGCTTTGATTCGGTTGCGGCAGCAGCGGAGTTGACGTAGATGACCAGGCTCGCCAGCGGTTCAACGGGCGCGGTCGTGGTTGAGCCCGACAGGCGTGCCGCTCTGGCCTCGTTCCATTCACTCTCCATTCGCGTGATCAGGGCCTGAGACAAGGCTCGCTCCAGGACCAGTGCTCCAAAGGAGTGGCCGACGAAGAGCACAATCGGGGAACAGCCGCCCGATCCGGTCGTCCCAGATGAGGTCGCTTTGGCGGAATCGACGCAGTAACTCGATTGATAGCACGCGTCTTTTGAGGTGCAGTCCCCACCGCGCTTCGACACATTTGAAATCTCAATCAGTGCGTCGGTCATGCTCGAGTTGCCCACGCGAATGGCCGTCGCCTCTCGATTCCAGTAGGAGAGATTGTCGTTCACCGGCCAGTAGGGCTTGATCAGACGACCACGCCAGGAAAGATAAATTCCGATGACGACATGACCCTTCCACTCGCCATATTTCGGATCGTGAAGCCGGTTCAGGGTCGATTCGACGCCAATCACGTCACTGTCGTCGCCGCCGGATCTGTTGCCCGCGGACGAGTTGTGTTCCCACCCATGAATGAAGGTGAGAATCAGTGGCTGTCCCCAGGGGTCCTGTTTCTTGGCTTCGATCACCAGGTCGACGATGCGGTCGAGTTGGGTGGGCCGGCCGGCGCTGAGATAGTGGACTGTTCCGTAGGAGTCAGTTGCGGGTTTGTAGTCGACCAGACTTCTCTGCCACGGTTCTCCAAACTCGTCGAACTCGAGGAATGCGATGCAGGGCCTCGAGACCAGCTTCGTTTCATCGCATGCCGGCTCAGGATGCGGCGGCCAGGCGGTCGCCGCTGTCGTCGGGAGGGTTGGAGCGTCGGCAATCGCAACCACCGGAGCGGTGTCTGGCCCAATTCCTGAGCGATACGACCGATTTGGAATATGGCATCCGCAAGCCACAATCAGAATGGGAAAGAGAAAGTAGCGTCGTGCGCTGCCAAGAATGCGATCGATCATGGATTTCTCCCGCCTCCGGTTGATGCCGTCTACCTGAAATCTATTAAGGTGCCTTCTTGTGCGATGTGATGAGCTTGGTGAGGGCAGTCATCAGCTCTGGAGAGAACTCCGTGTAGAAGCTGCCCACCAGCGTCGATGCATACGACAGCACCGCGCGCTCGCTCACGTTGCCAATCGAATTTTCAGGGCCTGGATTCCAGCCGTATCCACCATAGACACCTGCAGCGATTCCCACCAGTCGTGTGTAGGCCGGCATGCGCTTGCCATTGCCGCAACTGCTCGACTTCAGCACTGTCACCGAATCGAGAAAGGCATGACCGATTCGCCTCCCGACCGCAGGCGGTCCAACGGCGTAGGTCCTGGTCGTAAGCTCTCCGTTTTCACACGACACGACCTTGGTGCCATAGGGAGTATGCGGGTCATCTTTGTAACTGAGGTGGCGTGGGTCGTCCTGCAGAAGACTGCCCATTAAATACTCCGCCGTGCCTCTGGCCGCCGCCTGGGTGTAGCGCACGCCGACGCGGTCACCGAGCCCCAGCCAGGTGCGCGGCCACTCGTTGGGTGTGCGCAGGATCTCAGACCCAAGTCCGTAGATGAACGCTCCCAGGATCGCCTGATCGGTGAACGAAGTCGTGATCCACTGCTGAAACCTCTGATGTTGCGTAAAGGCGCAATCGGTCATCGTCAGATCTGTGGGAAATCCGCCTGGACAGAGCAGGATGCCTTGCTGCTCGGAGGGCGTGGGATAAGTCGTGACCTGTCCTTGTGCAGGCGTTTTCGGCTGAAGGGGACTAGCCTGCGCAGCGCTCGGCGCAGTTGGGAACTGCTGGCCGTCATTCTCTATGTCAGAAAGCGTGCCTGGGTCCAGGCTGCTCGAGGAGGTTTCCCAGGTATTGTCCGCAGAATCATGGCCGGCGGTCGCGGCCTGCGGGCTTGAAATATTGAGGAACTGCTGAGACAGGCAGATCGCCGGCAGGCAGATAACGAGAATCGGAACTGCAATTGCGGAGCGCCAGAGACGGCATGGCCAGCGATGGGACAGCAGACGGGCGAGCATCGTGACGGGGAATCGACGTGCCCGGACACGTTGCCGGCCCGCGTTTGCGCTATGTCCATGGTGATTCCAACCGCGCGCTCGAATCATTGAATCGTGCCGCCACGAGTAGAGCTTAATCTTGCCCCGGCTGAAAATAGCGTGCCTGGAGAGCAGTTGAGTCTCAGTGAATTATGTTGCGAAGCTGCCTGCGCCGCAGAGTGCCGGGGGACGCACGATTGTCGGCTTGGTTGGAACTATCAAACCACTCATGAGCCGGAAGATCAATAAAATCTTGAGCGTTGACACCCAGACCGGTTGATCTAGGTCAAAACGGGGGGCGGGGCAAGGCTGGCGGTCGGATCGTCCGGCACCATCCGCTCCAATCCCCCAATCCGTTGTGCCTCGGGGTAAACGCTACCCAACCCCCTGCATTTGAGGCCCTTTGCGGGACCGCTGCCGCCAAGTCCGATAAACTGAAATCCCATGAATTTCCCATAACTTCCTGAAAAACCTTGAAGCGGCAGGTGAAACCGCGTTATATACAGTAGGTACCGGCCCCCCAGCCGGAAATCGCTCCTGGGGCAGTCTCGCAGAAATCTTGCCACGATCCTGGTGGAAATGCCTGCGGCCTTTCAGGGAGGAGAATCATGCGTAACGCCGCGATTCGCTCGAATCTGCTTGTTCCTGAAATTCGTGAGGTCATGGATATCCGCCAGGCCTCTGACTACCTTGGTATCTCGCCCGATACGCTCTATAAGTACGCGTCGGAGGGGTTCGTGCCCGCGTTCAAGCTGGGGAACCGGTGGCGCTTCAAGCGATCGCGCCTTGATGAGTGGATGGACCGCCAGTCGGACATCCAGTCTGCAGAGGCGGCGGAAGTCGATCCGCACCTGAAGAAGACGGTACGGCCGGCTCTGTGAGCGTGGAAACTGAGGGACTGCCTCAGTTCCTCGCTGCCGGCCACTGATTTATCCTCAATTAGTGGACCATCTTCGCCGCATCGGTCAGTTGCGCCGCCGCATTACCCGCGCTGGACTTCATGGCCTTCTCGTAACCCATCTTCCCGACGTGCGGTATCTCTGCGGATTCACCGGCTCGAGTGCCGCGCTCGCCATCACACGCCGCGCAGCTTGCCTTTTTACCGATGGCCGATACATCGCGCAGGCGGGGGAAGAGGTCAAAGCCGCCAAAATTCAGATCGTGGCCAGTTCTCCGGCAATCAGCGCCATGCAGTGGCTGGCCGCGCAATCAGGGGTCGAGTCCTCGGGCTTTGACCCGACACACACCACGGTCGCGGACCTCACCCGCCTTCGCGCAGCGCTACCGGCAAGCTTGCGGCGCACCTTTCTTGTTGCCCTGGCGGCGCCGCTGGTCGAGCCGCTTCGCTGGGTCAAAGACGAAGACGAGCTTCGCATCATGGCCGACGCTGCGCTCATTGGCTGCCGGCTGTTTGAGCATCTGCTTGGCTTTATTCGCCCTGGGCTGGCGGAGTTCGAGGTGGCCGCCGAGCTCGAATATCAGGCCCGCCGCCTTGGCGCTGAAGGCATGTCGTTCGACACCATCGTGGCATCGGGCGTGCGTTCTTCACTGCCGCATGGAAAGGCCTCAGCAAGCCTGCTGCCCCGGCGAGGGTTCGTAACCCTCGACTTCGGTATAATCCGTGAGGGCTATTGCTCTGACATGACCCGGACCGTATACCTGGGAACGCCCACCGCGCAGGAGCGCGACGCCTACCAGGCTGTGCTCGAGGCACAGCAATCCGGGGTTGCGGCGGTCAGCGCAGGCGCCCGTTGCGGAGAAGTGGACGAAGCTGCGCGCAGCGTCTTGCGCCAGGCAAACCTGGCCGAGTGGTTTACACACTCCACTGGCCATGGCGTGGGGCTGGAGATTCACGAGTCGCCGCGTATCGGCGCAGGGCAGGCAACCAGGCTGCTGTCAGGCATGGTGATCACGATTGAACCGGGAGTCTATCTTCCGGGTCAGTTCGGCATTCGGATCGAGGACATGGTGGCAGTAACCAAGACCGGCGGCGAAGTATTAACGCCGACGCCCAAAGCGCTTATCGAGCTTTAACCCGATCCGGCGGGGCCGGAGCGGTGAGAGACAAGGAAAGAATGAAACCACAGGATATCCAGGATCTGAAAGAACTGATTGAGTTCCTGAAGCAGCACCAGGTCGCCGAATTCGACGTGGACCGGGGTGACCTCAAGATCCGGCTCAAGTTCCACCAGGCTGAGGCTCCGGTAACGAACTTCAGCGAGCTTGCCCGCATATTGGCCTCGGCGCCCACCGGTTCTACCGCGGCCCAAACGTCCACGGCCTCTGCGGCAGTGTCATCCGCGCCCGCTGTTTCTGAAGAAGAACTGCACGTCGTCAAGTCCCCTATTGTCGGCACATATTATGGCTCGCCTTCGCCCGGCGCGTCGCCCTTCGTTCAGCCCGGGGACCGCGTTGAGAAAGGGCAGGTGATCTGCATCGTCGAGGCCATGAAGCTGATGAACGAAATCGAAGCCGATGCCACCGGCGAGATCGTCAAGTGTCTGGTCTCCAATGGTCAGCCCATCGAGTTTGGGCAGCCGCTCTTTACCATCCGGCTTAATTAATCGAATGAGCCGCCAATTGAGCCATCAAAGGGCATCGCATGCTTCGTAAGGTCATGGTCGCCAATCGCGGCGAAATTGCGCTGCGCGTGCTGAACGCGTGCCGCGAACTCGGAATTCGCACGGTTGCCGTCTACAGCGAGGCCGACCGCAATTCGCTGCACGTACGATTTGCCGACGAGGCCATCTGCATCGGTCCGCCGCGCCCAGCCGACAGCTATCTCAACGTGCCGGCCGTCATCTCTGCCGCCGAAATCGCCAACGTCGACGCGATCCATCCCGGCTATGGCCTGCTGAGCGAGAACGCCAACTTTGCCGAAGTTTGCCGCGCCTCCAACATCAAGTTCATCGGCCCGCCGCCCGAGGTTACGCGCCTGATGGGCGAAAAAGAAAAAGCCCGTAACGCCATGAAGAAGGCAAAGGTTCCGATTCTTCCAGGTTCAGAGGGCGTGCTTTCCACGGAGGAAGAAGCTCTCGAGGTCGCGGCGAAGATCGGATATCCCGTCATTCTCAAGGCCAAGGCCGGCGGCGGTGGGCGGGGCATGCGCATCGTGCGCAATGATGAGGAGCTGCCCAATCTTTACCATGCTGCCTCGACTGAAGCCGCCAACGCCTTTGGCAATGGCGAACTTTACATGGAGAAATTCATCGAGCAGCCGAGGCACATTGAGTTCCAGGTGCTGGCCGATGAACACGGCAGTGTGGTCTCGCTCTTCGAGCGCGAGTGCTCCATCCAGCGCCGCCACCAGAAACTGATTGAAGAGGCGCCATCGCTTCAGGTCACGCCTAAGATGCGCGAGGAGATCGGCTGTACCCTGGTTCGCTGCCTCAGCGAGATCGGCTACCAGAACGCGGGCACCGTCGAATTCTTGATGGATGAGGATCGCCAGCTCTACTTCATCGAGATGAACACGCGCATCCAGGTCGAGCACCCGGTCACGGAATTCATCACCGGCATCGACCTCGTCAAGGCGCAACTGCGCATTGCAGCAGGCGAAAAGCTCGCCGACATACTCCCTGCCAAGCTGGAGATCCGCGGCCACGCCATCGAATGCCGCATCAACGCCGAGCATCCGCAAAAATTCACTCCATCGGCCGGCAAGATAACTGCATTCAACGTGCCCGGCGGCAACGGAGTTCGCGTGGATACGGCGCAATATGCTGAAGGCGTGGTCCCGCCGTACTACGACTCACTCATTGCCAAGCTCATCACGTACGGCGTTGACCGCGACGAGGCCATCGCTCGCATGGAGCGCGCCCTTTCGCAGTTCGTAGTGCGGGGAATTGACACCTCAATCTCGCTGCACCAGGCCATCTTCCAGGACCCCGACTTTCGCGCAGGAAATTTCGACACCAAGTTCATGGAGCGCTTTATCGCCAAGACGGCGGAAGAAGGCGTACGCACCTAAAGGGCGGCCGCTTTGGTCGCTGTCCCGCCCCGGTCGCTGTCTATGATGGGAGCATCTTGCTTTGACGCTTGATGAGGTGATCCCATGCCCCAGTCACAGGCTCACGTTTCCGACGATATCTGCCAGGTGCTGGTCGAGAGCTACGCGGTCAACGAGCGGATGTTTCAGATCGTTCTCGAGAATCTCGATCCAGCGGCATGGCGCGCTCAACAGCCCGGCAGCAGGGGGCGGACAATCGCCGATGTTGTTGTGCATGTCCACAACATGCGACGCAAATGGCTAAGGCTTTCCGCTCCGCATCTCAAGTCGCCGGCCCCACTCGATCGCGTTCGCTGCACGCAAGAGCAGGCCCGAACCGCACTGGCTCAGAGCGCCGCGGGTTGCGCTGAGATGCTCGCCGAGGCGATCGTTCAGCCGAAGGGAAAGGTCGAGACCTTTCTCCGCGATGGGTGGGCGAAGCCGTGGCCCGCCGGTGCGGCCATGCTCGTCTACATGGTGACCCACGATGCACATCATCGCGGACAGGTCTGCATGCTGGCCCATCAACTTGGTTTTCCGCTGCCGCAAAAGGTCACTGCGGAGATGTGGTCGTGGGAACGACTGTGGAAGAAATGCGGATTCGCGCATCCGCGATAGAGCGAAGGACTGTTTCCTCACAGTATTTCCAGCAGCACGTTTGTGCGGGAAATCCGTGACCTCCCCAGCTCAAGTCAGAACAACGCGCCTGGATGCGACGTCACGGTCTTCGCTACCACAATTGGCGGTCCGATGGCCGGGTCGAGTACGCCATTCTGGGGAAAGAGCCATCCATTCACTGAGACAAGGTCATTGTCGGCCAGACCTGAGAAGTCGTCGGGAGTGAATCCCGTGTAGGTCGTCTGCGAGGTCGTCTCCACTATCGATTGCAGCGGTTGTCCCACGGCAGTCGGCCCTACGAAGAAGACGGGGAAGCTGTTCAAAGTGAAGCTTCCTGTGCCGACGGAAGCAATTGTTCCGGTGATTTGACTTGGCTCCAGCGCCAGGCTACTGGCGGTGAAACTGAGATGGACAGGAGGTCCCCATCCGTTTTGCGTGACCGGGCCGGATACGGGACCTGTTTGCAAGCTTCCCGTCACCATCGTGGCAGTCACGGTCTGACCGACGGCGAGGTCATTGTTCGACGCAAACGTCAGGCCCGAGGGAATCGTGAAACCGTCAGAGTCAATCGAGAATGTGGTTGCGGTGCTCGATCCCTGCGTTGGTGACCAGACCGCGACTTGCGCAAACCCGCCTGCGGGCAGACTCGTGGTGCTGAACGATGGGCCGGGATGCAGGATCATGTCGACAATGGTTTCGCCGGCCGGCGTTGGCAGCGGCGGAATGTCGACGATCGTTCCCACTACGCTCTGCTCGCCGGGGTATGCAACGTAACTTATCTGTGCTGCGTCGATATAGCCCTGTCCAACGATGTTCGAGACTTGCACTTGCACAATCTGTCCCTGTGCGATGCACGCAAAGCCCGCGGACGAACACGCGCTCGTGGGAAAGTCGTTATATGTCGTCGAAGTGGACGCCAACACCATAAGCGAATTACCGTTCGGCATTTGCAACTCGAACTGGCTCCCCTGTGCGTCAACTGTCCCCACCATTCCCGTGACACCGCCGAAAAGTGGCGGTGCAGTGGGCGCTGCGCTGGGTGAAAACTCCGCAACCGACAGGCCATTTGCCGCTCCCAGATTGACCGAGAGATCGGGCTGAATGATCGTGTTCAGATGAAAATCGACCAGGAGGCCAGCCGGCATATCCGTTTGGAAGGTGACAGGGAAAGGCGATGAGTTAAGCGTTATTGTGGCTGAATTGTCGATCGGCGGCGTCAGTTGGCAAACTGATCCGATCGCGCACGACGGAGCAAGAGAGGCGTCGGAGCTGTTGTAGATGATCAACTGCGGATTTGCGAATGTCAGGGTCAGGCTCGAATAGGCGCCCGGTTGCACGCCGTTCATATTCAAGAAAGCTGACAGAGCCTGCAACTGCGTCACGTCGACCACAATCGGGTTGCCTACCAGCGTGACAGGCGTACCCCCGGCCGACGCTGGTTGCATCGTGGCAGAGGTCAGGCTCACTTGAAAGAAGAGCACCGATACGCCTGCCGGAGGGTCATCGGTGATTGATAGCGATACGGGCGCGAGCAGCAGCGGACCGTTTCCGCCGGAGCCTGTGCTTTTTGCCGGGCTTGAACCGCAACCTGCCAGGAATGACGCTAGAGTTGCTGTCACCGCCATCAGAAGAATCGATACGGTCTTCCGCATGAGAACTCCTTCCACATGCGAGGAGTGATCCAGTTCCGGCTCACCCGCACGTTCGCTGCCCGGCGGCCCGCGATTCTCTGTTTTGTTCTATTCCTGCAAATCCCCCTGCGGCATCTCGGCTTGAAGACCTGCGGGACACACACACACCATCGCTGCGGTCACCGCGCTGCCAGTATAGACGTTTCTCTTTGAAAAAGTTACCGCGCCATCTGTAACTGCGGTGAGAGTTTTGGAGATATGCGGCTGCGCCCTGCATGCATCCAACTCTGCATGACCCATACCCCCAAACCGACCCATGCCCAGCCCGCCCAATCCGCGGAAGACAAGAAGGTTGTTGACGATGCTGTAGTCAACGACTCCCTCGGTACAGTCAGCATCGCCGATTCGACCGGTTCAGATGAACGTAAAGAAACCGGCGACGCCAAGAAGGACAACAAGAACACCCGCGAGGACTGAATCCCGACCCTGCCCATGCCGCCGAGTCTATCCAGTTAAGCAATTTGATTCAGACAGATAGGGATTCTGGATCAAAAAACGCGGCGGGGCTCGTAACGATTCAGACACGCCTCGACACTTTGGCGTCGATCGAGGCCCGCTTCGCTCTTGACGATGCCCGCAGAGAGTGCAAAACTGCGCCCATAGGACTGCGTGCAGAGCTCTCCGGCTCGGCCCCTCTTCATCGATGAGGAACTGTGGACACGCAAGTGTTTACCGCATTCAATCGGAACAGCAAGAAGTTCGTCGGCGCAGGACTGCCCGTCGTCGACGCAGCCGCTGAACCGCTCAAAGTGCTCAAGATCCTGATGGAGGGTCTGGGGCCGAATGCCACGTCGGGGCTTTGGCTCACGCATTTCCGCGGCGTACCTGTTGCGCAATCGCACAATCCCTTCGATCTTATCTATCTCGACGAGGAACATCGCGTCATTCAGGCCATCGAAATTTCCCGCAGCAGCAGGTTTGAGCCATTCAAGGGGCAACCGGAGAGCGCGCTGATCTTGCCGGCGGGGTCGGTCGCTGCGTCCAAGACATTTACCGGCGATCGAATTATCCTTGCCGACACCGAGACGG
>Ga0181516_10001642_pt1 | contig 16882 bp, 15 predicted proteins | sample PEATcosm2014_Bin_25_FD_121104 | JGI IMG/M metagenome (GOLD analysis project Ga0181516, IMG submission 121104) | Peatland microbial communities from MTU Mesocosm Facility, Houghton, MI, USA - PEATcosm2014_Bin01_10_metaG | ecosystem: Environmental > Terrestrial > Soil > Wetlands > Peat | place... | reverse complement strand
GGGCACGACTTCAGTCGGGCCGATAAAGCCAATCATATCAACGTTGGGCTTTAGCCCCTGCTACGCTCAATCGCGATTGCAACCCCCGAATAGCCCTTTTTCCGCAGCCTCTTTAGCCCCTGCTACGCTCAACCGCGATTGCAACCCCCGAATAGCCCTTTTTCCGCGGCCTCCTAAGTTCTCTCCTCGAGAAATGCACGATGCCGGCAACCTCCTCGCCGCCCGCGCCGTAGGCGCAAGGTTGATTAGCCCCGCGTTTCAACGCGGGGAGAGCGTCTCATCGTGGTTGAACCGGAGTCCCGGAGGGACGGTGCCCACACTCTTCGCCCTCCTGACTTTTCTGCCGGAAAAAACAAAATCGCCCGGTGCCCCAGTTCTGGATTTTCGAACCTTGGAACGTCGCTCAAAATAATTTCCCCTCCCACCGCAATCGTTTGCGGATAATTATGCCCCTTCGGCTCACAATGAAAAATAACAAGGAGAATTCACCATGACCGCATCCGCCGCAACCGATATCACTCTGGTCCAGGCCATTCCACTGCCCGCGCTCGACCCCAGCCCTCAACACTCCAAGGCCGCCATCAAGCGCTGCTGCGCCGCCTGGCGGCGCGCCTACAATGAATCCCTGAAAGGCACTCCACATAGAAGTGGGGACAAGATCATCGCTGAATTTGATGCCAAGCCCGCTTACTGTCAAGCCCTGCCTCCGCTCGCCGGCCGCGAAAACATCCGCGACTTCATTGCCTGCGTAGCCCATGGCGTCCTCCTTGACGCAATTCCTGAGAGGCGCGTCAACCACCTTTTATATGCCGCACAGGTCGCTCTCTCCGCCCTGAATAACGGACCAAAACCGAAAAAAAGCTCCTGATACCCCACCCCCCCCTCCTTGTTGAAGCCGGCTTTTGAGCCCTGAGAAACACGCAACTAGCTTGGTTTCAATTGTTTGTATTTTCCGCTTAGTTACTGATAAGTAACAAAAAATGTCGAGTTCTGGCCTTTTGGGGCCTGAAAATGACCGATTTCGCCCCAAAACACCCTCATTTTCGCACTTTTTGCACGCCCGATCAGGCGTTTTCCAACTGCATCGTCAGCTCTTCCCACTCGCTGGTGTACTCGGCCAACTGCGAGCGCAACTCCTCGGCCAGCGTCGCAAGCCGCTGCGTCTCGGCGGCAGAAACATAAACGCCCAACTGCTCCTCGGTGTGCGCAATGCCAGCCTCAATGCGCGGAACTTCTTCTTCCAGAAATGCGACCCGTTCTTCCATCTGCTTCTGCTTGATCGGATTCAGCCTGCGCGGCCGATCCTTGGCCGGCTCGGCTTCAGCCTCCGAGTTTCCGATGCTCGAAGGCGCCACGATCTCAGGCTGTTTTGCTTTCGCTGAAATCTCAACCGAAGGTCCGCCTTCAGCAAGACTCCAGCGCAGATAGTCTTCGTAGTTTCCCTCGTGGCTGGTGATGGTGCGGTTCTCCACTTCCAGCACGCGAGTCGCCAGGCGATCAATGAAATAGCGGTCGTGCGAAACAAAAACAACCGTCCCGCTGAAGGCCGCCAGCGCGTCAAGCAGCACATCTTTAGCCCGCATATCCAGATGATTCGTCGGCTCGTCCAGCAGCAGAAAATTCGACGGCGAAACCAGAATCCGCGCCAGCGCATAGCGGTTGCGCTCGCCGCCTGAGAGCACGCCCAGAGGCTTGAAGACATCGTCGCCGCGAAAGAGAAAGCAGCCCAGCAGCGACCGCAACTCGCCCTCGGGAACCTTCAGCGCGGCGCGGCTGATGTCGTCCAGCATGAGCGCATCGGGGTCCAGCACCTTGTACTGATCCTGCGCAAAATACTCGCTCACCACGTTGTGGCCGAGTTTGACCTCGCCGGCCGTGGGCGCTTCATCGCCAGTGAGCAGCCGGATCAGCGTGGACTTGCCCGCGCCGTTCACGCCCACCAGCGCCACGCGGTCGCCGCGCTCAATGCTGAAGCGCACGTTGTCCAGCACCAGCTTTGCGCCATAACTCTTCGTGAGTCCTTCCGCCTCCGCAACCATGCGCCCTGAAGGCGGCGGCTGAGGAAACTTGAAGTGAATCGTAGACTCCTCTTCGGGAATTTCAATCCGCTCGATCTTTTCCAGTTCCTTGATGCGGCTCTGCACCTGCTTGGCCTTGGTGGCTTGGGCGCGGAAGCGATTGATGAACGCCTCCAGGTGCTCAATCTGTATGCGCTGGTTGCGATAGGCCGACTGCAACTGCGTTCGCCGCTCATCTTTTTGACTAAGGTATTTTGTGTAATTTCCCTGGTAGATATTCAGCCGCTTATTCCAAATCTCTACCGTTCTATCAATCGTCACATCCAGAAAATAACGATCGTGCGAGATCAGAATATAGCCGAAGGGATAACTCTTCAGATAGTCTTCAAGCCAGTTGCGCGTCTCAAGATCCAGATGGTTGGTTGGCTCGTCCAGCAGAAGCAGATTCGGTTTGGCCAGCAGCAATTTCGCCAGCGCAATCCGCATCTGCCAGCCGCCGCTGAACTCATCCGTCTGCCGCGACCAGTCCTCTTTGCTGAAGCCCAGGCCAGTCAGCACGCCGCCAACCTGCGCATCCAGCGCGTAACCGTCCAGCGAGTGAAAGCGCTCCTGCAGCATCGAGTAGCGCTCGGCCGTTGCTTCATATTCCGGTCCCGCGTGCTCCAGCACAGCCAGTTGCCCGCCCAGCCGTTCCACCTCGTGCTCCATCTCGCGCAACTCGTCAAAGACCGTCAGGCACTCCTCGAAGACGCTGCGCCCTGCAAGCGCCAGTCCCTCTTGCGGCAGATAGCCAATGCTCATGCCGCGCGTCTGCTGCACCTGGCCGTAATCCAGCGTTTCCAGGCCTGCCAGCACCTTCATGATGGTAGATTTGCCGGTGCCGTTGGCGCCCACGAGCGCAGTTTTTTCCCTGCTTCGGATCAGCCAGTTGGCTTCCAGAAACAAGACTCGCGGACCAAACCGCTTGCCGGCATTTTGCAGGGAGAGCATCTGCTTCCAGTGTATCGTTCGCGGGTCATTTGACAGGCAACGTGAAATACCGTCTAAACCTGCTTGATCTGGAGCATGATGACATCCGCAATATCGACCAACATGCCATCCGCGTCGAGCTTTTCGTATTGGTTGCTTCCAGGCATCTTTCGATAGACATTTTCCAGAAAGATGAGCTTATGATTCTCCTCGTCGTTGGCTATAGAAAAGCTCATGACTCGTCCCGTAATACTGCCTTGGTTTTCTTTCAATACAAGCTCAACGAAAACATCTTTTCTCTTCCCTTGGTCATCAAGATCAGGAAACAGGGCATTGTAAATAATGGGTCGTCCTGTGATTAGGAATCTTTCAATGTGATTTGTCCAAAAGCGCCCCAGCCCGGACTTATCGATGCCAAGCTTTTCGGAAACCCACTCCGAAGTTCTCCATGAATCAAGGAGTCCTCGCCCTAGTCCAAGCGACCAGCCGATGCCGAGGGAAAGAAACAGGTAGATCGCTAAGTATCCTGATGGAAGCTCACTGAATTTCTTTAACAATTCGGAGGGTGAGAGCGGAAGCCACCAGCGGATGAAAAACATTGCGGAACTTTGGTACAACAAACCGGCAAGTATCCAGAAACAGCCGTAAAAAAGAGTCAGAATAAAATGAGCCAGTACGCTAAAGATCAGAAACTCGGCAACCTCTTCGGTTGCGCCCTTTTCTCGCCTTGTGCGGGGAACGAAGCGATCGCTTCCCCGGCGGGCAAGGTATCCCGGCAACACGGCAAGAACAATCAGCACAACCTTTGAGAGGTCGATGTCCATTTCAAATTATTGCCGGGTAGACGAAGTGACGGTTGTCGATTCTTGCTCTGGCGCTTGATCCCTTGATGAGGCCGCGGACCGAACTGCGGTGACAAAGGGATTCTCCGCCCGCGCTGGACCAACAAAGTGATTGGCCGTGCTGAATCTCTCGTTGAATTTGTTTGGCTTTATCGTTGCTTGTTGGGTTTCGGCCATCTCACACCTCTCTGAATCAGTTTAACCAAGTTTTAAGACTGCTTCTGCTGCGTTCCGGCAGGTGCAACGGGGTTGGTCGGTGTTTGGGTCGAAGCTGCCTGGGATTGAATAAAAGGATTCGGCGTATTGGGATTCGCCGGTCCCTTCGACCAATGAGCATCCTTTTGCACCCAAATTGCACTGTCCTGCGCTAGAACGGGATTTACAATTTTTGAAAACTGATCCGACAAGCTCCCTCCACGTAAAAAGTATACGCCATTTGCTTTTCCCGCAAAAATTCATCTTCCTTTCATCTGATTCCTCTAATTATTGTTGTGACAGGCTGTGCTTCCCCGCGCGCCTGCACTTGAAATTCTTTTCCCTGGAGCCTATTCGATGGCCGATCTGGCAACTACAGTGGATGCGGCGCCCGCTGGGGCATCGCTGCTTGACCGCAAAATGAAAAAGTCCTCTGCGTGGTTCAGCGGCGCGGTGGTTTTGGTGGCGCTGATTGGCGGTCTTGGCTACATCGGCTTCCACATCGCGCAGGATCTGGGAAACATCGCCATCGTCAGCATCTGGCCTTATGCGCTGCTGGGCGTGGCGCTGCTCATCGCTCTCGGCTTCGAGTTCGTCAACGGCTTCCACGATACGGCCAACGCCGTCGCCACAGTAATTTACACACACTCTCTGGACCCGAATATCGCAGTTGTATGGTCGGGGCTCTGCAATCTGGCCGGTGTGCTAGTCTCTTCGGGCGCAGTCGCTTTTTCCATCATCACGCTGCTGCCGGTCGAGTTGATTTTGCAGGTCAGCTCCGGCGCGGGCTTTGCCATGGTCTTCGCGTTGCTGATTGCCGCAATTATCTGGAATCTGAGCACCTGGTGGTTCGGACTTCCGGCATCAAGCTCGCACACCATGGTCGGCTCCATCATGGGCGTGGGATTGGCCAACCAATTCATGAACGCGCATGGCGGCACCAGCGGCGTGGATTGGGAGCAGGCAACAAAAGTATTCAAAGTACTGCTGATCTCGCCCGTGATTGGCTTTGGCGCGGCCGCGCTTTTGCTGTTGGTGGCCAAGCTCTTCATCAAGTATCCGGCGCTCTATGAAGCGCCCAAAGACAACACGCCTCCACCGTGGCCAATCCGCTTGCTGCTGGTGCTGACCTGCTCCGGCGTCAGCTTTTCTCATGGCTCCAATGACGGTCAGAAGGGCATGGGACTCATCATGCTCATCCTCATTGGAACAGTGCCAACGGCCTATGCTCTCAACCACGCCGTCAGCGCTCGCGACGTGCAGGATTTCATCGCCGCATCCGAGCAGGCCGGGCACATTCTGGACCGGCATGTGGACGCCAACGGAATTATCGGCGCAGATCCCCGCTCCGAGGTCACCGACTACATCCGCACCAAGCAGATCCAGCCGGATACAGTGCTGGCGCTGCGCGAGCTGGTCGAAGATCTGAACCACGAAGTAGCTCTCTACAAGGAGTTCAAGGCCGTTCCCGCCAGCCAGCAGACCAACGTCCGCAATGATATGTATGTGGCCAGCGAAGCGATCCGGCTGATGCAGAAGAACAATAATCCAGCCTTTACCTCCGAGGAGAACGCAGCCCTCAAGAACTACAAGAGCAAGGTAGACAAGGCCACCAAGTTCATTCCGCCGTGGGTCAAGGTCGCCGTGGCATTGGCGCTGGGCCTGGGCACCATGGTCGGTTGGAAGCGCATCGTCGTCACTGTGGGCGAAAAGATTGGCAAGGAGCATCTGACCTACGCGCAGGGCGCTTGTGCCGAGCTTGTCGCCATGGCTACCATCTCAGCCGCCGATAACTTCGGCTTGCCGGTCTCGACGACGCACGTCCTCAGTTCAGGCGTCGCCGGCACCATGGCGGCCAACCGGAGCGGCCTGCAATTTTCCACTATTCGCAACATCGCAGCGGCATGGGTCTTTACGCTGCCGGCTGCGGCCTTGCTCTCCGGTTCGCTCTTCTGGCTCTTCCGCCAGTGGACTCACTAAAGCGGCTTCCCCCACTTTTCAGGGCGTCTGGCATTGCCGGACGCCCTTTTTACAGGCCTCCAAGAGACACTAAAGTCTGCATTGGCGCGCAGGGCTGCCCGGATTCCGGTACCATATTGAAGGTACCGATTAAAGAATGAGCCTGAAAGCCAAGCTGGAAGCAGTCATCTACGCCGCGGAGGAGCCGGTCACACTGGCCCAGCTCGCCGCCCTCTTTGCCGACGAAGCCCTCGAGTGGAAGGCGGAGCAGGAGGCCGTGTCTGCCAAGCTGGCGGACGTTCAACCTTTCCTCGGCGAGGAGTTCGCCCCGCCGGAACCGGAGCCGACTTTGGCGCGGGATCTGGATGCGGAACTCGACCTGGAAACCGATCCGGCGACTGAGCCAGCAACCGAGCCCGAGATCGATCAGGTTTTTGATCCAGAGTCCGATTCTGCCGCGGCTGTCGTGGATTCGGAGATTTCGGCCAGTCCCGAAGCGAATGCGGAAGCCATATCCGAAACCTCTGTGGAAGCTGCTCCCGAGTCTGCCGAGCTTTCCGATGAAGCGGCCACAACCGCTCCCGCCGAACCGGGAGCCGAAACCGCCCAGACCGCCGAAGCCACCGCCGAGGCCGAACTCGAAGCTCGCCGTCAAGCCAGGCTGCGCGAACGCGAGGTCCGCGCCATCATCCGCCAGCTTCTTGAAGAGCTGATCTCCGCCTGCGCCAGCAACGGCCGCGGCGTGGAGATTCGCGAGATCGCCGGCGGCTACCGCATGGCCACCAAGCCCGAGTGCCATGACGCCGTTCGCCTCTTCATCAAGAGCCTCAAGCCGGCTCTCAAGCTCTCCCTGCAAGCCCTGGAGACGCTGGCCGTCGTCGCCTACAAGCAGCCGGTTACCGCGCCCGAGGTTAATGAGATTCGCGGCGTGGATTCCTCCGGCGTCTTCGGTTCGCTGCTGGCGCGCAAGCTGATTGCAACGGCCGGCCGCAAGCCGGTCATCGGCCGGCCCATCCTCTACAAAACCACGCGCGAGTTTCTGCTCCGCTTCGGTCTCAAAGATGTCTCCGAGCTGCCTTCAATGGAGGAGTTCGAGAAGATGGCGACCATTGAGCTCGACGAGCCGGAAACGGCCGCTGCTGATGGCGCCGCGATGAAGCCTAACCCTGCTCTGGGGCCTGAATTTGAAGAAGCTGGACGCGAAGAGTTGGAAGCCGCGCCCGGCGAAGAAATGGAAGAGCCAACCGAAACCACTGAGACCGCCGCGATGGCGGTCAGCAACGAAGCCCAAACCCCGCAGAGATAGTCCCTGCCGCGCCTCCCGCCACCGTGCAGGAAGAAACTGAGAAATTCCGCTATGACGACAAAGAAGAAAATTGCAGCTCCTGCCGAATCCAAACCTGAATTGATCGAAACAAAAGCTGCCAAGCCGAAGGTGAAATCGGTCCGCGCCGTCAAAGCGGTAGCGACAGAGTTGGCAAAAGGGCCTGCAAAGAAATCCACGGAAGAACCTGCAAAAGAGTCCGCAAAGAAGCCAGCGAAGAAAGCGGCAAAGAAATCCGTGAAGAAGCTCGATGCGGAGGCGGGTGAGGGTGTCAAGCCTCGCAAAAAGGCGACCAAATCAACAGCGGCTTCAGCCCCAGCGGCAGAGTCTCAAGCCTCCTCGCCGGTTAGCCAGCCCGCTGCCGCAGAGCAAGCCGAGTATCAAGCCATCATCGCCGACGCGGCGCAGGATGCAATCGATTCGGAGATCGAGAAAGCCGATTCAGAATTGGAGGCTTTTCAATTCACCGGAAGCTTCTCCAACCTGCCCGATGCTCCGGAATCAGATGCCGGAGTAGAACCCGAGGCCGATTCCGGCAATACAACCGAGCCGGAGTTCACCCCGCAGCCGCGTCCTCCCGCCAAGCTTGAGCGTTTGCAGAAGATTCTGGCCGCCGCCGGCGTCGCCAGCCGCCGCAGCGCCGAGACCATGATCGAGCAGGGACGCGTGCAAATCAACGGCAAGACCGTCACCGTGCTGGGCACCAAGGCCGATGCCGGCCGCGACCATATCCGCGTCGACGGCAAGCTGCTGCAAGGCCCTGAGCGGCTGCGCTACTTTGTTCTCAACAAGCCCAAGGGCTTTGTCACTACCGTCAAGGATCCCGAGGGCCGGCCTACGGTGATGCAGTTCTTTGACAAATTCAAGGAGCGTCTCTACCCCGTTGGCCGCCTGGATTACATGAGCGAAGGCCTGCTCCTCGTCACCAATGACGGCGACCTGGCCAACCGCCTCACCAAGGCCTCCTCGGGCGTCGAGAAGACTTATCTGGTCAAGGTCGCCGGCCAGCCAACCGAAGACGAGCTCAATGTTCTGCGCGGCGGCGTCACCATTGAATTGGGAAAGCCCGGATCGCGCCAGGTCCGCACCTCTCCGGCTCGCATCCGCCAGGTTCGCCAGGGCGACAATCCCTGGTACGAAGTGATTCTCATCGAGGGCCGCAACCGCGAATTGCGCAAAATGTTCGAGGAGATTGGCCACTTTGTCGAGAAGATTCGCCGCACCGGCTACGGACCGCTGGTTCTGGATCAGGAGCCTGGGAATCTGCGTGAGCTTGAGCCGCGGGAACTGGATGCATTGCGCCAGGCCGCCGAAGGCAAGCTGCGGACACCTAAATCCAAGGATGTGCGCCGCCGCAACCTGCTTGATGCCGGTCTGCTGCCGACGGTTCTGCCCAAGCCCAGCAGCCGTCCGCGCCTGCCGGTTCCGCCGCCAGCACGTCCGTTTGATTCGACCCGGCAGCCGGAAGAATCGGGTGCGCCATCCTCGCCGCGCCCGGTGCGCAAAGAGTGGGATTCCAAGACAACTTCCAGAGATCGGGTGAAGAACGACTTTGGTCCGAAGAAATTTGGGGCGAGGGAAGCCGGACCCAAGAGATTTGATTCAGGCCGTCCCAGCCGTCCGGCAGCATCATACGGAAAGGGCGGACCAGCCAGTTCCTTCCGTCCCGAGCGTGGTGGCCCTGAGCGTGGCGGAGAGAGTTTCCGCCCTGAGGCTGGCCGCACCTCTGCTCCCAATCCCGTTCGCAGCTTCTCGCACGCTGAAGACGAGCGTCCCAGCCGGGGAGGAAGCGGCGGCCAAGCCAGCTTTGGCTCCGCCCGGCCCGCGGGACGCAGCTTTGACCGGCCAGCTTATGATCGGCAAGGCTCTGGCCGTCCAGTTTCAGATCGTCCCTCATCTGGACATCCAGATTATGCCCGTCCCAGCACCGGTGGCGGCGCAAGGCCCAGCTCAGCCGGAACAGGCAGAACAGCTCCCGGTCGTCCCTTTACCGCCAAGCCCGCCTGGAAGAAGCCGGAAGGTGCAGGACGTTCCGAACGCCCAGAGCGGCCGCGTCCCGACCAGCCTCGGAGAGATCAACCTCGTAAGGATCAGCCGCGTTCCGACCGGCCCGCCTTCAAGCGCCCCGCTCCGCCCGTTCGCGATGCACGGGATTTCGATGACGATCTCGGCCCGGTTCGGCCGCCAAACCTCCACATTGAGGAGGTCACCGGACCAGACCGGTCCAGCCAGAGCCGTCCCTTCCCGGCGCGTTCCAGCTATAGCCGCCCCACTTCACCCCGGCCGGCGTCGAGCCGGCCACCGTCGCCCAGGCCTGATTCCAGTCGCCCAGCCGCGCCGCGTTCCTATTCCGACCGGCCAGTTTCTTCTGGCCAATCCGGTCCACCGGCCAAGCCCTACCGCAGCGAAGGCGGCCTCGAGCGTCGCTACACTACCAGCAGCGGCCAACCCCGCGCAGGCGGCGCACGGCCCAACAGCAAACCCGGCGGGTGGAAGTCCAGTAAGCCAACCGGCCGCTCGTATGGTTCCGGCTCGCGTCCCTCTTCTGGCTCGCAATCCATTGAAGCTCGCACCGGCTCCGGCTACCGTCCGTCCGCCGCGCCTCGGTCCTATAAACCCCGTACCGAAGGCGCATCCGACTACCGCCCAACCACGGCGAAGCCTTATCCCGGTTCAGCTTCCCGCGCTGAAAGGAAGGCTGGTCCTGGCTGGAAGCCCAAGCCGAGTTTTGGTGGCCCGGGCAGGCCCGCATCCGGTACGCGAAGCGGGTCCAAACCCGGCGGTTTCTCAAAGTCAGGCTACAAGGGCAAGCCCAGTGGCGGCTCCGGCTTCAAACGATCCGCCCCCCGCGCTGGCGGCAAACCCGGTGGAAAGAAGCGGGGCTGAGTTGCCACCTCAGCCGTTTTCCTGCATCGGACGCGCGTGGACAACCATCCACAGTATTCCGAACTTGTCCCTGAGCATACTGAAGCGGAAGGCGAAGAATGTCTCGCCCATGGGCATCAGAATCTCGCCGCCTTCCGCCAGGAGCGCATGGATGCGTTCCGCCTCTTCGCTGCTATCCGCGTGAAGAGTAAGATAGGCGCTTCGCATGGGCTGAAACCGGTCCGGTGGGCCATCGCTGGCCATCAGCATCGTCTCGCCAAGCAGGATGCGGGCATGGAGAACGCCATTCTCCATGCCCGGCGGAAAGTTTTTCGGTTCCGGCATCTCGCTGTAGGTCATTATCCCGGTAATCTTTCCGCCAAGATGTTTTTCGTAGAAGCGCAGAGCCTCCGCGCAGTTGCCGCCAAAGTTCAGGTAGGTGTTCAGTTTCATTGTTTCGATCCTCCTTTTGGGAAATGGTTAGCTTTTGGGGAATGAATGGGTGAAGGGAAGGGTGGAATCAGCGGCGTGGGGTCGCGTTCTTGCCAACGCCGATAGGTCTCGGCCAGCATCGCCTCGCGATTTTCTTCCATCTTCGCGATGAAGGCGCAAGGCGCGGCCGTCTCTTCATGCCGCGCTGCCCAGATAAGCAGTTCCAGCATCGCCGGCGCCAGTGCAATGCCCTTGGCCGTCAAGCGATAATGCATCTTGCGGCCATCCTCCGCAACCGGCTCGGCGGTAAGAATGCCCGCCTCTTCCAGCTTGCGCAGGCGGTCTGCGAGGATATTGGTCGCGATGCCCTCGCCGGCGCTTTGGAACTCGCGGAAGCTGCCGTATCCGCGCACCATCAGATCGCGAACAATCAGCAGCGACCAGCGGTCGCCAAGAATATCCAGCGACACACTGACCGGACAACCCGAGCGGTGTTTCGCGATGGAATTTCTAGTCACGAAAGCAGAATAATAATTCTACTTGCAGTTTGCAATCTATTTATGTTTAGAATTTGAAACCGGCCTTCGCATCCTCGCACCGCGAAGGCGAAGTTCGATCGAGAGCAATCAATTCCCCAATACGAATTTCAGGAGGTCACCATGAGCGCAATAGAAAACTCTCCCCGCATTACGCCGTTTCTCTGGTTCGACGCAAACGCTGAAGAGGCAGTGGATTTTTATCTGACCGTCTTCAAAAACTCCCGCAAACTGGGCATATTGCGGCGTGGCATCGACGACCCCAGCGGATTGAAGGGGGACGTGCTCACCATTGCATTTGAGCTAGACGGGCAGAGCTTTACCGCGCTCAACGGCGGTCCATACGCTAAATTCAATGAAGCCGTTTCATTTGTAATCCGATGTGACACCCAGCAAGAAGTGGACGATTACTGGCAGAAGCTCACCGCCGGCGGCAGCGAAGTTCAATGCGGCTGGCTCAAAGACAAATTCGGACTCTCCTGGCAGGTGGTTCCCGCGCATATCGCAGAACTTGTCAAGCATCCCAAGGCCATGCAGGCAATGCTACAAATGAAGAAGCTTGACATTGCGGAACTGGAAAGCGCCGCGCAATCTTAATCAGGATCAAATCGCAATGGAATCAAAGGAGCCCCGCATGGCCAACACCTTCGGCACAGACATTCTTCTCCAGGCGCCGGACCCCAAAAAGGCGGCCTCGTTCTACGTCGAGAATCTCGGCTTTGAGGTTACCGATGAAGAGCCTCACATGATCAGCCTGCGCGGCGCGCACATCAACCTCTTCATCGAGCGCGGTCCGGCGCTGGGTCCAGTGCTTGAAGTAACGGTAGACAGCGTCGAGGCCGTGCGGCGCAGGCTCGTCAAAAGCGGCTGCGAAGTCATCAAGGACGAGCCGGACTTCCCCCGCTGCTACATCAAAGACCCCTGCGGCCTGATCTATAACATCACCAGCTAACAGCCAGGTGCGATGGGTGCCCCATCTCCGGATTTTCGGAGATGGGAGGCTACGAACCCCAACTCGCTTCCTTGCATTCCGGCATCGAATCCTCTGCAAGCGAATCGCGAGCCGCTGGCCGCACCGCGGTCGCTTTGCGGATAATTATTCTTCTAGCGCTTACAATGGAATCAGTCGCAAATCGGAAGCCCCAAGGATCGTCTCCAAAGACCCAATCCACGCAACCCCCGCCCCGGTTTTTGATTACCGGATTCGCTGTTTATTCGCCAAAAAATCCGGCGACCCCACCCCCCCTACCTTGTGGAGGCCATTTATCGGCCCAATAATTCGTGTAACATAAATATAATCAATAGTTTACAGTTTAACCGTAGTTGCTGATCGGTGCCTTGAAGAGGCCGATTTTCCCGTTTTTTTGACAAAAATCGCCGCTTTTGAGCCCCAAATGCTCATTTTTTGCAACTTTTCGCAGTCTTCGATTCGTGCCACCTTCCTTGGCCTTGCGGCATTCCCCAAGCGCCAACCCAAGTGCGCGCTCACTGCAAATGCACTCATCAAACCGCAAAAGTTATACTCAATCTTCGGACCTTCACTCGAAATATTTTCAGCGAAAGGGAAAAGGTCCGCAATGGGAGACCTAAAAACATGACCGCGAAAGTGACCGTGGAAGAAGTCGAGCGCGTGGCCGAACTGGCTCATCTGGAACTCACGCCGGAGGAGACTCCGCGCATGTTGGACGATTTGAATGCCATCCTGGACTACGTCGCCGAATTGAATGAACTCGACACATCGGGCGTCATGCCTCTGGCGCAAATCAGCGACCTGCTCGACGCATCGGGCAAAGGCGTTGTGCGGGACGACCGGTTGCAGCCTTCGCTCGATCGCGCAACCGTTCTCGCGCAAGCGCCGGAGAGCGATGGCGTCTTCTTCAAAGTTCCCAAAGTCATTGAGAGGTAGCAGGTTTTTGAATGCCGGTAATCCATGCGGTGATTGATAAGCCGCAGCAGGCCACAGGAAGGAAGATTCACTTGGAAAGCCAAGCCAAACCAGTCCAGAACTTTGTAGAACATCCCAAGACTCTAGCCGCTCTGCGCGATGAGATCGTGAGCGGCGCAACCAAGGCCGTCGATCTTGCCGCCAGCTATTACGACCGCATTGAGCAGCTGAATCCGCGGCTGAATGTCTATCTGAGCCTGACCAGAGAACGCGCGCTGGCGCAGGCGGCAAAGATCGATTCGCTGGCTGCCAAGGGCGGTCCGCTGCCTCCGCTAGCCGGCATTCCGGTGGGCATCAAGGATGTGTTGGTGATGCAGGGCGCTCCGGCGACGGCTGGGTCAAAGATTTTGCAAGGCTACTGTCCGCCGTATGACGCGACGGCTGTTTCTCGTCTGGAAGCGGCGGGCGCGGTGCTGCTGGGCAAGCTGAATTGCGATGAGTTTGCCATGGGCTCGTCGAATGAGAACTCGGCGTATGGGCCGGTGCGGAATCCGGTGGATACGGAGCGCGTTCCAGGCGGCTCCAGCGGCGGCTCGGCGGCGGCGGTTGCAGCCAATCTGGCCGTGGTCACGCTGGGCTCGGATACGGGCGGCTCAATCCGCCAGCCGGCGAGCTTTTGCGGCGTTGTCGGTGTGCTGCCGACTTATGGGCGCGTCTCGCGCTACGGGCTCATTGCTTATGCCTCGTCGCTGGACCGCGTGGGGCCATTTGCCGCCAATGTGCGCGACGCGGCGACTTTGCTGTCTGTGATTGCCGGGCACGATCCCAAGGACGCTACAAGCTCACCTGCTCCGGTGGCCGACTACGCAGCCGAGAGCGACAAATCCGCCGATGGCCTGCGCATCGGCGTGCCTGCCGAGTACTTCGCCGAGGGTCTCGATCCCGAGGTGCGCGGCTGCATCGAAGCGGGCATCGCGGCGCTCGAAAAGGCAGGCTGCGTTATCAAGCCGGTCGCGCTGCCGAACACCCGCTACGCTGTTCCGGCCTATTACCTGATCGCCACAGCCGAGGCCAGCGCCAATCTGGCCCGCTTTGACGGCGTGCGCTACGGGCCGCGCTCCAAGGATTCGGATACTCTTTCCGACATGTATCGTCACTCGCGCGATGAGGGCTTCGGCGCGGAGGTCAAGCGGCGGATTCTGCTGGGGACTTATGCGCTCAGCGCCGGCTACTACGATGCTTATTACTTGAAAGCCCAGCAGGTCCGCCGCATCCTGGCCGAGGAGTATCTCCGCGCCTTCGCCGAGGTGGATGCCATCGTAACTCCCACCGCGCCCACGCCCGCCTTCAAATTAGGCGAGAAGACCGGCGACCCGCTAGCCATGTATCTCGCCGACATCTACACCGTCACCGCAAGCCTCGCCGGAATCTGTGGCGTGACCGTGCCCTGCGGCACAACCAAGGCCGGTTTGCCGGTAGGAATGCAAGTGCTAGCCGCGCATTTGAATGAAGCGACAGCCTTCCGGGTAGCGCGGGCGGTGGAGAGAATCTAGGGACTGAGGGACGAGAGATTCGGCTGCCGGATGGGGCACACGCTGGGAAAGCGGAATGAGAATTCCTGTCAAACCGAACAAGGAAGGAATCAGCATGGGTTTCTCGAAAGTGGTTGGCAAATTGTTTCCTCCGTATGAGGTCAAAGTCACATGCCAGGACATCAACACTCTTCTTAAAACGGACGATGGGCTCTGTATCGACATAGTGAGAAGAGATGCCCTCATGCTGGCAAAGGACGCTGATAAAACCGTGTATTCGATCCGAATTAACGGTCTTAAGCCAGACCAACTGGCCCTAACCTTAATTTTCAACGTGTTAGTGCGAAATTTAGAGGGTGGTTGGTATCACGTCTACCGGGGTACCTTAGGAATGGAGGGATGCGACATGCTGAGGCTCTGGCACAAAACCGCGAAAGAAATGATAAAGCGTGGATATTCCACCGAAGAGGAATATGCCATTGATGCCGAAGGGCTTAACAGGGAAATTCGGTTGGTAGGCTAGGATTTAGCAAGTAGATCGACCGGGTTAGGTGATTAGAGGTGGAAGGTGCGGTTGACCTCGTAGTGCGGAATGACCGTGAGGCGCCCGATGGTAACTAAGCCAGTATGCCGAGAGAAGCCAGTCGCAGTTTGTACAACCTGCGGTGCAGTGTGCTACGGCCTCGATCTTTATGGGCGATGCGGCCGTATGGTCGGGGGTAAGCGTTGCCGTGGTCTTAAATGCAGCAGATTGAACGAAACCGACTGGGCACAGTGTGAAGCGTGTGAAGGATCTGGGCAGGTTGCTGGGTCAAGATGCGAGAAGTGCGACGGGGTCGGCTGGAAAGACGTGAGAGGCCGATGAAGGGCGATGGACAAAGACAAGTTTGTGAAGTCGCGGGAACGAGATGGTCATGTGCCCCATCCTTGGCGTTCTTTGCGAAGGGTGGGAAACCACGAAACCTAACTGGAACCTAATTCAAGGGAGCAGATTTCATGAACAGAAGATCGTGGTTGGCAATCGTCGGAATTGGAACATTGCTTTCTGTCTCACCAGTTATTCACGCATCCTCCCGCAAGGTGCACGTGGTGGTTCTAGGCGCAACGCGGAAGGTCGCTTACTCCAAGATCGGCGATCCGGCGGGCGCGGCTCAGGGCGAGACTGAACTCAAGATTCGCGCCCTGCTGGTAGATGGCATTCTGAAAGAGTGGACGACCGGCGAGGCGCATGACGTGACCGACCGCAGCTTTGTCGTCCGCCGCGTGCTGAAGATCAACGACACCTTGCCTGGCTACAATCCCGGGCCTAGTGACAGTCCCGCGCCTGGCGACAAAGCCGTGGCGAACGATAAATCTCTACCCGCTGCCAAGCCAGCGCTGGTCAACAAGCCGAAGCCTGAAGGCGAGCATGAGCACTGGGTCTGGCAGCGCGGCCCGTGGCTGCTTGTGGACCGCGTGACGGGGCACATCATCGCCCTCAAATTGCCTGACTACGATCCCGGCGTGAGTCAGGTGGCATGGTTCCGCGACTACGGCGCTTATTGCGGCGTGACGGCCAGCGGTAAAAGTCTCTACGGGGTCGTTGCGCAGGTGGAGGCGCGCAAGGCAGTGCTGGCTAAAAAGCTTTTGGCCTTTGATCCAGAGAGTCACGCCCAGCCAGCCTGCGGCCCTGCCGAATGGCAGCGCGAACCGCTGCGCGTCACCTTTCATCCCACTGGCAAAGAGGCGGCCAGCTTCGACGTAATTCCCGGCTCGGCGGTGCTGGTGGAAGATGCCGGCGACGAAGACAAGCAAGGAACAGGGAAAAAGGAATAGGGAACAGTTGCGCGTTAACGCCTGCCGCTGGCGCGCAGGAAATTCCAGAGAGCCCAGACCATGAAGGATTCGCCCAGAACGGCTGGAATAATTAACAACAATTCGCGATACGTGAGGGTCATAGGAACCACCTTTCCGCTTCACAGCCCACAGGCAACTCGAATGGAGAGCCTGGCTTGTGTGCAAAGCGTCACTCCTTCAGAAGACGCCCGCGGCAGTAATGGTCGAATACGGGAAACGTAAAAGATTTATAAGTGGCGGCAAATCGGCTTCTGCCAGGTAGCGGTTCGGCCGGCGTCAAACCGCTCGAAGAAGCCCAAAATTGCCCTTCGCGGCCCCTGATCCATGATCCATGATCCATGTTCCTGGCTTTGCACCTTGACACGCCCACGCCCGCGCGTATCTTATCTATGGAGGCACTCTTCTGGAACCCGGCCGAAATGTGCGCGCGGAAGTTTTGCGCGATCTTCGGATGCGGCTTTGCTGAGAAGTGCTGTGTCGAACAGGAAG
>Ga0181516_10001641_pt1 | contig 16890 bp, 15 predicted proteins | sample PEATcosm2014_Bin_25_FD_121104 | JGI IMG/M metagenome (GOLD analysis project Ga0181516, IMG submission 121104) | Peatland microbial communities from MTU Mesocosm Facility, Houghton, MI, USA - PEATcosm2014_Bin01_10_metaG | ecosystem: Environmental > Terrestrial > Soil > Wetlands > Peat | place... | reverse complement strand
GTTATTCACAGGCCTTTAGCTCTTGACTCACCGTAGAATCCTGATCGTGCGACTCGTTAACGCATTTGGCATCAAAGCGGCCGTCCGGAACCGGGGATTCACCTGATCTGGTATTCAATGGACAGTCCGCTGCCACATATCGCGGTGAACGAATTCGGACAGGCGCAGAGTCGCCGATTCGGCCGCGATTCGTTCCAGACTCGTTCCACATGTTAAGCACAGGCCTTTCCAGCGTCACGTTGTGATACAGAAAACAATCTCCCACCCGCCTCCGCCGCAAGCGTGGAGGACAGGGAGGGTGCGTATATGCCGGGTTTTAGATGCCGATTTCGTTCTCGCCGCCTGCCAACCGTGAACTGCGTGCCCGTGGCGCCGGGGTCACGGCCGTACTGGGCCCCACCAATACCGGGAAGACTCATCTCGCCATCGAGCGGATGCTGGCGCATTCGTCCGGCCTGATCGGCCTGCCGCTGCGGCTCCTGGCGCGTGAGGTCTTTAACCGCGCGGTGGAACGCGTCGGCGCCGACGCCGTGGCGCTGATCACCGGCGAGGAGAAGATCAAGCCGCCAAATCCGCGTTTCTGGGTCGCCACCGTCGAGGCGATGCCGCGCGACCTTGATGTCGCCTTCCTCGCCATCGACGAGATCCAGCTCGCCGCCGATTTCGAGCGCGGCCACGTTTTCACCGATCGCATGCTGCACCGGCGCGGACGCGAGGAGACGCTGGTGCTCGGCGCCGCCACCATGAAGCCGATCGTCGAGCGGTTATTGCCCGGCGCCAGTATCGTCAGCCGTCCGCGGCTGTCGCAGCTCACTTTTTCCGGCGAGAAGAAGCTGACGCGGCTGCCGCGCCGCTCCGCCATCGTCGCGTTCTCGGCCGACGAGGTCTATGCCATCGCGGAATTGATCCGCCGCCAGCGCGGTGGCGCCGCCGTGGTGCTTGGTGCGTTGTCGCCGCGCACGCGCAATGCTCAGGTCGAGCTCTATCAATCCGGCCAAGTCGACTACTTGGTCGCCACCGACGCGATCGGCATGGGGCTCAATCTCGACGTCGATCACATCGCGTTTGCCTCCGACCGCAAATTCGACGGCTATCAATTCCGCAAGCTCAATCCTGCCGAACTTGCCCAGATCGCCGGCCGCGCCGGACGCGCCACCCGCGACGGCACGTTTGGCACCAGCGGGCGATGCCCGCCGTTTGAGCCCGAATTGGTCCAGGCGCTGGAATCGCACACCTTCGAGCCGATAAAGCTCGTGCAATGGCGCAATAGCGATCTCGAATTCTCCTCGGTCGGCGCCTTGCAGGCTACGCTCGCGGCGGCGCCGACGGAAAACGCGCTGGCGCGCGCGCCGGTCGCCGAAGACATTCTCGTCCTCGATCATGCCGCGCGCGACGACGACGTCCGCGCCCTGACCCGGACGCCCGCCGACGTCGAACGGCTGTGGGACGTCTGCCAGCTTCCCGATTACCGCAAGATCGCGCCCGCAAACCACGCCGAACTCGCGGTCACGGTGTACGGCTTCATACAGCGCGATGGCGTGATCAAAACCGATTGGTTCGCCTATCAGGTCGCGCTGGCGGATCGCACCGATGGCGACATCGATACGCTGTCGGCGCGCATCGCCCACATCCGCACTTGGACCTTCGCCGCGAACCGTCCGGATTGGCTCGCCGATCCAGAGCACTGGCAAGGCGTCACGCGCGCCGTGGAAGATCGGCTCTCGGATGCTTTGCACGAGCGTCTGACTGAGCGCTTTGTCGATCGCCGCACCAGCGTGTTGATGCGGCGATTGCGGGAAAACGCGGCGCTTGAACCAGACTTCAACAAGACCGGCGAGGTCGTGGTCGAGGGCCACCTGATCGGCCGGCTCGATGGATTCGTCTTTGTGCCGGACGCATCGTCGGGCGGCTCGGAGGCCAAGGCGCTGCAGAATGCGGCGCAGAAGGCGCTCGCCGGCGAGATCTCCGCGCGGGCCACGCGCCTTGCCGAAGCACCCGACGAGCAATTCGTGCTTGCCGCCGATGGCACGCTGCGCTGGACCGGAGCCGCGGTCGGCAAGCTTTACGCCGGCGAGGAGGCCTTGCACCCGCGTGTACGCGTGGTCGCGGACGAGCAATTGACCGGCGCGCCGCGCGATGCCGTGGAGGCGCGGCTCAATAGTTTCGTCAAATCCCACATCGAAAAACTGCTCGGGCCGTTGGCAGAACTGGCGGCGGCCGCCGACGTCACCGGCATCGCCCGCGGGGTCGCCTTTCAACTGGTCGAGGCGCTCGGTGTGCTCGACCGCCAACGCGTTGCCGACGAAGTGAAGGGCTTGGAGCAGCCGGCGCGCGCGTCGTTGCGCAAATACGGCGTGCGCTTCGGCGCCTACCACATCTATCTGCCGGTTCTACTGAAGCCCGCGCCGCGCAAGCTCGCGACCCAGTTGTGGGCGCTGCGGCATGAGGGGCCGGAGAGCAAAGGCCTCGACGATTTGTTGCTTCTTGCCGGCAGCGGCCGGACCTCGATCCCGGTGGATCGCGCCATCGACGCCGCGCTTTATCGCACCGCCGGTTATCGGGTGTGCGGCGAGCGCGCCGTGCGGGTCGATATTCTGGAACGGCTTTCCGATCTGATCCGCCCCGCGCTGTCCTGGCGCGAAGGCGCTGCCGGACCAAAGCCGCCAAGTGCGTTTCCCGGCGGCGGGTTCACGATCGTCAACGGCATGACGTCGCTGACCGGCGCGTCGGGCGAGGATTTTGCCTCGATCCTGCGCTCGCTCGGCTACCGCATGGAGCGGCGGCCGAAACCGCAAGAACCGCAAGCTGGACCGCTGGCCGAACCGCGGACCCAGCTGCCGCCCGCCGCGACTGAGCCCGCCAGCATCAATGGCGGCCTGCCGGAGGTCGCTGCCGAAGCCGCAGTGTCTGCGCCGGAAGCCGAGCAACACCCGCAGGCCGCGCCGGTGCCCGAAGAAATTGCGCTTCGTGTTGAAAGCCCTGCAGAGGCCGAGAACGACCGCGCTGAATCTGTTCTAGCAGTGGACGCGGGTGCCGCCGGCGCGGCGGCGGCGCCTGCCGCCGAACAGTCAGACTTGGTTGAAGTCTGGCGACCGGGCCGAACCGGGCATCCGGAGGGCCGCCGGCATCGCCCCCGGCGTCGCGAAGCCAGCAAAGAGTCGGTCAAGCACACGGCGCCGCAGCGCAGGGAAGAAGCCGCGGTGGCGGCAGTTCCGGCTGTGGATCCCACGTCAGCGCCATCTCCCGAGCAGACCGCGCCGGCGGTGCCGCATTCCCAAGAAGCCCGTCATTTCCGTAATCGCCGCAGGCCGGACCATCGTGCCGATCGTCCACAGCGCGAGCGCGACCGGCCGCCGGTCAAGCGCTTCGAGCGGCGCGAGAAGGCACCCGATCCGAATTCCCCTTTCGCCAAACTCGCGGCGTTGAAGGCCCAGCTCGAGGCCGATGCCAAGGAGCGGCGTTGAGTGCCGGCTGAGCAAGAGCGCCAGCGCATCGACCGGTGGTTATGGCATGCCCGCGTGGTGCGTACGCGCGAAGCGGCAGCGTTGCTGGCGGGTTCCGGCTACGTTCGGATCAACGGCACCCGCATCGATGCCCCTGGCCGTATGGTGCGCGCCGGTGACGTGATTACAGTTGCACTGGATCGGGGAGTGCGGATGCTCAAAGTGACGGGCATTGTCGAGCGCCGGGGTCCGGCGCCGGCTGCAGCGTCGCTATATGAGGATATCGAATAGGCGGACCGTGCTACCGGAAGCTAGGTCCGCCTGGTCGGTGCACTTTGCTTGCGTGCACCTGACCCATGCGATAGGAGCAAGGCTTCAAAAAAGCCCGTTAGAGTGTGCAGATGACCTATATCGTCAACGACAATTGCATCAAATGCAAATACATGGACTGCGTCGAAGTCTGCCCCGTGGACTGCTTCTACGAGGGCGAAAACATGTTGGTCATCCACCCGGACGAATGCATCGATTGCGGCGTCTGCGAGCCGGAATGCCCGGTCGAGGCGATCAAGCCGGATACCGAGCAGGGCGTCGAGAAGTGGCTGGGTATCAACGCCGAATACGCCAAAACATGGCCTAACATCACCGCGAAGAAGTCCCCGCCAGCCGACGCCAAGGAATGGGAAGGCGTGGCCAATAAGTTCGAGGAGCACTTTTCGGCCAATCCTGGCACCGGCGACTAACTACAAGTTTTAGTTGTAGATATTTACCATCGTTAAGGATTTCGCCCCGCGCGGCCCCCGCTGCGATGCTTTCGTGATGCGTTAAGGCTTTGATTTTGGCTGAAAATGTGATATAAACCCCCTACAAAATGAAAAACCGCCCCGAAACGTGCTCCCCTCCCACCGGGAGCATATTTTTTCGAGGGTCTTTCGAGGAACCGTCAAAAGAGGCGTGATCATCCACGCGAGAGCAGTGGCAGAGAAAACTCGTCGATCGAAAAAGAGTGTGGCCGGCATGAGCCGGAAGGCAACAAAACCCTCCTCCCGCGCGAGCCGGAGGCCCTCACAGTCCACGCGGACATCGGCCCGTAGCCGAGTCAGTGCGGCGAAGCCCGTGCCACGGCGCAAGCCGGAGCCGGAAGGAGCAGCTTTGGGAATGAATGCGAAGAAGACTACTCAACGACAAGGCTTCAAAACTCACGAATTCATCGTCTATCCGGCGCACGGTGTGGGCCAGATCGTCTCCATCGAGGAGCAAGAGGTCGCGGGCGCTCGGCTTGAGCTGTTCGTTATCAACTTCGTCAAGGACAAGATGACGCTGCGGGTGCCGACCTCGAAAGTGGTGTCGGTCGGAATGCGCAAGCTTGCCGAGACACCGATGGTCAAGCGGGCGCTTGAGACGCTCAAGGGTCGGGCTCGCATCAAGCGCACGATGTGGTCGCGGCGCGCGCAGGAATACGAGGCCAAGATCAATTCCGGTGACATCGTCGCCATCGCCGAAGTCGTTCGCGATCTCTTCCGCTCGGACACGCAGCCGGAGCAGTCCTATTCCGAGCGCCAGCTTTACGAAGCGGCGCTCGATCGGCTGTCGCGCGAGGTGTCTGCCGTGCAGCGGATCACCGAGACCGAAGCGATCAAGGAAATCGAAGCCGCGCTTGCCAAGGGGCCGCGTCGCGGTCCGAAGTCCGAGACGGAAGAAGAGTCCGTCGTGGAGGAAGAGGCTGCGTAACTAAATCCGAATTCGGTCACAATACGTGCAAGGCCCGGCAAATTGCCGGGCCTTTTTTCTTTGTTCGAATTGGCGTTGCCACGAAGCGTAAAAGCGGTACGCGCTTTCCCAGATGATGCCCATGGTTAGCCATAAATTAAGCTTCATTTGAAAGGAGATAGGGGCGAAGCGTGAGGAACGGGGGGCGCTAAGCATGCGACTAAACAAGACGCTTACGCGCGGCCAATCGTTTCCGATCCGCGTGGTTCCAATTCTCTTGGCCGGCGGCATCGGCTATCTGAGCGGCGGCTTAAATACGACCGCGTTGCGCAGCGCGGACGTTTCGGCTGCTGAATCGGTCGCGCTGCGTTTCCCGGACGCCTGGAACAACGCTTCATCCGCCGCCAAAGCCGCGCCTTCATGGGCGGCGATGAACGTGAGCGCGACAAACGTCACGAGCGATGCGCAACTCGCGCTGTTGAGCCCAGAGCCCATGATTCCACAGACCGTTCCGCAAGCGCCTCCTCAGGTGAATCCGACGGTAACTTCTGACGCTGTCGCGGAAGCCGGTACGCAAACACCTGTGCATATGGCGGCGTTGGAAGATGCCGGCACATCGCCTGCGGCGCGTCAGAGCGAGCCGTCGCAGGCCGTAGCGCCGGTACTCCGCGCTGCACCGGCCGTCGCGCCGCAGCCAATCAGCCAAGCCAAAGCCGCCGCCTCGGCGCCGGCAACCGTCCCACATCACCAAATCATCAATCGGCCGGGATACGTGCTCAACGACGCGCAGATTGCCAGCATCAAGGAGCGGCTGAATTTGACGCCGGATCAGGAGCAAATGTGGCCCGCGGTCGAAGCCGCACTGCGCAATATGGCCTATACGGAGGTGCAGGAATTGCGCACCCACGGCGCTTGGTCGAACGCACAGGTCGCCGCCGTGGATTCCGATGCGGTGCAAGGCCTCAAATCCGCGGCCGTCCCGCTGATCATGAGTTTCAACTCCGAGCAAAAAGAAGAAGTTCGCAACATCGTCCACGTCATGGGACTCGATCAGCTCGCTTCGCAATTCTGATTTCGTTATCCCGGGCGAAATCGGTTACCCAATTTCGGATAGGGAATTTCACAAGTCGGGAAAAGCCGGCTCGTGCCGGCTCGCCGACGGAACAAATTCAACAGCGAATCAAATCTTCAGTCGCGGGATTTTGCCGCAAAAACGGCGACCGGCCGCAACAGATCAGCAGTGCACTTGGCCCCGATCAGCGCCAAGCCGGTGAAGCAAATCAATTCGCCCGTCTCCAGCGGATTGGCGACGTAGAAACTGTACTGAGGGTCATAGAGGAAGAAGGCGGCGCTTATCGTCGCCGCGACGGCGCACAGCATAGCCGGCCGGGTGCCATGGAGGACGGCGACCAACGCAATCGGCAGCAGATAGAAGAAGACGAGATGTTGATGACCCGCTGATGAGATTTTGACCAGCCAGAGTACGGCGGTGACCGCGGATACCACGGTGAGCGCCACGGCGACCGGAACCGCCCCCCTTAATAGCAACATCGGATTTCCCCCACAGCCGTTCGGCCTGCCGTCCCCAGCCCGATTGCCGGCCGTTTGGCGTGGAATACCAGAGCCAAGGTGAGGAGAGAATAGGGAAATCGTAGGGGGGAGACTCGTGGTTACTCGACCACGACCTTAACCTCGGTTCCAGGCTTCAATCGGTCGCCCGGATCAAGGCCATTCAGCACACGGAAGCGCTCGGCGGCCCGGTCCGCCACGGCCATTTTACCCGCCAGTCTGTCTACCGTATCGCCCGGCGCGACCGTGACGATCTTCAGGCGAAGTGGCTTCGCCTCCTGGATCTCGGCCAGCGTCATGCGGCGGAACGTGCCGACCGCTTCACGGAAGGAGCGGTCGGATTCGGGTGTGCGACGTTTGGCGGCGAAAATGAAGCGATAGACGTCGCTGCCGAAGCGGATGGCGTACAGCCGAAAGTCCCACTGGTCGCCCTTGGCGGCCGCGGTGGCGCTCGGAAAGCCGTTAATGGTGGTCGCTTCGACCGTCGCCCGGTCGATGCTCTCGATCCAGCCGGAGGTCAGGTAATCGGTGAGCGTCTGCTCCGCCGGCACGCGCACGACGTCAAGCCGCAGCGCCTCGCCGCCGCCGCGTTTGATGCCGAGCACGGCCTGCGCGGTATTGTCGAGCGTAAAGCCGTCCGGCGCGGTGAAGGTAAAGCCGAGCTTGGGATGCAAGAAGCGCCGGCCGCGAACGAATCCTTCACTTGGGTCCTCGCCGTAAACAATGCCGTCAAGGTCGCCGAGATAGACCGCCTTGGCTTGGGCCAATTCCTGTCCGCCGTCCGCCGGGGCACGGTACTGGCGCGCGTTGGCAAGCGCCTGCGTAATGCGCTCGGGCGTCGCCGGATGCGAGGACAGGAAATCCGGAGCGCTCGGATTGATTGGACCGGATTGCTCCGGCTCCGGCTTGAGCTCGGAATTGTGCTCCATCGAACTGAGGAACCGCACTGCGCCGTACGGATCGTAGCCGGCGCGCGAGGCGAGCCCTATGCCGATGGCGTCGGCCTCGAATTCCTGCTGCCGCGAAAAGCTCGCGAGCTCGAGCTTCGATTTGGCGAGCGCCATGGCGCCGGCTTCCGGATCGGTGACCACGTCGGATATGACACGGCTGACGAGATCGGCTTGTCGCGCGTGCTCCTCGCGGAGCTGGGCGTGATTGGCGATCACGTGTCCCATTTCGTGCGCCAGCACCGAGGCAAGCTCGGAATCGTCATTGGCCAGCGCGATGAGCCCGCGCGTCACATAGAGCTGGCCGCTCGGCAGTGCAAAAGCATTGACCGATTGGGAATTGAGCATGGTGACTTTGTAGTGCAGGTCGGGCTTGTCCGACGCCGCCACCAGACGTTCGACCATCTGCTCGATCAAGCTCTGTAGCTTGGGATCGTTGTAGACGCCGCCATAGGTGGCGAGGATGCGCTGGTGCTCGCGCAAAACCTCCGGCGGTATCGCTGCCTCGGCCTGTTTGCCCGGTGTGGCAATCGAGGCTTGCGGCGCGGTGCCGGGGGCCGAGGCAGTGCAAGCCGCCAGCACGAGCGCCGCGATCGCGACGCCCGCTTGCAAAAATCGCCAGCTTGCTGAACCCAAACGTCCCCGTTTCACCGCGTCACCCGATCACCCGCGCAAGCCGGCCGCGTCACTCACTTGTGCAAGTCATTCCCGATACCAGTCATTCGCGATCCGCCGTCTCGATCTGCTCCGGATACGCCGCTTCGATCCAGGGAGCGCCACCAGTGCCGCCGCCCGGACTGCCGCCGGTGCCGCCACCTGCACCACGCTCTTCGATCCAGCCGCGGACCCGAACGCGGCGGCCCTCGAGACTCTTCAAGTCGAGCCCCGCCGCCGCGAAATTGCGCTCGTTTCGTTTCAGGACCGTAACCGTAAAATCCTCGGACCAATGCCGCCCGAAATTCACGTAGATCGTGGCGCCGCTTTCGCGCACCGACAGCACCCGGCCCTCGACCAGCGCAAATCCACCCCGGTGCGCCAGCACATCCGTAGGGGTCTCGGCGTCGAGCACCTCATAATACGGATCGGACCATAGGCCAAGCTTGGCCGCCCGCGCGGCATGTTCCCGCTTCAGCAAATCGGCGGCGCAGGCATGGGCGCCGACGCGGTCGGCGACCCGGGCCAAACCCGCGGCGATCAATTCGCCCTGCACGAACAATTCGTCGCCGTCGCGTTCGGCATAGGCGTAAGCGACGACCCGTCCGTAGCGATCGGAGCCGGCGTCGGCGCGGCGCAGCAAAACGTCGTCACCTTCGGCGAGCGCGGCGAGTGCATCCTTGGCGGCGCCACCGCTAGGCGGCGCCGTGCCGGTTGCCGGTGACAGCGGCGGCACCTCGATCGCCGCGAGGCGGACTTCGCGTCCGTCATCGAGCACGAAAGTGCGGCCGTCGATGACGCGGCTCACCGTGCCGCGCGCGACCTGGTCGCCGCCGCACACCGGCGCGGGCTGCGCTTGTGCCATCGCGCCGGCATATCCGCACGCGATCCCGCAAACCAGCGCCAACAGTGCGGTCAGGATTCCGTCCCGCCAGTCCCTCATGGCGGTCAAGCGAAAGGCCGGAATGCGGCGGCACTGCGGCCGAGCCTGGACGCCCCCGCCGGCCCATATGATATAGGGAAGCGTCCGCGAACGGATGTCGAGCGCTGCTCGCACGCAGATCCCTCAAAACGGTCCCGTAGCTCAGCCGGATAGAGCAGCGGTTTCCTAATTCGAATTGTGCTCTTTGCGTGGAGCATCATAGCGATAGGCAACATTTATCGAGCGCTCAATTGAGCGCGACTTTGTCGCCTATTCGCATCATCCCCGACGCAGCCACAACCGCGTAAACTCCCGCACAAGGAAACGAACCAAGCTCGCCGAGCTGTATCCTGTTGTCGCGAACGAGCGCCTTGAGAATATCTGTATCTCTTGGCAAATCGTCTTGGGCGAGGGTCACCATCACGCATCGCGGATCGTTCAGGGCCACGTTCAATCGCACCGTGTCTCCAAACTCCAGCGCGCGACCGATCCAGTCGTTTTCGACAAAGCCGTCTGGTTCGGTCTTCAAAATGACGTTCATGCGAAATCTTCGCACATCAAAGCTGCTCTGCGGCTGGTGCCGTGTTAGCTGGGCGAGAGTGGAGGACGTCAACACCGAAACCGGAAATACATCCAAAAACGAACCGACAGGCAGCGGAGATGCCATTCCGAGTGATGCAAACAGTGCAGAGCCGAGCTTTTGGGGGACTACAGTATTTCGATTACCGCCCGGATCAGCGCCTTCGACATCCGGGTGGTATTGATCGACGGTGAAATCGTCCGGTGCGGACCTTCTTAATGCGACATTGCGCTTGAAGTGCGTTGAGAGCGCTCGATCAATCTCGGGGGAGTCGCTTCGTAAGGCCGTACCATCGGGTAGCGAAATATGCACCGGCGGTATGTCGTCGCCGCTTTGCGGCGAACGCACAAATTTCGCTCCGCAATTCAGTATTTCTGGGAAAAGCCTCGCGCTTTTTGCGCTGACGACCCTCCCCGTGTCGGTGTCGATAAGCGCATAGGCTCTGTCGCCTAACACGCCACGCTCAGTCACCGCTGCCTCCCGAAGCCGTTCGCCCCGCATTGATTTCACCGGGAAGCGCCAAAGACTCTCGACTGTGCCCACCATGGTCATTTTTGTAGCCTCGGCTTTCGTGTCATCGCCCAAAGTTGTGGTGCGCCCACGAATGGTCTGGGCTCACCCGTTACTTCAAAACCAAGCTTACGGTAGAAGGGCAGCGTCTTTGGAAACGGTGTTTCCAAGTAGCACGCTTCCAAAGCCGCATCGGCAGCCTTGAGCACAGGTGCCATAAGACGCGCTCCGATATTGTGTCCGCGCAGGTTAGAATCAATGCCGATGAAAAACAGATACCAATGCGGTTGAGATGGATGCGTTTCCTCCAGTCTGGCGAAACCTCCCAGGAGCATTTTTCCAAGGTACGGCGACAGCGCCAGCACACGATAGCGCGTGATCAGCGCGCGCAGCCACGCACCCATGCCGACGACTATTGCGTTGGGCGGCCGCCACACAGCCGCTCCGATGAGTCTTTGCCCATCGAACCCACCGTAGACATGGTTGAACCGCATATGGGCTCGAACAACGTCGCCGAAGAAAAGATCAAACACCTTGCGGCGTAACGAAGGATCGGGAAAGTGGAAGCAAAAAATTGGATCGTCTTTGAATGCGTCTGCCAGCAAATCGACGGCGCTTCGGACATACCTCATCGGCAGCGGTTCAATGACAATTTGGTCCAAGACTAAGCCCCCGGGTCAAACTTTACAGAGGCAATAAGATGCGCGCTAGGATGTCCGCTGTGGATCATTAGCTGTCACTGTCTGGTCAAATTGGGATTCCCGCTTTCATCCCAAAAGCGGACACCGGGCATCTCGTTTGGCGCAGAAAGCGTGCTCCGCTTCCCTCCTGCTCACGGGTTGGCTAGACACGTATCGGCTGGGCACGGCGGGGTGCCGACGAGTTCGATCTTATTCTCTCGCGTGGACGCTAAAACGGTTGTATTTATTGCTCTGCTTGCGCGAAGGCCCCGTAGCTCAGTCGGATAGAGCGATGGTTTCCTAAACCATAGGTCGCATGTTCGAATCATGCCGGGGTCGCGCTGAGGTTCTAAGTCATTGATATTCGCAATGACTCTGAATTCCGGAGCAAAATCGGAGCAAATTTCCCGAGTCTCTCAATCGAATCAAATTGGATATTCGCCTTCCTAAACCGAAGGTCGGAAGTTCGAGTCTTCCCGGGACCGCCAATAAACTTCGCAAACGAAAACGCGGCGTCCGACCGGGACGCCGCGCTCGTTCTGAAATCGCCGGCCGAACTAGCGGTGGAAGTGATTGCCGCTGGCGCAGAAGATGTGGGCGGAAGCGGTGCGTCCGGGAGGCAGCGGTTGCGGGTTGAGCGCGAAGGCCGGGCTGGCGGAGGCGGCAACCACTGCGATCGTGGCGGACAGCAGAAGTAATTTTGCGCGGGTCATGATCGGTCTCCTCGATTGAGCGCGGCGGCGATGTTGCCGTCCGCTTCATTCATTGGTTGCGCAGGAATCGAAGAGGTTTGCGGCAATCGACCGTCCTGTGATGGCGGTCACAGGGAAGGGAACTTCGTACCGGAAAACGCCGCTCCGAGCCAAAGCGTGGCGCCTTTTCCTTCGTGATTTCAAGCAAAAGGCCGCCGGCGCGGGGGCCCTTCTTAATCGAACCGGCGCCAGCTAAAGTCTTCCCGTTTTCCACCCCCAACCGTCACCGCACACCGCCATGAACAAGCCAGTATCGATTGTCGAAAAAGCCGGCGCACCCCACGACACCGCCGCACCCCCCCAATTCGAGAACCTGCACGAAATCGTCGCCAAGGCACGGCAAAATCTCAACCAGAACGACTGGGATTACATCGTCGGCGGCACCGAGACCGAGACGACGCTGCGGCGAACCCGCATGGCGCTCGACTCGGTCGCATTTCGGCCGCGGGTTCTACGCGACGTCAGCAAGGTCGATTCTTCCGTCGAAGTGCTCGGCAAGAAGCTGCGGCTGCCGATCGTGCTCTGCCCCGTGGGTTCGCTCGAGAGTTTTCATCCCGGCGGCGCCGAGCCGGTGATCAAGGCGGCTGGAGAATTCGGCGTCGCGCATATGCTGAGCTCGGTGTGCGATCCGGGTCTCGAAGCGGTGGCGAAGGCGGCGCCCAATGCACTGCGCATGTTTCAGCTCTATGTGCGCGGCGATGCCGCCTGGGCCGACGATCACGTCGAACGCGCGATGCAAAACGGTTACGCGGCGTTCTGCCTCACCGTCGACACCGCCCATTACAGCCGGCGCGAGCGCGATCTCGCCAAACGCCACACCACCGGCGGACGCCGCCGCGCCACGGGACGCGAATTCCAGATGGCGCTCGATTGGCGCACCGTCGAGCGCATGAAAAGCAAGTATAAGATTCCGTTCGGCATCAAAGGTATCGGCACCGCGGAGGATGCCAAGATCGCGCTCGATCATGGTGTCGAGATCATTTACGTCTCGAACCACGGCGGCCGGCAGCTCGATCACGGCCGTGGCTCGGCCGAGGTATTGCCGGAAGTCGTCGACGCGGTCGCCGGCCGCGCCACGATCATCGTCGACGGCGGCTTCTATCGCGGCACCGACATCGTCAAGGCGCTCGCGCTCGGCGCCGATCTGGTCGGGCTCGGCCGCATGCAATGCTATGGGCTCGCGGCCGCCGGGCAGGCCGGCATCGTGCGCATGCTGGAAATCATGGAGGACGAAGTCACGCGCGCGTTGGGGCTGCTTGGCGTGACCAGTTTCGGCAAGCTCGATCGGTCCTATTTGCATGCCGCCGCGCCGGCCAATGCGCCTCACGTGTTTTCGGCGTTCCCGCTTTGGGAGCACCAGCCCTATCGGTATTAGCGCGCTCGGACTTCACGTAATGAAACTTCAACTGAGTATCGGCATCACGTCCAATCCGCGGACGTGGCCGATCATCGACGGCACGGTCAAGCCGGACGGCATCGATCTCATTCCGACGGTACTGCACCCGTCCGAATTGTTCTGGCGGCAATTGCATTTTGCCGAATTTGCCGTGTCGGAAATGTCGTGCTCGTCGTTCCTGATCGTAACGGGGCAGGGCGACACCCGGTTTGTCGGATTGCCGATCTTTACCACGCGCCGTTTTTTTCACGCCGGCATCCTCGTTCGCCGCAAAGCCGGCATCGAGACGCCGGCCGATCTCAAGGGCAAGCGGGTCGGTGTGCCGGAATATCAGCAGACCGCAGCCCTATGGGCGCGCGGTGTGCTGCAGCACGAATTCGGCGTCGCGCCCAAAGACATGGAATTCTGGATGGAGCGCACGCCGGACAGGAGCCATGGCGGCGCCACCGGCTTCAAGCCGCCGCCCGGTGTCGTCGTCAATCAGATTCCAGCCGAGAAAAGCATCGGCTCGATGATGCTTGCCAGCGAGCTCGACGCCGTCCTGCATTATCTCTCCGGCCGTAACCTGGTCGACCGCAGCCGCGCCGATCTCGCAAACCATCCCGATTTCAAATATTTGTTTCCCGATCCGATCGCGGAGGGTACTCGCTATTATCGCAAGACCGGGCTCTTACCGATCAACCACCAGACGGTGGTGCGGCGCGATGTGTTCGACAAAGAGCCGTGGGTTGCGCTTAATCTGATCAAGGCGTTCAACCGCGCCAACGATATCGCCAATGCGCAACGCGTCGCCCATGTCGAGGATCACCTTGCCGCGGGGTTGCTCGCCGGCGACGCCAAGACGCCGCTCATCCATCACGGTGTCAAATCGAACCGCAAGGTGATCGAGACCATCGCGCAATATTCGCTGGAGCAGGCGCTCACCCCGCGGCTGATCAAGGTCGATGAGCTTTACGCCCCGAGCGCGCTGGAGACCTGACCCGCCTCACTCCGCCGCGCGCGCTTTCGGCGGGCCTTCAACGGTCGCGCCGGAGGCGATCAAGGCGGCGATCTCGGGCTCGCTCAGGCCGGCCTCGCGCAGCACGGCGATACTGTGCTCGCCGAGCCGCGGCTGCAGCCGGTCGGTCGAGGCGCCGCTGCCGCCAAAGCGCACCGGCGGGTCGGTGAATTGAATCTCGCCTTCGCTCGGATGGGTCGCCTGCTTGAAGAAGCCGCCCGCGGCGAGCTGCGGATCGGCCATCACCTCGTCGAGGCTCGACACCCGCGCCGAGGGGATTTCGAGCTTGCGCAATAGCACGAGCCACTCGTCCGTGGTCTTGTCGGCGAGGCAATCGCCGGCGAGCTGGTAGAGGGCGACCACGTTATGGCTTCGCGCGGCGATGCCATTGAAGCGCGGATCGTCGGAGACTTCCGGCTTGCCGACCATTGCCCAGAACCTGCGCCACTGCGCCTCGGTATAGGCCATCATGCACAGATAGCCGTCCTTGGTCCTGTATGGCCGCCGCCACGAGCCGAGCACGCGCGTATAGCCGAGCTTGCCCATCGGCGGCGTGAAGCAATGGCCGAAGAGATGCTCGGCGAGAATGAACGACACCATGGATTCGAACATCGGCACTTCGACGAATTGCCCGCGGCCGGTTTTCTCGCGCGCGAACAAAGCCGCCGCGATCGCGCCGACCAGCGAGAGCGCGGTGGTCTTGTCGGCGACGATGGTCGGCGCGTAGCGCGGCTCGCCCGCGATTTCCGCCATCAAGGACGCGAAGCCGGACTGGCCCTGGATGACGTCGTCATAGGCCGGTTGCCGGCTATACGGTCCGCCATCGCGGTAGCCGTGAATGGCGGCATAGACGATGCGCGGATTACGCGCGCAAACGGCTTGGTGGCCGAAGCCGAGCCGCTCGATCTTTTGCGGCCGCATCGAATGCACGATGACGTCGGCGCCGGCGATCAGCCGCCACAGCGCGTCCGCCGCAGCGGTCTGCTTGAGATCGAGCACCAGCGAGCGCTTGCTGCGGTTAAGCCCCATGAACAACGCCGCCATGTCGGGCGAACGCGCCGGGCCGGTATAACGCGTGGTATCGCCGTCCGGACTTTCGATCTTGACGACGTCGGCGCCCATATCGCCGAGCGTTTGGGTGGCGAGCGGACCGGCCACGACCGACGTGAGATCGAGGACGCGTATCCCCGCCAGGGGTCCAGTCATGGGATGATCAACCGTTTCATGCAAACTCGGGTATCACCTCGCGGCCGAACAGCCGCAGCGATTTTTGCGCTTCGGCGAAATCGAGCGTGCCGAAATTGACCTGCAGCGAGGCGTGCTCGAATTTTCCGACCGTGCTCTCGAAACGCCGGATAATAACCTTGATCTCGTCCGGCGTGCCGACAAAGGCGCCGCCGGCCTCGATCTGGGTTTCCAGCGTGAAACTCTTCATCCGCGCGATCGACTCATCATAGCCGCGGTAATCCTTCGACGACGTGCCTTGGGCCCATTCGCCGGCGGATTCGAATAATGCCCTGAAATAATCCTCGAACTGCGGGCGCGGGATTTCACGGGCGAGCTTGGCGTCCTCATGGCAGAACATGTGAAACGCGATCATCACTTCGCCGTCGCCGGGATGACCGGCATCGCGCCAAGCCTTGCGGTAAATCGGTATCAAGTCCTTCAGCGGCCCGATCGGGATCGCCATCAAGCCATGACCGGCGCGGCCGGCGAACTCGAAAGAGTCCGCGGTGCGCGTCGAGGCGATGTAGAATTTAGGCCGCGGTTTTTGGGTCGGACGCGGCAGCGACGTGATGTTCTCGAAGGAATGAAACTTGCCCCGGTGCGACGCATTTTCCCGCGTCAGCAACAGCTCGATCTGCTCCAGGCCTTCGCGGAAGCGCTCGATCGATTCGTCCGGCGAAATGCCGAACCGCCGGAATTCGTGCGGCAGGAAGGCCCGCGCAAAGCCGACGTCGAAGCGGCCGTTTGAAATGGCATCGAGCATCGCGATTTCGCCGGCGAGCTTGAGCGGGTTGTTGAACACCGGAACCACCGCGCCGGTGAGCAGCCGCAGCCTTTTGGTGCGCGCCGCCACCGCCGACAGAAACACGATCGGGTTCGGACTGAAACCGCCGTAACGTTCGAAATAATGCTCGACCGAGCGGACGTGAGTGTAGCCCAGCGTCTCGGCCTGCTCGGCGATGGCGAGGCTTTCCGCGAAATAGTCCTTTGCGCTTTTCTGCTCGGGGGAGACGCAGGGGAAGAATTGCACGCCGAACTGCATCACCCGGCACTCCGCTCATGCACGGCGAGGCCGTGCGCGGCAACGATGTCGCGGACCTGATCGCTGCGGTTGCTATGGGCGTGCAGCACCGAGGCGATATCGCGGTGCGATTCCTCGGCGCTGCGCTCGCTTTTCGGCTTGAGCTGGGCGCTGAGATAGACACCCTCCTCCCGCCCGAGCGCGACCATGGCGCTGCCGAACGGCTGCTGCAGACGCTCGAAGCGATGCAGTCCCTGGTCGAGATCGTCGCCGGCGTCGCGAAGGCAATCGGCGAGCGTGGCGGCATCGAGCGCGGCCTTGGTGGTGGCGGCGCCGGCATGGGGGCGCGCGACGAACGCCGCGTCGCCGACGAGCACAGCCCGGCCGAACACCAGCTGTGGCGATACGAGATCGTAAATTGGCTGAAAGAACGGCACTGCGCGCAAGAAAATCTCGGCGACGTTTGGCGCGATAAGCGCCTTGGC
>Ga0181516_10001638_pt1 | contig 16899 bp, 15 predicted proteins | sample PEATcosm2014_Bin_25_FD_121104 | JGI IMG/M metagenome (GOLD analysis project Ga0181516, IMG submission 121104) | Peatland microbial communities from MTU Mesocosm Facility, Houghton, MI, USA - PEATcosm2014_Bin01_10_metaG | ecosystem: Environmental > Terrestrial > Soil > Wetlands > Peat | place... | reverse complement strand
CAGCATTACCGCTAGGATTGGACCAAGCCACCGTCAGGGTGTTCTTGGGGTTCTTGCCAGTCACCTTGACCTGCGGGATGTTGTCGATGTAGGCAACCGAGCCGCCCGTGCTGAACCAGCTCAGGAGGTCGTTCGGAGCCACGCCCTGCCAGTCACCCTGATAGATCGAGATGGCCGACTTGAGCGCGCCGACGTTGCCCTTGGTGGCGCCTTCACGCGACTTCTCCATCATCTGAGCGAACTTGGGGATGGCGATCGCGGCCAGAATACCGATGATGGCCACGACAATCATCAGCTCGATGAGGGTGAATCCTTTCTGCGTGAGCTTCTTCATGACTTTCACCTCCCTTCAAAAGAGAATAGGGTTGAATCACGGTTGAAGTATATTCGTAACAACAACTTGTGTCAATGATTTTGTAAGTTTCAACTTTTAATGCTATTTATATTGCCTATTGAAACGTTATTTTTATTTTCCATAGCTCTTTGTTTCATGTATCTTATGCACAGGGCTTCAGCAGCATCGCGACACGCCCTACATCCCAGGAGAACCAGTGGCTTCCCACCGCTCCATGGCCAAGATGGCGGGATTGATAGGCCTCGCCACCACGCTGTCCCGCATCTTAGGCTTTGTCCGCGATTCGCTGAACGCCTCCCTCTTTGGGGCCGGCGAGATCTCGGATGCCTATTTCGTGGCCTTCCGCATCCCCAACCTGTTGCGCGACCTGGTGGCCGAAGGCGCCTTGAGCGCTGCCTTCGTGCCCACCTTCACTGATGTGCGCGAAAAGCAGGGCGAGGCCGCGGGCTGGATGCTGGCCAGCCTGATGCTGAACGCGCTCATCCTCATCATGGCCGGCATCGTGCTGCTAGGCGAGGCCCTGGCCCCGGGCCTGGTGGGCCTGCTGGCCCCGGGCTTCCAGGCCCGGCCGGACCAGTTCAGCCTCTGCGTGGTGCTGACGCGCTGGCTCTTCCCCTTCATCGCCTTCATGGCGCTGGGCGCGCTCTTCATGGGCATGCACAACGCCCGCCGCCGCTTCCTGGTGCCGGCCCTGGCCCCGGCCCTGCTCAATGCCGTGATGATCGCCTCGGCCTGGGGGCTGGTGCCCTTGTTCGGCGCAGACCCGCGCCGGCAGATCATCGGCTGGGCCATTGGCTCGCTCTTGGGCGGCCTGGCGCAATGGCTGGTGCAGGTGCCGCTGGCCTTCAGGGATGGCTTCCGCCTGCGCTGGCAATGGCCCTTCAAGGACCTGGGGGTGAGGCGGGTGCTGAAGCTGATGACGCCCGCCATCTTCGGCAATTCGACCAGCCAGATCAACCAGATGGTCAACACCATGTTCTCGACATCGCTGGCGGCCGGCACCGTCAGCTACCTCTACTATGGCCAAAGGCTCTTCCAGCTGCCGCTGGGCATCTTCGGCGTGGCCATCGCCACCGCCAGCCTGCCGGCCCTGGCCACCCATCATGCCCGCGGCGAAGGCGAGGGCTTCAAGCGCTCCCTGCTCTATGCCCTGCGCCTCTCGCTCTTCATCACCCTGCCCGCCAGCGTGGGGCTCATCACCCTCTCCGGCCCCATCAACCGCCTGCTCTTCCAGTACGGCCGCTTCACGCCCCAGGACGCGCAGATGGTCTCCCGCGCCAGCATCTGCTATTGCGCGGGCATCGTCACCGCCAGCTGGGTCAAGATCCTGGTGCAGACCTTCTATGTGCTGGGCGCCCCCAAGGTGCCCGTGCTGGTGGGCTTCGCCATGGTGGGGCTGAACCTGGCGCTCAACACCGCCGCGATCCTGCTGCTGCCCCCGGGCTGGCGCTTCCTGGGCCTGGCCCTCTCCACCTCGGTGGTCAGCGTGGCCAACGCCGGCACCCAGCTCTGGCTGCTGCGCCGCCGCCTGGGCGCCCTTGGGCTGGGCAAGCTGGCCAAGGACCTGGCCCTGCTGGGCCTGGCCGCCCTGGTGATGGGCGGCGCGGTCTGGGGCGCAAGCCTTGCCTGGGAGCAATGGGCCGGGCCGGCGGCCAGCCGGGCCCTGCTGGCCCTGCGCGTGGCCGCGCTCATCGCCCTGGGCGTGCTGGCTTGGCTGGCCGCCTGCCGCCTGATGGGCTACGATGCGCTCAAGGCCCTGCTCCGGCCCAAGGGCCAAGCCGGCGAGGCAGGCCAGGCCTAAGGCACAAGAGCCTCCCCTTCATCACGCCCTTGCGAGGATGCCATGGTTGAATTGCGCGAACCGCTGGACCAGCTGCTCAAGCAGCCGCAGACCTTCACCCGCCACTTGAGCTTCCCTGACCCGGCGGGGATCATGCTCTATGACGACACCCTGCGCGATGGCGAGCAGATGCCCGGCGTGGCCTTCTCGCCCGCCCAAAAGCTGGAGCTGGCCGCCCTGCTCGCAGAGATGGGCGTGGATGTGATGGATGTGGCCTTCCCCGTGAGCTCCGAGAGCGACCAGGAGGCGCTGCGCCTCATCCTCAAGGCCCAGCAGGCGGGCCGCATCCCCAAGCGCCTGGATGTGCTGCTCATGTGCCGCGCGGTGAAGGGCGACATCGACTGCGTGCTGAGCTGCGTGGCGCAGGCCGGCGGCAAGCCCGCCGATGTCTCGGTGCTCATCTTGAGCACGCTCTCCGACCTGCACCTGAAGTACAAGCTGGGCCGGGCCCTGCTCAAGCAGGAGGGCCGCCCAGAGTCGGAATGGCTGGACACCCCGGTCTCATTCTACCGCCAGGCCAACATCCGCATGATCACCGGCGCCATCGCCCATGCCAAGAGCCGCGGCATCCAGCGCATTGAGTTCGCCGCCGAGGACGCCAGCCGCGGCGACTTAGGCTACGCCCTGGAATGGGCCGAGGCTTGCATGGCCGCGGGCGGCACGCGCTTCTGCTTCAGCGACACCTGCGGGGTCTTCACCCCCGAGGGCGTGGACCACTACTTCCCCGCCCTGGTGGAGAAGCTCAAGGTGCGCCAGGGCCGCGTGCAGCTGACCGCCCACTTCCACAATGACTTCGGCCTGGGCGCCATCAACACCGTGCGCGCCGTGCTGCACGGCGCCACCCACCCCAGCCTCACCGCCAACGGCATCGGCGAGCGGGCCGGCAACACCAGCATCCACCAGTTCGTGATGGTGCTCAAGGAGCTCTACGGCGTCACCCTGCCGCGCTTCCAGTACCACCGCCTGCAGGAGCTGCGCAGGGCGGTGGAGCTGGCCAGCGGCGTGCCCATCATGCCGCACGAGCCCATCATCGGCGAGGGCGTGTTCAGCCACGAGAGCGGCATCCACACCGCCGGCATCCTCATCCACCCGGCCATCTACCAGTTCATCCGCGAGGAGGCGGTGGGCGGCAAGCACCGGCTCATCTTCGGCAAGCACAGCGGGGCCGGCGCGGTGGAAGAGGTGCTCAAGCGCCATGCCTCCGTGCTCAAGGCCCAGGGCATCCAGCTGGATGAGGCCCTGGTGCAGCGCGCGCTGGAGAAGGTCAAGGAGCTGCGCAGCCGCATGATCGAGGACGGCCACACCCAGGCCGCCGTGGAGCGCACTTACGAGGACTACGAGCACCTGGGCATCAGCGAGGCCGGTTTGGTGGAGATGGTGCTGCAGCTGGGGCAGCAGGCCTGAGCCTCGCGGAGCCCATCACCAATAAAAAAGGGCGCCGGCTCATGCCGGCGCCCTTTTTTATGCAGGCCTCACTCCTTGGCCTTGATCTCTCCCTCCGCAGCCTTGATCTCCGGCGCGGGCCGGGTCATCAGCCGCAGGCGGATGAGGAAGGTGTTGAGCTCCTTGAGCATGGCCTTGAGCCGGTCGGGGTCGGTGGCCGAGGGCAGCTCCCCCTCGTAGACGCTCAAGGCCAGGCTGAACTCGTCCTTCTGCGTGCCGCGCAGCGTGGCGATGGAGGCCACCTCGCGCCGGCCCTGGGCGATGAGCATGGAGCAGGTCTTGCGCAGCTGCTCCAGCGCCGCCCCATCCTGCTCGTGGCGGGCCTCGCCCGCCATCCGCTCCAGCTCATCCTGGGAGAGCCCGGTGTTGGGCTCGATGCGGATCTGCTGCTGCTTGCCGGTGGCCTTGTCGCGCGCCGAGACCTTGAGGATGCCGTTGGCGTCCACGTCAAAGGTGACCTCGATCTGGGGCGCGCCCTTGGGGGCCGGCTTCAGGTTCACCAGCTCAAAATCGCCCAGGAACATGTTCTGCCCGGCCAGCGGCTGCTGGCCCTGGAAGACCGAGATGCGCACGCTGGTCTGGCCGTCGTTGGCGGTGGTGTAGAGCGAGGCCTTGCGGGTGGGGATGGTGCTGTTCTTGGGGATGATGGGGCTGAAGATGCCGCCCTCGGTGCGCACGCCCAGGCTCAAGGGGATGACATCCAAGAGCAGGGTGTCGCGGATCTCGCCCTTGAGCACGCCGCCCTGGATGGCCGCGCCCACGGCCACCGCCTCATCGGGATGCACCCCGGCTTGGGGCTGCTTGCCGAAGAACTGGGTCACGGCGTTGGCCACCAGGGGCATGCGGGTCATGCCGCCCACCAAGAGCACCGCATCCACCTGCTTCTTGCTCCAGCCCGCGTCCTTGAGCGCGGCCTCGCAGGGGAGCAGGCTGGCCTCCACCAGGGGGGCCACCAGCTTCTCCACGGCCTTGCGGGTGAGCAGGGTGTTGAGGTGGCGGGGCCCGGAGGCATCCTGGGTCAAGAAGGGAAGGCTGACCTGGGCCTCCTCATGGGTGGAGAGGTGGATCTTGGCGGTCTCAGCGGCCTCCTTGAGCCGCAGCAGGGCCAGCCGGTCTATGGAGAGGTCGATGCCCTCCTGGGCCCGGAAGGCGGCCATCAGGTGGTGCATGATGGCCTGGTCAAAGTCGTCGCCGCCCAAATGGGTGTCGCCGCCGGTGGCCCGCACCTCGAAGATGCCGCGGCCCAGCTCCAGCAGGCTGATGTCAAAGGTGCCGCCGCCCAAGTCGTAGACCGCGATGCGCAGGTCCTTGCGCCGGTCCAGCCCGCAGGAGAGGGCCGCGGCCGTGGGCTCATTGATGATGCGCAGCACCTCCAGCCCGGCGATGCGGCCGGCATCCTTGGTGGCTTGGCGCTGGCTGTCGTTGAAGTAGGCGGGCACCGTGACCACCGCCTGGGTCACCGGCTCGCCCAAGAAGGCCTCGGCATCGGCTCTCATCTTGCCCAGCACCCGCGCCGAGATCTCCGGCGGGGAGTACTCGCGCCCCAGCACCTTGATGCGCAGGTCGCCATTGGGCGCCGCCACCAGGTCGTAGGGCACCAGGGCCGCGTCGCGGGCCACCGCCGGGTCCTTGAGCTTGCGGCCCATGAAGCGCTTGACCGAGAAGAGGGTGGCCTTGGCATTGGCCACCGCCTGCTGGCGCGCGATGGTGCCCACGTCCCATTGGGTCGCGCTGTGGAAAGCCACCACCGATGGCGTGGTGCGCCCGCCCTCGACATTGGGGATGACCACCAGCTCGCCCTGCAGCATGGCGGCCATGCAGCTGTTGGTGGTCCCCAAGTCTATGCCGAGCACGATGCCCTTGCCTGCCATGACGCCTCGCTGAGCGGAGCCGGTCAAAAGGAGAAGAAGGTCTTGCTGATGGCGGCCCGCAGCTTGGCGAGGCCCTCATCCTTTGAGTCGGCCTTCATGGCCCGGCCCAGCACATCCAAGGCCATGGCCTGCTGGCCGTGCAAGGCCAGCAGGTAGGCCAGGTTATACGCTGAATCGCTGAAACCGGGATCCAGTTTCAGGGCCATGCCGAAGGACTCAGCCGCGGCCCGGGCCTCGCCCTTCTTGAGGGCCAGCACGCCCTCAGCGAAGCGGCTCTCGGCGTCCTTGCGCGCCTGCGACTTGAAGAGCGCCATGCCCGCGGTCTGGCCCTGCAGGCGGGGAGCGAAGGCGATGCGGAAGTCATAGACCTTGCGCTGGGCCGGGTCGCAGAGGGTCCGCACCGCCTCCACCAGGGTGATGGTCTGGCTGATGGCCCAGTCCTCATTGCCCAGGTTGTGGTCAGGGTGGTACTTGTAGAGCAGCAGGCGGTACTGCTCGCGGATGGCGGCCTCATCGGCGCTGCGGGAGACCTCCAGCAGCTCGTAGTAGTTCTTCTCAGGCATCGAAGCGCGCCTTTTCTGCGGATTCCTTGCGCAAATAGTCCTCCACCAGCTGGTCCAGGTCGCCTTCCAAGATGCCCGCCGCCTGGGAATAGTCGATGTCGGTGCGGTGGTCCTTCACCATCTGGTAGGGATGCAGCACATAGCTGCGGATCTGGCTTCCGAAATTGATGTCCTTCTTCTCCCCCGCGATCTGGGCGTTCTTGGCCTTCTGCTCCTCCTCAGCCAGGGCAAAGAGCCGGGCCTTGAGCACCGACATGGCGCTGGCCCGGTTCTTGATCTGGCTGCGCTCGTTCTGGCAGGTGACCACCAAGCCGCTGGGGAAATGGGTGATGCGCACGGCCGAGTCGGTGCGGTTGACGTGCTGGCCCCCGGCGCCCGAGGCGCGGAAGGTGTCCACCTGGATGTCCTTCTCGTTGATCACCACTTCGATGGTCTCATCGATCTCTGGAAAGGGCTCCACCGAGCAGAAGCTGGTGTGGCGCCGGGCGTTGCTGTCAAAGGGCGAGATGCGCACCAGCCGGTGCACGCCCTTCTCCGCGCGCAGGTGGCCGAAGGCCCATTCGCCGACCACCTTGATGGTGGCGTTCTTGATGCCGGCCTCGTCGCCGGGCTGCAGGTCCAAGAGCTCCACCTTCCAGCCCCGCCGCTCGGCCCAGCGCGTGTACATGCGCAGCAGCATCTGCGCCCAGTCCTGGCTCTCGGTGCCGCCGGCGCCGGGGTGCACATTGAGCAGGGCGTTCATGCGGTCATAGGGCCCGGACATCATGCGGGTGAAATCAAGGCTGTGCAGGCGCGCTTCCAGGTCCGCGATCCCCGCCTCCAGCTCCTGGGCCAGGGCGGCGTCATCCGCCTCGGCCAGCAGCTCGGCGGTGGCCTGCAGGTCATGGGTGAGGCCCTGCAGCTTCTTCCATGTCCCCAGGTCAGCCTCGGCCGCGCTCAGGCGCGACTGCTCCTCGCGGGCCTTCTTGTTGTCGCTCCAATAGCCCTCCTGCAGGGAGTCGTGCTGGATGCGCCGGACCAGGGTCTCCTTGGCATCCACGTCAAAGGAACCTCCGATATCCCAGCGCCCTCTCGACCAGGGCTTCCACTTGCTTCCTCTTGTCTGTGCTGATCACGCTCTTGGCTCCTTGATGTTGGCGTTGCAGATGGTGGGTGGTAACGGGATCGAACCGCTGACCTCCTGCTTGTAAGGCAGGCGCTCTGACCAGCTGAGCTAACCACCCGCGGCTCAGGCTCCCAGGCCGTAGCGGCGCATGAGCTGGGAGAGCTTCTCTTTGGCCTCCGGGCCCTGGTCCTCAAAGCAGATGCCCGCGCTGAAGGCCGTGCCGTCCGGGCGGCACCAGGCCACCCGCCCCCGCAGCAGCAGGGGCTCCAGCTCCTCCGGCGGCCAGATCTCCACCTGCAGCAGCAGGCCGGGCTCCAGCGGCCGGCCGCCCAGCAGGCTGATCTCGCCGGCCAGGCCCACCCCGCCCTCGGAGATGTCGCGGGTGGCCAGGCCCTCCGCCAGGCTTTGGGCCGGCTCCGGCCCCACGCTCAGGCAGTGGGTGGCCTCCTCTTTGAGGACGCGGAAGGTGGCCTTGAGCCGGGCGTCCACCCGCGCATGGCGGCGGTGCTCGACCCAGCTCGGCTCCTCAGCTTCGATGATGCCCATGGAGCCCTCCTCAGGGTTTGGAATTGCGCTTCTCGATGTCGGCCCTCTTCACCAGCGCGATGTAGCGCTCCACCTTGGCCACATCGTCCTTGTTGATGGCGATGAAGCGCACGCCGGCGGTGTGCTTGCCGGTGGCATTGGGGGCTATCTCGCTGCGCACCACCACGGCCAGGGCCTTGATGGGCAGGGGCAGGCCGGGCAGCTGCAGCTCCAGGGCCAGGGTGGCCCCCTCCTTGATGGGCTTGGGGGTGATGATCTTGAGGCCGCCCAGCGAGATGTTCTCGGTCACCACGGTCATCACGTCCTTGACCATCTGGGTGCCGGCGTGGGACACGGTGATGTCCTTGTAGTCGCCGCCCGGGCGGGACAGGCGCTCGGCCTCCCCGGATTCGACCACATGGAATGCCACGGTGAACTGGGCGGTGATGCGCTCGAACTGCCGGCGCTCAATGACCCCTTGCTCTTCTGCCATGATGCCTCCAGTGCAGGATGCCCCAGCCGGGCTCAGATGTCGTAGGTCTTGCCGGGCTTCAGCGCCTCCAAGCCCCCCAGCCGCAGCTCCTTGAGCTCTTGGCGGATCTCGGCATCGAATTCGGGCTTCATGTGAAAGGCCAGGATGGGGATGCCCAGCTTTCGGCGCACCTTGGCCAGCTCCTTCTTGAGGTCCTGGGGGGTCAGGTGCCCGGAGACCTCGGAGAGCTTCTGCATGCGGTTGGGGAAGCTCACCTCCACCACCAGCGCGCGCAGGTTGCTGGCCTCGCTCACCGCATCCCAGATCTCATCGGTCACCCCGGTGTCGCCGGTGAAGACCAAGCTCTTGCCGCTGGCCGCCTCGCTCAGCACATAGCCGCAGGTGGGCACCGGATGGTTGACCCGCACCGGGGTGGCCTGGTAGCCGCCCACCCGCACCGGCTCCCGCTCCGCCAGGGGCTTGAAGGCCAGCACCGGCTCGCCATTCGCCTTCTTGATCTTGGTGAAGTCGGGCCAGAGCTGGTTGTTGAAGAGATGCCGGCCCAGGGCGTCCAGCGCCTCGGGCAGCCCGTGCACGGCCACCGGCGGCCCATCCGTGCCGAAGATGTTGACCGCGAAGAAGGGCAGCGCGCAGCAGTGGTCGAGATGGCTGTGGGTCAGCAGCACGTCGCGGACGCGCGACTGCTCCTTGAGGTCCAGGGCCTGGCCGATGGTCCCCGCGTCCAGCAGCAGCTGCTCGTCCAGCAGGAAGGCGGTCATGTTGCAGCCCGGCATGTCGCCGCCGTAAGCGCCCAACACTCTGAATCGCATGGGGACCTGTGAGCAAGGGTGATGGGGCGGCTTTCTTAACTCTCGGCAAAGCCCAGCCGGGCCAGGGCCCGCAGGCCCCACCCGCAGAGCGCGGCGGCCACGGCCCCTTGGGCGGCAAAGGCCAGGGAGCCAGCCAGCGGCGGGGCCGCCAGCGCCAGGGCCGCCAGGGCCAGGGGGGGCAGCAGCGACCAGGGCAGGCTGAGCAGGCCGGCGCCCAGCGCCGCCAAGGCTGCCAGGGCCAGCCAGTACCGCCGCGGCCACTGGCCAGGGCGCTCGCCTTTCAGGCAGCCGCTGAAGAAGCCGGCAAAGAGGCGCTCTTGCGCATCCATGCCCGGCGCGCCATCCTGCAGCGGCCAGGGCCTGAGGAACACCACCTTGCCCGCCACCCTCGCCGGGCCCAGGGCGCCAGCGAGCAGGGGCTCCAAGGCCAGGCTCTCCATGGGCAGGGCGGGCTGGCGCGGGTCCTCATAGCACAGGCCCGCCGCATCCAAGGGCAGCACCCGGCCGCCCAGCTCCACGCTGCTCAAGCGCCTGCCGCGCCACTGGAAATGGAGGTCCTGGCGCCCCAGGTCCGCCTGCAGCAGCGCGGCAGCCAGGCCCAGCGAAGGGACCCAGCGGCCCTGGCATTCAAAGACCGCTGGCAGGCCCGGCCCGGGCAGGCCCAGGCTCACGGCCCCCAGCGTCGAAGATTCCTGAAAGGCCGGGTGCGGCCAGCGCCACAGGCTGGCCGCGCTGGCCAGGTGCGCCGGCTCCCCGCCGCGCAGGGCCACATGAAAGCCGGCGCGCTCCAATGCCGGGCCAGGCTCAAAGCCCGGGGAGGCCGGGCCCAGGCCCAGGGGCAGCACCAGGTCCTGGTTCTCGATGAAGAGCACTTCCAAGTCGTGGTCCAGCTGCAGCTGCTGGCGCAAGCCGTCAAAGCGTGCCTGCAGGCCCGGCCTGGCCTTGGGCTCTGCCAGCGGCAGCAGCGACTCCTCCAGCGGCCCGAGCAGGGCGCGGGCCTCCTCCTGGCTGGCGCCCTCCATCCAATCCTCGAGCACCACGGCCTTGGGCCGCATGGCCTCCAGGGCCGTGAGCCAAGCCAGCAGCTGCCTGCGCCGTAAGGCGGCATCCGGTTTTCCCTGCTCCGGTCCCGCCACCCGCAAGCCCTCCTGCAGGAAGGCAAAGCGGCCACGCAGAGCCCCATCCCCCGGCTCCGGGCCCCGCAATTGGGGCAGGGGCTGCATCATCCAAGCGCCCAGCAGGGCCGCTCCAGCCATGGCCAGAGAGCCGGCCGCCAAGATCCTCGCGCCTCGGCCAGGCACCTTCACATCCCCAGCTCTTCCTTCATCTCAAGGTAATGGATGAACTTCTCGAGGTTGTCCAGGGTCACCACCACCAGCGAGCCGTCCGCCTCCCTGCCCAGGATGTGCGCATGCACCAGCTTGTCCACCACCTCGCGCACCTTCTCCGGCTCGCCGCCCAGGCCCACCATCTTGGCCAGCTCCTCCACCGAGAGCTCGCTGCCCAGGTTGATGCCCTCGCGGGTGCGGCCGTGCTTGAGCGCCAGCTGCATGATGGCGTTGGCCACCCGGCGGTTGGTGTCCTTGATGAGCAGGTTCTCTATCTGCTTGTTGGCGTCGCGGATGCGGGCGCTCATGTTCTTGAGGATCTTCTTCACGATGCGGGCGTTGTTCTGCATCTGCTGCTCGAAGATCTCCTCGTTCAGCACGATGCAGCGGGTCTCTTCCAGGGCCGTGGCGCTGGCGGATCTTGGCCCCTTGTCGATGACCGCCATCTCGCCGAAGAAATCCCCGCCCTCCAGGATCACCAGGGTCTTCTCGCTGTCATTGGTGCGCTTGGAGATGCGGACCTTGCCGGACTGGATGATGAACATCTCAGCCCCGATCTCGCCCTCGCTGAAGATCGCCTCGCCCGGGCCGTAGGTGCGGCCATATTTGGAGAAAACATCCTGCTCGTTGGACATGACCCCTCTAACAGCGCGATAAATGGGCGCAAACTCCCGTTTCTAGCTTTTATTGTATCTTTTGGCCTGGGCTAGGACAAGCGATTTCGCGGCCGGGCTGAGGGCAAAAAAAAGCGCCCCCTTGCCAAGCGGCAAGGGGGCGCCCGATGCTGCCGGGGATGGGCTTATTCGGCCCCTTCCCCGCTGTTCTCGCGCATGGAGAGCCCGATCTTGCGCTCATCCAGCGAGAGCTTGATGACCTTGGCGTTCAGGTCATCCCCCACCTTCACCACGTCCTCCACCTTGGCCGGAGGGTTCTCGGAGAGCTGCGAGATGTGGATCAGGCCCTCCACCCCGGGCTCCAGCTCCACAAAGGCGCCGAAGTTGGTCAGCCGCAGCACCTTGCAGGGCACCTGCTGGCCGATGGGGTAGCGCTCAGCGATGCCATCCCAGGGATCGGGCTGGAACTGCTTGAGGCCCAGGCTGATCTTGCGCTTCTCCTTGTCGATGTTGAGGATCATCACCTCCAGCTCTTGGCCCTTCTTGCAGACCTCGCTGGGATGCTTGACCGTGCTGGTCCAGCTCATGTCGCTGATGTGCAGCAGGCCCTCGATGCCCTCTTCCAGCTCGACAAAGGCGCCGTAGTCGGTGAGGCTCTTGACCACGCCCTTCACCTTGCTGCCGATGGGCAGCTTCTGGTCCAGGGTCTGCCAGGGATCGGGCTCGACCTGCTTCATGCCCAGGCTGATCTTCTTGTTGACCTTGTCCAGGTTGAGGATGATGACGTCCACCTCTTGGCCGATGCTGACCACGGCCGAGGGGTGCTTGATGCGCCTGAACCAGCTCATCTCGCTGACGTGCACCAGGCCCTCCACGCCCTCTTCCAGCTTGACGAAGGCGCCGTACTCGGTGAGGTTGACCACCTTGCCCTTGTGCTGGCTGGACAGGGGGTACTTGCCGTCGATCTCGTTCCAGGGGTCGGCAGACTTCTGCTTGAGGCCCAGGCTGATCTTGCCGTTCTCCTTGTCGATGGACAGCACCTTGACGTCGATGGTCTGGCCGATCTGCACCACCTCGCTGGGGTGGCTGACGCGGCCCCAGGCCATGTCGGTGATGTGCAGCAGGCCGTCGATGCCGCCCAAGTCGATGAAGGCGCCATACTGGACGATGTTCTTGACCACGCCCGCGCGCACCTGGCCCGCTTCCAGCGTGCTCAGGGTCTCGTGGCGCTTCTTCTCGCGCTCCTCTTCCAGCAGGATGCGGCGGGAGGCCACCACATTGCCGCGCCCGCGGTTGAACTTGATGATGCGGACCTGGGCCTTCTGGTTGATGAACTGGTCCAAGTCAGAAGTGGGGCGCAGGGCCACCTGGCTGGCGGGCAAGAAGCAATCCACGCCGTTGATGTCGATGACCAGGCCGCCCTTGATGCGGCGGGTGATCACGCCCTCCAGGGTCTCCTTGGTCTCAAAGGCCTTGTAGAGGCGGCTCCAGATCTTCTGCTTGTCCACCTTCTGCTTGGAGAGGACCACGCGGCCTTCGGCGTCCTCCTTCTGCTCCAGGTAGACCTCGATCTCCTCGCCGGGCACGATGTCCGCGGGGGTGCGCCCGCCGAACTCCGCCAGGGGGATGATGCCCTCGCTCTTGTAGCCGATGTCGACCAGGACGCCGTCCTTGTCCAGGCCCACGATGCGGCCGAAGATGACCTCGCCTTCCTCGATGTTCTTCAGGGATTCCGCGTAGATGCTGCGGAAGTCTTCGCCGTCAACGACGGCGGCTTCGTCCATCAGCTCGGGGTCTTCCTCGGACTCCTGCTGGATGAACCGGTTGATGACTGCCATGTTTCTGTTACCTCCTTCAGGGAATACAGGGGGCTGGCCCCTGCTCTTGGCCCGCCCAAGGGGCGGGGATCAAGCCTGTTCGCGCTCCAGGGGGTCCTTGAGCGCCGCGATGGCGTCCATGACCTTCTGGGCGATCAATTCGTAGGTCTCGCGCTGGGCGGGCAGCTGCCGCTCGGCGCTGAAGTCGATCGGCTCGCCATACACCACGCGGATGCGGGCGAAATGGATGCCACCGCCCTTGGGCAGGGCCTTCTCGGCGCCGAAGCCCCGCACCGGCAGCACCAGGGCCCCCGGGCAGCGGTAGATGAGCATGCCCACGCCGGGCTTGGCCCTCTGCAGCTGGCCGTCCGGGCTGCGGGTGCCCTCGGGGAAGACCAGCGTGGCATGGCCCTGGGCCACGTGGGCCTCGAACTCCTGCATGGCGCCGCGGTCCACCGAGCCCCGCTTGATGGGGAAGGCATGCACGCTGCGGATCATGCGGCCAAAGAGCCAGTTCTTGAAGAGCGTGTCGCGCGCCATGTACCAGAGCTGGCGCTCCATCAGCGCCCCCACCACCATGGGGTCCAGGTAGCTGACGTGGTTGGGGCAGACGATCAGGCTGCCTTGCTTGGGCACGTTCCCCAGGCCCTGGCCCTGGTAGCGGAAAGCCAGGCGCAAAAAGGCCCTCACCAAAAAGCGGGATACATTATAGAGCACAGCCGACCCCTTTGTCCAAGGGCAATCGCAGGGCTCAGGCCGGCCGCGCCGCCTGAGGCAGATGCCCCACGATCTCCTCCACGATTGCCTCGGGCTGCTTGCCGTCCGAGAGCACCTTCACCGCGCCCGGGGCCAGCTTGAGGGCCCCGATGGGGCGGCTCCGGTCCTCGTCATCCCGCCGCTCGATCTCGCGCTTGAGCCCTTCGGCATCGAAGGCAATCCCCTGCTGCTTGAACTGCAGGCTGCGGCGCCGCACCCGCTCCTCCACCGAGCAGTCCAGAAAGACCTTGAGCTCAGCGCCCGGGAAGACCACGGTGGTGATGTCGCGGCCCTCCATGACCACCCCGCCCTGGCTCCCCATCTCGCGCTGGCGCCGCACCAGCTCCTCGCGCACGCCCGGGCTGTTGGCCGTGTAGCGCGAGGTCAGGGACGAGACCTCGGGCGTGCGGATGCTCTCGCCCACCCCCTGTCCATCCAGCGACACGCGCAGGCCGTCCGGGGTGGCCTCCAGCCGGATGTCGGCCTCGCGGGCCACCTGGGCCAGGGCCTCCGGGCCAGCCGCGGCCGGGTCCAGGCCGCGGCGCAGGGCGGCCAGGGTGACGGTGCGGTACATGGCCCCGGTGTCCACATAGACATAGCCCAGGCGGCGGGCCAGCAAGCGGGCGATGGTGCTCTTGCCGCTGCCGGCCGGGCCGTCGATGGCCACGGTGATGCGCTCAGGCATGCAGCTCCTCCAGGGCCTGCCAGAAGCCCTCGAATGTCTTGGCGGTGCAGGCCGGGCCCTCGATGCTGACGCCCGGCACCTTGAGGCCCACCAGGCTGAAGGCCATGGCCACCCGGTGGTCGCCCCAGGTCTTGAGCCGGGCCCCGTGCAGGTTGGCGCAGGGCTTGATGCGCACCCCGTCCTCCAGCTCCTCCGCCTCGGCGCCCAGCGCCCGCAGGTTCTGGCAGATGGCCTGGATGCGGTCGCATTCCTGGTGCCGGATGTGGGCCACGTTGCGGATGGCCACCGGCGCGGAGCAGAAGGGCGCCAGCGCGGCCACGGTGAGGGCCTGGTCGCTGAAGGCGTTCATGTCCACCTCCACGCCCTTGAGGGCCGCCCCCGGCTCGCGCTCCAGGGTCAGGCCCTCCTCATACTCGTAGAACAGGCAGCCCATGTGCTGCAACAGCGCCAGCAGGCGCACGTCCTGCTGCAGGCTGGCCTTGGAGCTCCCCAGCACGGTCACCTTGCCGCCGCAGAGCGCGGCGGCGGCGAAGAAGTAGCCGGCGGCGGAGAGGTCGGGCTCAATGGCGTAATCGCGGCCCTGATAGGCTCCCGGCAGGGCCGAGAAGGACCCGCCCTGGCCGTGGGTGGCCACCTGGGCCCCGAACTGCTTCATCATCTCCACGGTCATGGCCACATAGGGCAGCTCGCTGCGGCTGCCGCTGGCCCACAGGTCCAGGCGCTTGGGCATGCAGGGGCCGGCCATCAACAGCCCGCTGGCAAACTGGCTGCTGGCGCTGATGTCCACCTGCGCCGCGCCGCCTGCGAGGCCGCGGGCTTGCAGGGTGAAGGGGTAGGCTTGGGCCGGGGAGCCATCGTCGGCCAGGCAGGGCGAGCCCAAGGCCTCCAGGGCCTTGAGCAGGTCGCCCATGGGCCGCTGCTGCATCCGGGCATCGCCGCTGAAGCGGAAGCTGCCGCGGCCCGCGGCCGCCACCATGGGCGGCAAGAAGCGGGCGGCAGTGCCGGCGTTGCCCACGAAGAGCGGCTCAGCCGGGGCCTGGGGGATGCGGCCGCCGCAGCCCTGCACCCGCATGATGCCGCTGGCCGGGTCCTGCCGCACCGGGATGCCCAGCTGGCCCAGGCAGGCGGACATATAACGGGTGTCGTCGCTGAAGAGCGCGCCGCGCAGGGCGCTCTCTCCCTGGGCCAGGCCGGCCAGGATGAGGGCGCGGTTGGTGATGCTCTTGCTGCCCGGCACGCGCACGCGCTTGGCCTGCAAGGGCCCGGCCAGGGGCTGCACCGGATAGGGGTCTGGCAGGGGCGGGCGGGTCATAGGCTCCTGCGCAGGCGGGAAGCCTGGCCCAAGCGGGCGGCCAGGGCCTTGGCTGAGCCTTGGGCCAGCAGGCCGCGCAGGGCCTTCAGCTCCAGCAGGTAGCTGTCCAAGGCCCTCACAAGGTTCTGGCGGTTGGCCATGAAGATGCCGGCCCACAGGTCCGCGTCCGAGCCGCCCACGCGGGTGGTGTCGCGGTAGCCCTTGCCGGCCAGGGCGTAGTCCGCCAGCTTGGCTTTGCGGGCCACGGCGCGCACCAGGCTGAAGGCCGCCGCGTGCGGCAGGTGGGAGAGCGAGGCGGCCAGGGCATCGTGGCGCCGGGGGTCCATGCGGCAGGTGCGGCAGCCCAGGGCCTTCCACATCTTCTCCACGCGGGCCAGGGCCGCGCGCGGGGTGCTGGGCAGGGGGGTGAGGATGCAGGCGCTGCGCTCAAAGAGGCCGGCTTGGGCGGCCTCCACCCCGGTCTTCTCGCTGCCGGCCATGGGGTGGCTGGGCACAAAGGCCAGCGGGGAGGCGGCGCGCGCCCAGGCCGCGGACTGGCCCTTGACGCTGCCCACATCGGCCACCAGGCAATGGCGCGGCGCGGCCTTGGCCACCGCCTTGAGCAGGGGGATGAAGCTCTCCACCGGGCTGGCCAGCAGCACCAGGTCGGCGCCGCCCACGGCATTCTCCAGGTCCAGGGTGGCGGTGTCCAGCGCGCCCAGCCGCAGGGCCTTGCGCAGCCGCGCCTCGCGCCGGCCCCAGCCGCAGACCTCGCGGGCCAGGCCGCGCTCTTTGAGGGCCAGGCCCAGCGAGCCGCCCAGCAGGCCCACGCCCAGGATGGCCACCTTTTTGAAGGGAGGGGTCAAGGCCGGCTCACTCCGTGGGGTAGGATCCCAGCACCTTCAGCTCATGCACCTCGCGGCGCAGGGCTTCCAGCACGCGCTGGATCTTGGGATCTTCCTGGTGGCCCAGGAAATCGATGAAGAAGTAGTATTCCCACTTGCGATGATGGGAAGGCCGGCTCTCGATGGCCGTGAGGTTGATCTTGCCATCCTCAAAGGGCTTGAGCATGGCGGCCAGGGCGCCCACCCGGTCATGCAGCGAGACCATCACGCTGGTCTTGTCGTGCCCGGTGGGCTGGGCCACGGTGCGGCCGATGACCAGAAAGCGGGTGGTGTTGTCGCTCTGGTCCTGGATGTTGCTGGCGGCCACCTTGAGGCCGTAGGCGCGGGCCGCGGCGGTGTTGCCCACCGCAGCCACGCCCTTGTCCTTGGCCGCGGACTGGGCGGCCAGCGCCGTGCTGGCCATCTCGCGCAGGGGCACGCCGGGCAGGTGGGTGGCCAGCCACTGGCGCGCCTGGGCCAGGGGCTGGGGGTGCGAGACCACCAGGCGGATGGATCCCTT
>Ga0181516_10001637_pt1 | contig 16900 bp, 16 predicted proteins | sample PEATcosm2014_Bin_25_FD_121104 | JGI IMG/M metagenome (GOLD analysis project Ga0181516, IMG submission 121104) | Peatland microbial communities from MTU Mesocosm Facility, Houghton, MI, USA - PEATcosm2014_Bin01_10_metaG | ecosystem: Environmental > Terrestrial > Soil > Wetlands > Peat | place... | reverse complement strand
CGTGGAGTCTGGCAGATTCCGTTATGGACGGCGGGGATGCAATTGACGACGGCAACGCTTACTCCGTCGACGCTCACATTTGGAAGTCAGGCATATGGGACGCAGAGCAGCGCGCAGACACTGACGTTGACGAATACCGGCGGCATTGCGTTGACGCCGGGTACGATCGCGGTGAGTGGGGATTTCAGCGAGACGGACGACTGCCAGAATGCGGTGGTGAATGCGGGCGGGAGCTGCGCGATCGCGGTGACGTTTACGCCGACCGAGGCAGGCCCGCGTTCGGGACAGCTCACCATCCCGGCGAACATTGCGGGCGGACAACTGACGGTGGGGTTGAGCGGAACGGGCGACAATCCGGGGGCGATCGTGGTGGCGCCGGTGGCGCTGCCGTTTGGGGTGATTGCCGTGGGATCGACGTCCGCCGCGCTCAATGTGACGGTCGAGAATGGGGGAGCGGTCGCGATTCCAATCACGAGCGCGGGCGTCTCGGGACCCTTCACGCTGGCAAGCAACGGGTGCGGCAATTCAGTGGCGGCAGAAGGGCAGTGCACGCTGGGAGTGGAATTTGCGCCAACGCAGACAGGGGCTGCGAGCGGAACACTGACACTTGTCGATGGCGCGGGGACGCAGACGGTTGGGTTGAGCGGGACGGGAGCGGCGCCGGCGACGGATGCGCTGTCGGCCACGGCGCTCACATTTGCGGCGACGATTGCGGGGCAGGTTTCAGCAGCGCAGACGCTGACGCTGACGAATAGCGGCGGGGTAGCGCTGGATTCGATTGCGGAGTTGGTGAGCGGGCCGTTTCAAGTGACGAGCAACTGCGGGACGGAGCTGACCGGGAACTCAAGCTGCACGATCAGTGTGGTATTTGTTCCGACGACGACGGGAGCGCAGACGGGAACGCTGACGGTGAAGGACGCGATTCGTTCGCAGTCGGTGACGCTCGCGGGCGCGGGGTTGCAGGCGCCGGTGATCAGCGTGAATCCGACAAGTTTGAGTTTTGCGGCGCAGGCGGTGGGCGCGGCGAGCGCGCCGCAGACGCTCACGGTGAGCAACACGGGCGGCGCGCCGATGGCTACTGTGAGTTTTGCGATGACGGGCGCGTCGGCGAGCAGTTTTTCGATAGGAGTGGCGACGTGCGGGGGAGTATTGAATAACGGCGCGAGTTGCACGGTGCAGGTGATTTTCACGCCTACGGTGGTGGGGGGAAGCACGGCGGCGCTGACGATTTCATCGTCGACGGTGGGGACAAAGACGGTCGAAGTGCCGCTGAGCGGAGCGGGGGGCGCGGCCAACGCGGTGCAACTGCAGCCGGCGAGCTTGAATTTTGCGACTGTGGGCGTGGGCTCGGCGGGCAGTACGCAGACCGTGACGGTGACGAATAGTGGAACAGTGGCCTTGAGCGGATTTGCGCTGAGCGTGGCAGGGCCGTTTGAGTTGGCCAGCAATACATGCACGGCAACGCTGGCCGCGGGAGCGAGTTGCACGGCGGGAGTGGCGTTTGCGCCAGTGGCGGCAGGGCCACAGACGGGCACGCTGACGGCGTCGAGCAGCACGCTGGCGGCAAATGTGCAGGCACCGTTGTCGGGAATGGGGTTTGATTTTACGGTGGCGGCGTCGGGGGAGCCTGGCCAATCGGTTGCCAGCGGGCAGATCGCCAACTACACGGTGAACCTGACGCCTCTTGCGGGGTCGGCGGGAACCTTCACGCTCGCATGCGGGGGGCTGCCGGCGAACGCAGTTTGTGGATTCAACCCGGCCAACCCGAGCGTGGCGGCGAATGCGACGGGAAGTGTTGCGGTCGAGGTTATGACGGGGCATTCGGTCGCGGCGGTGCGCCCAGGGGCTAGATGGGGATGGGGCGCGGGGATTGCCGTCTGCGGAATCGTGATGCTGCCGCTGGTTTGGAAGCGGAGACGAATTCTGCTGGCGGTGTTGCTGCTAGGAATCGCCGCGGGCGGGGCGTCGGGATGTGTGGCCTCGGGTGGCGGCACGGGAGGCGGGACTGGGGGCCAGGGCTCGACGAATACGCCGCCCGGAACCTATGCGATTCAAGTGACGGCGACGGCGAATGGGGTTTCGCACGCGGTGACGTTGAGCCTCACGGTGGATTGAGGCGCGAAGCACGCGGGGCGAGGGTGATGCGCGCCGGGATGCATGCGAGGAGTGGATATACTTGAACTTCGGGCGCGAGCTGGAGCCGGCAGAAATGCTTTTTGAGCGATTGGATGTGAGCGGCGCGAACGGTGAAGAGGGCTTAAAGGAAAGGCTCAAGCAAGGCTTGGGGGGGAGGCTGGCAGATGACGGCCAAAGTGACGATTGCCGATGTGGACCGGGTGGCGGAGCTGGCGAACCTGGAACTGAAGCGGGACGAGTCCGCGCGCATGGTCGAGGATTTGAACGCAATTCTCGATTACGTGGCGCAGTTGAATGAACTGGACACGGAAGGCGTCATTCCGCTGGCACAGATGAACGAGTTGGAGGGCGCGGGTGGGGCGAACACGCTGCGGGAGGACGTGCCGGCACCGTCGCTGGATCGCGCGGCGGTCATGGCGCAGGCGCCGGAGACGGACGGAGTTTTCTTTCAGGTGCCGAAGGTGATTGAGCGGTGAAGGAGCAGGGACCAGGGAATAGGGAATACGCGATGGAGATTGTGGATCCGACGGAGACGTTTGTGGAGAAGCCGAAGAGCCTGGCGGAGCTGCGCGAGGGAATTGTCTCGGGGCGCGTGAAGGCAGGCGATCTGGCGGCGCGTTATTACGACCGGATCGCGGAGGTGAATCCGCGGCTCAATGTGTTCCTGAGCCTGACTAAGGATCGGGCGCTGGAGCAGGCGGCGCGCGTGGATGCTGCGGCTGCGAAGGGCGATGAGCTGGGACCGCTGGCGGGCGTGCCGGTGGGCATCAAGGACGTGCTGGTGATGCGCGGGGCTGCGGCGACGGCGGGGTCGAAGATATTGAAGGGATACGAGCCGCCCTACGATGCGACGGCGGTGAGCAGGCTGGAAGCGGCAGGAGCGGTGCTGTTGGGCAAAACGAATTGCGACGAGTTCGCCATGGGCTCGTCGAACGAGAACTCCGCGTATGGGCCGGTGCGGAACCCGGTGGACACGGAGCGCGTGCCGGGCGGATCGAGCGGGGGATCGGCGGCGGCGGTGGCGGCGAATCTTGCGGTGGCGGCGCTGGGCACGGATACGGGCGGATCGATTCGGCAGCCGGCAAGCTTTTGTGGAGTTGTGGGCGTGCTGCCGACGTACGGGCGCGTGTCGCGCTACGGGCTGATTGCATTCGCTTCATCGCTGGATCGCATCGGGCCGTTTGCGGGGAATGTGCGGGACGCGGCGACGATGCTGGGCGTGATCGCGGGACACGATGCAATGGATGCGACCAGTTCGCTGTTGCCGGTGGCGGACTATGCGGCGGAAAGCGACAGGCCGGTGGAGGGGCTGCGCATCGGCGTGCCGAAGGAATATTTCGGCGAGGGGCTGGAGCCGGAAGTGCGCGCGGCAATTGAGAAGGGCATTGGAGATTTGAAGGCGGCGGGCTGCACGGTGAAGCCGATCTCGCTGCCGCACACGAAGTACGCGATTCCCACCTATTACCTGGTGGCGACGGCGGAGGCCAGCGCGAACCTGGCGCGATTTGACGGCGTGCGCTACGGGTATCGCTCGCCGGAGTCGGACACGTTGCAAGCGATGTACCGGCACTCGCGCGATGAAGGATTTGGCGCGGAAGTGAAGCGGCGCATTCTGCTGGGCACGTATGCGCTGAGCGCGGGCTACTACGATGCCTATTATTTGAAGGCGCAGCAGGTGCGGCGGCTGCTGGCGGAAGAATTCATGCGCGCGTTTGCCGAGGTGGATGCGATTGTGACGCCGACATCGCCGGTGCCCGCGTTCAAACTGGGCGAGAAGACGGGCGATCCGCTGGCCATGTATCTGGCGGACATTTATACGGTGACGGCGAGCCTGGCGGGGATCTGCGGCGTGACGGTGCCGTGCGGTGCGACCAAGGCGGGGTTGCCGGTAGGGATGCAGGTGCTGGCCGCGCACTTTCATGAGGGCACGGCGTTTCGCGTGGCGCGAGCAATAGAGTCCGCGCAGAAGTAATTTGGAAAGTCAGTCAGGAGTGACCGTCATGCACGTTGGACGGCAGGTGTTGGCAGTGGCGATGGCCGCTGCGGCAATGGGGTTGGGCGGGCCAGGAGTTGCAGTTGCGGCACGCAAACCGCATGTGGTGTTTCTGGGCGCGGCGAAGCACGTGGAGTATTCAAAGGCTGGGGACCCGGCGGGCGCGGCGGCGGGCGAAAAGGAATTGAGAATTCGCGCGCTGGTCGTGGATGGGCAAGTAAAGGAATGGACCAACGGCGAGGCGCACGATGTAACGGACCGCAGTTTTGTGGTGCGGCGCGCGATGCGGCTGAACGACGGGCTGCCGGACGATAAGCCGGCGGCGGCGAAGGAGCATTGGGTCTGGCAGAGGGGTCCGTGGCTGCTGGTCGATCGAGTGACCGGACATGTGACGGCGGTGAAGTTGCCGGACTATAACCCAGGGGTGAGCCAGGTGAGCTGGTTTCGCGACTATGGGGCGTATTGCGGAGTGACGGCCAGCGGCAAGAGCCTGTATGCGGTGGTGGCGCAACTGGCGGCGCGCAAGCCGGTGCTGGCGAAAAAGATTGCCGCCTTTGACGTGGAGCACCGTCCGGACACGGCGTGTGGTGCGGCGGAGTGGCGGCGCGAACCATTGCAGATTACGTTTCATCCGAGCGGTGGGAATGCGGTGAGTTTCGACCTGATTCCCGGGTCGGCAGTGCTGGTGGAGGACGCGGACGACGAGGCGGAGACGGCGCAGCCGGCGAAACAGTGAGGCAGCGAGTCAGCAAGTCAGCAAGGGAGCGAGTCGGCGAGACGGAGAAGCGGCGGAAAAGTATGGAGGCAATCGGCGAACTGCTCGTGAAGGCTAAAGCGGCGCATGGACATATGTGCGCGGGGCAGATTCTGGGGGTGCGCATGGCGCTGCTGGGGCTGGGGCGGCTGGGCATTGAGGATCCGCGCGGAGCGGATCGAAAACGCCTGGTGACATTTGTCGAGATCGACCGCTGCGCAACGGATGCGATCGGGATGGTGACGGGCTGCCGGCTGGGGAAACGCACGTTGAAGTTTCGCGACTGGGGCAAGATGGCGGCGACGTTTATCGATTTGGCTGTCGGGCGTGGAGTGCGGGTCGTGGCGTTAGAGAATTCGCGAGAGCTGGCGCGGGAGATGTTTCCTCATATTGAGAGCAAGAGCGCGCAGCAGATGGCGGCGTATCGCGAATTGACGGACGAGGCGCTTTTTCGCGAGGAGTGGGTGCGGGTGGATGTCGATCCGGCGGAGCTGCCGGGGTTCAAAGGCGAGCGGCTCCTATGCCCGAAGTGTGGGGAAGGCGTGAATTTTGGCCGCTTTGAGGAAGTAGACGGGCAGCGCATGTGCCTGAGCTGCGCAAGGCCGGAGCTGCGCTATTGGACTGCAGACGAATCGGGCCGCTAGCGCTTGTCGTGGTGCTTGAGTTCGCGGCAGAGGCTCCAGAAGACCCAGGACATGAAGGTCAGGGCGGCCGCGAAGGGGATGAGGAAGAGAACGTCGAAGTTGGCAGTATCTAACATGGAGTTTCACCTCCGTTGGAGCCTGGGAGCCGGCTCCGCGAGCTTCTTATTCAGAAGACATCTTTGTGCATAAAGGCGGAGCAGCGATTCTCTAAGGGCTTTGTAAGGGGCGGAGACGGGGATGGCAGGCCGGGCTGAGCAATAAAATGGGGTGCGGCGGAGGAGCGCAATGTGCGCCTCAGCCTTGACACATGAGAGGTTGCGCGTTTCTTATCTCTCTAGGACTTCTTTTGGGATTTCGGCTGGGTTTGTGCGTCGCAAGGGGCGAAAAGGGCTGGCCGGACAAGAGAGAAGGCTGTGTCGAACAGGAAGCAGACGGTAGCTGGGTTCAGAGTTGCGTTGGCGGGAATTTGAAGTGCCGCGCGGCAGCCTGACCCTCCTTCCAGATCCTAGGCCGGAAGCGCATCGGCGGCCAGGAACGTTCCCGGAGACAAATTTTTTTGGGCGACCGGCCAAGGGCCGTGTGTGCCTGTGCCCCGCGGGGCGGTTGGCGGCGGGGTGAGCAAAGGATGAACGTGGCAACGAGTTTGGGTTGGATGGTAGCGGCACCGGCGGGAGGCGGCAGTCTTCCGATGCTGCTGCCGTTGCTTTTGATTCCGGTGCTCTACCTGGTAATGATTCGCCCGCAGCAGAAGCGGCAGAAGCAGTGGCAGACGATGCTGACCAGCCTGAAGTCGGGCGACCGAGTGACGACGTCGGGCGGGATCCGAGGCATTATTCTGTCGATCAAGGACGATGTGATCATCATTCGCGTGGCGCCGGATAATTTGAAGCTGGAGATCGCGAAGAGTGCGATTGCATCAGTGACTTCGCAGGACGGTTCAGACTCCTAGGCCGGCGGCCGGGTGTCTACTTTTTGGAATAGAGACTTGAGGAAATGAAAAAGAATCTCAAAGGCAGAATCGCGCTGATCATAGCGGTCCTTGTGATCTTCATCTATGGAATCTTTGGGACGCCGAGTGGGCTGAGCGGCAGCGCGCTGCTGGGGAGCATCACCAAGCGGATTCACCTGGGCCTCGATCTGCAGGGCGGCGCGCACCTGATTTTACAGGTGCAGGTGATCGAAGCGGTGAGCGCGGAGACGGACGACGCGGCGGGACGGATTCAGCAGGATTTGAAAGCTGCGAAGCTGACCTATTCGCAGGTGATCAAGCCTGATCCGAAGAAGCCGGAGACGATTGCCGTGCAGGGAATCGCGCCGGGCAAGGCCACGGATGTGCGGTCGATCCTCGATTCGAAGTATTCGAACGAGTACGACGTTTCGGGCGGGACCGACAACAACTTCACGCTGACGATGAAGCCGTCGGTGGAGCAGGCACTCGAGAAGAAGACGGTGCAGCAGGCGATCGAGACGATTCGCGACCGCGTGGACACGCTGGGCGTAAGCGAGCCGGTGATTCAGGAATATGGCTTGGGCGATAACCAGATCCTGGTGGAACTGCCTGGCGTCGAGGACCTGGATCGGGTGAAGTCGCTGATTCAAGAGACGGCGCGGCTGGAGATTCATCCGGTGGTGGGTGGGCCGTTTGGAGACGAGCAGGCGGCGCTGGCCAGTGTGGGTGGAGCGGTTCCGCCGGACCAGATGATGATTCATGGCTCGGGTGCGCTGGCGACGGGATCGGACGCGGACAGCGTGTACATCCTGCAGCGGGTTCCGGTGGTGGCGGGCTCGGACTTCCGCTCGGCAGACCCTGGGACGAGCGAGAACGGGCTGCGCGATGTGCGGTTCACGCTGACCAACGAGGCCGGCGATAAGTTTTACGAGTACACCAGCGGCAATGTGGGCAAGGCCATGGCGGTGGTGCTGGGCGGGCGGGTGCGCGAGGTGGCAAACATCAAGAGCGCCATTCGCGACTCGGGCGAGATTGAGGGCAGCTTCTCGACGGATGAGGTCGAGGCGCTCTCGAAGATGCTGAGGACGGGCGCGCTGCCGGCTTCGCTGATTTATCTGGAAGACCGGACGGTAGGAGCATCGCTGGGCGCGGACTCGATCAAAGAAGGCGTAACGGCGGCGGTGGTGGGCGTGCTGCTGGTGATGGGATTCATGCTGATCTACTATCGTGGATCGGGCATCAACGCAGACCTGGCATTGTTTTTGAACCTGGTGATTCTGCTTGGATTTATGGGATTCTCAGGGGCCACGTTGACGCTGCCGGGCATTGCCGGGGTGATCCTGACTATTGGTATGGGCGTGGATTCAAACGTGCTGATCTTTGAGCGCATCCGCGAAGAAGTCAGGGCGGGAAAAGCTCCGTCGGCGGCGGTGGAGCAGGGATTCGCGCATGCGTGGGTGACCATTATCGATACCCACGTGACGACGATTGTGTCGGCAGCGATTCTGTTCCTGTTTGGAACGGGCCCGGTGAAGGGCTTTGCGGTGACACTGACATTTGGTCTGGCGGCGAATTTGTTTACAGCGGTGTATGTGTCGCGGGTGATTTTTGAGGCTCACCTGAACAAGCTGCAGCCGGGCGAATTGGTTTCGATTTAAGCGCGCCTTGGGGGTTTGAGGCGGCGAAGAACATGGATGCCGGAGGGAATGGGCTCCGGCCGAGGAAGGCAGAGAACCAGTGGAATTGTTTCGCAGCGTGAATGTGGATTGGCTGGGGAAGAAGTGGTATTTCCTGGGCTTTTCGTTGATCTTCAGCATTGCCGGCATCGTGTCGATGAGCATGCACTGGGCGAAAATCGGCAGCCCGGTTCCGCTGGGGGTGGACTTCCGCGGGGGCACGCAGATCCAGGTGCAATTCAATCAATCGCCCGACATCAACAAGATTCGTCAGGCCATGGATGCATCAGGAATCCGTGACTCGAGCATCCAACCTATCCGGAATGTGGATCAGGCGTCGAGCAACGATGTCTTGATCAGTTTGCCGGAACAAACCAACGAATCCTCGCTCGACGCCGGCCGCGAGCAGATTATGGATGCTCTGAGGGCACACTACGACAGCACACTCGGAACGCAGAACATCCGCAACGTGACGGTGGTGGGGCCGACCGTCGGCCGGCAGCTGGAGAAGCAAGCGGGGTTGGCGACACTTTATTCGATGGCCGGGATGCTGGTGTACCTGTGGTTCAGGTTCCAGTTGATTTATGGAGTGGCAGCGGTGGTTGCCTGCTTTCACGACACGCTGATTACGGTCGGCTTTTTTGCGCTGACCAACCAGGAGATCAGCCTGACGGTGATTGCGGCGATTCTGACGCTGATTGGTTATTCGATGAACGACACCATCGTTGTGTTCGACCGCATTCGCGAGAATCTGAGGCTGAGCCGGCGGGAGGCGCTGCCGGATGTGGTGAACCGCAGCATCAACCAGACGCTTAGCCGGACGGTGTTGACTTCGGGGCTGACGTTTATCACGGTGCTTTCGCTGTATGTGTTTGGCGGACAGGTTTTGAGGGGTTTTTCGTTCGCGCTTGTGGTTGGAATTTTGATTGGGACCTACTCATCAATCGCAGTTGCGGCGCCGATGTTAGTGGCATGGCAGGATTGGCGGGCGAGCAAAGGAAAAGACGTGGTGCTGCCGGCTGCGAAGCGCCCGAAGGTGGGCTGAGTTACGTTGGATGAGTCCAGATTAGGAATGCACTGTTTTTGGGGCATCTTTTGCAAGTGAAGCTGAGTTCTGATATAGGTGGAGCACACTGCTGTGGTACCGTTTGGAGCCGTGGGAACATTTCCGAATTCCGCGGTGTCTAAAACAAGGTAACCAACACCCGATTCGAGGCTGGCCATGTTTGAAGATTCCACATTTGAATCCGGCGGAAGAATCAAGAGCAAGAGCAAGTATTGGATGATGTTTACGTTCATCACCAATGGGTCCATTTTGCTTCTTTTGATTCTTATCCCCCTGATCTACCCCGAAGCTCTGCCCGCTGCGATGCAGCAGACGTTGCTGACCGCGCCGCCACCACCGCCGCCACCACCGCCACCGCCGCCGCCGCCTGAAGTGAAGGTGGTGCACGTGCAGTCGGAGATGATGAATAACCAGCTGATTGCGCCTACCAAGATTCCGAACAGCATCAAGCAGGTTGCGGAGAAGGAAGCGCCGCCATCGAGCTTTGGCGTGGCCGGAATGGAAGGCCTGGGCGGCAGCAGCAGCGGCGTGATGGGAAGCGTATTCGGCAGCGGGAACGCACCGAAGGTGCAGGCAGCGCCGCCGAAGAAGGTGAGCATTTCGGCCGGCGTCATGGTGGGTATGTTGCTGCAAAAGACGCAGCCGGTTTATCCGCCGATTGCGAAGGCGGCTCGTGTTTCAGGAACGGTAATTTTACAGGCGAACATCTCCAAGACGGGAACGATCGAGAACTTGCGCGTAATCAGCGGCCCTGCGATGTTGCAGCAGGCGGCGCTGGACGCGGTGAGGACCTGGCGTTACCGGCCTTACCTGCTCAACAACGATCCTGTTGAGGTGGAGACGACAGTCAACGTGATCTTCAGCCTCGGTGGATGAGGAATTTTTCTGGCCCTTTCCCGTTGCATCGGGAAGGGGCTTTGCTTTTGACCTGAATGCGAATTCGCAAGAGCCGCATTCCCAGCACACGTAAGGAAGTCGCAGTCTACAAGAAAACTCCTTAGGAGGAACGATTCAGTGATTCTCGCTCAGCTCGCACATTTCGCTTCGCACACGGTCGGCAGTATGGCTTTTCTCCTGCAGGAAGGGGAACAGACCGTCAGCTTCAGCCCGATGGGGCTTTGGGACCACATGGGATGGCTGGCGCGCGCCGTGGCCATTCTTCTGTTCATCGAATCCATCTGGTCTCTCGCCGTAATGATTGACCGCTACCTTTACTTCTCCGCAGCCCGCAAGCAGTCGCGCGAATTTGCACCCAAGGTTGCCGGCGCCCTGAAGGACAGCAAGCTTGAAGAGGCGATCAAGATCGCCGATCGCAACAAGAAGTCGCATCTGGCCGAAGTGGTTCAGGCCGGACTGCAGGAGTTCCGCGCTTCGGGCGGGGCTTCGACGGAGAACAACATCGAGAGTTCGCAGCGCGCGCTGGACCGGGCAGAGGCAATTGTTCACGCCAAGCTGAAGAGAGGCCTGGCAGTGCTGGCCACCATCGGCTCGACGGCTCCGTTCGTCGGACTGTTCGGCACCGTCGTCGGCATTTTGAACGCGTTCCAACAGATCGCGACCCAGAAGACTTCGGGTATCGGCGCGGTAGCCGGTGGTATTTCCGAAGCACTGGTGACCACGGCATTCGGCCTGCTGGTGGCGATTCCGGCGGTTATGGCGTTCAACTACTTCACAGGCCGCGTAGAGGCATTCGACGTGGAAATGGACAACTCGTCGAGCGAGTTGATCGACTACTTCATCAAGCAGAGCAACAAGCGCTAAGCGCGGCGAGCTACTGAAGCGAGAACCTATAGAGGGGGACAGGAGGGCGATAAACTCTCCTGTCCGCCGGTTTAGGAATTCGGGCGGCTCGCACGATTTAGAAACAAGGCCGGACGCCATCCCGGCACCAAATTCAAAGGCACGGAGCCAACACAATGGCAGTTGCAGTTCGAGACGAAGGAAAAAAGGTCAACTCCAACATCAACGTCACGCCCATGGTGGACGTGATGCTGGTGCTGCTGATCATCTTCATGGTTATCACGCCCATGCTGCAGAACAAAGTAGCCGTCGATATGGCCAAGGTGGAGAATCCCACGCCGATGCCGGACGCCGACAAGGAAGATGCCATCGTTGTGGCGGTTACCCGGGACGGCGGCGTATTTCTGGGGCAGGACCGTGTGGCGCCCAGCGAGTTGGGGAACAAGGTTCGCGACAAACTGGCGGACACGCCGGGAAAGACAATTTTTGTTCGCGCGGATGCCCGGGCGCAATATCGGGCAGTTGAAGACGCCATCGATGCGGTGCGCACGGCCGGTGTGGATGAAGTCGGCCTGCTGACGCAGAAGCGCGAAAGCGGCCTCGAAGGCGGCCAGTAGATCTTGTTGGCGTGTGGAAGCATTTAACGATTTGTATCAAGCGAGGAGTTTGAAGCCATGGCATTTTCAACTGGTGGTGGCGGCGGCGCAATGGGTGAGATTAATGTCACGCCCATGATCGACATTTTGCTGGTGCTGCTGATCATCTTCATGGTCATTGTGCCGGTGACGCCGAAGGGGCTGGACGCATTGGTGCCGCAGCCGCCGAAGAACCCGCAGCAACAGCAGCAGCCCAACGATCGCACTATCGTGGTCCAGGTGCTTTATCGTCCGGGAGCAGCGCCGCAGTACAAGATCAACGAGACCGAAGTGCAGAAGTCGGAATTGCAGGGCAAGCTTACTGAAATCTATGCCAACCGCGCCGAGCGAGTGATGTTTGTGAAGGGCGACGACAATCTGGATTTCCGTTATGTGGCTGAAGTGATCGACATCGGCAAGGCAGCCAACGTGGATCACATCGGACTGATGACGCCGAAGATCCTGGCGGGACAGTAAGACCCTCAAGTGGAAATTCTCCCGGAGCGGCAAGAAAGGGGAGTGTTGCCATGACAACGAATAACGGTGATTCCGCAGCAACGGTTGCAAGCATCAACGTAACGCCGATGATCGATGTGCTGCTGGTTCTGCTGATCATATTCATGGTGATCGTTCCCGCCATGCCAAGAGGAGAATCGGCGCTGGTTCCCAAACCGCATCAGGAGAAGGAAGCAGTTGCGGAGAGTATTGTGCTTGAGGTGCTGAAGGGGAATCACGGCAACGTAAGCTTCAAGATTAATCAGCAAGATGTAACCCGGCAGAATCTGCCGGCGAAACTTGCTGCGATCTATTCGAATCGCGCCGAGCGAGTGTTGTTTGTGAAGGGCGATGACGGACTTAGTTTTACGCAGGTTGCAGAGGTAATCGATCTCGGTCATGCAGCGGGAGTGGATCATATCGGCCTGCTGACGCCGGGGGCGCAAATAGCCCACTAGCAACCGGGGCCGGATTTGAGGCAAGGATGCCTTGAAGCAGGCCGAGTACAATTTTGCCACCCTGGTTTTGGAGAGTTTTCCGCGGCCAGATGTTTCGAGATTAAAGGCGCGCAGATCAAGGGCACGACCTGAAGGAGAAGAAGAGAACATGAATGGACCCGCACGTATTACGGCGCTCGCGGTTGTACTAGCCGGCATGGTGCTTTCCATGAGCGGGTGCGACCGCCTGGCAGCTCGTGATCAATTGAACAAGGGAGTGGATGCCTATAAGAGTGGCAAGTACGAAGAAGCCATCGGGCATTTCCAGAAGGCGACAGAATTGGACCCGACACTTCCGATGGCGAAGAGCTACCTGGCGACGGCGTTATCGCAAAACATCGTGCCCGGGCTCGACACGCCGGAGAATATGAAGACGGCGACGCAGGCCATCAGCATCTTTCAGGAAGTTCTGGCCAAGAACCCGAGCGACGTGAACAGCATGAAGCAGATTGCGGGCATCTACTTCAACATAAAGAAACTGGATGACGCCAAGGAATGGCAGAAGAAGGTGTTGGCGGTTGATCCGAAAGACCCTGAGGCTGCTTATACGATCGGCGTGATCGACTGGACCGAGGCGCACGAGAACAAGCTGAAGGCTCTGCAGGCAGCCGGATTCGACGACGACGGCAAGGGCAATGCCAAGGCTCCGAAGAAGGTGATGGATGCGCTGAAAGCGCAGAATGCGCCGCTGGTCGAGGAAGGCCTGCAGTACCTGAACCAGGCCGTGGCCGACCGCGCCAACTACGATGACGCCATGCAGTACCTGAATCTGATTTATCGCAACAAGGCGGATGTTGATTATGGCAATTCCGCGGCGGTTGCGGCGGATCTGGCCGCAGCAGAAGACTGGACCCACAAAGCAATGGGAACGCGCAAGGCCAATGAAGAGAAGAAGGACAAGGGTCCGGGTGGAATCACGATGGATTCGAGCGGCAATCTAAAGTAGGCGCCGCAGACGAGCAAACAACAACGGCCTCCGCGAGCGGAGGCCGTTGTTGTTTGTGCCGCGTATGAGTGGAGTTTGGTGAGGGCGGGGCAATTGGCCGCGCGGGGTCGGGGAAGAAGGGCGAGTGGGACGGGTCTGGATTCTGCAGTGGCGGGCCCACCGCCCAGGACGACAACGCAGCATCGCGCGATTTTCGCGGCTGCCCGCATATGCCGATACGACCTAGTTCCCGTTGTTGTTCATGATCTGTTCAGCGTAGTAATTGCGGACAGTGGCCTGGTCGTGGAGCATCTCGAAGTATGCGTTCTTGAGCAATTGCGCGTGGCTCTCGCGAAGGATCTGGCGAATCGCCTGCTGCACGCGCGGATCGTTCAATTCACGCTGCCCGGCAGGTTCGCGGGCGATCAACTTATAGATCGCGTATCCAGCGACCCGGCGCGCGGGACCGCCGCTCTCGTAGATGGGGAGAGGCTCGGAGATCTCGCCGGGCTTGAGTTTTGAGATTGTGTTGTAGGCATCGGGATCGCTTTGCAGCGCCGACTCGCCGACGAATCCCATGTCGCCGCCGTTGGAGGCATTGTTGGCGTTATCGGAGAACTGAATGGCGGTCGCGCCAAAATCTTCGCCACTTCTCAAACGGTTGTAGAGGGTCTCAATCTTTTTCTTTGCGTCGGCATCGCTTTGGGGTTTGCCCTGCATGTTGCCATTCTGTTGCGATGGACCGGCGCTGGCCACAATCTGGGCCAAGTGGTATTGGGGCTCGATCAGGTTGAACTCCGCTTTGTGTGCCGCGTAGTAGTCGCTGATGTTGGAGTCGGTGATGTTGATTTTCGATTCGATTTCCTTATTCAGGAGCTTTTCCTGGGTCAGCGAACGGCGAAGATCGCGCTTGAGATCGTCCAGCGAAAGATTGCGCTGCTTGAGCTGGTTGTCGAACTCCTCTTGCGTATAGGGCGCTTTCATCTCAGTCAGTTTCGCGTTGACGTCCTCGTCGGAAGCGGCGAGATTAAGCTTGGCTGCGCGCTGCTGGAGAATCTCATCATCGATCAATTGGTGAAGGATGTTGAGGCGCACGATCCTGGATTGCTCGGGGCTGGGAACCTGGGGATTGTCGCCGAGACTCAGCTTGTAATCGCGCTCCAGCTCCGCGCGCATGATGTCTTTGCCATTCACGGTGGCCATGACATCAGGGGATGGCGGCCGATGACAGCCGCTCAATGAAGCGATCAACATCCCGCTCATGAGAACGGGGACTGCGAAACGGCGTTGGAAGAAAAGAGCTTCTGCTTGCAACCTTGATTCTCCTCGGGAACCGGGCAGGCTCCCGGCATTACAGGATAAATCCACCGGCATAGGCAGCGATAGGGCCTACGCGACGCTTCGGCTGAATGGGTAACATTCGAAGCGCGGCGCGAAGGGAATCTGGATCAGCGTTCTATTTGCCGGGCTTGGAGCCCTGGGCCGGATTAGGCTCAGGGGCAGCAGGCGGCGGAGGTGGCGGAGCCTCGACGCCCGCGGCGCGCAAGGCGCGGTCGATAACGAGCCAGACCTGATCCTGCGGGATGGCGCCGTCGATGCGCTCGCCATCGACGAATAGAGCAGGCGTGCCCTCGATGTGGAGGTTGTCGGCTTCCTTAACCGAGGCGCGGACCTGGGTTTCATCCTGCTTGGCCAGGCACGCATCGAGTTTCGCGGAATCGAGCTTGGCGATGGTGGCTTCCTGGCGCGCGACGCGATCCAACGCGGCATGACTCTTGGCAAGGTCGCGGTCGGGTCCAGTGATCTCCTGTCCGTGAGCGTGGAGGTAGTCGACATAGGTCCAGTAGACTTCGCCGCTCTGTGCGGCCAGGCAATTGGCGTTGACAGCTGCGTGCATGGCCCATGGATGCAGATCAACGAGCGGGTCGTCTTTGTAGATGAATCGGACCTTGTCTTTGTAGCGCTGCATCGTCGTTGGAAAGAGATATTCGTGCATGCGGGCGCAATAAGGGCACTCGAGATCGTCGAAGTTGATGACCGTAACTTTTGCCGCCGGGTTGCCGCGAATGGGGCGGCCGGCGGTGTCGATGGTGAAGACGGGGTCGTTGGCGAGGTCGAATTTCTCAAGGCGGGCGAGAGTTTTGTTGTCTTTGGAGATCAGGAAATCGAAGGGCGTGGTTTTGGGGCCGCGGGAAAAGACGATGGTGAGGGCGTCATACCCTGGGATGTCGCTGGGTTTGCGGTCGCCGATGGTGACCGCGTAGTCCTGCGGCACGTTGAACTGGGAGCGGACCAGAACCTCGATGTGCCGGTTGGTGTCGAGGTCGGTGGAACTTTGTTGGGGAGGCTGGGCTTTGCAACCAACAGCGAGGCCAATGGCGAGCAGGCCGGAAAGAAGAAGGCAACGGGACAAGTGAAGATCCTCTTTGAAAAGGATACCGCAGCGAGGCTGAACGACCGAATGGGACTGAATTCATTGGACGATGATCGATTGTTGAATCAGCGTGAATGGAAGGGCGATCAGTAAAGTGGGGGCAGATTGGGATCGCGGAAGATGGAATTGGAGTGCCGGATGTCGCCGACAGAGCCGAAGTTGGCGAGCGTGAAGCTGTAAAGCCATTCGGTTTCGTTGCGGCTGACGGTGCCGACGGAGCCGAGCTCGAATCGACGATAGCCCACGGTGAGGCCGCAGCAATCCCAGTTGTAGTTGGCCTGGACGCCGGCATATTGGATTTGGCCGTGAACGAAGTCATAGCCTCCGTTGGCGGCAAAATTGAGGCCGGCGCCGCTGGTCTTGCCGATTTGCAAGAAGGGCTGCACCTGCTGGCTCTGAATGGTGGTGGCGGCGCCGCCTTGTTCGTCGACGGCATTGAGCAGGGCATGGCCGATACCGACGGTGGTTCGGCCCCAACTGTAGCCCGCATAGAGATTGTCGGCGCCAAGGCGGCCCTCGCGCGGATCGTAATCCATGTCCCACTCGACGCGCAGATTGTCGATGGCTTCAAAGCGCAAGCGGGAGATGATGGGCGACAGGTTTCTGGGCGCGGTGAGGAACGCGATGCCACTGAGATCGAGGGTGGAAGCAAACACGCTGCGCTGGCCGGAGATGAGCGCGCCGCCAAAGTTGGGATCGATAAAGTAGCGTTGCGCGATCTGCCAACTGGCCCATTCGCGGGGCTGGTTGGAACAATTGTTGTGGGCGGAATCGGCATCCGCATCGGGGCAGGGTTTTGGATCGAGGGGACGCAGATAGAAGCGCTGGGTGAGAGAGAAGCCGGCCTCGTTGGTGTCAGTGGCGATATCGGTGTTGTCGACGAGCAACACATTGCGCGCCTGAGAGCCGATGCCGGTCACATATCTGTATGTGAATTCGGGCTCGATGACGTGGCG